>Ga0208105_1000086_pt1 | contig 44045 bp, 50 predicted proteins | sample CryBogCBE16Jul07_FD_184574 | JGI IMG/M metagenome (GOLD analysis project Ga0208105, IMG submission 184574) | Freshwater microbial communities from Crystal Bog, Wisconsin, USA - CBE16Jul07 (SPAdes) | ecosystem: Environmental > Aquatic > Freshwater > Lake | place: Crystal Bog, Wisconsin, USA... | reverse complement strand
TTCACACGGCAGGGGTCACAAGTTCGAAACTTGTACCGCCCACCAAAAATATCTGGCTGTACCGGCTGTACCCCATTAACGGGGGATAGCAGTATCTATTAAACAGCAAACAGCAACAACTCGTAAAATCTCTGCTACGCAAACACGTGATCGCACGTTGCCAACAGAGAAACACTTCTTGAGAGGATACCCTGACAAGCTATTCATTTACAAGCTACAGGCAAGTCCTTTTTGGTGGGTGCGTTATTACGCAAATGGCAAGGTCTTGCGAAAACAACAAGGCACGAAGGCAAGCGTGAAGCGATTGCGTTTGCAAAAGACTTTTACGACACAGTGACACGCAATGTCAGGCAAGGCATGATTACATCGTCGCCTGCCAATTTTGAAATTGTGACAAAGGCAATGATGTTGGCAGAAAAGGCCAAGTTAGATCGTGGCGAGCTGACCAAGATCACGTACGACAATCTCAACTATCGCTACAACAAAAGCATCCTTCCATTCTTTCCATATAAAGACCTTCCAAGCGTTGATTACTACACGTTAGAAACATATTTGAGCGAATTGAGCAGACAAAATCTCAGTTCATCTGTTGGTCAGTTTTAAGTGATTCTCAACATACAAGTCGCCTTTCGTGTCTCTGTCCAGCATTGGTATCTGGTCAAGCAGGTCTAAAACTTTTGCCAATGGCGCAGGTGTAGGTATGTTGAAACGTGCACCTTTCATCAGTTTGCTGTAAATGCTGCCATCACGACCACTCTCACGTAGGAATGGGAAAACATGATCGTTAACTGTATTGAACATTTCTTGTGGTGCAGCGTTCTTTAGTCTGCTCCAGCTCATACTTTCGTATGAGCATTCACGCTTATCAGTGCCTACTGGAAATATTTGACGCTCAATTGGCTGGCCTAGTCTAGTACTCTTATTCTTTTCAAGCGTCTGCAATTAATCCAGTCTGCGTAAAAACAGCAGATAGGTGATTTGTTCAAGTACATCTAATGGGTTTGCGATGCCACCAGACTAGAAACTATCCCAAACGCGATCAACTTGGCTTCGCAATTCACCTGTCAGCATAAAAGTCCAGTGCCTTTAATAATTTTTATCAATTAAATCAATATCGTAGAAGTGCGTATGAAAATAAACTTACAGTATCTTAGGCAGTAACAATGGGATAATTTGAAGGTTACTTATGTTGCACTCCCTCCTCGAGAGGGCAATCTTATTCATTGACTTTTTATACCACTTCATATATATTAAATGACGTCTTTAAACGAAAAACCGCTTGAATGGATTGGCAGCAGCCATAAAGACTTAATGGATTTACCTGCTGACGTTCGGCGTCTTTTCGGCTTTGCCTTGTCGCTAGCGCAAGCGGGCGACAAGCATGATGCAGCCAAAGTACTTCAAGGCTTTGGTGGTGCAGGGGTGCTTGAGGTAGTAGAGAACGATGTTGGCGGCACCTATCGCGCGGTTTACACCGTTAAATTTACTGAGGCAGTGTTTGTCCTTCACTGCTTTCAAAAGAAAAGCAAGCGCGGTATCGCCACGCCGAAAGAAGACATGGACATCATTCACGCTAGGTTGAAAATTGCCGAAGCGTATGTAAAGGAGTTGCGAAAATGAAAACTCGACTTGTTGACGGCGTTGAAGTGCATCGTGGTTCTGGCAATGTATTTGCTGATCTTGGCCTGGCTGATGCTGAAAAACTCAAGATCAAAACTGGCTTGGTGATTGAAATCAGAAAAGCCATGAAAAGCCGTAACCTGACACAACAAGAGGCGGCCAAACGGATGGGCATTTCCCAGCCAAAGGTCTCAGACATGATGCGTGGCGACTTCACTAATCTGTCTGAGCGCAAACTGATGGACTGTCTCACACGATTGGGCTACGACATTGAAATCAAGCTTCGCCCGACCAAAGCGGACGTTGGACACTTAATATTGGCTGGTGCTTAAGGCGTTAAATTGGCGATTTGATAAGTACTCTTTGTTATCAAGCCACTACTAAAATTGGCCCCGAAAGGGATGTCGTGAGTGTCTGATTTGAGCTAACATAAAGTCCCGTTTGCGCGACGTGTTTCCTTCACACGGCAGGGGTCACAAGTTCGAAACTTGTACCGCCCACCAAAATACTCGGCTCTACGGCTCTAAAAAAGTTACAGGGCGGCTCTACCCCAGGGCTCGCGAGCGTATGAAATGTTATTCCAAAAATACTATATTGTCGGTAAATATTGACATTTACCGACAAATTCATAAGATATCAATATCTCATCAAAAATTTCAGATCTCGCATTGGAACTGGTTCACGCCAATGGGTTAGTGCGCGCGCGCTTGCGCTTGGTAAGGCTCCGGTCACTACCGTACTCGCTATTACCTAAAGTTCGCTTCAGAATAAGTGTCCACCTAAAAATAAGCGGACGCCTATCATGTCAGATCTTCCCGTTCTTCCCTCTGCCCGTTCACGCCGGCGTCGCACCATTGCCGAGAAGTTGCAGATCGTTCAAGAATCTCTAGCGCCGGGCGTGTCGATCGCCTCTGTGGCTTTGACGCATCGCATCAATGCGAATCAATTGCACAAGTGGCGCTGGCAATATCGAAACGGCGAACTTGGTGCGTCAGACATGACTGCTGTTTTACTACCCGTACGCATATCAAAGGCTTTGCAGCAAGAGCATCAAGCCTCTGTTCAACAGCATAGCTCAACTGAGCCAGGTTATGTTGAGATCCAAATCGGTGAGAGTCGTGTTTGGGTGCATGGCACTGTTCACGTTCCCACACTACGCGCAGTTTTTGCTGCACTTGGCGCATGATTGGGTTACCCGCAGGCACACAGGTTTGGCTGGTCGCTGGCGTGACTGACATGCGGCGCGGTTTTGATGGTTTGGCGGCGCTCGTGAAAAGTTCGATATTAGAAGACCCGTTCAGTGGTCACGTTTTTGTGTTTCGAGGCCGTAGAGGCGATCGCGTCAAGGTGCTGTGGTGGAGTGGCGATGGTATGTGCATGTTTGCTAAGCGGCTTGAGAACGGTCACTTCGTTTGGCCCGAAGCCAAGACCGGAAGCGTCCATTTATCGTCGGCACAGCTCTCAATGTTGCTCGAAGGTATCGACTGGAGACGGCCTCTTCGCACACATAAACCAACGCAAGTCTAAGCTTGTGCATCAATGCAACAACTACCTTGAGAGCCCCATATTTGTTGGGTTTATTTGAATTTTATCTAGATAAAATCATACTGACTTGATAAAATGATACCTATGCAAACAAGACGCCAACTCCCCAACAATGTCGCTGAATTACAAGCGCTGTTGTCGGCGCAGCTTGTAGCGTTTGATGCCTTATCTAATGAGCACAATGCGGTCAAAGTTGAACGCGACGATATTAAAGTCGAGCGCGATGCGCTTAAAAAATCTAAGCTCGATGATCAAGAGGAGATCCAGCGACTAACCCTGCTGATTGCTAAGCTCAAGCGCATGGCGTTTGGCCAAAAGTCTGAGAAGCTTCGCACGCAGATCGATCAGCTCGTACTCGAGCTTGAAGAGATGCACATTGCCCAGGGTAGCAAGATCCCAGCAGCTACGCTCCCAAAAACAGACGAACGAACACCGCCCAAACGTCGTGAGCTGCCAGGCCATCTGCCGCGCGATACCCAGACCCATATGCCAGATCAAGCCGCTTGCCCTGCTTGCGGCGGTGACTGGCTAGCGGTTGGCGAAGACGTCAGCGAGGTCCTTGAATACGTACCCGCCAGCTATCGCGTGATTCGCCATGTCCGCCCGCGCCTGGCCTGCACGTGTTGCAATCGTATGGCGCAAGCGCCAGCCCCGAGTCGGCCGATTGCTCGTAGCTCGTTCGGCCCAGGCCTGATTGGCCATATCATTGTGGCCAAGTATATGGATCACCTGCCGATCTATCGCCAATGTCAGCAAGCTGAGCGCGAGGGCGTTGAGTTAAGCGAGAGTACGGTTGGTGACATGATTGGCGGCGTGCACCATTTGTTCAGACCTTTAATGGCTGCACTGCAGCGCTACGTCTTTGCAGCGTCTAAGCTTCATGCCGACGACACGCCTATTGATGTGCTGGCGCCGGGCAATGGCAAAACCAAACAAGGTCGGCTCTGGGTCTATACTCGAGACGATAGACCCGCGGGGGACACGGCTGCGCCTGCGGTGTGGTTTAGATACTCACCCGACCGCAAGGGCATTCACCCTCAGACCCACCTGAAAGATTACGTGGGTATCTTGCAAGCAGACGCGTACGCGGGGTACAACCAAATTTACGAGACTGGTCGGGTAATTGAGGCCGCCTGCTGGACACATACTAGGCGCAAGTTTTACGATATTCACGATGCACAGCCAACGCCGGTTACGGCCCACATGTTGGCCCAGATCAGTGAACTCTACAAAATTGAAGCAGGTATCCGTGGCAGCCCACCCGAACGTCGCCAAGACGTTAGACACGAGCACTCAAGGCCAATTGTTGAGGCGTTACACACGTGGCTCAAAGAACAGCTCTCAACCTTGGCGCGCAAGTCCGTGACAGCCGATGCCATCGGCTATGCCATGAATCAGTGGCAGGCGCTCATCCGCTATCTGGAGGACGGTCGAATTGAGATGGATAACAACGCAGCTCATGCCGCTAGCAACATGAGCTGCGTAATGCCGCGTCCCGGATTATGCCGACTTGTATTGGCAAGCCTGCATTCCGGCTCTACGTTCAGGGATCGACTGGCGGCATAATCATAGGTTCTCCAGGAATCTGAGCAATGAATCGGTTGGTTTAAAGCGGGCTGGAACGGCACCGCTAGGGCTGGTATGAGCAAGGGCTTGCTCCTTGAGTCCCATGTCAGCATGCAGATAAATCTGGGTAGTTTCAGTTGACTCATGACCTAGCCATAAAGCAATGACACTTATGTCGACCCCGTGCACCAGTAAGTTCATCGCTGCTGCGTGCCGCAATGTATGGGGTGTGACCTTTTTTTCTTTTAGTGAAGGGCATTTGGCGCTGGCGGTGGCCACATGGCGTGCAACGAGTTTTTGCAAAGCATCGGGACTCATCTTGCCTCCTCGTGAACTAGGGAACACTGGGTTGACGGGTTCATCCGGATTATGGCCCAGCCAGTCCTTAAGTATGGCTACAACATCAGGACGCAGAGGCGTGCATCGCATCTTTCTGCCTTTGCCAAAGCATCGAACATGAGCACCCGTGCCGAGCACGACATCCTGTCTCTTGAGTGACCTAATCTCGCTATTGCGCAAACCCGTCTGGAACGCGACAAGTAGCAAGGCACGATCACGACACCCGATCCAAGTCTTGGTATCGGGTGCGGCAATCAGTGCCGAGGCCTCTCTCTCAGTCAAAAACTCAACCGCAGCGCGCTCATACCGCTTGGAGGGAATGGCAAGAACTCGCTGGCATTGCAAACTCAACGTGGGTTCTTGGATAGCAACAGATTGAAAGAAGGCATGTATGGCGGCTAGACGTGTATTACGCGTCCGAACGGAATTGCCTCGATCCCGCTCAAGATACTGTAGAAACTTCTCGATCATGTTTATATCGAGATCCTCGACGCTTAGCTTCGAAGGTGGTCGTCCGGTTTGCTCGGCTGTAAAAGCCAATAGCAATCGGAAGGTATCGCGATAGCTTGCCACAGTGTACGAACTGACGCCTTGCTGTACGAGCAGGCGCTGAGTAAAGAACCGTTGCACGAGTGCGGGCAAATGTATAGTGTTCACAATCGATCCCCCACACCTTTAGTTTGGTCTAGGTACTTAGCTGCTTGCTCAAGAAGTTCTGGAACGGCTTCGACATACCAGTAGGTTAGACCCACCTCAACATGCCCTAAATAAGTGGAGAGTTTGGGTAGCTCACGTGAGACGTCTTTACCTTCACGGTACCACTGGACCATTCTGCTAGTTGCAAAGGTATGCCTGAAGTCCTGCAATCGAGGACCAAGCCCACGCCGTCCGTCAGACCAAGTGGCGCGCAAGCCAGTTTCTCGAGATAATTTAGCGAACATAGAGCGTACTGAGCAGGCAACCAGTCTCTTGCCGTACTCACTTATCAAGAATGCGTCGTCTGTACGACGAGAACAAATCTTGTCACGCTCATAGACATAATTCTTAAGTGCTAAATGGGTTGATTCATGGATCGGTACAAACCTTGACTTCCCAAACTTAGAGTCTCGAATAGATAATATGCCGTCTGAAAGGTCGACATCTTTATTGTCTAGTGAGATGGCTTCGCTTGGACGCAACCCCGTTGCCACAAGAAGGCCAATCAGTGTTGAATACGTCAACGCTCGCATACCTGTCGATGAGGGCAGCTCGGATGCCTTATGCAATAAGTCTTCAATTTCCTTCTGAGTGTAAATATGGGGAGGATTTCGACGGCGACGAGAACTCAGCAGCCTCGACGCAGGAACTTCTGTCCGAGCGTCAATAGCAACCATCCACCGAGCAAAGCCCCTGACGTGTCCCAAGCGTCGCGCCCAGGTGGCACGTTGAACCTGGCCTGACTGCATGGCCCAACGTAAAGCCAGTTCAGACGTAATGGATTCGGCGCGTTCATGTTCCAAAAAGTCAAGAAAGTGAGCCAAAGACTTGGCGGGCTCATAAAATGAGGAGCCCAGTGCTCGGCGAGTACTTATATATTGATTGAGGCAGTCACGAAATTTGGTCATGATGTGCCTCCCACTAGTGGCCACGGTCTTGCCACTGCACGAAGGTCCTCGAACGCTACCTTTGCATAAATGGCAGTAGTCGTTTCTGACCGGTGCCGCATGACTTGAGCGATCTGCGTCATCGAGGCCCCCTTGCGAATCATATTGGTTGCCAATCCATGACGAAACAAATGAGAAGCCCCTCGGCTTGTCGGATGGAATTTAATCCGTGCAAAAGCGCGACGGACAATATGCCCAACCGTTGCTGGGCCGCTTAAGCCGGCATGCGACGGCCAAGTGCTTAGAAAAAGTCGTCTGGTTGTGGCCTCTTGCCTGAAGTCGCAAAGGTACTTGGCGATAGCTTCACCGACATCTGTTAGAAGAGGAACTCGTTCTAGCTGCTGACCTTTGCCGTGAATAACAATCTCGCTAGAATGCCATCGAATGTCATCGAGGGTTATCGTTACGATCTCACCGCCGCGCAATCCGAGTCTAGCCAGCAGCAGCAAGATAGCGTAATCTCGACAACCAGTTCGAGTCGATCTATCTGTGGCCGCAAGAGCACTTTCCACCTGCTCAGGCGTTAGATAGCTCGGTACGGTTGTTTGACGCCACTTACGAAACACCGGTATTGCACTAGCCAAGTCAGAGGTTGTGTAACTACGCAGAAAGAAAAAATGGCACAGCGAGCGTAATGAAACCACCATTAGTCGGATGAACTCGCCAGACCTTCCTTGACTAAATTTGAGTATGTGCTCACGCATTGTAGTTACGTCATATGCACGTGTTGAGACCAATTCGCTCTCAACGCACTGTTCTGATAGATAGTTACGGACATGAAGTGAATAGACCAAGATAGAGTTCTTGGCCAGCCCCTGTTCATCCCGAAGGTAGGCAACATAACGATCGTGTAGCCCGACAAAATCAAAAGGCTTGTAGTGTGATCCATATGGTGAGTTGACTGTGACGATGCTTTGATCTGCAGTCAGCCGACTCGTCATGTGACTACGAGTTGAGCGGCGAGTGTGTTTCATGAGATTTCTCCTTGCCAGCGGAATTGCTAGCTTGAAGAAATCATACGAATTATGCCGCCAGTCGATCCCTGGACGTAGAGCCGGAATGCAGGCTTGCCAATACAAGTCGGCATAATCCGGGACGCGGCATTACGCAGCCGAGCGTGCGCTACGTACGGTCGCTCTGGGTCGGAAAAATTATTTATTCCTCGGCTCAGATGCTGGTGGCGAACGCGCCGCTACGATGTACAGCTTGCTCGGCACAGTGAAACTTAACGGCATCAATCCTGAAACATATCTCAGGCATGTACTGTCGGTAATTGCTGATCACCCGGTCAATCGTATCGACGAATTGCTACCTTGGAACGTTAAGCTGTAGTCTGCAAAAAAAACTTTATATTGCTACAAGACGGTATTGACCGGACGCATACTGCGCTTGTGGGAGCGTCGGGAGAAAAGTTGCAGCAGTTGTTGCGCAGCGGTGCGTTAGTCCGAATTAGTCGCGGCCTTTACGCGAGCCCTGATAGAGCGCTTTCTGAGCTTGACCAATTGGCGCAATTGGCAATCAAGTATCCCAACATTGTTTTTGTCTCCTGACAGCGTTACAGATTCATGGGCTTACAACTCAGAATTCTCATGAAGTCTGGGTAGCGATTGCGTCTAAAGCGCGAGCGCCTAGCGTGAGCTATCCACCACTGCATATCGTAAGATTTTCCGATCTTGGCTTGGCTGTTGAACAAAAAGCAATCGACGGTGTGGTGAATATACCGGTGACATCGGTCGCCAAGACTATCGTAGACTGCTTCAAATTTCGTAACAAGATAGGGCTGGAAATCGCACTTGAGGCAATTAGGGATGCCTGGAAACTGAAAAAAGTCTCCATGGATGAACTTTCGTTGGCAACAAATTTGCAGCAAAGATTCCAATGAAATTAGTTCACTCAGTCGCGGCCGCGATTTTCGCGATCATGGGCGTATTGACACTCGTTGGTATCGACAAGTTATTTTAAAGATGGGGCGAACGCGACAACCTGTTTGCCTCAAAGGCATCGCGCAAAAGGAAGTACTGCCGATATAGAAAAACGCTGATGACCATTCCCCACACCATCCCGGTAAACATCCCCGCAAGCATCAGGCTGAGGCTAAAGTAACCGCTATCGTTTTGCTGGAGTAGTTGCGTAAAGACGATTGCTCCCACAGTCATCCCGAGCAACATCCACCCGGCGCATAACATATTTTGCGCCACCATAGAACACAGTTTGCGGCACTGAGGCCGCAGGTACCGAAGGCTTGGTATCGCTAAAACCCCGCCTAGAAACATCCCCGCGTGCATAAACGGCATGAGTTTGAGATGTAGGGTCAACGAGTCGAGCAAAGATAAACTTTGGCTGCTCGTACAAATTTTTGCGATTATCACCAACGGAGTAATAAAAGTGTCAAGCGCCAAGCCAAGTAGCATGCCCGCAAAACCTAGCGAAAGCATGACATGGGGTGGTGATAACCCTAGTCGCTGCGGTCTGAGCCAGCTCAAGGCGTAGCAACCTAAGACAATCCCCAATAGCGCAAGCCATTGGATTGACCAAATAGTTTCTGACGCAATCAGACACACCAACGTGAGGGTCAGCGCGACGACAAGAATCAGACCAAGCGTCACCAATAAATTGGTATGTTTTCGCAGCAGGCTTATATCCAAGTTGATCTCTGTCTTGTGAATGAAGGAGGGACAAATGAGGTAACGAGTGGCTAACAAGTGATAGTAAAACTGTCTTTTTATACTGTTATGTCGCAAAAAATGAGTCATAACCGACGAATTTAGTTTATAACCTCAACTGATAGATTGCGGTTTGTTTTAAAGAATAAAAAACGAAATTTTTTACAGAATAAAAAACGAAACTTGATTAAAGAATTGATAAGAAATCTGACTAAATATTAAGCAAGACATTACTCAATGCTCAACGGAGACATAAATGATTCCTCCAGAATTTGACTACCATGCACCCGCCTCAATTAGCGAAGCGGTTAATTTGTTGAACGAATTAGGTGATGACGCAAAAATTCTGGCGGGCGGGCATAGTCTGCTTCCCATGATGAAGCTGCGTTTTTCTGAACCTGCGCATTTGGTCGATCTTAATCGTATCCCTCAACTTCGTGGCATTCGCGAAGAAGGCGGCTTGATCAAGATTGGCGCAATGACGGTTGAAAATGACATTTTAAATTCTGCCCTGTTGCAAGAGAAAGCTCCACTTTTGCCAAAGGCCGTTCGCTGGATCGCAGACCCACAGGTTCGTAATCGTGGGACCATCGGTGGCGATATTGCTCACGGTGATCCTGCCAACGACCATCCCGCCATCGCCATGGCACTTGACGCAACGTTTGTCGTGCATGGTCCAGAGGGTGAACGCTCAGTTAAAGCCGTGAATTTCTTTCATGGCTTGTACATGACGGACATGGCCTCAAATGAAATTCTGACTGAAATCCAATTCGCCCCTCTGGCTAAAAATACTGGTTGCGCCTACGTCAAACTTAAACGTAAAACGGGTGATTGGGCGACCGCAGCGGCGGCTGTCGTGTTGCAGATGACGCAAGGCAAGGTGTCTCTTGTTCGTATAGGTTTAACCAATGTGGCTGATACAGCCATGCGTGCCACCAAGGCAGAAGAACTCTTGCTTGGCCACGAAATTAACGAACAAACACTTGAGTTGGTTGCCGCAGCAGTACGTGAAATCTGCAACCCCGCCGAAGACCTGCGTGGCGATGCCGAGTACAAAACTGCCATGGCAGGCGAAATGACCAAGCGCGCGCTGTTTGACGCTGCGTCACAAATTAGCTAATTCTCCACCAAACACGGAGCTATCCCATCATGAGCAAAAAATTAGTCAGCATTAGCATCAACGGCAAAAAAGTTGAAGAAGCCGTCGAACCAAGAACCCTGTTAGTCCATTTTTTACGTGAAAACCTAAATCTGACCGGTGCCCATATTGGCTGCGAAACAAGCCATTGCGGTGCCTGTACGGTCGATATCGATGGGCAATCCGTAAAATCCTGTACGCATCTGGCCGTTCAGTGTGAAGGCAGTGACATCTTGACGGTCGAAGGCCTTGCAAAAAATGGCGTACTTAGCGCTGTACAAGAAGGCTTTTATCAAGAGCATGGTCTGCAATGCGGGTTTTGTACCCCAGGCATGTTGGTCAGAACCTATCGATTACTACAAGAAAACCCAAACCCAACCGAGGCTGAAATTCGTGAGGGCATTTCGGGCAATTTGTGCCGTTGCACCGGCTACCAAAATATTGTCAAAGCCGTGCAGTACGCTGCCAAGAAATTACAAGAAACCGCAACGGCCTAATTCTGAACAAACACACGCGACAGAACAAAAGATCTGCACAGCAAAAAGGAGATTTAAATGAATTCACCTTTGAAAGAACGTGAAGCAGCGCTAATGGGTATTGGTGAATCGCGCCTTCGTAAAGAAGATGCGCGCTTCATCCAAGGTAAGGGAAATTATGTTGACGATATTAAATTGCCCAACATGGTTTACATGGATATCGTGCGTTCGCCCTTGGCGCATGCCCGTATCAAGAAAATTAACAAAGAAGATGCGTTAAAGATCCCTGGCGTGCTGGCAGTGCTGACCGCCGACGATTTGCGACCACTAAAATTGCACTGGATGCCCACGCTGGCCGGTGATGTTGCTGCGGTTCTGGCAGATGAAAAAGTCCACTTTCAGATGCAAGAGGTTGCTGTTGTCATTGCCGAAACCCGCTACGCTGCCGCCGATGGCAAAGAAGCCGTGCAGGTTGAGTATGAAGAACTGCCAGTGGTCATTAACCCCTTTGATGCACTCTTACCGGATGCACCAATTTTGCGTGAAGACTTGGTTGGCAAAACCGAAGGTGCTCACGGGGCGCGTCATCATCCAAACGATATCTTTACCTGGCAGGCGGGCGATCAAGCTGCTGCCGATGCGGCCTTTGCAAATGCGCAAGTGGTTGTCAAAGAAGATTTGCTTTATCCAAGAGTGCACCCATGCCCTCTCGAAACCTGTGGCTGCGTGGCTTCGTTTGACCCCATCAAGGGCGACTTAACAACCTACTTGACCAGTCAGGCGCCTCACGTTGTACGAACAGTCGTCTCGATGCTGTCTGGTATCCCCGAGTCTAAAGTCAGAATCGTCTCGCCTGATATTGGCGGAGGCTTTGGCAATAAAGTCGGTATCTATCCTGGCTATGTCTGTGCAATCGTTGCGTCGATCGTCTTAGGTCGACCCGTGAAGTGGATTGAAGACCGTATCGAGAACCTGTCTTCGACGGCCTTTGCTCGCGACTACCACATGACGGGTGAGCTTGCGGCGACAACAGATGGCAAGATTCAAGGTCTGCGCGTCAATGTTTTAGCAGATCATGGCGCTTTCGATGCGTGTGCCGATCCGACTAAGTTTCCAGCGGGTCTGTTTCATATTTGCTCTGGGTCTTACGACATACCTGCTGCGCATTGCACGGTCAGAGGTGTCTATACCAATAAAGCACCTGGTGGCGTGGCCTATCGGTGTTCGTTCCGTGTCACCGAAGCGGTGTATTTGATCGAACGTATGGTCGACGTGTTGGCGCAAAAGCTCAACATGGATAAATCTGAAATACGCAAAAAGAATTTCATTCGTAAAGAGCAGTTTCCTTACACTTCTGCCTTTGGCTTTGAGTACGATTCAGGTGATTACCACACCGCTCTGGATAAGGTGCTTGATGCAGTCGATTACAAAGGCTTAAGAGCTGAGCAGGCTGCTAAGCGTGCTGACCCCAACAGCAAAACGCTCATGGGGATTGGCTTAGTCACCTTTACCGAGATTGTGGGTGCGGGCCCTAGCAAAATCTGCGACATTCTGGGGATTGGCATGTTCGATTCTTGCGAAATTCGCATCGATCCGACTGGCAGTGCGATTGCCAGGATGGGCACCATTTCTCAAGGACAAGGTCACCAAACGACTTATGCGCAAATTATTGCGACCGAGTTGGGGATTCCTTCAGAGGTCATTCGGGTAGAAGAAGGCGATACCGACACTGCCCCCTACGGGCTTGGTACGTATGGCTCTCGCTCGACTCCCGTGGCTGGTGCTGCAATTGCCATGGCGGCACGTAAGATCCACGCCAAAGCGAAAAAAATCGCGGCCTCTTTACTTGAAGTTGGCGAAAACGATCTAGAGTGGGAGATCGATCGCTTTAAAGTGAAAGGGATGGATGGCAAATTCAAGACGATGAAAGATATCTCTTGGGCTGCCTATCATCAGCCGCCTGAGGGCCTCGAGCCCGGCTTGGAAGCGGTGCATTATTACGACCCGCCAAACTTCACTTACCCCTTTGGCATTTATTTGGCCGTCGTGGATATCGATCGTGCAACGGGTGAAACTAAAGTCAGACGTTTCTACGCCTTGGATGATTGCGGAACACGCATTAACCCCATGATTATTGAAGGCCAAATTCATGGTGGCTTAACTGAAGGTTACGCGGTTGCGATGGGTCAGTTGCTGTCGTTCGATGCCCAAGGCAATATCCAGGGCAACTCACTGATGGATTATTTCTTACCCACTGCAGTTGAAACACCACATTGGGAAACTGACCACACGGTCACGCCCTCGCCCCATCACCCCATCGGTGCCAAAGGCGTCGCCGAGTCTCCACACGTGGGTAGCATCCCAACCTTTACGTCTGCAGTCGTTGACGCCTTTTCTTTTAAAGGCGTGACACACATTGACATGCCACACACTTCTTACCGTATCTGGAAAGAATTGAAAAAGCATGGCTTGAATTTGAACTGATTGAACTAGGAAATTGTGATGGAAGTCGTCATTGACAAGCAGTACCCAATACCCGCCAGCCCCGAACAGTGTTGGCAGGTATTGTCTGATGTGGTCGATTTGGCCACTTGCATGCCAGGCGCTTCCATCACAGAGAAGCTAGACGAGACGCACTACAAAGGCAATGTCAAGGTCAAAGTTGGCCCTGCCAATGCCGCCTTTGCGGGGGATATCGAGATTCAAGGTATTGACGCCGCACTGAAAGAAATTCGCATGCTGGGTAAAGGTGCGGATCGCGGTGGTTCTTCAGCCTCAATGCAATTAACAGCCTCGCTGCTGTCCCAGCCAGACGGCAGTACTAGTCTGGTAGGTAAGGCGACCGTCATTGTGAACGGCAAGTTTGCCCAGTTTGGCGGACGCATGATGACCTCAGTGTCAGACATGATCTTGCAACAGTTTGCCGATAATTTTTCTATCAAAGCTCAGGCAGTCGTTCTTCAAACTGCGCAGGCTGCTACGGGTCAAACCAGCCAAGGTGCGGGGACAGATCAACCAACAAGCGAAGCCACGGCAAGCCCTAAACCCGCTGCACCTGCGGCCATGCACACCGAGCTCAATGGCTTGGCGATTGCCTGGATGCTGATTAAAAATTTCTTCAAAGGGTTATTTGGTAAATCGACTAAATGAACGTTCAGCAAATCGCAGAGCTGTTGTCAAAGGCATCGTACATCAGCGATGACAGCCTGTCTGAAATGGTCTGGATGGGGTTGACCATTGAACGTCCGCTACTGCTTGAGGGCGAAGCGGGCGTTGGAAAGACCGCGATTGCGCAAGCGTGTGCAACCGCGTTGGGACGAGATCTATATCGCCTGCAATGTCATGAAAGTCTTGATCTTAATCAGGCTGTTTATGAGTGGAACTATAGCCGTCAACTCCTTGAGATTCGCTTACGCGAAGCAGAAGGAGGCGATAAGACGAGTTTGCGAGACGACTTATTTAGCGAAAAATTTTTGCTCAAACGCCCGCTCATGCAGGCGATCACCAGCGCCAAGCCCTCAGTACTGTTAATTGACGAAATTGATCGGGCCGATGAGGCGTTTGAAGCCTACCTGCTAGAGGTACTGGGCGAGTTTCAAATCACGGTTCCAGAGCTGGGCACCATCAAAGCCACCACACGCCCGCTCGTCGTACTGACCAGCAACGGTACCCGTGACTTGTCTGACGCCCTGCGCCGTCGCTGTTTGTACCATTACGTTGATTACCCCACTGTGCCGCGAGAGCTGAAGATTGTTCAAACGCTGATTCCCGATGCGGATATCCAGCTATTGCAACAAGCTGTCCTGTTTGTCCATCAATTGCGTAAAGAGGATCTGGATAAGACTCCGGGTATTGCAGAAACCCTGGACTGGATCAGAATCCTTTGCGCAAAAAACTTAACAAAATTGCCTGAAGATCCTCAAGAGTTTGAAAGTACGCTCTCTGCGCTCTTAAAAACGCGCAATGATCAATGGCAAGTATCCACGCATGTATTGTCCAAACTGATGGGCTCACGTCAGCGTGTTGGCATTGATGCTGGGGTTGTTGCCTCGCGGTCATAGTTGAAATTCATCCGTCATGCTTGACTCGCCCGCACCCACCGAGGAAATTCGCCGATTTGTCGCCTATTTGCGGGAAAACGGCTTTGTCATTGGTTTGGCAGAGTTTAAAGCGATGGTCGACATTACGTTGCACGCTCAAATCCGAGACCCTGCACGTATTCAAAAATGCTGGCGCGGCTTGGCTTCATCTTCGCAACAACAGTGGCATCAGTTTCCGGGTTTATTTGAAGCGTTCTGGTTTCCGGGCAAAGTCAAAGGCACCACAAAGGCCTCAGGCCAAAAGAAAACAGGTAAATCCTTACCAGAGTTAATCCAAGAGTTACAAGGCGAGGGTGGTTCAACGAAGCCCTCTGACACCGGTAAAACAATTGGCTTGAGTAGTGACGGACAAGGCGAAGAAGACGGACCAGAAAAAGGTCAGGGAGGCGCCAGTCGGGTCGACCCCCTCACCGAGAAACCCTTAGGAGACTGGTTGCCGCAAGACAGCAAGCAATTAGACAAACTCATCGCACCCTTGCAAGCCAGACTCAAACGTAAATTAGTGCAGCACTATCAAAATCATGCCCATGCGCAGAAGTTGGATTTGAAAAAGTCGATCCGGCGTGCCTCCAGCACGGCTGGCGAGTTGATCCAATTGACGATGAAGGAGCGAAAAACTATCGCCCCCAAGGTCTTTATTCTTGTTGACGTCAGCAAATCTATGGAGGCTCACGCTCAGTTTTTTTTACGAATGGCGCGCTCTTTTTGCCAGGTACTCAATGCCAGAGTGTTTGTCTTTCATACAAGCCTGATCGAGGTAACTGCTTTGATGAAACGCGACAGCGGTCGTGTTCAAGAAAAAATCAACGCAGTCACTTTCGGTTTTGGTGGTGGCACACGCATCGCCACCAATTTTCTGGCCTTTGTCAGGCAAAGTGGGTTGGGGCCCTCCGGTAATCGTATTCGAGGGTTGGGCAGACGTGATATTGTCTATGTATTGAGTGACGGCTACGATACGGATCCGGCGCAACAAACGTTAGCGGCGATTCAAACGATTCGCAACAAAGGCGCTGAACTCTTTTGGCTGCATCCGACGGTTACCATCCCTCAGTCCGAGGCGATTCAATTGAGTAAAAATGTTATTTCAGGATTTATGGCGGTAAGTCATTTGGCTAGCCTTGAAGGCTTGGTTGATTTAAGCTTAAAGCGAAAGCAGCATCCGTCACAAACGAACGAGCTACTGGAGGCATCATGGGTTGCATCTTAAAACAAGGCGGTCTGTATACCCGCGCGCGCATCGGGGCAATATTATTGGCAGCAGGCCAAGGTAGCCGCATGGGCAGTGTCCCGAAATCGTTGCTTGAGTTGCAGGGTGTGCCTTTGATCAATCGGCAACTCATCGCGCTAAGCGGTGCGGGTGTTGACGAAGTTGTTGTTGTGACGGGCTACCACCACGAGCTGGTCGAGCCCGCTGTCGAACAGTTTCCGGTAAAGGTCGTGCGCAATCCCAATCCTGAAGATGGCCAAGCCTCGTCAGTCAGGCTGGGTATTGAAGCCTTAGGCAGCAATTTTGACGCCATCATTATGGCTCTGTCAGATCAGCCTCTGATCAACGCTAACGATATTACAAAATTAATTGCGGCCTTCAAAAAACGTCCGAGTGGTGAAATTCTGATGCCCGTGGTCAATGGACAACGTGGTAACCCCATTGTCTTGAGCGGTACTGTGGTGGGTCAGATTATTGACTCTGGTCGCAACATGGTTTGTCGAAAATTCATGGATCAGCACCCTGAGCTCGTGACACCTTACGAGACCGATAACGAGCACTTTGTGTTTGATGTGGATAGCCTAGAGGATCTCAACACCTTTGCTGCCAAAACTGGTTGGGTGTTAAAGCTGCCTAAGCTTGTTGAAGAAGGTCATGAGACCAACGAGCGACCTGAACCAGCCTACCTTGCTCTGCAAAAACTGATGCTATAGGTATTGGCTTTTTTGCTCTTCAAAAACTGGTGGAACTGGTATGGGCTTTCATGCTCCTCAAGAACTGGTGTGACAGGTGCTAGCTTTCTTGTTCTTCAAAAACTGGTGATCTAAATGCTTGCTTCTTATTGGCCCGTGCCCTTGGCGACTCATCTGTGCCCTGATGCGGCTAGTATCAATCCGGTTCTAGCGCGAGTGTTTCGAGCGATGCGTGCGACTGAGGCTTTACAAAACCCTGAGTCACAAGCAGTCACTCAAGGGTTTTATGCCAGCAATGATCAATTATTGAAACGCATTGATTTGCCAGAATTCAAACAGCTGATTCAGTTCTTTGCGCACTCGCTTCAACAAACTGTCAGCGCCGCTAACAAAGACACTTGGCCAAAAGAAAGAATTTCTCTTCAGCTAGAAATTCTGGGCTGTTGGTTTCAAATTCAGAATGGCATGGCTTTTCATGATGTGCATACGCATGGCAATTGCTCTTGGTCGGGCGTTTATTACGTGCAGATTGATCACACCGAAAAGCGCATCAGCCATCCAGCCATGGGTGAGCAAAATGGCATCACTCGTTTCTATGGCCCTTACAGTCAGTGGCAAGCTGGTGCCCATATGGATGTTGGCAACGCCTACTTGCAAAAAAATACGATTGACGTTGAGCCTGCAGACGGAAAGTTAGTATTGTTTCCGGCTTACTTACCCCATAAAGCGATGCCATACGAGGGAGACCTCGATAGGATTATTGTTTCGTTCAATGCCCAGCTTCACGCGGCACAGGGTGATCAGCTTTTTGACTTTAGTGCTCGCTGAATGAGCGCACGATGCATGAGTGCTGGCAACACGGAACTGACGAGGCGATCGACCCCCTCGTTAGCCCAGTACTACATTTGCCAAGCTAACGTAAACAGGGATCCCAAACAAAATATTCAACGGAAACGTTAGGCACAAACTCAGCCCGAAATAAAGAGAAGGTGTCGCCTCAGGCAGTGCGAACCTAAGCACCGCCGGCACGGCAATGTATGAAGCGCTAGCCGCAAGCACCATCAGCATGTTGCACTCACTCCTCGAGATGCAGCCAAAATACTTAAAGGCTTTGGTGGTGCAGGGGTGCTTGAGGTAGTAGAGGACGATGTTGGCGGCACCTATCGCGCGGTTTACACCGTTAAATTTACTGAGGCAGTGTTGTTCTTCACTGCTTTCAAAATAAAAGCAAGCGCGGTATCGCCACGCCGAAAGAAGACATGGACATCATTCACGCCAGGTTGAAAATTGCCGAAGCGTATGTAAAGGAGTTGCGAAAATGAAAACTCGACTTGTTGACGGCGTTGAGGTGCATCGTGGTTCTGGCAATGTATTTGTTGACCTTGGCCTGGCTGATGCTGAAAAACTTAAGATCAAAACTGGCTTGGTGATTGAAATCAGATTTGTCGTCACCGGCTTGCATAAAAAACTCTTTAATTTTTTTATCTTTGCCATCGATACGGATAACAATTTGTGCCCCTTTCAGCCAGGTATCAAGTTCTAAAAATACGACCTTAGCAAAATCACTGGCGTGATGTCAAACACACGTTCAGAAAAACTAAAAGGTGGACGTATGGTAATAGCTTGATATTCACTTGGAATTTCTGCAAGAACATTATTTGCAAAAAATACCATCGCCAAAAAAAATATTCGCATATTGGTCTCGTTAAATTTTTATACCAACAGACGGTGTAGTTTCCATAGCTAGTTAACAGTTGCGTGTCCAAACTTATTAAGGAATATGTTCGAGTCAGCAGTGAATAATTTTGCAAAGCAGCTTTGAGTACCGCACAAGTGTTGTTCTCCTCCAGTATCCGTTTACGGAGGAATCACTCAATCCCGAATATCAGGGATTCTCACGACACACAATCTCAGCTAATAACACGTAGAATTTTTTTATCGGTAATAGGAGCGCTGAGTATGCAAAAGTCCTGAGTGTTGGCTATCTTGTGAAGCCAGTGCAGATGTTTTCCGAGAGGCAATGAATAACGTTTGTTAATGACAATTTGAAAATACTTTGTTTCTTTGGGCATTCATATTCGTTGTTGTCAACGAAACGAGTGTTTCGAATGACCGAAAAATGGTGATGTCGATACCTTTGGCGTGTTCGTCTGCAACAAAAATACTTAATGGATTGGTAGGCTCTAATTTTGTGATGGCAGACGCGTAAGTTTTGGAAATTTTAATACCCTCAGATCTGATCGTTTCAATAATTTCAGCATGCTCACCTGTACTGTTCGTTAAAATTTCGAGGCTCTGAGTAATCGAATTGAGTTCGTTGTTTCTTTCTGCGAGTCGTGACTGCATTGTTTGCGCCTGTTCACTCCAAAATCTGAGCAGAACGTTTTTAAAATCCTGTGCTTGTCTTCTGGTGGTAATGAGTCCATCCCTGGCAGTTATGGCAAATTGTTCAGCAGACTTTAATTTGGATAACTCGCTTTGGCATTGACTAGTAACAACCTTGGCTGGCGTATCAAGTTGGAGAACAAGTTCTCCCCATTTCTTTGACTCTGCAAAAAGAAAGGGATTGATGTCTTCACGTTTCATGAATCCTGGATCAACGCCATTGTTTGCGAGTAACTTGAGGTATTCAGTGTCCTGTAACGCATGCGTGACGGCTTTTTCAATTCTTTCTATGCTTTCAGCAGTCATTTTGGGCGGTCCCAGTAAAACATACCAGGATTCTGCTGCAAAGCCAGTTAAACCACTCTCGCTAATCGTAGGAACCAGAGGCAACGCTTTTGAACGTTGACTGCCAGTTGTTGCCAACACACGAAGGCTACCGTCTTTAATTTTAGGTAATGCCAAGATGGATGCAGGTAGCATTAAATCGACAGTGCCACTTGATACAGCCTTCAAGGCATCCGCACCTGCACTAAAAGGTTTGTGAATCATTTCCATGTGTGCTTGCTTTGCAATTAACTCAGCAACCAAATGATGCGGACCCTTGGTGCCCGTAGAGCTGTAAGTCAAAGAGGTACGCTTTGCTGCGTCAAATAATTCTCTCGCGGTACTAAAAGGGGATGAGTTAGAGACCATGAGTAAATATGGCGCAATTCCAATCAGCGCAATAGGTGAAAAATCATCTGCTTTATAGCTTGGACTTGGAGTAATGCCGAAAGCGATTGCATGGCTTGAAACTGTGGCCATCATCAGCACTTTTGCGGTTGGATCCGCAGTAAAAATTTTATTGGCCGCGATAGTTCCTGAGTTGCCTGGGATGTTTTCGATGCGAACAGATTCGCCTAAATAGCCAGCTATTTTCTCCCCTAAACCGCGAGTCAATACGTCTGTAGAGCCCTGGGCAGCAGTAGGAACAATAATTGTCCATGGATCGCTAGCGAGAGCAGTAGTTACAAAGAAGACAAGATTCAGGAGTACAAATGACAATTTGAATTTATTCATTTTTGATGCCAATTGAAGTAGACTCAGTTCGCACAACGTCGTGTTTGGATACTTCACTCCACAATACCTGAGGAATTATGAATCGCAGAATCTTTTTGTCAATTTCTGTTTTTTTTAGTTCTTTTTTCGGGTTTTCATCTAAAGCGGAAATACCCAAAAGTGATGCAAAATCCTGGCGCGCGGGTAATGTTTTACACATTCTTCCTTCTGTCAGCGATACTGAGTTGTTAGTAAAAATTTCAGTTAAAAATGCTTTATCTAGCCCTCCTGAGTTACATGTTGGTGTGCAAAAGCTAAGGGGTATCCAGACCGATAGTGAAGGAAAGTTCTGGCAGTTCCATGCAAAGGGTTTACTTGCGCAAACCGAATATCAATTGAGTCTGGTGGATCCATCCGCCACAGATACAAAGCTTCTATGTGACCCTTGGGCTTTACAGACATTTCCGGCTCCAAGTACAAATATTTCCAACATGCGTTTATTGATGTTCACATGCACCGGTGGACATGAAATGCATGGCTATTTGCCGACCGCAATTCGTAACCGTTTGCTCAAGCGTGCGCTTTCATTCAAACCAGACGCAGCCATTGCAAATGGAGATCATGTGTATTGGGACTTACGGTCCCCATTGACCGCGATGAGCCTTGGTCAGTCTGAGAGCGCTATAAATTTAGTCGGGCTGCCAGAGCGCTCCTTACCAATTTTAGGTTCAAGTAACGAGGAGTTTTTGAAGAAAACAGCTGGTCCACAAATTGTTCCTGTGTATGGCACAGACTTTCGGTCAACGCCTACCTTTTTTATACAAGATGATCACGACTATTACGAAAACGATGATGCTGAAGACAATATCGTCACTTTTCCTCCCGATCATTTCATGACAGAAATGGCGAGAACTACTCAACTACTTTATTACCCAGAATTTTTACCGGATGCAACAAGACCTGCGGGCTTACCTGGGTCATCTGCTAACGGTAAAGCTTTACCTATTTCTGAGAGCTTTGGTACTTTGAGATATGGAAATTTGGTTGAAGTGTTGATGTATAACGTTCGCAGAACGATGACGATGGCAGGACAGACAGCAGTGTTCTTACAAGATACTGTGGAGAATTGGTTGCTGGAAAGGATGAAAGAAGATTCGGTAAAACATGTGGTGAATGTTCCCTCAAACCCACCCGGCTGGAGTGCTGGTAAATGGGGGGAGTGGTATCCTGACGTTTTTTCTTCTGAAGGAAAACTAACAATCGACAAGCCCAAGCCTTACTGGCAAACAGGTTGGGTGAAACAGCATGATCGATTATTGAAAGCGATGTCAAGTATGAACAATCGCGTCCCCTTAGTGGTAAGCGGTGATTTACATGCAAGCGCTCTCGGTAAAATCACTAAAACCGCTGATATTGATCTAAGCGCGAATCCTGTCATCGCGGTACTTTCAGGGTCGATTGGTACCCGTGATACCGGTTGGCCATCTGGAAAAAGAAAAACACTGCCTCAACCCTCCAAGCATTTAGAAATGCAGGAAATCGTCAAGCCGATCGAGTTGCATGGTTTTACTATTCTTGACTTCAGCTCCGATCACATAAAGTTGCGAATGTTTACTTGGGACAAGAAAAATCAAAGTATTGAAGATATTGACTCGCTTGAGCCTTATAAAACTTTACACTTGTGAGTACGAAAAACTTATAATTCCCAATCGATTCACACCAAAGCCACCCTACTGAACATGACACAAAATCAAGCTAGCGAATCCAGAATTCATTTTATCGGCGGTGAAAAAGGTGGGGTCGGAAAATCCATGGTGTCCAGGCTCATCGCCCAGTACCTGATTGATCGCAAGCTACCCTTCGTAGGCTTTGATACAGATCGCTCGCACGGTGCTTTGTTAAGGTTTTATGCTGACTACGCTTCGCCTGTGCTGGTTGACCATTACGAGGCACTTGACCATATTATCGAGGCTGCTGTTGAGTTGCCGGGCAGACGTGTGCTCGTCGATCTGGCTGCTCAGACCCACCAACCACTGATGCAGTGGATGGACGAGTCGGGAGTGCTTGCAATGGCCGAGGAAGGCGGTTTCTCGCTCAATTACTGGCATGTTATGGATTCTGGCCGTGATTCAGTCGATTTATTAACCCCGATACTTGATCGCTTTGGTGGCCGGATTCCTTTTGTGTTGGTTCTGAATCAGTTGCGTGGCAATGATTTCAGTACGCTTGAAAAATCAGGTGAGCTTGCGCGCGCGCAAGAACTCGGTGGCAAAGTCCTCACGATCAAACACCTGCATGACGCCGCCGCCCAGAAAATCGATCGAAACAACAGTAGCTTTTGGTCTGCGCAGCATATGGGTTCGAGCGAAACAGGACTCGGTTTGATGGATCGTCAGCGTGTCAAGATGTGGTTGAGCCATGCCTATTCAGAGCTTGCCAAAGCAGGTCTCTGAGCTACCGGAGCTATCACTTTAAGCTTTGATAAATTTTCAATGCTTCTTGAGCGGCAGCCTGATCGTTCATGGATTTCATTGTTGACTCATACGAGACCTTATACGCTTGTTGAAACTCGGCACTCGAACCATAGTGCGTCTTTAAGGTTTCAACCGTGTGCATCAGCTTATCCAAATTAGGATTGTCGCCGCTCATGCCTCTGAGCGCCCTTTGTATTAAGCCCGCGTAACGTCCCATTTCGGCCGCGTTGGCCTGTGGGGCACTAACACTGTCATGACAGGCAATAGACCTTAATTTTTTGAATAGGGATAACGCCATAATCCCATAGCCACCATCGTTTGCAGGCTTGATATCATGGGTTGGCACAGGTTTATTCTGGTAGTTTTTCAGACGTCCTGTATTGTCATACACACTTAATACTTTACCCTTTGCTTCTCGATCGCTATAACTGGTTTGTTTGATCCAGCTCCACACATTTTTCCGGCAATCAATACTGAAGACATCCACTTCAGAGCCTTGTCCTCCCTCGTTGTTGCTAAATACCTGGGCGGTGACTACATCCCCTTTTTTTTCCATGATTGGGGAGTAGAAAACGGGATAAGGCGCACCACCAGGCGCAACACTTGGCGCCATGCCTAGTTTGATCCAGTCGTGCGGAGTTTTAGCTGAGGCATTCAACGTCAAGAGCAAAGCAGACGCAATCAAGCATAGTGGCAGGTGGGGCATTTAGTTTTATCCAATGATTACAACTGAGATCAAGTATTATTTTTAACCTAAATATCTTACATTTACTGATAGCATTGCAATCGAGCATTCCTGCCTGGCCTGATAAGCTAAGGATTGATCGACTCAGACTGGTCTTTTCTTGATATCGCGCCGGTTGTTTTCAGCGTCGATGATCCTGAGGGTAATTATCATGTTCCCTTGACTGTGACGCCTTGGGCGCACTCAACCTACCGCGGCCAATAGCTCTCACCTCTCCCATAGGGGCGGATGCAGTATCGCACCTTGGAGGCGCTCAATATGCGCGGCCATTTGTAAAATTAAACTGTCAGCGTATCTGGCACCGACTATCTGTAAGCCTACTGGTAGTCCACGCGCAAGCCCCACAGGTACTGAGCAGGCGGGTGCCTGACTGTAGTTAAATAACGGCGTGAATCCCGCGTGTCCTCTTGGACCAGCCTCTTTGCCGCCGATTATCCTGGGTCCCAAAGCGTTGACATCCCATGAGACAGTGGGGGTAGTCGGACAAAGTAATAAATCATAGCGTTCAAAAAATTTCGCATAGGCTGCGTAGATGTGTTCACGCAGTATCAAGACCTTGGTGATATCAACGGCAGTATGTTTTCTTCCTAAAACAATTTGTGCAGCGATATCGGGGTCTATGGTGTCGGGCGCAGCATCATAGGCATCGCCATGTAGCGCTGCGAGGCCGGCTTGCTGGAGTTTAAGTAAAGGGTATTCTTTAACACCGTCAGGCCACTTCGGCGAAGCGAGTTCGACGCTATAGCCATCTTGCTCCAGTCTTTTGATTGTTTCCTCAATGAGGGCTTGCACGTCTGCATCGATAGCAAAATCGCAACCCAGGTCGGGACTATAGGCAATACGTAATTTTTTATTTGGTTCGTCAGCCAGGTTCAAATGTGAAAGTTCAGAGTGATTTTTTTGTGAGCCCCAGTCCAGAGCATCGTAGTCAAGCAAATGCTGCCACATCAGTGCTGCATCTTTCACGTTACGAGCGATCTGACCCATCACCGAAAGCCCAAAATTCGGCTCGTTAAAACCAGGGCCACAGGGGATCAAGCCAAACGTTGGTTTCATTCCAACGAGTCCGCAGTGCGCGGCAGGACGTCGGGTCGAGCCCCCAGCGTCAGTGCCCAAGGCGAGCGCGCCTATCCCTGCTGCGACTGCGCTGACGGCTCCGCCAGAGGAACCTCCCGGGGTCAGGCTGGTATTCCACGGTGAGCGTGTTTTGCCATAGACGAGATTATTTGAAACGCCTTTGCAGGCGAATTCAGAGCAATTGGTAATTCCAAGAATAATCGCGCCCAGTTTTTTTAAGCGTTGTACTGTCCAGGCATCGGTCGGTGCGACAAATTCTTTAAACAGCAAAGACCCTTGTGTAATGGTTTGACCCTTGACCCAGATATTGTCTTTGATGGTGATCGGCACACCTGCTAATGGCAAATGCTCACCTTGAGCGATACGTTGCTCGACGGCACGGGCCTGTTCGAGGGACCAGTCATCATTGTGTTGTATGACAGCGTTCAGTTGACTATTTACTTGATGCAGTCGTTCGAGTACGCTCTGAGTGACCTCAAGCGCCGAGAGTTTTTTACTGTTCACGCCTGCGGCGATCTCACAAGCATCCGTCTGCCAAAGTTTTTGCATCATAGGCCTTTTCAAATATTTTTAATCCCTTCTACTGGGAACTTTAGGCTTTTGGCATGTAAATTGCGAGCATTCTCTAAGAAAAAATGATCAAAACCCTTTTGTGAATATAAATTCTGCTGGTCTGGGTCTGATCAGCTTATTCGAGGTTTTAAATGACGTTAGCCCCAGAGACAACTGACGCTCCCCAGATTTCAGACAGTCAAAAACTGAATCCTTCGGCTTTTGATCTAACGCTGGACGCCATCGTGCAGCGTTATGCAGGAACCTCCCAGCCAGCTGTTGCGGGTATCACCTGTGAAATCAAGATCGTCATGGAGAGGGTGGTTGGCCTCTCCAAACGGCTGCGCCAGTAACGCCAGTAACGCCAGTTTGCCGGGTCTAGCCGTCCGTCTTTAGTTATTGACCCAGTTCATCGCGAACGATTTTCGCACCTTGGACGAGCGCCTGCAGTTTGCCAAAGGCAACCTCGCGCGGCATATATTTCATTCCACAATCGGGCGCAGGGATTAAATTTTCTGCGCGAACGAATTTCAAGCCCGCGCGGATACGTGCAGCGACTTGCTCTGCTGTTTCAATGCTGTTCGTGCCTAAATCGAGCACGCCGAGCATAATTTTTTTGCCGGCCAAGTCACTCAAGACCCCCAGATCCAATTTAGGTTGCGCTGCTTCGATAGAGATTTGTTGTGCGATTGAATCGCTCAACCCAGGTAAAAAGGAATAGCCGGTTGGTTTCTGGCCTTTAACGACCGCGGCATAACCGAAACATAAATGCACGACGGTTGGAATGGTGAGTCCCTGTAATGCTCGGTTGATGGCTTTAACGGCGTAGCGATTGGCTGCGTCCGGATCTTGTCTGAGCCATGGTTCGTCGAACTGGATGATGTCAGCGCCCGCCTCCTGCAAAGCCAGTGCTTCTGCGTTGACCGCCGCTGCAAAATCCATCACCATGGCTTCATCGTCATGGTAATACTCATCTTTCGCTTGCTTACCGAGGGTAAAGGGGCCTGGCAATGTTATTTTGCATTGTCTGTTCGTGTTCGCTTTCAGGAACTCCAGATCCTTGACCTCGACCGCGTGTGTGCGGGTTATTTTTCCGACTACACGCGGAATAGGCGTCTCGATACCTGCTTTGGAGATGACCATTGCAGGTTGTTTGTCATCGATACCGTCCAGAGCATTGGCAAAGCGGTTGGAGTAGCTTTCCCGGCGGATTTCGCCATCGGTAATGATGTCGATACCTGCCTGTTCCATATCTCGTATCGCCAGGATCGTTGCATCGTTTTGCGCCTGTTCCAGATATGGCTCTGATACGCGCCACAGTTCGTGCAAGCGCGTGCGAGGCACGCCTTTTGAAAGCATTTCGCGGTCAACCAGCCAGTCGGGTTGAGGGTAACTGCCTACAACCGTCGTTGGTAATAAATGTTGGTGGTTTATTTTTTTTGTCATGATTAATGTTGTCAGTTGCGTCGTCAGCTCAAGGGCTAGTTAGCTTTTGCACCGGAGTCGCGCACAATTTTGCTCCACTTGGCCAGTTCGGTCACTGTAAAGTCATTGAACTCCTGATAGGACATTGGGGTAATGATCATGCCGAGTTCAACAAATCTTTTTTGTACAGCGGGGTCGCTTAAGACTTTAGTCGTTGCCTGATAGAGTTTATCTACAACGTCTTTTGGCATTCCGGCAGGTCCTGAGAGTCCCCACCAGGGACGAAGTTCGTAACCGATGACCGTATCGCCAATCGGTGGGACTTCTGGTGCGATGGGGCTTCGTTCTGCAGTAGCCACGCCAAGAGCTTTGAGTTGTCCTGATTTAACGTGGGGGTAGATCACTGGGACATGGTAGAACGTCATCGAGACTTCGCCGGCGAACAAGTCCGTTAATCCCTGAGTGATATTTTTATAAGGAATATGCTGTATATCAATCCCGGTCATGGTTTTAAGTAGCTCGCCCGCCATGTGTGGGGAGGTGCCTGAACCCGCTGAGATATAGGTGAGTTTGCCCGGATTGGCTTTTGCATAAGCAATCAACTCGGCCATATTGCTGACCGGTATCTTTTGGTTAACGACCAGCATATTTGGTGCGGACACCATCAGGGCGATGTGGGTAAAGTCTTTGACCGGATCAAACGAAACGTGCGAGTAAAGCGCTGGGTTGGTCGCATGCGTGGCACTGGTGGAAAAGGTCAAGGTGTAACCGTCGGGTGCAGCGCGCGCGACATACTCGGCTGCGATGTTGCCACCCGCGCCAGCTTTGTTATCGACGACGACTGTTTGGCCAAGCACTTCGCCTAGTTTCTGGGCGTATAGCCGTCCGATGACGTCGGTCGTTGTTCCTGCTGAAAACGGTACGATGAATTTGATTTGTTTAGTAGGGTAATCTTGGGCAGCGACCTGAAGTGCCGCGAGCGCGCAAAACAGCGTCACGCCTGTGACGGCAAGTTTTTTATAAGCCTGTCTGGCAAGAATGATACTTTTTAAATTCATGTCTTCTCCTCATGAGTGGGCTCGTTTATTTTTGCTGTGCCCTCTGGTTTGGAGTTTAGCGCTCAATTGTGAGTAATATTCATCTGAAAGATCAGGGCAAACACTAGCGTGACTAATCCAGCAATATGAAATTAATTTTTAATTCTATGAATGCAAACATGAATATTGGCAACAAAGCTGGCACAGCTCTGCTGAGGGCTGTTTATACATTTTTTTTAACATCATGCTGCCTGAGCGCCGCCCCTGCCTTTGCCCAGACTCTTGACTCTTGCGTGGCTGGTTTGCGGCAGACTGCGCTGGCTCAGGGTATCAGTGCCAATACATTCGATCTGGCGATGAAAGGCGTGGAGCCTGATCCGGAGGTTCTTAAGTCCTATGGCTATCAGCCAGAGTTCAGGACACCTGTCTGGGATTACATTTCAGGCCTGGTGGATGAGGAGCGTATCGTGGACGGGCGCGCGCAGCTCGCGAAATGGGAGCAAGTCCTGACGCGTGCGGAGCGCGAGTTTGGAGTGGATCGTTATGCGATTGTCGCGGTCTGGGGCGTAGAGTCTAATTTCGGGACGATCAAGGGCAAGCGAGAGCTGGTGCGTTCACTGACAACGCTTGTCTGCGCCAACAAGAGAGAGGCTTTTTTTCGCGGCGAGTTAATGGCGACCTTACGGATTCTTCAATCTGGAGACATCGCAGCAGAGTTTCTGGTGGGGTCCTGGGCTGGCGCCTTTGGGCAGACGCAATTCATGCCAACGACGTACCAGCGTCTGGCGATTGATTTCGATGGTGACGGGCGTCGCGACATTGTGAATTCGATTCCGGATGCGATCGGATCAACAGCTAATTTTCTAAAAAAGGCAGGCTGGATTGCTGGCGAGCCTTGGGGGTACGAAGTTAAGTTACCAGCCAATTATTCCGGACCCTCAGGCAGGAAAACCAAGCAGAGTCTTGCTAAATGGTCGAGCCTGGGTATCAAGCCAGTCAAGATTCAGAATAACAAGGCGACTCAGGCTGGCCTGGCTAGTAACATGCCGGATACGACTCAGGCAGCACTTATCCTGCCTGCAGGAGCTGAAGGCCCTGCCTTTTTGGTATTCCGTAATTTTGATGCCCTCTACAGTTACAACGCTGCGCAGACCTATGCGCTGTCGATTGCTCATTTAGCTGATCGAATGAGGGGCGGGGCAATGATCCAAACCCCTTGGCCAACAGATGATCCCGGTACGAGTCGTGCCGAGCGCCGGGAAATACAGAAGCTTTTGCTGGCGCGTGGTTACGATATTGGTGAAGCGGATGGCTTGATTGGCAACAACACGCGTCGCGCCATCAGCGATTTTCAAACGCAAAATGGGCTCATCGCGGATGGCCGCGCAGGTCAACGAGTGCTTGGCGCATTAAGAAAAGCAAAAAACTAGAGTTCTTAGTTTAGTATTGCCCGAATGGGCTCGATCGAGACGGATTCTTTAATCGAGTGCGAGCTATCGGCCAATGCGATTAACCCAAGTGCCACGACGATCGTAATGGTGGTGATGCCAAGCGCAAGGGCACTTGCACGTTTTTTCTAAATTTTTAATGGCGACTATCTTAACCATATTTGCAGGATCTGCATATAATCTTGGCTAAGTTCAAACGTATTGTTTTTAAAGCGTAACTCAATCTTATTTGGAAAACTCATGTCCCTCTTATCAGTGTTACGTAATATTTTGCTCACAACTACGTCGGCGGTCATTTTGCTCGTGACACCAGGAGTTCAGGCTGAAACCAAGGCTGCGCTGGATATCGCCTCAAAAGAAGCGCTCAATCACCTCATCGCCACTGTGCCAGCGGCCAAAGCTCTGAGTGAAAAAGCCATTGCCATCCTGGTATTTCCTAGCATCACCAAGGCGGGTTTTATGGTGGGTGGGCAGTTCGGAGATGGCGTAATGTGGAAAAACGATAAGCCTGCTGCCTACTACAACACCTCGGGTGCGTCGTTTGGTTTGCAGATGGGTGCTCAGACCTACGGTTACGCGATGTTTTTCATGAAAGAGTCTGCGCTCAAGTCGCTTGATAACGCAGATGGTTTTGAGGTCGGTGTTGGTCCAAGCGTCGTGGTGATTGATCAAGGAATGGGCGTTTCACATACGACGACGACAATGCAAGATGATATTTACGCCTTTGTGTTTGGTCAGAAAGGTTTGATGGCGGGTATCGGGATACAGGGTAATAAGATTACTAAGATCAATAAATAATTTTTTATCATCCAAAAAAGCCTCAAATGAAAAAACAATTCATTAAGCTCGCGTCTGTTCTATGTCTCGGGTTGATAAGCCAAGCCTCGTTTTCTGCTGATCAATCAGCGCCAATCCCTATTCCGCAGGTTTCAGAGCAGGTGCGTTACTCATTGACTCCCTATCTCTGGCTAGTCAATGTAGGAGGCGATCTCAACTATAAGGATCGGACCCTGGTCGATCAGAAATTCTCAACCAGTCAGTTGTTATCCAGCTTTCAATATGGCGGAATGCTCGAAGGCGAAGTTCACAAAGGCAATTGGGGTTTCGCAGCCAATCTGCTGTATTCAAATGTCCAGAACGCTAGCTCACGCATTCGGGATGCGGTTGATTTGGGGTCGACTACTACTGCGCAGCTAGGGATTTATAACCTTGCAGCGACTTATACGATCTTTAATTCCAAGCAAGCCTATGTGGATGCGATGGCAGGTGTCAGGATTCTTTCAATGGATACGAAAATAGACGTTAATGCCCAAGGCACGCCGCTTGGCACAACGTTTAAATCCAACAGCACAATTACCAATCCCATTGTCGGTATTAAAGGGCGTTACCGCATAGGTGAGTCTGATTATTTTGTGCCCTTTTACGCAGATGTAGGTGGTGGTGTTGATGGTACACAAATCACAACTCAGGGAATTCTCGGTGTTGGTAAGGCCTTTGACTGGGGTGATTTGATGCTGGTGTTTAATGACGTGTATTACCAGACCAAAAATGGTGGTTCGACGGCTAACCTTAATTTCTATGGTGCTGCCGTAGGTGTTACTTTCAAGTTTTAATGTGTTTTTTTAAATGAATACCTTGTATTCATTCAGGCGCTGCCCCTACGCCATACGAGCTCGTATGGCGCTTCTCAAGTCAGGAATCGCTTGCCAGACTCACGAAGTGAGTCTGCGCAACAAGCCACAGGCGCTGCTTGAGCTCTCGCCGAAAGCGACTGTCCCTGTTTTGCACTGTGCCGATGGTCGTGTGCTTGAACAAAGTCTCGAGATTATGCAATGGGCATTGGCGCAAAACGATCCTGACAACTGGTTACCTGGGTGTGATCAACCTGATAACCAGCAGCTGCTGGCAGTCAATGACGGTGACTTCAAGTATTGGCTGGATCGTTACAAATATTTTGAGCGCTATCCGGACCATCCTCAACAGTTCTATCGTTTAAAGGCTGAGGAGTGTCTGCTTCGCAGGCTTGAAAACAGACTGCGTGACATGCCTTATTTGGGTGGGCAATATCCCTGCATGACCGATGTGGCTATCTTCCCCTTTGTCAGGCAATTTGCGGCTGTTGACACGATCTGGTTTGCACAGAGTTCATGGCAAGCGACGTGCTCCTGGTTGAATATTTGGCTCGAAAGTCCTCTATTTACCAGAGTAATGGCCAAGAGCTAACGTCTCGTCCAGCGACAGTTACCTCAGTAATGCGGCGGTAACTCATCCCGCAAGCTGGGTAATTGCGTGGTTCGCTCCGCAGGCAATTGATTGCGGAGTTCGCTGATTTCACGCAGCAAAAATTCAATTTGTTGCTGTTGACGAAAAATAGTCTGATTGAGCTGATCCAGCAGATCTTCTGCCAGACTGACATTTATTTCCAGGTCATTGAGGCGTTTATTAGTCGCGTCTGTTAGATCCATCAGATCAGCTCTCAGGGTTTAGTGTTTAGGCAATGAACGCGGATCACGCTCAACCCAGCGTCCTGCTTCCACCGTCGCGATGAAGTCAGAGACAAACAGATTGAAGTAATCGGGTTCTTCGAGGTTGATGGTATGTCCTGTTTTTGGCAGCATCAGCAGACCGCAGGCAGGTAGGGTCTTTTTCAGAAAAATACCAGGCTGGATGCACTGGTCGTCTTCGTCGCCGTTAATCACAAGCGTTGGGACTTTCATGACTTTGAGTTGCTCTTCAAAATCATAGATCGATGGACGTGAGGCTTGCACGCCACGCATAGTCAAGGCTGAGCCCAGAGTGTCGTGCTCTCCCAGGTGTGTCGCAAACTCTTGCCAGCCGCGCGGATCTTTATTTTGAAGCTGTACGCGTGTAGCGCCCAGAGCGTAAGTTTTGGAAAGCTCTTTGGCGCCAAGGGCTTCGAACTGATCCGCCGTTGCGCGTGAAAGTGCGCGGTAATGCTCTTGGGTGTCTTTGGCCGCAGCGTAGCCAGCACCCGCTACAGTCAGGGAGAGCGCGCGTTCGGGCGCAGTGAGGCCAAAATGAATCGTGGCAAAACCACCCATCGATAGACCTACGATATGGGCGCGTTCGATCTTGGCCGCATCCATGACGTTCAGGATGTCCTGTACTGCGCGGGCTTGCGAATACATGCTGACATCTTGAGGGATGTCTGAGGGGGGATAGCCGCGTGCAGAATAAGTAATGCAGCGATGGCGGCGCGAAAAATGGCGCATTTGTGGTTCCCAGGCACGCCAGTCGCCGGCGAATTCATGGACAAAAACGATAGGTGTCCCTGTGCCCGCTTCTTCGTAGTGCAGGCGGATATTGTCTGATGTTGTGGCCCAGGCCATAGTGTCTCCGGTTATTTTGAGTCTAGTAGGATCAAGCGTTCACCTGCGATATTGCAACGGCGAGCGGCCTTGCGTCAACACATTGTCACAGTCCGACTTATTGGTTATTGTCTAGGGCAATGAAAAATCAGTATGCCTATGTGGAGACAATGACATGAAAAAATTCTCAATCCTTCGCCGCTCGCTGCTCAGCGCTGCCCTGCTGCTTGGTGCGTTGGGCGCGTACGGTGCTGCCGGTGCGGCCGAAATACATGTGATTACCTCGGGTGCGTTTGCGACGGCCTTCAAGGAGTTGGCGCCCTTATACGAAAAAAAATCGGGTAATACCGTCAAAACCTCTTTTGGGTCCTCGATGGGAGGAGCGCCTGATTCGATCCCGGCTCGTCTTGCTAAGGGTGAGACTTTTGATGTGCTGATCCTCGCAGGCTCAGCGCTGGATGGCTTTATTAAAAAGGGTGATGTCTCACCAGGAACACGGGTTGATCTTGCAAACTCAACCATTGGCGCTTCAGTCAAAAAGGGTGCGCCTAAGCCCGATATCAGCACTGTTCCAGCGCTTAAAAAAGCGTTGCTCGATGCCAAGTCTGTTGCTTACTCAGCCAGTGCAAGTGGTACGTATCTGTCGACCGAATTGTTCGAAAAGCTCGGGGTTGCTGAGCAGATGAAACTCACTGCTAAAAAGATTTATAGCGAACGGGTGGGATCAGTTGTGGCCCGTGGCGAGGCGGAGTTAGGATTTCAACAGGTCAGTGAACTGATTTCCATCGAGGGACTTGATTTCATCGGTGAGATCCCCGCGGAGGTTCAGCAGACTATCCCTTTCTCAGCAGGCATTACGAGTAACGTAAAACAGCAGCAGGCTGCGCGTGACTTGATTCAGTTTCTCGCCTCGCCAGAGGCTGCACCTGTTATTAAACAGACAGGGATGAATCCTATCCTGCCTAAAATGCCCTGGTAATCCGGGGCGGGTCTGTCGCAGTCAGACTTTTTTCTGACGTCCTGAGAGCACGACTACGGCGGCGAAAAAGTTCATCGCACCTGCGAGCGCCAGCGGCAGCTGATAGCTACCACTGGCGTCGCGCATGAGGCCAAAGAAAGCGGGGCCCATGGCAGACATAATTTGCATCAGGGTGGCGCAAATCCCGAACACTACGCCAAACGAGACTGCACCAAACTCTCTCCTGACAATAATGGGTGGTAGTGTTGTGGTGTTGCCAGCTGTCATGCCGTACATCAGAACTGCTGTGATGATAGCCCAGGGTGACTCTGGAAATAGGGCTGCGAGGCAGGTCGCAACACCAGCCTGAATCAGAACGACACACGCAATCACTCTGACATCAAGCCGATCGGCAAAACGTGCCAAAGCTAACCTGCCAACAAAAGCCAGCATCGCTGCCCCGGTCACGCAAAGCGCTGTTGTGTAATCGTCAACGATAGTTAGAAGTAGTGAGACTTGATGCGTCAAAAAACCAATCTGTACGAGCAGCGCGAGTCCAAAAGCAAGCATGATGGTTTGCAATTTGAAGGATTGCAAGGCTTCACGACGAGTCCAGTTTTTTGTTGCGACACTTTGCTGCGACTTGTCTGCAGGCAGACCATCCGGGGTAAGTCCAAAATCCTGCGGACGGCGTTTCAGGACGAATAGACTAATGGGCAACACTGTTGCCACCAAAATCAAACCAACACACTGCATTGCAGTGCTAAACCCAAACGAGCGGATCAGCATCAGTAAAAAAGGAACTCCCACCATCCCTCCGATGCTAGCCCCGAGCATTGCAGTGGAGAACGCGCGACCCTGAAACCGTTCGAACCAAGGTGCGAGTGAGGAGGTGATCGCTGTGGTGGACAGGCAGGACCAGCCAAGTCCCATCAAGGAAAATGCTGCAAAAACCTGCCAGACCTCGGTGACCCTACCGATTAATATCAAGCCAGTGGCCATGACACAGGCTCCAGCCCCCATCATACGACTGGGACCAAAACGACCGATCGCGCCTCCGACAAAGCCAAGCACTGTGGCGTTGACCAGAAAAGATAAGGTCAGCGCAGAAGAAATCACGCCGATCGGCCATTGATGTTCAGTACTCAGAGTGTGCAGGTAAACGCTTGGCCCGTAGAGTGCAAAAGACCAAGCGACGATCGCTACAGCCATACACCCCCACACCATCCACCAGCCGTGGAAGACTTTTGATCCGGGGCGGGCGGGCTGCACGATCAGGCTTCGGGTTGACAGGCTTGAAATGCTGGCATGGCTTCGCAGCGCGCACTGTGCGCTGCAAGGAGAGGAAACTCCTCTGGCTTGGCCACCATGGGAGCTATTTTATTGATAAAACGCCAGCCAACTGCGACGGTCAGATCTGCGAGGGTTGACTGGGTGTTACCAGGCAAATCACCGCGGGCAGCAACCGCTTCGAGCATGATGAGTCCCGCATGGATCTGGCTTCTGAGGCCTTCGAGAAAGGGTTCATGTACTTTCTCTGGCGGACGTTTCACGGGTTCGTAGACAGCTTGAACGGCCTTATCCAGGCTATTAGTCATGATGGCGCAGTGTTGCAGGATATGGCGACGTGACGCTCCGCTTGAGGGAAGTAAATGTTGACCAGGTGTCATTTCAAGTACGGTCTCAATGATGGCAGTGCTCTCAATCAGGTGTTCGCCATTGTCCAAAATCATCACAGGTACTTTGACCATCGGGTTGAACTGCTTGATAGCTTCGCCATCTTTTGCGGTGGAGAGGACTTTATGTTCGTATGGCATGCCAACCCATTGCAGGGTGACAGCAACACGGCGAACGAACGGTGAGGCATAACGGCCAACGAGAATCATGTTATCTCCAGAGGTTTTTTATTACAATTTAACCTGCATACTACCTTGCCGGTATAGAGCCGATGAAATTTTCAAATTATTTGCTGCTTGTTTTGCTACAGTCCCTCGTCGTCAGCGTCTCTAGTGCTGAAACGATACGTATTGATATGGGGGATTTCAAAATTGACCAGACAGAGGTGACGGTTGAGCGTTTTGCGCAATACGCCCAACGTAAACAAATTAAAACTGCCGCAGAAAAAGAGGGCGGAGGTTTTGAGTATGTCATGGGATGGCAGCGACGTCCCGGCTGGACCTGGAAAACACCTTTTGGCCAACCTGCTCAGCCCGACGAACCCGCGGTGCATCTCAACTGGTTTGAGGCTCGGGCGTTTTGTGAGGATGCGGGAGGTCGCTTGCCGACACAGGAGCAGTGGTCACGTGCGGCGTACACAGAGCAGCGTAGTCATCCCCCGCAACCTTTCGTTCACGGCAAGACCTATCCTTATCCAACGGGCGATCTTGCTCAAGGTGCGAACGTAGAGGGTGCCGAGGATGGCTGGGCGCGTCACGCACCGGTGGGCTCAACCAAACAAGGTGTTAATGGTTTGTATGACATGGGTGCCAACGTCTGGGAGTGGCTGGCCGACGCCCAGGGAGATACCAGACTGACAGCTGGCGGATCCTGGTGGTATGGGCCTTCAAAAATGCGTCGCGAAGCGATGCAATACAAGGCTGCCGACTTATATGTGGTGTACGTCGGATTTCGCTGCGTATACTGACAGTTATTATTAAATTGATCCTTGGCTTAAATTTCATTAGGAGTCTGCATGTCAACCCCTATTAATTCTTTGACAGAGGATTTTGCTGTCGCCCCCCAATTAGCTGCTTCAGATATGGCTGCAGTTGCGGCTGCGGGTTTCAAGAGCGTGATCATCAATCGCCCCGATTTTGAGGGCGGAGCCGAGCAGCCAACAGCTGCTGCCGTCATGGAGGCTGCTCGTGCTGCCGGCTTGAATGTTGAGTATCAACCTGTTGTCAGCGGTGGCATGACGGCCGAGGATGTTGTGCGGTTCAAGGAATTGCTGCAAACCATGCCTGCGCCAGTGCTTGCCTACTGCAGATCGGGTACGCGTTGTACGGTTCTGTATCGCGCAGCAACCGGGGCTTGATCTGGATCAAGAATTTCCGCGACTTAGCAGTGATAAGCAAGATTTATCCTCTATTTAGGATTAGTATTAATTGACACAAGCCTTTCAGGAGCTCAGATCATGTTTAATAAAATCCTTATTCCTACAGACGGCTCGCCCCTCTCAGCCCAATCCGCCAATGCTGGCATCTCGTTTGCCAGAACAAATGGCGCTGAGGTCGTTGCGCTCTATGTGACGCAACCCTTTGCCTCGACGATAGGTTTTGACGGTATGGCTGCCGCCTACGCTATTAGCGACGAAGATTATGACAAGGTAAGTGCCGATCAGGCCAAGATTTACCTGCAGCATGTGATAGACCGTGCAGAGACTGCTGGTGTCAAGGTCAGCTCTCATGCCGTGTCGAATTTCAATGTTGCTGACGGGATTGTGCAAGCGGCCAAGGACAATCACTGCGACATGATTTTTATCGGCAGTCACGGTCGCAGTGGCCTCTCACGCATGTTGCTTGGTAGTGTCACGACAAAAGTTTTGTCGCTGACTCATACTTCTACGCTGGTATATCGCGTAAAAGACGAAGCCTGAGTCAGACAAAACCTGATTTGCTTTTCAGCGTTGGTCCCGATAAAACCTTATTCAATGAGTGGTTTTTATCGGGGCTTACTAGCTTATGATACTTAATGCTTGGGGTTCAGGTGTGGCAACAGTCGTTGCCCGTGATACCCACGGAGAACAAACATGACCATTAAAGTCGGCGATCGCGTGCCCGAAGGCACCTTGACCGAATTCATCGAAACAGAAACAGCGGGTTGCACTTTGGGTCCCAATGCGTTTCAGGTTGCAGATCTGGTTAAAGGCAAAAAAATTCTGATGTTTGCACTGCCCGGTGCTTTCACACCCACCTGCTCAGCCAAACACGTCCCTGGCTATGTTGAGCATTTTGATGCAATCAAAGCAAAAGGCGTGGATGAGGTTTGGTGTGTTGCAGTCAATGACGCTTTTGTGATGGGCGCCTGGGGGCGTGATCAAAAAGTCGGCGGTAAAGTCCGTATGATGGGCGATGGCTCAGCACTCTGGACCAAGGCACTCGGCCTTGAACTCGACCTTACAGCACGTGGCATGGGTGTGCGTTCGCAACGCTACGCTGCTTACCTCGTTGACGGCGTAGTTAAAGTTCTGCACATCGAAGCACCCGGTGCTTTCGAAGTCAGTGATGCTGCCTCGATGATCAAAGCGATTTAATCGCTTTCAAGCGTGACGCTTTGGGCGCACGTTTGACAGGTAAAAACTCAATCCCGCTTACGGCTTAAATTTGCTGCAAGCGGGATGATTATTTATAACGCATGATTTCAACCATAACGACATTCCCCGCGCTGTATTTGACAACCTTGTTGATCCTGGTCAGTACGGGTTTGTTCAATACCTATATGGGGTTAAGACTCTCCGCTGATTCTGTAAGCGAGGTCTGGATTGGTACGTTAATGGCGGCCTACTACCTTGGGTTGGTATGCGGTGCGAGACTAGGCCATCGTTTGATCGTGCGCGTGGGGCATATACGGGCGTTTGCAGCCGCGGCTGTTCTGGCGATTTGCATGGTGCTTGCTCAAATGCTGATCGATTCACTCTGGTTCTGGTTGGCATTGCGTGTGATAGCGGGTGTTTCTCTGGTCACGCAATACATTGTGATCGAAAGTTGGCTCAATGAGCAGACCGATAATCTTAGGCGTGGGCGGGTTTTTTCGGTCTATCTTGTGATGTCGGGTACAGGGACCGCACTGGGCCAGTTAGCGATTACGATGTATCCGACGCTTGATGTGCGGCCTTTGATTTTTGTGGCGATTTGTCAGGCCTTGAGCCTGTTCCCAATTTTGTTGTCGGTGCGTTCGCATCCTAAAGCTCCAGTCCCTGCGCCTATTGATTTCAAATATTTCGGTCGACTCATCCCCCAAGCCTTACTGACCGCTTTTTTGGCGGGTAATATTTGTGGTGCTTTTTACGGACTCGCAGCGGTTTACGCTGTTAAGCAAGGACTTACTACAACGCAGGTTGCCCTCTATACCGCTACCACAGTGATTGCAGGGCTGGTGTCCCAATGGCCGATGGGTTGGCTGGCAGACAGGTCGAGCAGAAAGACACTTGTGCAAATCAATGCGCTTGGGATTGCTACGCTGACAGCGCTGATGTGGGGTTGGAGCGCGTGGCCATACTGGTTTATGTTGTTGATGGCCGCAGGTTTTGGAGTGTTCCAGTTCACCTTGTATGGCCTTGCCTCGGGTCTTGCCAATGAAAGTATTGATTCAGACCGTAGGGTTGGATTAACAGCTATTTTTTTGATGACCTACGGTGTTGGAGCGTGTCTAGGCCCGATCTTCGCAGGCGCTTTGATGCGCTTCGCGGGGGCAGGTATGCTCTATGTGTTTAGCACTACCTGCGCTTTGATTTTATTTTTATTCCTGCGTACTTCGCGCCAGGCTGTTAAACATTAAGCGAAAAAAAAACCGCGAGAGATGAATCCTCGCGGTTTTTTCAGCTTATTTCCAAGGCAGATATGTTTGAAACATTACCTGCCTTTCACTAGGCTTGTTTAGCCCTCGTAGGCAGACTCGCCGTGTGAAGTGACATCCAGACCTTCGCGTTCCTGATCTTCAGGGACACGCAGACCGATGATGATGTCAACCAGTTTGAAAGCGATGAAGGATACGATCGCAGACCAGATCACGGTTGTAATCACGCCTTGAGCCTGAATCCAGAGCTGGCTAGCGATGGAGTAGTCAGGTGTTACTTTGTCGGTTACGTAGTCAAATACGCCCGTACCACCCAGCGATGGTGCCGCAAACACACCAGTCAGGATTGCGCCAACGATACCGCCCACGCCGTGGATACCGAATACGTCGAGCGAGTCGTCAGAACCAAACATTTTCTTCAGACCTGTCACACCCCAGAGGCAGACTACACCAGCGATCACGCCGATCGCGAGTGCACCCATTGGGCCAACAAAACCAGCTGCAGGAGTAATGGCAACCAGACCTGCTACGCAGCCTGAGGCTCCGCCAAGCATGGAAGGCTTACCGCGTGTCAGCCACTCAGCAAAGACCCAGCCTAAAACAGCAGCTGCAGTTGCCAGGTAGGTATTGACGAAAGCTAAAGCGGCTGTGCCGTTTGCTTCGAGCGCTGAACCAGCGTTAAAGCCGAACCAGCCAAACCACAGCAAGGCTGCGCCTGTCATAACAAACACCATGTTGTGTGGCTTCATGGACTCTTTGCCATAACCGATTCGCTTGCCGATGACAAAAGAACCGATCAGACCTGCAACGGCAGCGTTGATATGCACCACGGTACCGCCTGCAAAATCCAGCACGCCTTTCTGGAACAGCCAGCCAGCTTTTGCATTCATTGCATCAAGTGATGCCGCGTCTTTAATATCGTCTGGGCCAGGCCAAAACCAGACCATGTGAGCGATCGGCAGGTAGCTGAAAGTGAACCAGAGAACCATAAAGCACAGAACTGCTGAAAATTTCGCTCGCTCTGCAAAGGCACCAATGATCAGACAGCAAGTGATCGTTGCAAAAACTGCCTGGAAAGCCATAAAGGCGAATTCAGGAATCGCAACTCCTTTGCTGAAGGTTGCTGCAACACTATCAGGCGTCATGCCGGCCAGGAATAACCTGTCGAATTTTCCGATGAAAGCACTGCCCTCCGTGAAGGCGAGGCTGTAGCCATAGACTGCCCATAAGACAGTAATGACTGAAAAGATCACCAGACATTGCATCATGGTGGACAGGATGTTTTTACTGCGTGTCAGACCACCGTAAAACAATGACAGGCCTGGCAAGGTCATCAGCAGTACCAAGGCAGTCGAGAGCAACATCCAGACGGTATCACCTTTGTTAGGGACGATCGCGGCTGGTGCAGCGGCAGGAGCTTCTGCTGCTGCGGCTGTTGCTGCTGGTGCTGACACAGCCGCTTTAGCGTCATCAGCCGCAAAAGCGGGGGAGGAAATCGATAAGCTTGCGCCACCGACAGCAAGGGCCATTGCGCAGCCCGCAATGAGACGTTTCATAAGAGTCAACATGATTTACCTTTCCTTAAAGGGCTGACGTGCCGGTATCACCGGTACGGATTCGGATGACGTGTTCGAGTTGCGTGACAAAAATCTTGCCATCACCAATCTTGCCGGTGTGGGCAGCTTTTTGAATCGCTTCGATTGCCTGGTCTAGAATTTCGTTGCTAACAGCGGTTTCGATTTTCAGTTTTGGCAGAAAATCGACCACGTATTCAGCACCGCGATAGAGCTCGGTGTGACCTTTCTGGCGACCGAAACCTTTGACTTCTGTAACGGTAATGCCAGAGACACCTATCTCTGAAAGCGCTGCACGAACTTCGTCAAGCTTGAAGTGCTTGATAATAGCGGTGATGAGTTTCACGCGTTTCTCCCGGAGTTGAAATTAAAAAGTCTTGGTGACTGATATCAGAAATCCGCCACGGCCAAGATTCGATCCGTTAGGATTGACGTAAGCGAAGTTCTTGGCATTGGTACCAACGTAGGACATATTGCCAGACAAGCCGCTACCGAAATCTTTTGTGACGCCGAGTTTCCAGTCAGTGTAGGAATAAAGCGAGCTGTTTGAAGAGCTGGAGTCCATCAAGTTACCCGCCACATACTGATAGCCAGCGTGAGCATTGAGTGACAAGCCCCAGATGCCGGTATCGTAATTGACAGTCAGATCGGTGTAGTTAGACCCCGTACTGTTCGGTGTGCCGAAAATTGGTGTGACTGCGTAGGAGAATTTCAGAAATCCAGTCAGCGCATCAAAAGTAAAGTTTTGTGCGACGTAGAGTTCTGTCGTATTTGGATTTTGAGAAAAACCGGTGGAACCTGAAGTAGGGTAGTAGTACTGCAACACACCTATGTCAGCTGCAAATCCTTTAGTCCATTCATGTTTGTAACCAGCATAAAAGTCCATTTCAATCGGTGCTGAAACACTTTTGTTACCTGGCAGCGTAGAAGCCACATCTGAAATCCAGCTGATCGAGGAGTTCCAGTTACCGATGTAAAAACCACTGGAGTGTGCGTAGTCAAAACCACCCTGAATGGCTGGCTGGAAGTTCGATTGTGAAATACCGCGGTAACGGTAATCGTTAACGAGTGTGACGTTTGCTGTCAATGGGCCTGGATCTGGGGCTGCTGCAGGGGCCTGAACATCGTCGGCAGCCTGGGCGGATTCTGCTAACAAGGTACCAGAAATAGCTACAGTCAGGACTGACAGTGAAAGTACGGTGTTCCTAAGTAATTTCATGGCTTATCTTTAAGCGGTTAGGTTTCGTGGATTCATTTGTAAATCAAATTAAGCAAAAACCATGCCACTATGTATGGGCTGAAATTCATTGAATACCGGTGGGCTCTAAAATCTCATTAGCCATTAATGCACCGTCGTGGCGCTTTTGCACCAATAGAGTGCGGTCCAAGGTATATATTTTCTTGTCAACTATTCTAAACACTAGGAATCTTCTTAAGAATTGAAGAGTCACGTTAATGCAGGAATTGAAGAGTCATGCGAATAACTCGAGTACGATAGTTGAGAAAATTTTTTATACTTAAACTTGTATTTTTTAAACCAAACAAATAGATTCCAACTTTTACAATTAAATCGAGCTTTTGGTAAATATAAATCTTTGGGTGCTATCTTTTGTAAAATTCAGGTGATGCATTTAAAGACAGATCAGCCAATGTCGAATCCAGGTTCCAGTCGTTATAGCCTCATGCATGAAAAAATTCGATTGTGCTAGAATCGAATGTATAAGTTTTATTTAGCAAAGTGAGTCGTCCGTTCAGCTCAGTCTTTTAATGACTGTTAAAGGTAAAGTCTAGTCTATGTCAACGGTTGCATACAATTATGGTGGTTATCTTGTCGGGACCTATGCCAACGGAGTTTTCACTGCTGATTCAGGAATTGGCGATTCAGCCAGTGCTAGCATTCCAGCTTATGCAGGTACTCTCACGCAACCTAACTCAACATTCGTAGTGAATGGACCCGTCACAGACTCGAGTGGATATGACAATGCGGGATCTCATGCTGTTTACGTTGGTTATGTAACAGTGTCAGGTGCTCAATACATGATCACGAACGATCCCTCTATTCCCGGGACGGATCAGGCGACGCTCTTTTACCATCAGTCCAGTGCACCTGCATCGTTAAATAGTGTTTTAGCAGGTACTTCGACTCCGGCGGTTACAGCCCAGAACAATGCATTCTGCTTTCTCGCTGGCACACTCATTGCCACTAAAGCTGGCTCTGTTCCTGTTGAGAATATAAAGATTGGTGATTACGTTTTAGGTCTAGACGGCCTCCAGCATAAAGTTTATTGGATTGGCATCAAGACGATGACCTCGGCCTTTACACCTAAAGATCAATTGCCAATCGAAATCTCTGCTGGTGCATTAGCAAATGGTGTACCGGAACGTAACTGCAGAGTTATGCCATCTCACGCTATTTTGATAGCTGATGTGTTGGTGGTTGCAGGAAAGCTCGTAAACGGAACAACTATCAGACAACTCGCTCCTGCTGAGTTAGGTTTGAGCTACACCTATTATGCGATCGAAACCGAAGGTCATTTCATTATCCAGGCGGAAGGAATGCCCGTTGAAACCAAGGGTAACATCAAGGGTGATCACTTTGCATTTGACAACTGGGAGGAGTATGTAGCCCTCTATGGTGCAGACGGTCGGGATTATCCGGTTCTGCCCAATCACCGTGTGCGGTTGATTGATGAATTACCCGGTGACCTCATTGACAAGTTACCGCAGGCTGGTTGTCTGAAGAAAGCTGCTTAAGCAAGCGTTGTTTCTTTTGCAGTTTTTGGTGATTACTTAACACTGACCCATTTTGGGTCAGTGTTAAGTAATTCTCCGCACTTAAACACCTGTTTGTATCATCTGATGAGACACCAAATTGTTAACCTAAAAAGACAGGGGATTGGTATAATTAAAGTGCATTAAGAATTGGACTGGTGTCCATGCCAACCTACCTCTCCGGGCAAGGTGGTTCGTGAAAACGAATGCGGTCTCATCGAGACAACCCAACGGACGCCAGCCCTCCCCGAGAGGGCTTTTTTGTGGGCGGAGTTAATCCCAATTGCCATGCCTGACATTCGTCAAAATGGCTAAATAGGAAAAATCATCATGGACGCACAGCAACAACACGACGAACAACCTTATTTTCAGAAACGGGAGAAAATGATGCGGTCATTAAACTGCCAGGTCGGGGATATCGCTATTACCGTGAAATGCGAGGTTAAAGCGAATCTGGGAAAAATGGTTCGGATAATCGGCGAGCATGGTCTGGACGATTGGTCAGACTTTGATAAACCCCTTTTCCTCTGGGAGATTGAAAGCATAGGAAACCGACGCTTACGGTACGACCTGCCAAACGGCAAGGTTAGCTATCGCCGTAAGGGGTTGGCTCCTGACATCTTCCTGCGCCCGATCAGGGATCCCGGGGAGCTTGAGGGCATACCGAGAGTTGAGGAGCTTGAAATCTGTTTAATAAATACTGCTCATCCCCCGATAATGGGGTAGAG
>Ga0208105_1000085_pt1 | contig 44115 bp, 42 predicted proteins | sample CryBogCBE16Jul07_FD_184574 | JGI IMG/M metagenome (GOLD analysis project Ga0208105, IMG submission 184574) | Freshwater microbial communities from Crystal Bog, Wisconsin, USA - CBE16Jul07 (SPAdes) | ecosystem: Environmental > Aquatic > Freshwater > Lake | place: Crystal Bog, Wisconsin, USA... | reverse complement strand
GACATGGAGCGCAGGGCAATCTCCCGTATCTCGTCTATGCTGCGGGTGCGGAACGTGACGCCGGTGTACTTGATCCGTTTGAGCGCATGCAAATCAAAATCAAATTCAGCAAAGCGGCCTGCCAGGCGTCCAACGTTGACGATACGCCCAAGCACTTTGCAGGCTTGCATATTGGCATTGCCAAACGGTCCCGATAACTGATCGATAATCAGATCCACGCCTTGCCCGCCATTGGCTTCGATCGCCAGTGCTGGCCAGTTTGGATCGCTGTTATCGAGCGCGACATCTGCGCCATAATTTTTTAATTGCTCGCGGCGTGCGGCATTCGAGGAGGTGCCAATCACTAACTTAGCACCCATGGCACGCGCGATTTGCATTGCCATCAAGCCAACTCCGGATGATGCGCCCTGGATCAGAACAGTTTCTCCTGGCCGAAGCTCACCCACTGTCACCAAAGCATTGTGCATGGTTTGCACAGCAATAGGCAGAGTTACCGCTTGCTCATAGGTCATCGCATCGCTTGGCAGCGGGATGGTTCTTCCCCAATCCGAGACAGCATACTCAGCATAACCGCCTGAACCAGAACACATGACACGGTCACCAACCCGGACGCCCTGGGCGTTCGCGCCGACCTCAATCACTTCGCCTGCCCATTCCATGCCCGGGATCGTGCCGGCACCGCCCTGACTGCCATGCATGCCACCCGCAAGCACGCCAAGATCAGCGCGATTCAGGCCGCAAGCTTTTACACGAACCAGAACCTGCTCTGCGCTGGGCACTGGACGCTGCACCTCTTGAATCGAAAAACCTTCTGCCGTGAGAACAACTGCTTTCATGATGTGCGATTCCTGTAGAAATAAATATTGAGTACGGATGATTAACGCGTTGCGGAGGTCAAACCACCGTCAACTACGATGGTTTGACCTGTGATGTAGCGGCTCTCATCGCTTGCGAGAAACACAACGGTATTTGCGACATCCCACGCGTCGCCCATATATCCTGCTGGTACCTGGTTGTGCCGATGGGCCACGAACCCCTCAAAATCACCCTTCGCGTATTTATCAGCCAGGCGTTTAACCAGTGGCGTGAAAACCAGACCTGGTGCGACACAATTCAGGCGTACACCACGTGCTGCATAAATCACTGCGGTTGTTTTTGTAAGCTGCTGCAATGCTGCTTTACCCGCTGCGTAACCTACCTGTGGCTTGCCGATATAGCTAAGGCCCGCAACCGAGGAGATGCTGACAATCGCGCCACCGCCTTGTTTTTCCATAAGCGGCAACACAGCCTTGCAGCATAAAAAAGCAGACTTAACGTTGACATCCATCTGATCATCCCAGGTCTCTTCGCTCATTTCGACTGGGCCACCAGGCTCTGAGCGACCAACGTTATTGATCAGGATATCAATGCGGCCGTATTGGGCAATACAAGCATCAACCATTTCTTTGACACCCGATGCCTCGGTCACATTGGCAGCCATGACATGCGCCTCGCCACCCTCTTCTTGAATAATGCGCTGGGTTTCCCGGGCTGCATCCAGATTTAAATCAGCACCAAAAATTTTTGCACCCTGCCTCGCTAACAGCACAGAAATCGCTTTGCCATTGCCCCAACCTTCGCCGTGTGTGCCACAGCCCGTTACTAACGCTACTTTGCCGTCGAGTCTGAACATTTTTTTTCCTGTGTATTGATTTGAATATGTCGTATTTGCTTACGTCTTTGCTGAGTTTATTTTTGCTCGAGTCCTGCCTGCTTGATCAAGCGACCCCAGGTGTCGTAATTTTTGATAATCAGTTCGTTGAAAGCTGCTGAACTTGGACTCGTCACAACCTGCGTGCCCAGGGCCTCAAGCCGCTCTGCAATATCCGGCTCTTTCACGGCGCGATTAATCTCATCATGCAAGCGCTGGATGATCGCTGCGGGTGTTCCCTGCGGCGCAACAAAACCGAGCCATGCGCCCATATTGAAATCGGCAACACCTTGCTCTTGCAGTGTGGGGATTGAGCGGTCAAGATTGGCACGCTCACTGGTGCTGACTGCAATGCCGTTGAGTCGACCTGATTTCACATGGGGCAAGGTCGTCACAAGCGTATCGATCGTCATATCAACGTTACCGCCTATCACATCAGCTTGCGACTGACTGCTACCTGTGTAGGGTACATGCACCATTTTTAGACCGGTCTTTTCAAGCAACATCGCCATCAATAAGTGACTGGTCGTGCCCAAACCAATCGAGGCATAGGTCAGCTTGTCAGGATTCGCACGTGCATACTCAACCAGTTTCGCAAACGTATCCAAACCCTTTGTTTTATTGGTGACGAGTAAAAACGGCAACCAGGAGGTTTGTCCAATCGGTGCGAAATCTTTCAGCGCATCGTAGTTAATATTTTTTAACAGATGCGGATTAATGCCCAGAGGTCCGGAGGCCGAGAGCGCAATGGTGTAGCCATCAGGTTTCATCCTGGCCAGTTCACCCAGAGCGAGACTGCCGCCCACACCGGGACGATTTTTTACAATCACGGGCTGCCCGAGTTCTTTGCTTAAACGCTCACCAATGATACGGGCTACAGAGTCGGTCGAGGTGCCAGGCGGAAACCCCACCAAAACTGAAATCGGCTTATCTGGATAGTCTGCCGCCTGTGTTGTAAAACACACCGCAACAGCGCTGAGCGAAACCGGCACAGCGATCGATTTTATAAATCGACTCACTACGCGGGTAAGGCTCGCGCCTTGTGAATATTTCATGGTCTGTTCCCTTTCGTACAGATATCTTCGAACTGATAATGATTGTTTCTGGCGACAGATACTTGTCCGTTGCTTAATTATTTTCCTGACATCAAGCGCGCAAACACACGTTGCACTTGCGGACTTGCGGTGTAAAACACATTGACCCCCGGTCCCGCACGCACGATTAATCGTGGTGCGATTAACCAGCTCAGATAGGGGATATAGATAAATTTTGCTTGCGTAATGTCTGCCAGCAAGACTCGCCTTTTCCAGACCCACGTCTGCTCAATGGCTTGATCGTCTATCGAGGTGCGACTTTTCAAAATCCAGATATAGGCCACCAGCGTGATCACTATTGCTGCGCCAAAAAGCAAGGCGGCTCCCGAAGAGAATTCTTTCCAGATAATTTGCTGCGCGACCCCCACTCCCCAATAAATCATGGACAGTATCAACACGGTCGCCAGACCTTTTACCAATAACGGAAAGGCAGGCCCCTGCGCGCGGGTTTCAACAAAAGGAGCTGAATCGACAGGCATACGAATTATTTTGCCTCTTTCATCAAGCCGCGCATCAAATCATTGGTCGTCTGATCATCCTGTCCCTCATTCTGCTCCAGGTCATTTTCAGGCAATTCGATTTTGATCGTATTGACATCAACGACAATAGGTTTGTCCAGAAATACGGTGACTGTTTGCGGGATAAAAATCACAATCAGCACCAAAGATAACTGCAGGATCACCCAAGGTATGGAGCCGAGATAGATATCCCGAGACAAGACTTTTGACGGCAGAGAGCCGGTTTTGAACAGCGTGTCGGCCGAGCTGCGCAAATAGAACAACGCAAAACCAAACGGAGGATGCATAAAGCTTGTCTGCATATTGACGCACAACAGCACGCCGAACCAGATCATATCGATGCCAAGTTTGCTTGCAACAGGCGCCAGCATCGGCAGAATAATGAACGCGATCTCGAAAAAATCCAGAAAGAAAGCGAGAAAGAAAACAAATACGTTTACAACCAGCAGAAAACCAATCTGTCCGCCTGGCAAGCTAGAGAGCATATGCTCGATCCAGATCGCGCCATCGACTCCCTGAAAGACCAGAGAAAAAGTACGCGAACCAATCAGAATGAACACAACCATGGCCGTGATGCGCATCGTGTTGGTCATACCATCACGCACAATCGTCCAGCTCAGTCTTTTATGAACAAACGCGAGAATCAAGGCGCCCATGGCGCCCATGGCGCCGGCCTCAGTCGGGGTCGCGATCGCGGTAGACATACCTGGCAAGCCACCCATGCTTCCGAGAACGGCAAAAATCAAAATGGCTGACGGGATAATGCCGCGCAGGCATTTTTTCCAGAGCGCCCAACCATCTAAAGTGCGTGCGTCTCTTGGTAAACCAGGAACATGATGGGGTCGCAACTTTGACAGGGCAAAGGTGTAACCCAGGAAAATCAGTACCTGAAGAATCGACGGCCCCCATGCGCCTTTATACATATCGCCAACGGAACGCCCCAACTGATCGGCCATCACAACCAGTACCAGCGAGGGTGGCACAAGCTGCGTAATCGTTCCGGAGGCAGCCAGCACTCCGGTGGCATAGCGCATGTTATAGCCGTAACGCATCATCACAGGCAGGGAAATCATCGCCATCGCAATCACCTGACCGGCCACGGTTCCAGTAATGGCGCCAAGGATAAAGCCCACCAGAATCACGGAATACCCCAGCCCACCCTTGATCGGCCCGAACAACTGCCCCATCGAGTCGAGCATGTCTTCGGCCAGACCGCATTTTTCGAGAATCGCACCCATCAGGGTAAAAAACGGAATCGCGAGCAGCAAATCGTTGGACAAGATACTGAAAATATTCAACGGTAAGTTATACATGAAACTGATCGGAAACCAGTTCATCTGGATCGCAATGAATCCGCTGAGCAAACCTAAAGCCGCCAGTGAAAAAGCGACCGGGAACCCAATCAGCATGATGATGATCAGCCCCACAAACATCAGGGGAGCAAAGTTTTCCATGCTCATTGCAAGGGCCTCTCGTAGGTCAGGTCCATCTGATAGTGATTGGTCAGCCAGCCGATGCGCTTGATGATTTCAGAAGTGCCTTGCAAAACCATTAGCCCAAAACCCAGTGGCAGCAACATCATGGCAGGCCAGCGAATCAGGCCGCCGGAATTGCCTGACATTTCTTGTGAAACAAACATGCTGATAAACAACGGCCACGACAAATAGGTGAACAAAAGCATCGCCGGCATGAGAAAGAACAGCAAACCGAACAAATCCACACAGACACGGGTGCGACTTTTCAAGTTACCGTAAATCACATCCACCCGGACGTGTTCATTCACGCGTAATACCTGGGCCGCGCCCAGCATCACGCAGGCAGCGAACAAATACCACTGAATCTCAAGCCAGGCATTCGAGCTGTAGCCAAAGGTATATCTGACAACGGCATTTCCTGCACTGATGAAGCTGCACAGGAATACTGCCCATTTTGCGAATCCCGCAAAAAAATCGGTCATCCGGTCTATTAACCCGGCCAACGTCAATAACTGTTTCATTTCTTCTCCGCAGCACGTCCTGCCACCGACAACACAATGTGGCAGGCAAAAGCACGTCAACCCCAGATAATAACTAAATTAGAAGCAAAAACGCCTCGATCCGAGGCGTTTTTGATGGGCAAATACCCTAGATGGGCTATGCCTGGGAGCTACTCAGGCCTGATTAAGCCATTTTTCGCTTAAACGAACGAAATAGCTTGCGCCGACCGGAATGATTGCATCATTAAAATCATAAGAGGCGTTGTGCAAGATACAGGCACCCTCGCCATGTCCTTCGAGACGGTGCTTGCCATCGCCATTGCCAATAAACGCATAACAACCAGGCCTCTCAAGCAACATGTAGGCAAAGTCCTCGGCGGTCAGAACACCAGGAAACTGATCGTTGACCATCTCGGCACCCACCAACTCGCGCATGACGTCCGCAGCAAAACGTGCCTCGCTGGCATGATTCATGACCGGAGGTGAGGCGCGCCTGAAAGAAATATCAGCCTCGCACTCATAGGACTGAGCAATGTGCGTCGCAAGAGTGCGGACGCGCTCCTCAATACGATCAAGCGCCGTCAAGGAAAAGGTACGCACCACGCCCCCCAGAGAAGCCTCATCAGGAATAATATTTGGTGCGACAGAGCCCTGCAGTTGGGTGACAGCCAATAATGCTCGCTCAGTGCTCGGGATAACCTTGGAGACCACGCTTTGTAACGCCGTAGCTAAAGCAAGCACTGGCGCGACCGGATCAATCCCTGTGTGGGGCATCGAAGCATGTGTGCCCCGCCCTTTGATCGTAATTTTAAAAATATTGCTCGAGGCCATAAAGGCGCCATCGTTCAAGGCAAAGCCACCGACATTGCCTATTGAAAAATTATGCAGTCCAAACACAGCGTCGCAAGGAAAACGCTCAAACAATCCATCTGCGATCATTTTTTTAGCACCGGCGCGACCCATTTCTTCGGCAGGCTGAAAAATAAAATTAACCGTTCCATTGAATTGTCGCGTCTGGGACAGATGCCAGGCGGCCGCCAATAACATCGTCGTATGCCCATCGTGGCCGCATGCATGCATCTGGCCTGGATGGGTGGACTTGTGCGCAAACTGGTTCAGCTCTTGTAACGGCAGACAATCCATATCGGCACGCAAACCAATGGTGCGTGCGCCCGAGCCTGCTTTCAACACCCCAACGACCCCTGTTCCCGCCACCCCACGATGGACCTCTATCCCCCACTGGGCAAGCTTGGTCGCAACAATTTCGCTGGTGCGGTGCTCATCGAACCCTAATTCAGGGTGGGCATGGATATCGCGTCTGATGTCAATGAACTGACTGTAGTCCTTGAGCGAGTCTAAAGTTTTCATTACTGAACCTTTGCACCGGATTTTTTAACAACTTCTGCCATTTGAACATCAGATTTTTTCAAAATTTCCATAAATTGCGCATTTGAAAGTATCTCTGTCTCGATACCCTGCTTGGCTAAGCGTTCGAGAACGGCAGGATCTTTCAGGACCGTCGCCATGGCGGCCTGAATACCATCCAGAGTTTTGACTGGCGTAGCAGCTGGGGCGAGCAAACCAAACCAGGAGGTAAATTCGTAACCAGGCAAGCCCGACTCCGCCACCGAGGGCAGTTCAGGGATAAATTTGGAGCGTCCGGGCGAGGTCACAGCCAATAATTTGATGCGCTTGTCTTCTTTGTAGCCGAGGGCTGCTACGTTAGCCGCAATGACAGCCTGGGCGCGTCCGGAGAGTACCTCCATCACGGCTTCGCCAGTGGACTTAGTGGGGATATGCTCCATGGCAAGTCCAGCCATCCCAGCAAAATAAGCCATTGAAAGATGTGTCGCACTACCGTTGCCGGCGGAGGCGTAGTTGTATTTGCCAGGCGATGCTTTGACGAGTTTGATGAAATCCGCAACGTTATTAACCGGCAAATCACCTGGAACCATCAGTATGTAGCTGGCATTACCGACATATGCGGCTGGAGCAAAACTTTTGATCGGATCGTAGGGCAGGCTTTCATAGAGATAGCTGGCAATCAAATGGCTTGCAGCGGCGAGATCCACCACAGAGCCATCAGGCGCTGCTTTGGCAACAAGCGCGGTACCGATCGTGCCGCCGGCACCGGCTTTATTTTCAACAATCACTGTTTGCTTAAGTGCGGCACCCAGTTCTGTATTAAGACTGCGCCCCAGCGTATCCTGGACAGCCCCCGCAGCAAAAGGCACCACAATGCGCATGGTTTTCTCTTGGGCGTGGGCCTGACCCATCGCCAACAGACTAACCAGCACCACAGACAATAACCGCAGCAGCGAGATTTTGGGCATGAAATTCTCTAAAAAAGACAATGAATTCCAACACGATACCAAAAAGCCGCTGCGGCGCAATACAAATTAATCAGACTGGCGTGTAGACAGGGACGGTTCGACCCTCCGGAGTTTGCTGAAAACGCACAGAGACCTGATCGCCGATCTTCAGTGTTTTGTAATCACAATCAACGATATTAGTAATAGCGATGGGGCCCTCTTCCATTTGTACCCAGGCAATCACATACGGCGGATCGGCGCGTTCAATGACGCTGAATGAATAAATCGTGCCTCGACCACTGGCATCTTTCCAGATTGTTTTATCGCTGCCGCACAAGGGGCAGACAACCCTTGGATACCAGTGCGCGCGCATGCACGCCTCGCAGGACTTAATCAACAAACGCTTTTGCTCAGCCGCGGCCCAGAAAGGCAAAGTTTCAGGATAGGTTGTGGCAAAGATATCGTCGAGGTATGTTTTAGGCATCGTTTGCGTTGTCATGATTATTCACGCTCCATGATGATGGTTGAGTGTGCGTGGCCAACGCCCAGAACCAAGCCTGGTCCGGACGCCAGCGCGATATCGCAATTTTTTACTTGCACAGAGGGATGAGCCTCGCCCCTGAGCTGGCGAACCGCTTCAATGACTTTGGTAATGCCGCCGCGATTATTTGGATGGTTATTACACAGGCCACCGCCATCAGTATTCCAGGGTAATTTTCCTTTGCCGGAAATCAGGTTGCCCTCACCGACAAAAGCACCGCTTTGACCTTTTTTACAGAACCCCAGATCTTCCAGCTGGATCAACACCATGATTGTGAAGTTATCGTAAATCGAGGCGTATTTGATATCGTTAACAGTTAACCCGGCTTCTTTGAAAGCCATCTGTCCCGTCACGGCGGCTCCAGAACTGGTCGCATCCAGATAACCGCCGTTGCTTGTGTTGATGGTCTCGCCTGTACCAATGATTTTGACAAGTGGTCGTTTAAGTTTTTTAGCGATCTCGGCACTTGTCACGACCAGCGCACCACCGCCATCAGTAATCACGCAACAATCCAGGCGGCGCAAAGGGCTGGCGATAATGGGCGAGTTGACGACGTCCTCGACGCTTACGACTTTTTTGAGCAAGGCGTTTTCGTTGTACTGGGCATGGGTTGAGGCAGCGACTTTGACCGCTGCCATTTGTTCAGCCGTCGTCCCATACTCATACATATGACGCTGGGCCAGCATGCCATAGACACTGGTAATCGTCGTCTGATAGGGCAAATCAAAAGGCGTTTCAGGGCGTTCAGGACCAAGGGAGCGCGGCTTAGTACCTGTTGCCATGCCCGTGCTTTTAGGTTTGCCTGCAAGAGTAATCAAGGCAACTGAACATTTCCCCTCAGCGATGGCCAGCGCGGCATGGCGCACGTGAACCATATAGGAACAGCCACCGAGCTCGGTTCCATCCATCCATCTCAAATTGAGATTGAGATATTCAGCCATGGACAGAGGTGTTGCGCCAGGCACATCACCAGCACAAAAATAACCATCCACGTCGGCCAAGGTCAAACCCGCATCGCGTAACGCGCCAAGCGCCGACTCGGCGTGTAGTTGAGTGACGGACTTATCAGGTGCGAAACGTGTGGGGTGCTCATACGCACCAACTATATAGGCCTTACCTTGCGTGCTCATAGGCATCATCCAGATTAAAAATTACATTTCAGAATACGTACTGCGAAGCTGCTTTTTATTCACTTTCCCGAGCGCGGTAAGCGGTAGTTCGGTTTCAAAAAAAACTTTTTTAGGTGCATTCACCACCCCTTTATGGGCGACAACGTAATCGATGACCTGTTGCTCAGTCAATGAGGCAGCGCTTTTCAAGACCACGACAGCCGTGACCGCTTCACCCCACTTAGGATCCGCAACACCAATCACTGCTGTCATGGCAACTGCGGGATGTTGCGCCAGACAGTTTTCAATTTCGCTGGGATAAACATTAAATCCACCCGTAATAATCATATCCTTCACACGATCGACGATATAAACATAGCCTTGCTCGTCCATTCTTGCCATATCGCCCGTGTGCAACCAGCCTCCAGCGAAAACCTTTTCATTTTCCTCGGGGCGATTCAGATAGCCATCCATCACGAGTGGGCCGCGCGCGCACAATTCACCCACTTCACCCGTCGCGACCTCTTGGCAATCCGCAGAGAGAAGCTGGACTTGGTTGCCTGGGATCACGCGTCCACACGATCTTAATAAATGGGCACGCTTCAAATCATGATCTTCGCGGCTCAAATACGTCAGCGCCATCGGTGCTTCAGCCTGACCGTAGAGCTGAGCAAAAATTGGTCCCATTTTTTCCAGGGCTTGTTCAAGCCTCGCAGGAGCGATCGGGGCGGCGCCATAAAGAATCAGTTCAAGACTGGAAAAATCATGTTCTTTCAACGTTGGTAGATCGAGCAAACCATAAATCTGTGTCGGTACAAGAAAGGTGCAGTTGATCCGCTCTCTGGCGACTCTTTTTAAAAAATCCTCTGCATCGTATTTTTCCATCAGGTAGAGCGTGCCACCACGTAAAAAAGTCGGCAGTATCAATGCCCCTGCAGCATGAGAGATTGGCGTGGTGGCAAGATAACGAATCTGCGAAGGCCACTCATAGGTAGCGAGCAAATAGTTGATCATCGTCACAACGGTCCTGTGACTATGCAATATCCCTTTGGAGCGGCCTGTGGTGCCGCCCGTGTACGACAGTTTGGTGATCTCGGCCGGATCTTGCGTTTCCCGCGCGAGTTCGCTGTCATCGAGCGCCGACGCCATACTCATGAGGCCAGGGCCTGCACTCGAGTCGTCCAGATCCAGTACGCACTTCACGACTCCCCGCGCAACAATGGCGCTGGCACGCATACTGAATTTCTGTCCATCGACGACGAGAGCGACAACATTTGCGTCTTTCAAAACAAACAGATGGTCTTCTTCCGAGGCCATCGGATGCAACGAAACGTTTTTCAAACCAAGTAACTGCGCAGCAATAATTGCGGCGATCGCCTCGCTACGATTTCCAACTAAAAAGGCAATCGCATCCTGACGTTTGAGCCCTTGCGCCCGGAATAAACGAGCGATCTGATTACTGCGTTGACCCAAGGCCCGGTAGGTGTAGTTACCGCGATCGGAGACGATCGCGATTTTGTCTGGAAAAGCTTTAAAGACAGAGAGATACAGCTGCGCAACCGTAGCCCCGCCGAACAACGGATTGATTGCACTGGCCATACCTCTACTCTCCAGGCGTCTGTAAAAGTTACAGGTTAATGTTTGCTGCGCCCTTCAGGCCGAGGATCTGACGAGCTTCATCGGGTGTAGCGATTTCAAGATTCAGGGCTTCAAGAACCGTACGGATGCGTGTGACCTGCTCGGCATTGGAGCTAGCCATTTTGCCAGGGCCAATCCACAGCGAGTCTTCAAGACCAACGCGCACGTGCGAGCCCATCGCGGCGCCCATTGTTGCCAAGGGGATCTGATTACGTCCGGCACCCAGGATAGACCACTGGTAACGATCACCGAACAGGCGATCCGCTGTACGACGCATATGCATCAGATCCTCAGGGTGAGGGCCGATACCTCCAAGAATCCCAAAGACAGACTGAATAAAAATCGGACCTTTCACCAAACCCTTTTCTACAAAGTGCGACAGGTTGTACAAATGGCTGATGTCATAGCATTCGAATTCGAAACGTGTACCGTTTTCCGAACCACGTCGCAAAATAGTTTCGATATCGTTATAGGTGTTTTTGAAAATCAGATCACGGCTATTTTCGAGATGCTGGCGCTCCCACTCGTGCTTGAACTCCTTAAAGCGATCAAGCATCGGGAACAAACCAAAATTCATAGAACCCATATTCAAGGAGGCGACTTCTGGTTTGAAGGTCATGGCTGGGCGCATGCGCTCCTCAACCGTCATGTGGGGGCTGCCACCAGTCGTGATGTTGATTACCGCATTCGTTTCGGCACGAATTTTCTCTAAAAATGGCCTGAACAACTCAGGATCTTGCGAAGGCTTGCCATCCTTGGGGTCGCGTGCATGCAAATGCAGGATCGCGGCGCCAGCTTTTGCAGCGTCAATCGCTGACTTAGCGATTTCGTCAGCGGTCACGGGCAGGTAAGGTGACATGCTTGGAGTGTGAATAGCGCCGGTCGCGGCGCAGGTAATGATGACTTTACGTGAAGCGGCCATGAGTGAGTCCCTGTTTCGTGTTGAATATTTTTTGAACAATTATTTGGTATTTTTTTCAGCAGCTTTTTTATGTGCCGCCAAGCCCATCAAACGACGATCTCGCCACAACCGCCTGGCCAGCAACTGATTTTTTGGCATGATAGCGCGGCGCGCGCTTTCGAGCTTCTCGATCAGGGCCTCGGACCACGGCTCAGTCGAAGTTTGTTCCTGAGCAATCGATTGATACATATTACCGAAGCGATGTGCGTAGTCGGCAAGCCCATCCGGAGCATTCAGGTCAATCGTCTCAAAGGGCCCCATGAAAGACCAGCGCAGACCAAGTCCATCCCGTACCGTGACATCCAGCCCATCGGGGTCGACATAACCTTGTTCGACAAGTTTGAATGCTTCGCGCAACAAAGCGCCCTGCAAACGGTTGAGAATAAAACCTTGCAGCTCTTTGTGAATTTTGACCGGTTTCTGCCCAACGCTCTCCATCACATCCCATGTCTGCTGGATCACCTTAGCATCAGTCCAGGGTGCGCCACAAATCTCGACAACAGGGACGAGATATGGAGGGTTGACGGGATGGGCGATCAGGCAACGTGCGCGTCCGGACAATTCTTCTGTAAAGGCCGATGCAGGGATGCTGGAGGTCGAACTAGCCAGCACGCATGTGGGCGAGGCGAGCTGATCCATGCGGCCAAAAATTTCTTTTTTCATCTCTACGCGCTCAGGCAAATTTTCCTGAACATATTCGGCACCATCCAGCACTTCTTCAAGGGTCTTGCAGCCGCTAATGCGCGCCAGCAAAGCACGAGGATCATCGATCAAGCCGGCTTCTTTCAAATCCGCAACCTGACCTGCGATCAGGCTGATTCCTGTCTCAACCGCTTTGGGATCACCGTCCCACATTTTGACGTGATGACCACCGCGTGCAAAAACAATCGCCCATGCCTGACCAATTAACCCTGAACCAACGACTGCAATATTCATACCATCCTCTTTCAAATCAAAGCTTGTGTGTAACCATCAACGACCAATTCCTGGCCATTCACATGACGTGCATAGTCACCCGTGGCGAACAACACCATATTAGCGATGTCCTCAACGCTCACCATCGAACCCATTGCAGCCTGCGACTCGTAGCCTCGCGCGATTTCCTCGACGGGCTTACCTAGCGACGCCGCTTTGGCTGCGATCACGGCACGAATGCGCGGACCGTCTACTGCGCCAGGCAAGATTGCATTGACACGAATGCCTTCGGGGCCGAGCTCAAGGGCGAGTGACTTTGTAAAGCCAACGACGGCCCATTTAGAGGCCGAGTAGGCTGAACGACCTGGAAAGCCAAGATGGCCCGCCGCAGAAGACAGATTAATCATGCTGGCGTTTTTACCTTTGCGCAAACGTGGCACGGCCAGGCGCGCGCAAAGAAACTGTCCAGTGATGTTGACGGCCAGGGTACGATTCCAGTCCGTGAGATTCAGATTTTCGACCTTGCCAGTCGGACCCGCGATGCCGGCGTTATTAATCAACACATCAAGACCACCGAGCTGTTCATCGACCTGCGCAAACAATCTCTCGACACTTTGCTCATCGGCGACGTCAGCAACCGTTGTCAGCACGCCCGGTAAATTAGCCTGTGCCTCGCGCAGACTTTTTTCATCTACATCGCAGATTAGAACTTTGGCGCCCGACTGGACAAACCCTCTTGTAATCGCTAAACCAATACCGTTTGCGCCAGCAGTAACGAGCACCCGTTTACCTGCAAGTGAAGCATCTTTGAGAAGCATGCGTTTGTCTCCGTTTCATCGTTTATTGTCTGCAGGCTGTTAGCGCCCGCTCTTAAAGCAGTATAAGTTAACTTTTCATCATTGCAAGACGAATCAATTGCCGGAATATCAGCGATGATCAGAGCGACCGGAGTGATTTGCTCTCTGGGAACCAGAGTTGTGCGAGTAATGTCCGTTTGCTTGCGGCTGGTGAGTATGCGGTGCCGGGGTGGCCTGCGTGACTGACGCAGCTCTTGGTGCCGAAGTAACTTGTGGAGCTGAAACAGCTCGTGGTGCATAAACAGCTCGTGTTGCCGAACTAACCTGTTGGACTGGCATCGCCTGATGAAAAGTATTCTGGGCGGCTTGCCTTGACTGAGTGAGGTATTGTTGCGGCGCAGCCGTGGCAGCGTAGCGCTGATGTACAGCGGGTGAGGCGTATGGCACGTTCTGTCGATGCGACGCATTAAAAGCCCAGGGGCTGTGTGATCCAGCCCGAACCGGATGGCGGTAGGCGGCTATGTTGTAGCGCGTATTAAAGCGGTTGTAGTAGGCATGATTGATATAAAGACCCCCACGCCCCCAGTAAGGATAAGCCCATAGGGAATAACCGATGCCATAACCAACACCAAAGGCTACAACCCCCCAGGCAGGATTAAAGACAGGGTATGGAGGATAGGCAGCATAGGGCCACGACGCATAGACTACCCAAGGGTTATAAACAGGAACGTAAACAATCTCAGGGTTAGCAGGAATAATCACAATATTGCTTTGCGCATCCGTCGACACCTGGACTTGTGCTCCTGTGTTCAGTTGGCCGTTGAGCCTGGCCTGCATACGCAAGGTCTGAATAGCCGACATCACCTCAGCAGGTTGAGCCAGATAGGCGTCACCTAATCTGCGCGTCCACTCGAGGTGGTTACCCAGCAGATTTAAAACATCAGGAAAATGCACTAGCGACTTGACGCTGTTGTCCCATTGCTGCTCGCTGAGCACTGCATCCAGGGCATCTCCACTCAAGCGGTTCTGACGCAACCAATTAGCTGCCGTGGCGACCTCGAGCGGATAGGTTGAAGCCATCAGCATCTGGGCAAGTAAAGCATCGGGATATAAGGCGATGGAGGCAACCAAAGATTGCAATTGAGGGCTTGTGAGTTCGGCATTCACAGGAATCGATTGTGTAGTCGATTGTGTGGTCGACTGCTGCCCATGAGCACTCACCGCACAGAAAACAATTAACAATTGTGCGATGTAAGAAAAAAACTTGGACAGCCTCTGTTCCATGATTATTAATCCAGTTTGAGACGGTGATCACGCACCAGTTTTTCCCATTTAGCGATTTCTGCACGCCGAAAAGCCTCTAACTCTGCCGGCGAAGAGCCGATTACCTCGCCACCAAACTCGTTCAGGCGAGTTTTTATTTCTGGCTGGGAAAGCACTTGCACAATTGCCTGGTTCAAACGAGTGATCACCTGCTCAGGCGTTCCGGCTGGCGCATAAATCGCATTCCACTCATAGGTTGCATAGCCAGGCACACCCGATTCTGCAACCGTTGGGATATCTGTCATATTGAGTGAACGCTTTTCCCCTCCCACAGCGACCATTCGAAGCTTGCCGCTTTTTACATTCTGTTGCGCGAGTCCCATCGTAGAAAACATCAGCGGCACCTGCCCTGACATCACATCCATGATCCCAGCGTTACCACCTTTGTAATGCACATACTCCAGATGCGTTCCTGTCATGGCGTTAAAGAGTTCGCCTGCGAGATGCTGGGCACTGCCAGTGCCTGAAGTGGCGTAGTGCAGAACCAGATCTTTTTGACGACCTGCTTTGATCAAGTCAGCGACGGTATGGATAGCGCTGTCAGGACGAACCACAATGACATTCGGTACACGCAGCAGCAAAGAAATCGATGAGAAATCTTTCAGCGTATCGAACTGCATTTTTGGCTGTAAGGCAGGATTCTGAGCATGATTCGCAGCGTCAAGCATGATCGTATAGCCATCCGCAGGGGCTTTTGCTACCGAAGCCCCACCAATCATGCCACCAGCGCCGCCCCGGTTTTCAACCACAATGGTTTGACCAAGCTGTTTGGACAGCTCTGGAGCGAGAATACGCGCAACAGTATCCGCGGTCCCTCCTGGTGGGTATGTCACAATCAAGGTGATCTGATGATCGGGGTAAGCAGCCTGAACTACACCACAAATCAATAAAGTAGCGGGACCCAGCATGCAGCGGATTCGTTTCATAAAGCCGTACATAACAATACTTCCCTTTAAATCGATTGCCAAATAAATCAATCAACCTCTAATCGAGGGATATTAATTTTTTGACAAATGCCTTACTCTGGCTTAATTGTTTTTATAATCAACCCCTCTGAAACTTTTCAAGCAACAAGACGGGTTAAACGTTTAATTAGTGGCCACACCCTAAAAAATGCCAGACCAAATTCCGAGTCTCCCGCCGCAGTCTCCTCAAGTCATCCTTGGTGCTTTATTGCGCGCGCAGCGATTGGCAAAAAAATCTGAAATCACCGAGCTAGCCCGCACACTCATTCTTTCTGCTGCACAACTTACTGCGATTGAGAGTGGTTCGCAAGTCTCATTCCATAACCAGAACTTTTATTTACGTGCACTAAAGAAATACATGGTGCACATGGATCTAGCCATGGATCCTCAGGTGAGCCAGCTTTTTACGGAAATTGAGACCAAACTTCTCTCGACCAACACCAAAACCCATCCCAAAGAGGTACATCTGCTCATTCATGCAGGTCTGGCAGACAGACGCAGCTCACGTTTGCCTCAGTTACCTGTAAAAAAGAGCCATTTGCTTGGAGCCCTCCTGACAGTCATGATCATAACGGTTCTTGGCGTGATGCTGATCAAAAACGGGTCGGAAAAAGTTCCCGCGAAACACGCTGAAACAGCTATCAATACCAACCCAACTTCAAAGACAAAGAACTCTGCTGATCAGTTGACTGGCTCAACTGTGCAAAAAAACAAGCAGGAGGCGACCTCTCCAACAAGCGAGGCTGCGCAGCAGCTAGACCTTGCTAAAAACATCGAAACAAAACAAGAGCCTATTCAAAACGCTGCGACTAACACGCCCCCCGAGAGACCAATGCTCAAACTGACTTTCTCAGGCTCCTCCTGGGTTCAGGCAACAGAGCAAAACGGTAAGAGTACCGAGAAGGTTTTTACCCCTAAAGACTCTCTTGAACTTGAGCCATCGACACTTTCCTCACTTGTCATCGGAAATGCCCGGGAAACCCAGCTGTTTTTCAATGGAGACGAAATTAATTTATCCAGACATCTCAACCCTGGAAGCGGGGTTGCAAGGTTTAATCAAGCAGAAATACTAAAAATCACTCAATAAAAACAGTTGGGACATCAGTTCGCTGCGGTCTCGATTTTTTCAATATAAACATGATCCTTATCCAAGCGATCTGACTACAACCTGGCTGCCAGCTATGAAAATAATCAATAAAATCAAAAATATAATTTTCAAGCTCTCACCCCATTTAGCGATCAAAATGGGACTTGAATTTCCACTGAAATCTGCGAACCGAATCTTTCTGGAATCCAGTATTTTTCAATATATCAACCAGGCTTACGGGGGCAAACAACCTCGCAATAACGGTCTATTTATCGGTTGCGACAAACGCTCTTGGCACTATCCAAAAGTGCTTGATCTGGAATTGCATACGATCGATATAGAAAAGAAAAAAGCGCTCTATGGCAACTACAAGCACCATATAGTTGGTTCGGCAACAGAGCTTGAACGTTATTACGACCCCGAGTCCTTTGAGGTAATCATCGGCAACGGACTGATTGGTTTCGGCATGAACGCTCCTGAGCAGTGTGAGCAATTTTTGAAGGGGGTTGCTCTACTTTTAAAAAGTGAAGGGCTATTTGTAATTGGTTTTAATGATGGCCCGGAATTTGTGAGCTTTAAAGTTAAAGCAGCTACAAATTACCAACTATTTGAGGAATTCGTTCCGGAAAATTTTGGCTTAACCAAGTCTACATACCAGTTTGGTGACCACACGTTTGTTTTCCTAAAAAAACGCATGGCCACCTGAAACAGTGATCCGCTTGATTCATTACAAGCGATAACCAGAAGCTATCACCCGTCTAAACGCAGCTCAGGCCGAGGGCATGGTCTGGGCAAGTGCTGGCAGCTTGACGACCTCTTCATACCAGGCTGCCAGTTTAGGGTGGCCTGGGCGCCAGGGTTCATTGGCAAAACGGAAATCAAGATACCCTAGCGCGCATCCCACAGTAATTTCACCGATGTGCGTCAGTTTGCCGAAATTTGACACTTCTTTTTCCAGAGCGGCCAGGGCGCGTGCAACCTTGCCTTTTTGCAATTCAATGTAAGCAACCCGTCCATCATCCTGAGGCAAGCCAATTTCCCGGCGACGCGGCTGACTGGCGTCCATGATGCCATCACCAAGCGCCTGGAGTCGCAAAGCATTCCAGCGCGCTGCACCTGAGGCAGGAAACAGGGGCGCAGCCGAACCAATCGTATCCAGATACTCACAAATGACGGGGCTATCAAACAAGGGGCCAATATCGTCTGTAACGAGGGTCGGCACTTTGTTGAGCGGATTGAACTCTGAAATAGCTGGGTCAGTCGCTGCAATCTTCCAGCGCTCAAGCTGATTGTCAATGCCACGTGCGATCGCACAGGCAAGCGCTTTACGTACATAGGGACTGGCGGTGGAAAAAGTAATCTTCATCTCTTAGCTCCTGTTGATTGTATTTTTATAAGTAACTTGTGTATTAGTAACGAACAATCATAATCGATGCAAAGTCGCGTTATCAATCAGTAACAATTTTTCCCCGGAATACGTATTGTTTGAATCGCTGAGGTGCTCTTAAAATCTTCAGGATGAATACCAGACTCACTAAACTCGAAGCTCTCATACCAACGCTTGCAACACGCGAGGATTTGCTTAAAACCAAAGCCGAAATGCGCGAGGACTTGCTTGAAACCAAAGCCGAAATGCGCGAGGACTTGCTTAGAACCAAAGCCGAAATGCGCGAGGATTTGCTTACAACCAAAGCCGAAGTGCGGGAGGACTTGCTCAATACACGCAGGCAACTCGAGTCATCCATCCAAAAAATCGAAACCGCTCTACACAGTGAGATGACCAAACAAACCTGGACATTTATTAAATGGATGTCAGGTTTGTTAGTGACGTTTCTCCCTTCCTTGATTGCTGCGACTTTTTATATCGCTCGCAATGTGCACTAAGAAAACCTAGCGATCTCGATCCACAGCAAAAGGACAGAGCGCCAGCAAAGAATCCTTATATTTCGAAGCAGGAAATACACTCAGGGCCTGACTGGCAAGCTCAGCCTCAGCCAAGGCGCACTGTCTGGCGTGCTCCAACGCCTGCGTGTCCTGAATAGCGAGAGCCACAGCATCAAAATCGGCCTCGCCATGCTCAATAGCCTGGCGAATCAAAGCTTTCTGAGCCTCAGTACCAACCTCCAGCACCCTGATCAACGGCAAAGTAGGTTTACCTTCACGCAGATCATCCCCGACGTTTTTACCCAGAGCTGACGCATCCCCACTGTAGTCCAGTACGTCATCGATCAACTGAAACGCCGTACCAATGTGGCGCCCATACGCCGCAGCGCCAGCTTGCTGCTCTGGCGTAGCACCAGCCAGCACAGCACCAGCCTGGGCTGCAGCTTCAAATAGCTTAGCTGTTTTAAACCTGACAACCTGGAGGTAGCGTGCTTCTGAGACGTCCGGGTCGTGAACATTCAACAATTGAAGTACTTCACCCTCGGCGATGACTGTTGTCGCCTCGGACATGATCTGCATGATCCTCATGCTATCGACGTCCACCATCATTTCGAACGCACGGGAATACAGATAATCACCCACCAGAACACTGGCTGCATTGCCAAATACGGCATTAGCAGTACTGCGCCCACGGCGTAGGTCAGACTCGTCCACAACATCGTCGTGCAACAGGGTCGCGGTATGGATAAACTCAACCACGGCTGCCATCAAATGCTGATGACTACCCTGGTATCCCAAGGCCTGGGCAACCATCAACAGCATCGCTGGACGCATACGCTTGCCCCCCGCGCCAATGATGTAGTCGCCGATCGAACGGATTAGCACGACTTCGGAGTTCAGACGCTCACGAATCATGGTATCGACCGCTTTCATGTCGCCAGCAACAGGGGATAGGAGATCTGAGAGCTTATGCACGAGACTTTCTTTTGACTTTCAAGTAGTTAGGCGTTATTATTCCGGGTTCGGCATTTTCGCCGGAGAAATGCAATTTAATTGCAATTCCTTTTAATTGCACTAAACACGAGGTTAACCCATGTACGCGGTCATAAAAACCGGAGGCAAGCAGTATCGCATTGCTTCAGGCGAAAAACTTAAAATAGAACAGATACCGGCAGACATTGGGCAAGAAATCACGCTGGATCAGGTGTTATCCGTAGGCGAAGGCGACCAATTAAAAATTGGTACCCCGCTTGTGGCTGGCGCTCTGGTCAAAGCAACGGTTCTTGCGCAAGGACGCCATGATAAGGTCACGATCTTCAAGATGCGTCGTCGCAAGCACTATCAAAAGCATCAAGGTCACCGTCAAAACTATACCGAGATCCTGATCGGCGACATCACAGCTTAATTGCTCTGATTCCCGAATAACCAGATCTCGTCATGCAGGAGTAAAACATGGCACAGAAAAAAGGCGGGGGTAGTACCCGCAACGGTCGTGACTCAGAATCGAAACGACTAGGCGTGAAAGCCTACGGTGGCGAACTGATCCCGGCAGGTTCAATTATCGTGCGTCAGCGCGGCACAACCTTTCACCCCGGTACAAACGTAGGTATTGGCAAAGACCACACCTTGTTTGCGTTGATTGACGGTCACGTCAAATTTTCAGTGAAAGGCAAACTCAACAAGTCGACCGTTTCGGTCCTCTCCGCTGAGTAATCGGCTTTCAAGCCTTATAAAAGCCCTGTCGCCGAGCGGCAGGGCTTTTTATTTTACGGTACCATCATCAAATGAAATTCGTCGACGAAGCAACCATTGAAGTCATCGCTGGCAAGGGCGGCAACGGTGCGCACAGCTTTCGCCGTGAAAAATTCATCCCGAAAGGTGGACCTGATGGTGGTGACGGTGGCCGCGGCGCGAGTATTTTTGCGATCGCCGACCGCAACATCAACACGCTGATCGATTTCCGCTATGCCCGCAAGCACGTGGGCAAGCACGGCGAACACGGCCGTGGCTCGGACATGTACGGTGCTGCCGCCCCCAACATCACGCTGCGCGTACCGGTCGGGACCATTATTTATGACGCAGGCACCGGCGAGGAGTTATTTGACCTCAACCATCACGATCAGCAAGTCGTTTTGGCAGCTGGTGGCGAGGGTGGTTTGGGTAACGTCCACTTCAAATCCAGCGTGAACCGTGCGCCCAAGCAATGGACGCCAGGAAAAGATGGTGAACAACGCCGCCTGAGGCTTGAGCTCAAAGTATTGGCCGATGTTGGTTTGCTTGGGATGCCGAACGCCGGCAAATCCACCCTGATCAGCCGTATTTCCAATGCTCGTCCCAAAATCGCGGATTATCCCTTCACCACGCTTCATCCCAACCTGGGCGTCGTGCGGACTTCTGAATCACGCAGTTTTGTTGTCGCCGATATTCCCGGACTGATTGAGGGTGCCTCCGAGGGAGCAGGTCTCGGTCATTTGTTTTTGCGCCATCTGAGTCGCACACGCATTCTGTTGCATCTTGTTGATGTTTCCTCACAGGACCCGGACGATGACCCTGTAGATCGTGCCGTAGCAGAGGCGCGTGCGATTGTGGAAGAGTTAAGACTCTATGACGAAACGCTTTACAACAAACCGCGCTGGCTTGTGCTCAACAAGCTTGATATGGTTGCTGATCCCGAGGATGTCAAAAAACGCTTCCTGAAAGCCTATAAATGGAAGGGGCCGGTATATGCTATCTCCGCACTCTCAGGTGACGGTACCCAGCAATTAATCTGGGACTTGCAGGATGCAATTGATGCCTACCGTCAGGAAGACAACCTTGCCGAAGATCGTGCAGCCGGAACCTACGTCGCCGATGACCCACGTTTTGATGAGACGCGTGTCGATGCTGACACGCGCGCTCCAGTTAAAGACAATTAATTATTGAAGCACTACACCTATGACTGACCAGACTTGCGCTGTATCCGTTGTTGCTTTCGCCTCACGTATCGTGGCGAAAGTCGGTTCCTCACTGGTGACAAACGATGGTCAGGGCCTGGATCGTGAAGCAGTTGCACACTGGGCACTACAAATTGCTGCGTTACGCCAGCAAGGTAAAGAGGTCGTGCTGGTTTCAAGTGGCGCGATTGCCGAAGGCATGGCGCGCCTGGGCTGGGCAAAACGTCCGACTTCCATGCACGAACTACAAGCTGCTGCAGCTGTTGGCCAGATGGGCTTAGCGCAGGCCTATGAGGCGGCGTTCTCCAAACACAATCTGCGTACAGCACAAATTTTACTGACCCACGAAGACCTGTCCGACCGTCAGCGTTATCTCAACGCGCGCTCAACCTTATTCGCACTGCTTCGGCTCGGAGTAGTGCCAATCGTCAACGAAAACGATACTGTCGCAACCGATGAAATCGCCGTGGGCGACAATGACACGCTCGGTGCGCTGGTGACGAACCTGATCGAAGCCGATGCACTCATTATCCTGACCGATCAACGTGGTCTGTATGAGGCGGATCCTCGCCGGGATCCTAAAGCGCGCTTTGTGTCGCATGCCAAAGCAGGAGATCCTGCTCTGGAGGCTATGGCAGGCGGGACGGGCAGCGGTATCGGCAAGGGTGGCATGCTGACCAAAATCCTTGCGGCCAAACGCGCGGCTCGTAGCGGCGCCCACACCGTCATTGCCTCGGGGCGCGAGCAGGATGTCATGATCCGCTTGGCTAGCGGCCAGTGCATTGGCACGGAACTACAGGCCGATGTCCCCGTTTTGTCGGCGCGCAAACAATGGATGGCGGATCATTTGCGTCTGCCTGGCAAGCTCATGCTTGATCAGGGCGCTGCAAATGCCTTGCGTCGGGGAGGCAAAAGCCTTTTACCAATCGGCGTCAAACAAATCGAAGGTGAGTTTGAGCCCGGCGACGTTGTCGCGTGCCTGGACCCCCAGGGTAAAGAATGCGCGCGTGGCTTGACCAATTACTCCTCTTCAGATGCCAGACGCATCATGGGCCAACCCTCTTCAAAAATCAGTGACATCCTTGGCAACGTAAGCGAACAAGAACTGATTCATCGCGATAACTTGATCGTGCTTTAAGAGTGTTCTGCCTTTGAGCGCAGTGAAGCTTCTCGCAGCGGAAGATATATATGAAAAATCGCCCCCCCAGTGGGAATGTTTTCTGCACGAATGTCACCACCATGCGCCAGGACAATGCGCCTGCATATAGCGAGCCCAAGGCCTGTACCGCCTGAACCGTCTTTTGTCAGGCTCGACTGAACAAAGGGCTCGAAAATATTTTCAAGCTCGTTTTGAGGAATGCCACAGCCCTCATCCTGTACATAAAAATGCAGCGTATCAGGTAAAACAATATCAAGACCGGCAATGATTTTTTGACCAGGTGCAGAGAATTTCATCGCATTAGCGACTACATTGCGCAACACCTGGTGAATCCTCAGGGCATCTGCGCGCAACATTACGGGGTGTTCTGGCAGACGCGCCTCAAATTTGACAAACCTTGCGCGTAATAGCGGCGCCAGTTCACTCTCCACATCACTGACTAACTGCCTGGCGTCTATCAAGGAAAAAGCGGCCTGAGAGAAAGTGCTGTCAATTTTTGAAATATCCAGCAAGTCGTTTACCAAGGCCAGCATACGTTGCCCGGAGCTATGGATATCTCCGAACATGCCCCCGAGCCTGGGCTGATCCTGAGTACGCATCAATCCAAGCTCTGAAAAACCCAGAATCGATTGCAAGGGAGTTCTTAGCTCATGACTAATATTGGCAATAAACTCCGCTTTGATTCTGGCTGCTTCCTGGGCACTGCGCCATGCAACTCTAGCCATCAACGCAATCACCACAAAAGCAAGCGCACCAACCAGTACAAACCAGCTCAGTAATCTGAACCAGTCGTTCCAGGCGGCCGACATCGGACGCTCAACGAGGGTCATGAGTGGCCAAGCGCGTGAGGTACGCACAGATACGATTTGTTCGCCCTCGCTGGCTCCCGCTCCGATATAGGTGCCTTGTGTCCGGGGTTTGAGCTGATCAATAATTTCCAAATGGCCCGCTAATTTCGTACCTAGCGCGAGCACCTGAGGATAGCTTGAAATAATACCTCCCGTGTACGAGGTCAAAACCGCGGATAAATCAGTATCTCCTAAGGTAACCGCCTGGAAATTAGCAAAAAAATCGGGGTTTAACAGTCCCACAAGATAAAACGTTCGAGCGTCCTGCGTTTGAATCCGCCTGATCAAAGGCAATGAAAATACTTTAAGCGCTCCTGGTATTTGGCGAGCATCAGCGGTCAGGTCTTCTAAATACCTGACGGGAAGCAACCGTGACAACACAGGAGACTCATTGATTGGCAGTGAACCAAAAACCTGCAAGTCGATCAACTGGTCCTGCCCAAGTTCTCGGGTTGAAGTCAAAACCAGACCAGAGGCATCGATTAAAGCAAGACTTCGGAAAAAAGTAAGCGAACCAAGCACTTGTAATGCGGGTGCGCGCAGCCGATTAGCCGTTGCGTCACCCGAGGTCCGCACGACCTCCGATAAGTCTGCCAGCGCTAAGGCGGCAACATCCAGGGTTCTGACGGCATGATCATCGAGGAGTCGGGCGAATAACTCGGTGCGCCGTTTGTCATTACTGACAATTTCATTTTTTTCATACCAGACAATCCAGCCCACTGACAGTGCGACAATCAGCGTAATGACCGTCACAAACCATAGGCCTTGGCGTGTTAAGGGTGGCTTGACTGCCAGACTCATCAGGATGCTGGGGCGATTCATCTGGATGTCACTTTACAACCATTGGAGCCATACCATGTTGCTGCGCGGCGCGCTCAAGTCGGCCATCGCGCTTAATGGCGTCAACAAACTGGTTGACGCGAACGAGCCAACTCTGATCACCTGGCTTGAGCGCGTAGGCGTAAGGCAATACTTCCCGGTGAATATCGGGCGCAATGAGCCTGATCGAATCGTTACGGTCAAGAACCCGGCGTCCATTTGGATAGTCCGTAATGAATACATCCACGCGCCCTGAAAGCAATTCTTTCTCGCGATTCATTGGGGGGCGTACCACCACTAACGAGGCCTGCGTCAGCATGTCACGCATGATGGGCTCCATGAAACTGCCCGCCTGAACACCAACGACGACACCGGGCCGATCAATATCACCCCAGACACGGATCTGGCGTTGACCTTTTGTCGTGATGGCATAGATACCGCTTTGCATGTAGGAATTCGAAAAAGTCAGTTGACTTGCTCGCTGCGCGATTGCACCTATCGCAAACATTCCTATTTCACACCGCTCTGAGAGCAAGTCGTCAACCAGCGTAACAAAAGAAGAATCCACATACACCAGGTCGACACCAAGATCAGCCGCCAGGGCATGTGACAGATCAATATCAATCCCGCTCAAAGCACGGGTATGTGGGTTGCGGTAAGTGACGCCATAGTAATCAGGCCAGATACAGACTTTTAACTGACCAGCATCACGAATCCGGGCCTCGGTAGTCGTCGCACTTACCTGACTGCTCAGGGCAGTCAGCAATAAGAGAAAAGCAAGCCACGGTCTGGGTACGAGACGCCTGAAAGCACGAGAGCCTGTAAATAATGAGCACATTGTTTGATAAGCCTGATGATCAGAGCTAATACACTCCGCTATGCATCATAATCTGCCTTTGTGTATCATTTACAGCAGATATTTCATCTTTTTAGCCTGATTAGCAGGTTTTTTGAGATAAAGTTCCTCTTATGTCCTCTTCCAAAACATCCGGTTCCAACGCCTCAAATGCTGACAATCTCTCCACAATCGAGGTTGCACAGATGCTCGGATTAGCGGTGCGCTCAGTCCAGCTGATGGTTGATCGGGGTGAGATTCAAGCCTGGAAAACGTCCGGTGGCCACAGAAGAATTTCCAAAGAGTCGGTGACGAAGTGGTTAGCCTCGCGCCAGGGAAATACACGTCTGGACGCAACAGGATCAAAAGAGTCATCAGAGAAAACTGAACTCAGCAGCGACTACAAAATATTGCTGATCGAGGACTCCACACATTTTCAAAACCTCGTGCACTTGTTGATCAACCAGCATTTTCCGCAAGCAAGCGTGCACCTGGCGAATGACGGGATTTCAGGGCTCGCAAAATTCGGACAAATTCAGCCCGACTGCCTGCTGGTCGATATCTTGCTGCCGGGTATTGATGGCGCAGCACTCATCACAACGCTCAGGTCTGATCCACTTTTTGCCAATTGCCATCTGGTGATCGTGACAGGCCTGACACCCGAGCAACTCGAGCCCTATGCCTTTGCCTTGAAAGGCTTGCCTGTCATTTATAAAACTCGCCTGGCGCTGGATTTGATTCCACAACTGTCCCAGGCCATGCCGCAACAATCTACGGCCTGAGTTTGATGGGAGCACGGCCACAAAACGTTTTATTACTCGAAGACGATCCTTTAATGCAAAGGTTTGTGTCTTATGCCCTTGAAGACATGGCTCTGACACTCACCAGTTGCAATTCTGTCGCACAGGCAATGGACGCTCTGAGCCGGCAATCTTTTAACTGGATCCTGACCGACCTGATGCTGCCTGGAGAGTCAGGACTGAGTTTTATCGAAAAAATCTCACGCATGCCTGAGCAACTTGGCTCAGCACAAATTGTTGCGATCAGCGCAGGGATTGATCCAGGCATGCAGGACACACTCACTAAACTAGGCGTTGTTCGTCAGTTACTCAAACCTGTGTCGGTCAAAACACTGCAGGACTTACTCAAGTCAAACAACACAGTCTCAGCAGCTCAAGAGACAGCTTGCGGTCGACTCCAGGCAAAAGCTACTTACTTTGCTGACCAAGCGGTTTTGTATGAAAAGTTTGCTGAACAATGTCGCACACAGTTCGTACGCGATGTCCTTGAGGGCGAACAGGCGATCAGGGAAAAGAACTGTGCTGCGGCGCACAATCTGGCGCATAGCCTGAAGTCAGTCCTGCAACTACTGGGAGAAACAGAGGCGCAACATTGCGCCGAGGCGCTTGAAAGTCTTACAAAATCTCCAGGCCTTAGTCCAGAGGCCGAAAGGCAATGGCAAGCACTCAAAAATCACCTGGTCCAATTGTCGCTTGATCCGCGCCACTGAATTAAGTTAAGTATGTGTAATTAGCCAAGAAGCCCTATACTTCAATAATTATGCGGGGGTACTTGACGCGTCTGGCGTCAGGTTGAGAGAGTCCCTTCGTACCAGTACGGATAATGCCGATGCTGGGAGCGTATTCCAAATTCTTTGGAATCCTTCCCGATTCGGCTCCAATTAATGCCCGGAGCGTCTCAATGAATGCCAATCCTAAATTTCTAGCCGCAACAGCTGAAGTCGATGCCGCTGCGATCGCACCTCTGCCCATGTCACGCAAAGTCTATGAAACAGGCTCGCGTCCGGATATCCGAGTACCTTTCAGAGAAATTTCGCAAGACGATACGCCGACCTCCTTTGGTGGGGAAAAAAATCCTCCGTTGACTGTTTATGACTGCAGTGGCCCATACACCGATTCCGAAGCGAAAATCGATATCCGCAAAGGTCTGCCAGAGATGCGCCGCGTATGGATTGAGGAGCGAGGCGATACAGAGCTGCTCGCAGGCCCCTCTAGCGCCTACGGAAAGGAAAGACTCACAGATCCAAAACTGACGGCAATGCGCTTTGACCTGCGCCGTCACCCCCGCCGCGCAAAAGCAGGCGCTAACGTTTCGCAAATGCATTACGCACGTCGCGGCATCATTACTCCGGAAATGGAATTTGTCGCGATTCGCGAAAATCTGCGTCGCGAACAATACATCGAATCACTGCGTGCCACCGGTCCTGAGGGCGAAAAAATGGTCAAGCGCATGCTGCGCCAGCATGCGGGTGAATCGTTTGGTGCGTCGATCCCATCGCTCATCACGCCTGAGTTTGTGCGTGAGGAAATCGCACGCGGACGCGCCATTATCCCTGTCAACATCAACCACCCTGAAGTTGAGCCAATGGCGATTGGTCGCAATTTCCTGGTCAAAATCAACGCCAACATTGGTAACTCTGCAGTGAGCTCCGGCATCGGTGAAGAAGTAGAGAAAATGACCTGGGCGATCCGCTGGGGCGGCGACACAGTGATGGATCTGTCAACGGGCAAACATATCCATGAAACGCGCGAGTGGATCATTCGCAACTCCCCTGTGCCGATCGGAACCGTGCCTATTTACCAGGCACTTGAAAAAGTTGACGGCAAAGCTGAAGACTTAACCTGGGAAATTTTCCGTGACACGCTGATCGAGCAGGCCGAGCAAGGTGTGGACTACTTCACGATCCACGCAGGTGTGCGACTGCCTTACATTCCCATGACTGCGGATCGTATGACAGGGATTGTTTCGCGCGGCGGTTCAATCATGGCAAAGTGGTGCCTGGCGCACCACAAAGAAAGCTTCCTCTACGAGCGCTTCGAGGAAATCTGCGAAATCATGAAAGCCTATGACGTTAGCTTTTCGCTCGGCGATGGCTTGCGTCCGGGCTCAGGCTTTGATGCGAATGATGAAGCCCAGTTTGCCGAACTTCAAACCTTAGGCGAACTCACAAAAATCGCCTGGAAACACGACGTTCAGGTGATGATCGAGGGCCCAGGCCACGTGCCGATGCAAATGATCAAAGAAAACATGGAGATGCAACTCAAGCACTGCGACGAGGCGCCTTTCTACACCCTCGGACCGCTGACGACCGATATTGCACCAGGCTATGACCACATCACTTCAGGCATTGGAGCTGCGTTAATTGGATGGTATGGCTGTGCGATGCTTTGCTATGTCACACCGAAAGAGCACTTGGGCCTGCCCAACAAAAAAGACGTCAAGGACGGCATCATTACCTACAAAATCGCCGCGCATGCCGCGGATCTGGCCAAAGGTCATCCGGGTGCCTCGATCCGCGACAACGCTCTGTCCAAGGCACGTTTTGAATTCCGCTGGGATGATCAGTTCAATCTTGGTCTGGATCCTGATACCGCCAAAGATTTTCATGATGAAACCTTGCCCAAGGACTCCATGAAAGTCGCGCACTTCTGCTCAATGTGCGGTCCACATTTTTGCAGTATGAAAATCACACAGGACGTGCGTGAATACGCCCAAAAAATCGGCGTCGCGAATGACGATGCTCTTAAAGCGGGAATGCAGGAAAAGGCGATTGAGTTTGTGAAAAAAGGTGCGGAAATTTATCACAAGACTTAATGCAAAAAACCTCTAGACTTCCCTTCATCGATGCCATGAAAGGCATCGGTTGTATCGCGATTGTTTTGCATCATCTCGCGATTTACGGACCGATGTCACAAGTCGTGGAACTCTCCGCGCCCTGGCTCGTTGAAGGTTTGATCCTTTATGCACGGCTTGCCGTGCAAATGTTTTTTGTTCTGGCTGGTTTTTTGATCGCAAGCCAAATCGCACCAGCCGGGCAGCCCCTTGAAACGCCCTCGGCGCCGCTTATCTGGAAACGCTACAAAAGACTCGTTACACCTTTTGTGTTTGCAGTTGCCTCGGCGACCCTCATTACAGCGATCGTCAGACCCTGGTTTACCCATGACTCGCTTTCGGGTGCGCCTAGCGTCTCGCAACTCCTTGCACATGCGTTGCTCGTACACAGTGTGCTTGATTTCGAAGCATTGTCCGCTGGCGTTTGGTTTGTCGCGATTGATTTTCAGTTATTCGCAGCGACCGTGCTTTTAACAGTACTGATGCGGCGCACCTCCACGAAAAGGCGTCTGGCATATCCAATGCTTATCGTTTTGTTAGCCGCCCTTTCCCTCTGGGTGCTGAATCGCTTCGAACAGTATGAAAACTATGCGCCTTATTTTTTTGGTGCCTATGGCTTGGGCATGATTGCATACTGGTCCTCGCGTCCAGCGCGTGGAGTACTCGGGCTAGTCATGATCACCACCCTGGGCGTCATCGCGCTGCTTCTGGAGTTCCGCAATCCAATTACTGTTGCCTTTGCTACTGCAGTGCTGGTGAGTATTGCCAGTCAAAAATCCTGGCTGGAAAAATGGCCAAAACCAGGCGTTTTAACCTGGCTTGGGCAGCGCTCTTATTCCATTTTTTTAATTCACTACGGTATTTGTATCGCATTCAATGCGCTCTGGTCTCGATTTTTTCCAACAGGTGTCGCCATCAACGCGCTCGGCATGCTGGCGGCAGTCCTCACCTCTGTATGGGCAGGTTCTTTGCTGTATCGCTATGTCGAAAGCCAGCAGGGCGTGATTGGGCGGAACAAAAAAACTACGCTGCTGATTGTGGCGATTATCGCCGCACTCAGCATTGAAAGCGTGAGCTGGTAAGCCGCAACGCAAAGCGCACAGCTTGATTCATACGACTACCCCGGCTATCCGGATCAACTCCGATAGCGTGATCAGCCTAAATTAGGCGCCAGCGTACGTTTGACATCCTCAATACTGCGCCCAGTGCGTGCGGCATAGTCCTGTACCTGATCTTCACCAATCGTGCCGACATTGAAATAATGTGCCTGTGGATGACTGAAATAAAAACCAGAAACGCTGGCAGCCGGATGCATCGCATAGCTTTCGGTCAATAGCATTCCGATATCAGCACCGTCGAGGACTTCGAACATTTCTTTTTTAACAACGTGTTCGGGACAGGCAGGATAACCAGGAGCGGGACGAATGCCTTGGTAGGCTTCCTTGATCATTTCTTCGTTGGTCAGCGACTCTTCGGGTACATAGCCCCACAAGTCTGTCCGCACTCTGGCGTGCAGTGCCTCGGCAAAGGCTTCTGCGAGACGATCCGCGAGGGATTTGAGCATGATGGACGAATAATCATCCTGTGCCGCCATGAACTCCTGTTCCTTTTTCTCGATACCCAGACCTGCGGTCACAGCAAACAACCCGATGTAATCCAAAACACCCGAAGATTTGGGCGCAACATAGTCCGCCAGGCATTTATTCTCTACGCCTTCGCGTTTGACGCCCTGCTGACGCAAGCCGCGCCAGGTAAACAAAACTTTTTGACGGGTCTCGTCCTGATAAATTTCAATATCGTCATCGTTAACCGTATTGGCGGGATAGAACGCCACTACACCATTAGCGGTCAGCCACCGGCCATCGATGATGCGCTTGATCATCGCTTGACCATCAGCGAAGACTTTTTTTGCCTGCTCTCCTACAACCTTATCCTCAAGAATCGCTGGGTATTGACCAAACAGACTCCAGGTCTGGAAAAACGGCGTCCAGTCTACAAAACGCGCAAGCTCGGCCAGGTCGAAATTCTTAAACGTACGACGACCGATAAATTTTGGACGAGGTGCAGAGTAAACAGCCCAGTCGATCGCAGGCTTGGCAGCGCGGGCAGTTGCAATTGAAATCAAGGGTGTCGCTTTGCGACCTGCATGACGACGGCGAACTTCCTCATACTCAGCAGTAAGTTCTTCGAGGTAGGTATTAGCCGTTTCGGAGACCAGATTTTGTGCCACGCCTACCGAACGACTGGCATCAGGCACATAAATCACCGGCCCCTCATAATGGGGCGCAATTTTCACCGCGGTATGGACGCGACTCGTTGTGGCACCACCAATCATCAGCGGGATTTTACGACTACGGAAATATTCATCACGTTGCATCTCGCTGGCTACGTAGGCCATTTCTTCGAGGCTGGGAGTGATCAAACCAGACAAACCAACGATATCCACATTTTCAGCTTTAGCCCGCGCGAGAATCTCAGCGCAAGGTACCATCACGCCCATGTTGATGACTTCGAAGTTATTGCACTGAAGCACCACGGTCACAATATTTTTACCAATGTCATGCACATCGCCTTTGACCGTCGCGATCAGGATTTTGCCCTTTGCGCGCACATCGCCACCAGCGGCCTCGATGAGTTTTTTTTCTTCTTCAATAAAGGGGACAAGATGTCCAACGGCCTGTTTCATCACACGGGCCGATTTCACAACTTGAGGCAAGAACATTTTGCCCTCACCAAACAAGTCGCCGACGATATTCATACCGTCCATCAGCGGACCCTCGATCACCTCAATCGGGCGGCCTCCGCGCTCAGCGATCTGCTGACGGATTTCTTCGGTGTCTTCGACTATAAAGTTTGTCAGGCCATGAACCATCGCGTGTGCCAGTCGCTTTTCTACTGGCTGGGCACGCCAGGCGAGGTCTTCTTCACGCTTGATACCACTGCCTTTGACGCTGTCGGCAAAGGCCACCAGACGCTCGGTGGGTGTGCGCGCATCATCTGCTTCTTTGCGACCGACAGGCTGGGCGCGATCCAGTACGACATCCTCAACCAGATCACGCAATACGGGATCAATGTCGGCGTACACACCAAGCTGACCGGCATTGACGATACCCATCGACATGCCTTCGCGGATGGCGTAGTACAGAAAGACTGTATGGATCGCCTCGCGCATCGGTTCATTGCCACGGAACGAAAAACTCACATTCGATACGCCGCCTGAAATCCGCGCGTGCGGCAAGTGTTGCCGGATCCATTTTGTTGAGTCGATGAAATCAACCGCGTAGTGATTATGCTCATCAATACCTGTGGCAATGGCAAAAACGTTAGGATCGAAAATAATATCCTCGGGCGGAAACCCGACCACCTCGACGAGGAGTTTATAGGCGCGCGCACATATGACCTGACGACGCTCATACGTATCGGCCTGACCTTTTTCGTCAAAAGCCATCACTACCGCAGCGGCCCCATAGCGTCGGCACAAACGCGCCTGCTCAAGGAAAGGCTCTTCGCCTTCTTTGAGCGAAATCGAATTAACGATGGGCTTGCCCTGAACGCACTTTAAACCTGCCTCGATCACCGACCATTTTGAGCTGTCGATCATCACCGGTACGCGTGCGATGTCTGGCTCAGAGGCAATCAAGTTAAGGAAACGATGCATACAGGCCATCGAATCCAGCATGGCCTCATCCATGTTGATATCGATAATCTGTGCGCCGTTTTCTACCTGTTGCCGGGCAACCGCAACCGCCTCATCGTATTTTTCCTCACGGATCAAGCGGGCGAACATTTTGCTGCCAGTAACGTTGGTGCGCTCGCCCACGTTGATGAACAAGGAGCTGTCATCAAAATTCAAAGCCTCGAGTCCGGACAAACGAGTTTTAATCGCGACCTCTGGAACGACTCGGACGGGTAAGACGCTTACTTTCTCAGCGATCGCGCGCACGTGGTCTGGCGTCGTGCCGCAGCAACCACCCGCCATATTGACCAGCCGGGATTTAGCAAACTCTTCGAGCAACGCGGAAGTGTCTGCGGGCGTTTCATCAAACCCTGTATCGCTCATCGGGTTCGGCAGACCTGCATTCGGATACACGCAAACGTAGGTATCGCAAATTTTGGATAGTTCGGCGATATAGGGGCGCATCAGTGCAGCACCCAGTGCGCAGTTCAGGCCAATCGTAATCGGACGAGCATGTCGAACGGAATTCCAGAATGCCTCTACCGTCTGGCCAGAAAGGATTCTGCCTGAAGCGTCGGTCACCGTTCCAGAAATCATGACAGGCAGGCGTTCACCACGCGCTTCGAACACTTCTTCGACGGCGAAAATAGCTGCTTTGGCGTTGAGCGTATCAAAAATGGTTTCGATCAGTACCAGGTCAATTCCACCATCGAGCAGACCGTTTAGCTGCTCCGCATAGGCGAGGCGTAACTCGTCAAAGCTCACGTTACGCGCACCCGGGTCGTTCACATCGGGTGAAATCGAGGCTGTCTTGGGTTGTGGGCCAAGAGCTCCGGCCACAAAGCGCGGACGAGCAGGTGTACTGAATTTGTCGCAGGCAGCACGCGCTATTCTGGCCGACTCAAGGTTGAGCTCATAGGCGAGCTCGGGCATGTCATAGTCGCCCTGAGCAATCGCTGTAGCACCAAACGTATTGGTCTCAATGACATCGGAGCCAGCCTCAAGATACTGCTCATGAATTTCCCGAATGACGTCAGGACGTGTCAGGGACAAGAGTTCGTTGTTCCCCTTGACGTCTTTGCCATGCTGCGCAAACCGCGTTGCGCGAAAATCGGCTTCTGATAATTTGTAGCGCTGGATCATCGTACCCATTGCCCCATCAAGAATCATGATGCGTTGCCCCAGCAAGCGTGCAAATTCGGCGCCGCGGGTATAACTTTCAGGAGGATAAGGGAGTTTGGGATAAGACATAGTCATGACCGGCCAGAAATAAGGTGCGTGAGACCCTTGAAATAGGGTCTTGAGCCAACCCGTCATGGTAACAAAAACAGACCCTCTGTAGAGATTGAAGCCGATCTGTTGGTCAAGCCCTACAGTTTTGCCGCGCCCGAGCGCCACCCCTTACCGATTATGTTTGTCATCAGTGCGTGTCGGATGTAGCATCAGTAACCCGTACTTAGGGTGGATTTACAAGCGACCCCATGCTTTTTTTGCGTAAACGCGTACTTTTCCTTGTTGTCTGGGCATTCGTTGTTTTTGTCTGGTGTGTACAAGCTCGTGCCGAGGAAATAGAACTCATCGATGACAACGGCCGTGCTGTCCTGCTGAAAGACCCTGCTCGCCGCCTGATCACGCTTTCCTCCCAGATCACTGAAATAGTCTTTGCCGCGGGTGGTGGCGGCAAAATCGTTGCGACTGTTAATTCAAGCGACTATCCCCCCGAAGCGCAACAACTGCCGCGCATTGGGGATGGACTGCAACCTGATCCGAAAAAGATTGCTCCCTACAAACCAGACCTCATCATTGGCTGGCTGTCCGAGCAACTTGAACCTCTCGAAACACTCAATATTCCGCTCTTTGTCAGTGCTCCGGAGTCACTCGCCGAAATCGCAGACTCGGTTGAAAATTTTGGCGTCCTGCTGGGCACCAGTCATATCGCACGACCACGGGCCGAGCAGTTGCGCCAGACTCTGGATGCGCTGGCTCACACCAACGCCAGTCGCTCTGCGCAGCGCCCCCCCGTCAGGGTATTTATCCAGTCCGGCCCGGAGCCCCAAAACTCTCTGGGTGGTGATCACCTCTTATCCGACGTGATTGAAATCTGTGGCGCAGTCAATGTTTTTGCCGAGCCGGCCTCGCTCACCCCGCAAGTCAGCGCAAGTACCGTGCTAGCAGCCAAGCCAGATTTCGTACTGGTTGGACGCGCCGGGGCAGGACGTGCGCCGGCCATTGATCCGAACGCTCTGGCATACTGGCGATCCATGGGGCTCGCTGCCGCCCGCAACGGACAAGTATTCATGATGGATGCCGATATACTCTACCGCCCTGGTCCAAGACTGATTGAGGCTGCAGGTCTGCTTTGCGATGCGATCGAGCGCGCCAGAAAATAACAAGCACTCCAATGATTGATCAGCTTCTCGATCGATTACAAGATTATTCAAGGTTTAATTGCTATGACACCGCCTGTATCAACATCAGACATGACAACTTCCGACCCCCTGATCATTGCCGGGAAAACTTACCGCTCAAGGTTACTGGTCGGTACCGGTAAATATGTCGATTTCAAACAAACACGCGAGGCGATCGACCAAAGTGGCGCTGAAATTGTGACCGTTGCAATCAGGCGCACCAACATTGGTCAAAACTCCACAGAGCCCAGCCTGCTTGAATTCTTGCCTCCCTCGCAATTTACCTACCTGCCTAATACGGCTGGCTGTTACAACGCTGACGATGCAGTACGCACCCTGCGACTGGCCCGCGAATTACTGGACGGCCATCAGCTCGTGAAACTTGAGGTACTGGGAGATCCGCACACTCTGTTCCCTAATATGCCCGAGACACTCGCAGCGGCTAAAACTCTCGTGGCCGATGGTTTTGAGGTGATGGTGTATTGCACGGACGACCCGATTCAGTGCCGCATGCTTGAGGACATCGGTTGCGTTGCAGTGATGCCGCTGGCCTCCCTGATTGGCTCGGGAATGGGCATTCTGAATCCCTGGAATCTTAAACTGATCATTGATCAGTCTCACATACCTGTTCTCGTCGATGCGGGGGTTGGTACAGCCTCGGACGCTGCAATCGCCATGGAACTCGGTTGCGACGGCGTGCTGATGAACACAGCGATTGCCGGCGCTCAAAATCCGGTCCTGATGGCCAGCGCAATGAAAAAAGGTGTTCAGGCAGGCCGTGAGGCGTTTCTGGCTGGGCGTGTCCCACGCAAGACCTATCAGGCTGCACCGAGCTCGCCGACCAGTGGCCTGATTGCCCCAAGCGGTTCAAAATAATCCCTTTAATCGATTCACAAGGCCTGCATGTCGCAACCCGCGCCAAATACTCTCACGATCGCCGGCATGGATCCCTCGGGCGGAGCCGGCATCCTCGCCGATGTCAAAACCATGAGCGCGCTTGGCAGCTATGCCTGCGCGGTTGTAGCTGCCTTGACGGCACAAAACACGCAGACCGTTTCTGATATCTCTCCAGTCAACCCACAATTCGTCCGTCAGCAAATCGACACCTTGTTTGCGGATGTAGAAATCCAGGCAGTCAAAATAGGCATGCTCGGTCAGGCAGGCGTTATTGAAATAGTCGCTGAGCGGCTTGGCCATTTTTTACCAAAACACGTCGTGCTAGACCCAGTAATGGTCTCAAAGAGCGGCAATTTGCTGCTCGAGCAAAAAGCGGTTGGTGTGCTGCGCGAACAACTGTTGCCTCAAGCAACAATCCTCACGCCCAACCTTCCAGAGGCCGGCGTTTTGCTTGAACAACGCCCAGTTGAACGCGTTCGTGAAATGAGAAGCGTGGCAGAAAGGTTACGTAATCTGATGTCTTATTCAGGGCATCGCTGGGTTTTCCTCAAAGGTGGGCACTTGCCTGGCAATGAAACCATCGATTTTTTGCATGATGGCGACAAAATGATTGAACTCCCGGGGCACAGAATCCCCACTAAAAATACTCACGGGACTGGCTGCACTTTATCGGCGGCATTGGCGGCTTTATTGCCGCAAACCGAAACGGTTCCTGAGGCAGCAAAAATTGCAAAAGAATACTTAATTCAAGCGATTTTGCACGCAGATGCGCTAAAAGTTGGCCAAGGTCACGGTCCCGTTCACCACTTCTACAAATGGTGGGCAGAAACCCCCGTACAATAAGGGTTTACGTCAATACTTTTTGATCGAGCCATGAACGCGTCAAACCTGCCCAATATCGAGATCGCCCGGTTCAACATGGTGGAACAACAAATCCGCCCCTGGGACGTCTCAGATGAAAACGTACTGAAAGCACTTTTCAAAATCCGTCGCGAGTGTTTTGTGCCCTCGGCATACCGTGCACTTGCCTTCTCGGATTTAGAAGTACCTCTGGTCCTGCAGACAACCGACACTCACCAGGTCATGCTCGCGCCCAAAATGGAAGCGCGTTTTGCGCAACTATTAGCGCTCAAGGCAGATGACTGCGTGCTCGAAGTCGGGACAGGTTCAGGCTATCAGGCAGCGCTGCTGAGCGAACTTGCGCGCGACATCACAACTATCGAAATCGATCCCCGCCTGGTGGCCTTTGCCCAGAACAATCTTCAGCAAGCGCAAATCAAAAACGTGAAGGTTGAGACCGGCGATGGCAGTAACGGCTGGGGTACGACTGAATATGACGCGATACTGGTCACAGGCTCATTACCGAGCATTCCGGATGCGCTTAAATATCAGTTATGCGTGGGTGGCCGTATGGTAGTTGTTGTTGGTCAAGCTCCCGCGATGACCGTCTATCGTATTACACGCACTACTGCAGCGAGCTTCGAAACCACATCCTTATTTGAAACGGTTATCAAACCACTCACCGGTCCGGTCGTTTCGCACTTCAAGTTCTAATCAGCCCTGAGGCTGACGGATTTTAGTCACTAGCGCAGTGGTAGACCTGGCAAATTCAAACGGGATGGCCACTGCGTGTCCACCCCAGGACTCAACCAGCTTTGTCTCTGGCAAGGTCTGCATCTCGTAGTCACCGCCTTTCACGATAAGATCAGGTCGCAGAAGACCAATGATTTCAACCGGCGTGTCTTCATCGAAAATGGTGACTGCCGTGACACAACCGAGCGCGGCAAGCAATGCCGCGCGATCACTGGCAGTATTCAAGGGGCGATCCGGGCCCTTTCCAAGACGCCGTGCCGAGGCATCGGAATTAACCGCAACGATTAACGAGCCACCGAGCTGCGCGGCCTCATCGAGATACGTCACATGTCCGCGATGCAGAATATCGAATACGCCGTTGGTGAACACGACAGGACCTGGCCAGGCGCGTGCGGCCATAAGCTCGGCGCACGCCTCGGGCGTCAGGATTTTGCTCTCAAAACGGGCGCTCATATTTTTACTGCCTGACTGCGATCGTTATAACGGTGCAACGACAGCAGCGGCCGCGCGCATCAGTTCTTTGCGATAACGATTCAGATCCTGCACCGTTTTAAATGTTTGATCAAACAATAACGACATATTGTGAAGAATGCGACTCGAGACTTTGCCTTCCCACTCTTTGTCGAACACAATTTGCGTATCGAGCCAACGCTCCAGCCAACCTGGCTCAGGCAGCTTTGACTGCACGGTGTCCTCGGGGAACATGTCTTTGTTGACATGCAAATTAGTTGGATGCAAGGCCTGAGGCGTACGATGCGCAGAAGCCATCAACACACCTATCTTGGCAAAAGCCATACGTGCCTGCTGGCCGATTTCCTGGCCACGCTGGCTCAGTGCGCGTTTCATGTAACGCAGATAAGCCCCTGCGTGACGGGCCTCGTCTTGAGAAATAATTTTGTAAATCGACTTGATCACTGGCTCGGTATGCCAGTCGGCTGCACAGCGATACCAGTGATTCAAACGCACTTCGCCGCAAAAATGCAGCATCAGGGTTTCTAGCGGAGGAGCGGGATCAAATTCAAAACGAACTTTATGCAACTCCTCCTCGGTGGGCACCAGATCAGGCGCGAACCTGCGCAGATACTCGATCAATACCAGGGCATGCTTTTGTTCTTCAAAAAACCAGACTGACATGAAAGCTGAGAAGTCACTGTCATCACGGTTGTCGCGCAAAAACATTTCTGTAGCAGGCAGCGCGGCCCACTCTGTGATGGCATTCATCTTGATGGTTTGCGCTTGCTCGTCGGTGAGCTTGCTGCGATCAAAATCCTGCCAGGGAATATCCGTCTCCATATTCCAGCGAACGGATTCCATTGATTTAAAGAGTTCTGTGTAGAGCATATTGATTGCCTTAAATATAGGAACTGATTTTCATCGCATCAGCGTCCAGAGTGCTACAGCCAGGGCCACCGCAGCCACACCGGTGAGAGCCATTAGTAAACGATTACCTTGTTCACGCGCCTCGCGCATGCGTTGTAATTCAAGTAAAACAGATGCAGATAAATCAGGCAGGCTTAACCGCGCATGCATCAAACGCGGTATTTCTGGTAGCCACTGCGCCCACTGCCCGGCTTCTTGAGCAAGCTTCTGGCGCACACCCTTGATACCAACCCTCTCGTGCATCCAGTTTTCAAGATAAGGCTTCGCTGTTTTCCATAAGTCTAACTGCGGATCCAGTTGTCGCCCTAATCCCTCGACATTGAGAAGAGTTTTTTGTAACAAAACCAGTTGGGGTTGAATTTCAACATTAAAGCGTCTCGATGTCTGAAACAACCTCAATAAAACCTGCCCCAGGGAAATTTCAGCTAGAGGCCGGTCAAAGTACGGCTCACAGACAGCACGTACCGCCCCCTCAAGCTCTTCCTCGCGTGTGGAGGGTGGTACCCAGCCCGACTCTATATGCAAGCGCGCTACACGGCGGTAATCACGCTGAAAAAACGCCAGGAAATTTTGTGCCAGGTAGTTTTTATCAAACTCTGATAAGGAACCCACAATACCAAAGTCAAGAGCGATATAGCGCCCCAAGGTCTTGGGCTGATCTGAGACATAAATATTACCGGGATGCATATCGGCGTGAAAAAAACCATCCGTAAACACTTGGGTAAAGAAAATCTCAACGCCTGTACGCGCGAGTGTTGGGATATCCACTCCCAAAGCACGCAGACGCTCTAGTTGACTGACGGGAACGCCGTACATGCGCTCCATCGTGAACACGGTGCTGGCGCAGTAGTCCCACATCACCTCTGGCACCCAGAGCAATTCGCCGCGTGCAGTGCCAGCAGCAAAATTACGGCGCAACTGGCTGCAGTTCGCGGCCTCGCGCAACAAATCGAGTTCGTCGTGCAAATGCTTATCAAACTCACCAACCACTTCGCGAGGCTTGAGTCGTTTACCATCGGGCGCCAGGCGCTCAATCAGCGACGCCAGCGCACGCATGAGGGAGAGGTCTTTGTCGATCACGCCCAGAATACCAGGGCGTAATACTTTGACCGCTACATGTCGTCCGTCATGAAGTACTGCGAAATGGACTTGCGCTACCGAGGCGGAGGCTACCGGGTCTGTTTCGAAATGCGCAAACAAGACCTGAGGCGACTGACCCAGCGCCTCTTCAATACATGCTGCCGCTAACTCTGAAGGGAACGGTGCGACACGGTCCTGCAAAAGCGTCAACTCATCGGCGATGTCAGACGGGATCAAATCCCTCCGGGTTGAGAGAACTTGTCCGAATTTGACAAATATGGGCCCAAGCGACTCAAGCGCAAGCCTCAATCTCTGGCCGCGTGGCAACTTGGGTGCAGAGCCCAACCTGACCAGCCATAGCAGACGAACAGCCATGGGATGATTAATGCCAGACAGCACCAGCTCGTCAAGTCGATAACGCCACACGACCATTGCGATCCGGGCCAGGCGCGGCAAGGACATCATGCAGCGCGCCTCTTTTTGCTGGCGAGTCGCTCAATCCGCGCAAGCAGACCTTGCTGACGTTCAGACAGGTCATCGATCCTGTGTTCAAGGGGCTTCTGACGCAGACGATGCATGGCTAGGGCCGGCTGCCCTGCAAGCGCGTTTGTCTCTTCAGCAAAATACTCAGCGGTATTATGAGCCAAACCTTTTGTCATGGTCAGCAAAGAGTGCGCCAGCCCTTGCACGCCACGCACTAATTTTTGGGCAGGTAAATCGCCCACAACGCTAGCCAGCGCATCCTCCGGCTCCGGACGCAAATCCCGCGCCAGCTCCGACACCAGGTTTGCAAGCGAGGCCTGTCCGGAAATATGAATCAACTCAGCAATACCGGCAGGTGATTTTGTGGCGAACAAACGGGCAGCAGTGAGTTTTTCAGCAATAATTTCAAGTGTCACATCAGGTACTACTGCAGGATCGGAACGAGTCAAACGCCCCTCGGAATCAATCGTCAGCGTGACTGAAAATCCACCTAAAGCGATCCGCACGGTCTGACCGGCATGACGAGCCAGGCGTTCAGCCGCCCACGGCTGCTGTGCAGTCAGCAAATTAAATGCTGCAGCGATCACACGCACCGGGTGTAATGCGGAAAAATCAGGAAGTGAAGGCGTGAACTGTTTCACGTAAATGGTAGGCCAGACTTTTAGCAAAAATAGCATTTTAACGGGTAAACCGGGTACAACACACTAAACGTCTTAGAGGAAAACCAAATCAATCAATAAAAAACCCGCACTAAGTGCGGGTTTTCTACAAACCATGGCAAAAACCCCTGATTGCTCAGCTCGCCTGGTCAACAGGGATTTGCTGTATGCCTGCCAGCAACCAACCGCCTTGCTCGGGTTTGAACAGATTCCATACCTCTTCAAAACGGAACGCTTCAGTACCTGGCTGCTCACGCAACATGCCTGAAAACCGCACACTCGCCAGATGACCATCTGTTACCTGCTCGATTCCAAGTAATTCAGCATTGAGCAGAACCACCTCGGTATTGTTTGCACCTGTGCGTCCGCTTAACTGAACCTGAAGCTCTTTCATGAGCTGATCGGTCAAGAAGTTACGTAACTGGGAAACGTCACCGCTATCCCATACTTTCTGAATGGAGACAAACTGCTGTTTGGCTTCCTGCAGGAAACGGTACGTGTCAAAGTCGGCAGGAATGAACCAGCTCTGATCAGGCTGCGCAGCATCAGAGCCAAAACCAGCCGATGACAAAGCGCCATTACCCTGCGTGTTGATTTGTCCTGCGCCGGGTGCGGCCGCCTCACGCATCATAGCTGGGGCGGGTTGCGAAGCGGAACCGTTGCCTGCGCCCTGCATAGCAGGCTGCGCCGAACCACCACGTAACATACGCACAACAAACATGATGGCAAAGATCACCACAGCAGCGAGCAAGGCCACCATTAGGAAATCACCCATCGCTCCACCCAGACCGAAATGAGAGAGCAGCGCTGCAATGCCAAGACCAGCCGCAATGCCAGCCAGAGGGCCTAGCCATTTAGAGGCGCCTGATTTGGCTGCAGCACCAGCGGCCGCTCCAGCCGCAGCAGGTGCAGCAGCACTTTTTTGCATCGTGGAGGGTGCAGCTGTCGATGCTGGTGCTTTGGATGTGACATTGGATGATTGGCTGCCCACGCTTTTGCCACTACCGACTCGTGCGGCGGTTGCCTCAAAGGAAACAGCAGTTAAGCCAGCAGCGCTGACAGTCAGCACCACTGCAACCAGAAAACGTGAAATTAATCGAACCATGAAGTGCTCCTGAGCGAAACCTTCGCTAAAAATGTTGGTCCAGAAATCTTACTGGAAGCTGAATCTTACTAAAAGCTGAACAAAAATGAAAGGGGTAGACCGAAAAATTTTCAGATAGCTCAGAAAATAAGCATTTTCAGCCTAATTTGACACCTTCATGCAAGGCCGTCAGTCCAGCGCTCAGATTGAAATATTGAACGCGAGACAGACCCGCCTCACCCAGCATGGTTTTGAGAGTCTCCTGATCGGGGTGCATCCGGATCGACTCGGCCAGATAGCGATAGCTATCGGCGTCAGCAGCGACTTTCTGGCCAAGCCAGGGAAGCACCTTGAAGGAGTACCAGTCATAAATAGGTGCAAGTGGCTTGGCTACCCGTGAAAACTCGAGCACCAGCAGTTTGCCGCCCGGTTTGAGCACACGGGTCATTTCAGCCAGGGCCCGTTCTTTGTGCGTCATATTTCGTAAGCCAAACGCCACACTGACCCGATCAAAATAATTATCCGGGAAGGGCAGGCTCTCTGCATCGCAAACGGTCATGGGCAGTATCAAACCTTCATCCATCAGACGATCACGACCGACCCGTAACATCGAGTCGTTAATATCCGTCAGCCATACCTCACCCTGCGCACCCGCCCGCCTGGCAAAGGCACGCGCTAAATCACCGGTCCCGCCGGCAATATCGAGCACGCGCATGCCTGGGCGCACCGCCGCACGGGATATCGTGAATGCTTTCCAGACTCTGTGCAGTCCGCCCGACATGAGGTCATTCATGATGTCATAACGCGAAGCAACAGAATGAAAGACCTGGGCCACTTTGCTGGCTTTTTCAGATTCGTCTACTGTTTGGTAGCCAAAGTGTGTTTTTTCTTCAGACATTCAATTACCTGCTAATTATCCGGGCGGCAAGGCCACATTATCGCAGTAGTCTGCGCTCTGGCGAAAGAGCAAACTTGCCGACTGTCATAAACATGACATATTGACGCCATACTATCGCAACTTAGTCATTGTGCAGGCCAACACTTCAACCGGCTCAAAAATATGTCAAGTACCATTCTAGTAGTCGAAGACGAACCCGCTATTCAGGAACTGATTGCGGTGAATCTATCCTTTGCAGGCCATAAGGTACTGCGCGCATTTGACGTGGAACAAGCTGAAACACTGATTCGCGCCGAGCTACCTGATTTAATCCTGCTGGACTGGATGCTGCCTGGTGCCTCAGGCATCACACTGGCGCGCAAGCTGCGCAGTGACGAGCGCACACGCATGGTTCCGGTCATCATGCTCACTGCCAAAGGCTCTGAACAAGACAAGGTCGATGGTCTGGAAGCTGGCGCCGACGACTACATTACCAAGCCCTTTTCTCCGAAAGAGCTCATGGCACGAATTAAAGCGGTTTTGCGCCGTCGCGCACCGCAACTCACCGATGACATGATCGAAGTCGATGGGTTGAAACTCGACCCGATTTCGCACCGGCTGACCGGACGTGGTCAGTCTTTGGCAATTGGACCGACCGAGTTCAGGCTGCTGCATTTTTTCATGACGCATCTCGAACGCGTATTTTCACGCACGCAGCTACTGGATCAAGTCTGGGGAGATCACGTGTTTGTGGAAGAGCGCACTGTTGACGTGCATATTCGCAGATTGCGCAAAGCACTCGAGCCAACCGGACACGACCTGCATGTCGAGACGGTACGCGGCAGCGGCTATCGCTTTACATCGCAAATACCTAAGGCATAAAAAGTTTCGCATCCAAGCCTTGTAACCTCTGATCTGATGCGAAAATAACAGGTATGAGTT
>Ga0208105_1000084_pt1 | contig 44317 bp, 36 predicted proteins | sample CryBogCBE16Jul07_FD_184574 | JGI IMG/M metagenome (GOLD analysis project Ga0208105, IMG submission 184574) | Freshwater microbial communities from Crystal Bog, Wisconsin, USA - CBE16Jul07 (SPAdes) | ecosystem: Environmental > Aquatic > Freshwater > Lake | place: Crystal Bog, Wisconsin, USA... | reverse complement strand
GGTCCGTTTGTACACTTCGTTGAAGCAGTATCCTAAACAGTATAAGATATTGCCACCACGTAATCCAAAACAACTCTTCGTTTTGGAAATGGTGTTTAATGCGAAGAAATAAAGTTTAAGCGAATAATATTTTTGGTGGTATTATCACCATTGATGTCATACGGAATAGAAGTAAAAAGACAAATAAATTACCAAGCATTAACTCAAATGAGGGAAGAGAGATGCTTGAATCTTTGCTCACCAAAATACTTCTCATAATCTCGGACAAACTTGGAAATCCGTCCGCTTTTTCGTATTCTGTAAAGACACAGCGGTCATAGACTCGCTGTGATACAATGATGAAAACCAACAATCCTAAAATGAAAAAACATTCATTAAAGTTGGTGCAAAACAAAGCGCCGAATAGTACTAATCCACATAAGATTACATGCCAGATTCGTATTAAAAAGGCAAGGATACCGGACCACAAGCCCATCTTACTTTAGAGGAACAATTAACTAAACGAGACAACCACTTCGCACTCATGAATATTCACCTTCTTCATTGCAGAGGTTGTAAGCTCACAACGTTTCTTTCGTGACGATTTGACGGTACTAGCAGTGGCAACCGAAATTTCGGAGCCAGTATTTGACCCAACACTATTTGTTAGAGACTCAGACGCTCCATTGGAGACCGTGCTATTTGTGCGAGAGTAGTGCTCCTTGAGGGTATTATTCATATCCTTTTCAATTGTCTCTCGGTTAGCCAACACATAGTCGTAAATTTCCTTTTCAATGAACCAACGGAAGAAGTTGAGTTGACCGACAGTGGTTACAAAGGGAGTCTGTCCGCGAGCCTCAAATTGAATGCGCTCACGGCGGCAAAAGGGGTCAAACAGGCGTTTTGAATACGCATTGAGTTCTCGTTTGTAATTGAAATAGACCAGAAAATGACGGTTATCCTTTGTAAAGGAGGTATTCATCTTCTTCGCATAGTTTGTGACAAAATAATCAACTAGACGTAAGCTGATTTCTGAGTTGCCTTGTAGAATTGATAGTAATTTCTCAAGGTTGCCCGGAACTGTATAAAATTCCTGTAACCAAAGGACCACTTGATCCTGTTTACACAATACACGCTTCTGGTTTTTGAAGGTGACCGCACGACGCTCTAATCCAACAAGTCCTGGTGTATCAGTCATAGTGTTCTAAATATAGAAAAAGAACATACATTTTAAACCGTAGCAGAACGAGGTCAATAGTCTGTATAAAATCAACAAGTACCTAAGTAGGAAGGGCAGATGTCCGTAACTGTTTTTTTAGCAAATCAGGGTTTTACCCTGCCTGCTACAAATCTAGATGATGTACGACGTGAAGCATACTTTAAGAATCCAAGAGATGCGAAAAATCAATTGAAGCCGGAAGAGGAAAAGATTTTGCTTGCTTTGGGAATTAATAAAGAAAACGCAGCATGTTTGACACCATATTTAAGCCGTTTCTTCAAACTATTGCCGAAATGTCAAACCGATGCGAACCTAACGTTGGCCAGAGATTGCGAAATAGTACAGTATGTATTATGGGAAACTTTACTGGCGGCAAGGGCGCGTAGTGATAAACAGTACAAGGAGAATCAAAAAACGAATAAGCCATTGGCCGATATATCGGTAGCGATAAATAGCCAAATCATAAATGATCTAAAACCGGTGCCTCTCAAACTAAATGACGTTGACCGTCTATTTACATTATTACTCAAAACGGAAATCCCGGTAGAGACTCCTGTAGCACCCGTTGCTGTAACTCCAACCCCAGTAACTCCAGAGGCACCTACAGCCGAGGAACCTGTGGCTCCAGAGGCACCCGTAGAACCTGTCAAGAAATCTATTGACGATGTATTTACATTGATTGTACCGGCAAAACTGGATGAAAATCCACAGCCATTTACTCCATCACCAGATGGCTCACAAACAGGTCCAGAAGATGCGGGCTCGGCAATAACTGCCCCATCCGTTGGCAGTGAATCAACCTCAAGATTTTCATGGTTCTCAAAGAAGAAAAAATCACCATTTACCTCTGGTTCAACTCAGGTCTCAAATCAACCCAAAATAAAACCAGAAATGGAACAACAAAAATCTCCATTTACCTCTGGTTCTACCCAGGTTTCAAATGAACCTGAAAGGGAGCTAGGTGAATCTATCAATTATCAAGGTGAATCACCATTTACAAAACAAAGTGAGCAGATTCCATTAACGAATGAAGTGGAACCACCATTTAGTGTTGTTCCAACCACAGATGAACTTTATAAACAATGCGAAGGTAAGCCTAGACCAGAGGGACGTGAATTACATTTAAACGAATTTCAACGCTCACTCTATTTTTTCTATTCCATAAAGTACCAAAAAGAGATAAATTTAGGTGTGCCAGCATTAGAACCGGCGGTAGAAACAAAATTTATGAATGATTGGCGCAAGGCGCTTAAGGGAAAATCAAATAAAACAGAGGCCGCACTAAAATTTTTAAATGTGCCAAAAGATAAACTATCAGAGTTGAATAATATTTATAAAAATTTTATCAATGGTGGAGAACGACCAAGCCCAATTTACGCCTACGGTTGTGAAAAAGTTGGTGAAACCGCCGCAGGCTATTTGGAACGATTCTATCCTACATTGGAACGTAGCGAAAGGGAGCGAACCTATTTATTCCAGCATGCCGATTGGCCCGCTGGCACCGGTAGTGATATCAGCCTAGAAACCCCCAAATCGGTAAATGAAGTTAGTGTATCTATTCGTGACGAATCACGAGACAAATATTTTAGAAGTGAGGGTATGAATCATTTAACAATTTTGACTACCGATGACATTGATTACTCAGAGAACAACGATTTTGACTATAATATTCAAGGCGTCCATATTACAGATTATTTACTCGTGAAAGACTTGTTTGCGAAAAACAAGAATTATGTACTCAATATCAGTCCTCAATTGATATATTTGTTTTATCAGGAACGCAATATCCCTCGTCCAACAACCGATGGAGAATCAATCACAATCAATGATGCGTTTCTCAAAAATGCGTTTGATGGAAATCACATTCCACCACAACTTTCATTGGATCCGGTAGTTCAAAAACAGATAGATATGGCCTATTACGCATTATGTAATGCCGAAACTATACAGGATTCAAAACCGTATAAATTTTATTCTAAACCAACATCTACAAAGTTGCCGGAATTGATTGAATGGTTAGAAAACTCGAACGATAAACAATACCAGACCATCAAAAATCTAATGGGGTGGGCGGTTCCAGAGAAAGCACCTCTGGAAAAGTCGGTTTTATTGGACCTTTTTGAAACGGTTACGAACAAAAAGTTCACAAGAAAGAACAAGAAAACTAAAAACGTCAACAAGACACTCAAAAACCAAAATCGTCAAAACACGACGAACCAGCAACCAGTAAATGCTTTAACCGCCGCACGACGAGCCGCCGTCATACCACCTCAATCTATGTTAGAAGTCTCAGGAACCCGAAAACGCAACAATAAGGGAATGAATAATAAGACTCGTAGGATATTAGAACAGGCACAACCAAGACCTGGTTCAGTCGCAGAGCAATTAGGACTTCCACCATCACGACCTCAGCAATTAGAAACTTCAACTCAGGCATCGGTACAGGCTCGTGAAGTGAGACCTGGGTCGGTTGCCGCTGCCGCTGACCCAGCTACTGAGAAACGACGACTCCAACGAGAAATAATAGATAGAAGCCGAAGGGAGTTATTAGAATTACAAGAGGCATCTCGTCAACATAATACCAATGAACCACCTTTAGTATTACAAGAGCCTCAGTCGGCACAAGCGAAGCCAGGATTGTTTGATGTATTTAAGACCAAAAAACCGGCACCACAGGAAGCACCATCAAACATAGACCCGTATTACCAACAGGATAATGAAACGCCTCCACCTGAACCAAAAGAGTTTAAAGGAACTTCAACGGTACCAGGCGCAACAGGCCTACGAAGAACTCCAGAGGAACAAGCATTAATAAATGCTCGTCTAAATGCCATGAATGCGAAAACACGGCGTGCTGCGGCTGCCAGAGGACGTGATAAACTACGAAAAGGACTCAAAACAAGACGATTGAATAATATTCGCCGACGAGCTCAAAATCTACAACGTCAAGAGGAGCCGGTGGAAGCACCAGTTCCATCGGCGGAAGAACGAGCTCAACAAGAGAAAAATATTAATGAGGCGAAACAACGAATTTTAGAACGTCAAACAAGTGACCCCGCATTTAAGTCAAAATGGAAAATGATGCCGGATTGGAGAAAACACAAGTTTACTGAACAATTAGCAGATAGACTCGCTCAAAAGAGAATGGAGGCTGAAGCACAAGCAATTATTAATGAAGCACGACGACAGAATGAGGCGATTGCCTCTTTAACAACGACTGAACCAACGGCGGAAGAGCTGGCGGAATTAGAGGCATTATAATCCTCATGCCCGGAATAAACAGTAAAAAAATACCTATACCTAATAATAGAGTATGCCTTCATTATTAGGTATTGAAGTAGCAAATGATGAAGAGAGCGTAAAACTTCGTCAGTCCTCGCCGGTCGGTTACATACCAAAGGACGAGGAGGCGCTGTTAGAGTTTGGAATTCTTGTCCGTAAGAATAATACGGTGACAGGAAATTCTAATCTCAGCCTCAATCCAAATCAAATTCGTGATTTTTTGAACTGGGTAGTCGGCGATCGCAAACCACCCTTGCCCGATTTGGTCCGTAAATTTCTATGTCTTAAGCGTGCTCGTATCGTAAACAGTGAAGCAAGTACCGGTACAAGCAAAGCGCTTAGAACAAAGGAAAATTTTATGATAAATGAGATTGATACAATTTTAAGCGACGATGGAGTAACCAATCCCGAGGAGCAAGATAAATGTTTATCACAGAATGCTGGTAAATATGACGCAGCGGGTGGCGCAGCCGCTGCTTTAGCAAACTCTAAGAAACCGGCAAAAGTATTGAAAGGAGCGGAAGGAGTGACTGGACCAACAGGCCCAACTGGTCCTAAGGGTAATTCTATTCCGTTACAAAAAACGAATGGTCCGGTGGGTGTAGAGGAAAAACCTACAGGTCAAACAACCTCTAAAAATTCTGGTTGTACCACAATCGTAAATTGTGATAGTTCTGCTGTCATGGTTGAACTCAAAGATTTGAAGGAGACAGTAAAAAGCATTGTTGAACATTTGGATATAGTTATTGCTACCAAGCCAACAACACCACCACCAGCACCACCTACTCCACCTAATCCATCGTTATCACAGCATTCGGTGACCAGCGATGTTGAACATCTTAAAACAAGTAGTACCGACTTTTCTGCTATCTTTCAACGCTTGAACGAAATGGAAAGTAAATTACGAGAACTCATTGAGTCCTCGACTATCGTTCAACAGTCGGATAAGGCAGCGACAGCAGCAATAAATGCGGATCATAGCGAACTTAAGAAACTTCTTGAAGAGATTCTCGCTATTCTCAAAGGTGATAAGACACCTACAAAACCTGAGTTGAGTGTTGTTGAAGAGAAATTAAACGGAGTAAAAGAAAGTACTGAAAATCCTGAAATACTTCGTTTATTAAAAGAGATTCAGGTTCATGTGAAACAAATTAATGGTAGTGATCCTGATAATTCTATTCTTGAAATCGTCAAGAACCTCAAACTTCAACTGGGTGAAGTGAAAGATTCGGTATCCAGCAATCCCGCTCGTATTATTGAAATTATTAACACAATTTTACCTGGTGTCAAGGAGGGAATTGATAAATTAGATTTACAGTTTGAAGCAGTTTTAGGAGGTATTCGTGATATTCGTAGCAATATTAGTATATTGCGTGAGGAGATTCCCGATGATAGAACCGATGAGATTCTTGAAGCGATACGAGCTTCTCAAGCGTTAGTTGATTACGGTCCACAATTAACTCATATTGATAATTCCATTAAAACTATGTACAATGCTATACAGATTATAGTAGCAGAAGATTACTCCCGTCGTTTTGATGAATTGAACCGCAAGGTGGACGATTTGATGGATTTGATGCGTAAATGTTGTGGTGAGGAGAAACGATTTGCGCTGCCTGACCAAAAAGAAGAGCAAGAGCAAGAACCAGAGCCAGAACCTTATAAATTACCAGATGGACCAACACCTCCATTGTTGATAGAAGATGATGATGATGATGATGATGATGATTCTAATCAACTAATGATTGAAAATCAACCTCCTAAACCCAGAAAACGTTTAATCATTTCAAATAATGGAAACCAGGAACCACAACCGAAACAAAGAGATGAAAAGAGTTCTCGTAGATTATTTGGAGGGCCAAAGCCGGTAGAAAAACAAAAAACAACCTTCAAAAATGCCAGTGGATTAGAACCAGCTAAACAGCCAAAGAAACGTTTAATCATTTTAAATAATGGAAACCAGGAACCAGAACCAAAACCAAGAGATGAGCAGAGTTCTCGTAGATTATTTGGAGGACCAAAGACTATCAAAAAGGAACCAACTCAACTTAAAAACGCTAGTGGATTGGAACCATTGCCTGAGGAAGAAGAGAAAGAAGAGAAACCAAAAAGAAAAACTCTTGAAAGTAATAACACACAAAACTACGAACCAAAACCACGTTTACTAAAAAAGAATGAACAAAGTTCAAGAAAAGTGTTTGATTTGCCTGGAAGAGTCCGTAAAGAACCAACTTATTTTGAAGATGAAGCTTATGAAACGGCAAATAGTGGAAATACAGGCACAATTAATGAAGAGCCACCAGCACCACCTAATAACGAGGAGCCACCCGCACCACCTAATAACGAGGAGCCACCCGCACCACCTAATAACGAGGAGCCACCCGCACCTCCATTCAACAATCAAACTGATAAGAAACCAGAAGTAAATGTTGTAGAGAAAAAGAGAGATATTGAGAAAGGATTAATTGATGCTGTATCTCTTGAAAAAACATTAGGTAAAGGGCTTGATAAGAAGGAGAAATTAAAATTAATACGAGAACTAGAAGATATATACAAAATAGGTGATGAAAGCAATAATAATGAAACGGTTGACTATAATGAGGTAAAAAAGAAGATTGATGAATTTTTGGAAGATTTTGACGAAAAGGGATCTTTGAAAACAGCACTCAGTGGATACAGCACAAAACTTAGTAAAGATACATGGTTGATTTACTTAGGAAATATTCTTAACTCATTAGAACGTATGGGAAAACCTCCTAAAAAGAAAACAAGTATAAGAGGAATGAAATATGCTAAGTCCCCAAAGAAGAAAAGAAATTCTGGTCGCTATACAAGAAAGACTCGTAGATGAACATTCTTTTGAAGGTAAAATATAGTTTTTACAGTGCCTTGGTTTTTTTCCTTGTGGCCAATCCCGAGACTTATAAGATTACCGATTGGATGTTTGGCGAAGTATTACCTCAAATCGCCAATAGTGCCGGCGCCCCAACTCCTGTTGGCCTCTTTTTACACACAATTCTGTTCTTCATAGTTATCTTTTCACTGATGATGTTCCCACGGGATTAAATATCGCCCGGTTAGTTAAGAGGGACCGATATGGCACTAACACGTAAATACCATCCTACTCGTTATTACGCGGGTCTCTCAAAGACCCAAAAAGCAAAGCGTTATAAGGAGATTCAAAAGTACGGTGCCCTCAACTGGCACAACCCTAAAGCCTATCAGGGTTTCAAAACCGACGTAGGCGTCAAAACGAAGACCTCTTCGTACATTGAACAACTCACCCGTAAGTTCCGTAGTATGGGTGTTGATCCCAATAAGACCAAGTCTCTCAAAGCAAAAGCGAAAGTCACCGGTGTACCTCTCAAATACCTCAAAGCGAGTTACAACCGCGGGCTCGCCGCATGGCGTACCGGTCATCGTCCAGGCGCCACCGAGCAGCAGTGGGGCTACGCTCGTGTCGCCTCACTTCTCGTCTGCGGTAAAACCGCCAACGGACCCGATAGCGATATTGTAAGAGATGCGAAAAAAGCGTCGGCCTCCGCTGCCAGATGGTGGAAGAATTGTCCACCCAAGTAAGATGTCTACAGCCAGGCTTTCACTGGCACCTTGTGAGGGTGTAGCTCATGTAGGAGAAACCACACTTTCACGAGCGGAACTGGATGAGTTACGTAGATTACTGGAAAGCGATGAGATTGAAAAAAGGGATATTATCCAAATTATCAAAACTTTAAAAATAACTTTAAACGACCAGTACGATTTGAATTTAGTTAAAGAGGCAGAGGAGGCCATTTCAGGAAAAGGAACCCGTAGAAATACAGTGGGCAGAGCAGTTAACTATCTGCTAACCATTATAAATAGAGTTTTCCCTAAAAGTATGGGCGGACGCAGAACACGCCGAAACCGCCGCAAAAGCAAAAGTCGCTCTACACGCCGTAATTAGCCGGTGCCGCTCCATTGCGCATCAAAATATCCTTCTTCGCCTGCTCAATGAGCGGAGGAATAAGGGCCATGGCAGCGCGCGACTGGAACCAGCCGTCACTAACGTATTTGAACATCCGTTTTTGAAACATGATATCAACTCCTAACCAATGAGTATTTTCATCCCAATCAGGATAAATACGTTTCTGGTACAGGTAGCACCGATGGACGTGATAGGAACAGAGCAAGTCCGCTTGACGAACCAAATGGTAGACCCGTGACCATCGCCCGTGGTCAGGAAAGACCGGCCGACCATCAACCATAGCCGCCTTCAAACTACTATAGGACATACTGGTAATCATAGAGAGAAGGGCACCCGCCCGCTCATCACTCCAACCTATACTTGTTAGAAACCCCAGGACACGTTGTGATGCTTTAACGACATCAACATATTTCTTATCAACACAGTCGTGAAGTGCTGCGGTGTAGATTGCCATCTCTTTCTCATCATCGCTGAACGACCAATCCATTAATTTTTGAACAAAGGCGACGCAATCACGCGAATGAGTCACATCGTGACTTGGGTCTATATTATGTTCTTTACAGAACTCGTCAATAAATTTGTATAGTACGTCCATTGTGCTGTTTTTAAAACGCAAAAAAATCGTTCTCAATTTTTTCTGCTAGACCAAATTAAGAATGAGTCAGCTTTATGACGATAATCCACGAGGACATCCAAGATTAAAAACTTTAGGATACGGTACAGAGCAGAAAGCGATAGATTCGGTTAAAAAACTTAAGCATTATCCAAGAGCGTATCAGCATCAAGCGGCCACCACAATGTATTTTAGGGCAAAATATCATGCGAACCAGACAAAGAATATGCGCAAGGCGATGAAAGTGTACGGCAAATTCTTGAAAACACTAAAAAATAAGAAAAAAGAGACTAAGTAAGATGGAGTATCCTTTAATAACGAGGAAAGAGGACCTCGTCGTTGGTACGCGTTATTTTTTCGTTGCTGTGAAAAATTCAGAGGGAAAGAAAACAAAGTACGCTGGTTTACCATTACCGGTAGGTCAAGAAGGTTACGCCCCGGTACGCACAGGAATACTGGCAAAAAAAGATTTTGGCGATTCATCGTATTTTAGACCCACAACTAATCTTTATTTCACCGATGTGAAAAATAATAAGGGAGTGGATCTTACATCATATACTCCTAGAAAACCGTTTCCTGTTGCGTTTCCTACCGATTACAATATTTATAGTATGTCGGCGGTGCCGGTAAGTTCTATGTATACCGCACCGACCCCCAACGAACTCGCTACCTCTTTAGGTACGCTAAAAATTGTTGATACTGTGCCAAATAGCGAACCATTAGGTGGTGCCGGTGGTCCTGCCCCTATGAAAACCGTAGTTCGTGTTGAGGTACCTGTTATGACTGAAGTAGAATCCACGGTTGTAAGAACAACTCCATCAACCCGCTCAACCAACGATTTATTTTTATGGGCTATCAATGGCGATTTCGGTGTTAATACACTCAAGAGTATTCTTAAACGTAAAAATGTTAATTTGAATGAATTGTTAGCCGCACAAATTAGTATGGGACGCTTAGATTATAATAGCCGTTTTAGTATCTCTATACCTGGATTGGAATCTAGTTCCCCATCATTAACAAAAACTGCTAGTGCCCCTTACGGTAAATTTAATAGAATGTGTGACTTGGGACCTGAGTTTCCCGCTGATTTATTTCAAGTGGATTGCGGACAGGGAATATTAGATTTGCTCATTCTTAAATACCAATATAATGAGGAACTTTTACCCTACATAGATATCTTATTAAGCGCAGGAGCAGACCCAAATTTAGGAGTGATTACGGCGTGTTATATGAGAAAACCGGCAGCTCTTAATGCGCTGATTTTAGCAGGAGCACAACCTGAAAAAATTATAAGAAAATATACATCGCCGGCTGGAAATTTTGTATCCTATCCGTTATTGTCGGCAACACCTTGTTCTATTGACCCTTATATTTACTTTCCTGCTCGTATTTTGGATTGGCATTCATCTATAATGGCCTGTGTCAATCTCCTTTTGTATGGAAACCCTGAGGGAACGGGGGACGGCTTTGTGGGAGAGCAGGTGATTACGGATGAAATGCTATCTGCAATTGTTAGAAAATACCAGAAATTCAAGGCGAATGACAATTTAAAAAAGGTGATTAGTGATATTTATGATGTTGTCAAAAAGAAAAAGGAGGAGCAGGTAATTGAACATTTGGACCCGAATACAGGCAAACTAGCACCAGCGATTTTTGAAACATTGGGTAAAAATTTGGCATCGCCAGCAGAACCGGCACCCCAAGTTGGAGGTTTTTACCGCAGCCATACTAGGAAGAATGGAAAGGCTACGAGACGCCGTAATAAGAATCGGCGAAGAGGAACTCATTAATTGCGTCCTTGTTCATTCGGGCGTACGAAACGCTTTTTTACTCCAGTATATTGATTATGGTGAAAATTCGGCAAACAACTATGAATCAAGCAAAAAACTGGCAGGAATACACAAGTATTTTCCTGAACTGATACATTCACCATCACGGCAAGGTATGATTATTTCTAAAAATAGATACACTTGGGATGAAAGTGATAAATCGGCAAATTTAGGAAAAATTCTCGGTTTTCCTTGTAAGGACGAATTTATCTATATTATTCGTCATCCTGAGGAGCCATCGGTTACCATGGAAATTATCGTTCATTTGAAACCTGGAGGTGATAAGGATGAAGTTCAAATCGTAGTATATCGCTGCCGAGACTTATCCCACTATCCAGAGTTACTAGCATTCGCTCAATTAGCAGAAGCTACATTGAAAAACGATCCGCTGGTAGGACCGATTATTGAGCGTGTAGAGGCGAGGAAAACCATAGAATTAGGGAATCCTAGAAGAGTGAACAGAACCAAGTCATCTCGTAAGCGCGCGAAGTCCCGTCGTCGCTCTCGGGTGTCTCAAACACGAAGGGCAAATCAGGTGCGGCACTAGAAGCTTCTATACAAAAGAGAGCCAGCTCATCGGCACCAATCTTCCCCTCGCCAATGTTGGCGTGACGGTCTACGTGAGCACAACACGCGGTCAGCGAATCATTAAGATGAATGACACCGACATTGGACCAGCCAATCTTTTCGCCAATCAGCGCCGCCAACCCTGTCATCTTATAGCCGCAGGCGAAGACATGGCAAGTATCAACGCAGCAGCCGAATGCCTCGGCACCATAAACGCCGACTAAGTCACGAACAAATGTCCCGAAAACGCCCAAATCACGAGCGACTTCGGTACCCTGACCCGCACAGGTTTCTAGCAACAGACGACAGCAAGGAATACCGCTTTCCTTAGCGGCGTCCAGGACCGCACAGAAGAAGCCCCGCATGCGACGGAGACCCTCAGCTTCCCCCATTTTGAGGGACTTACCGACGTGAATCACAACTCCTCGTGCGCCGAAGCTGGCGCCCTTCTGGAGGAGGTTGACGACGAGTACGACGAGCCGTTTCCACGAGGTAGGATCATCGCCAGCCGTATCGGACCAAGAGCACGGATTAATGATGTATGGCGCGTGAACGAAAAGACGGATATTAAATTTTGCGACCGCCTGTTTGACCAATTCACAGGTCGTCGGCGTCCAAGCACAATGTGCGAACGATTTAGGCGACGCGGCAAATATCTGCGCAGCCGAGAAGGAAGGAAGTTTACCATGGAGGGATTGAAGAAAGGAGGAAAAGCCAATACCGTTACTGCCGACACCAGTGCCGCAGTGATAACCAATAGGAGGAAGATTCATAGTCAATGCGTAATTACTAATGCAACCCACGCCATTTCAATTTTTTCACAAACCCACTTAGGGTATGAGGTACGATATACTTCTTTTAATTCTGGGTACAGTCTTGTGCCTAATTTTTGTGGCGGCACATCAGCCCCAAAAAGACACTATTTTTCTCTGTACCACCTATTTTGACTGCCCGAAGCGTGATAGTTGGGCGATGTTTCAAAACGGAATAGATAGATTACAAGCAATACACGACAAACAAACGCTGTCGCGTATAGATAAGTGGGTCGTCATCAATGAATATTGTTTGAAACCCAGGGCAAATTGGGCCAAACTTATGGCTAAAAAGTATCCGTTTATCACCTTTTTACAAAAGGGGGAGCGAGACCAAGGGCATGTTAAGTCTTTAAATATCATACTTCCCTATATCGCGAATTACAAATACTGGTTCCACTGGGAAGAGGGATGGGTGCCGTCACGGTCATTTTTAGCCAGATCGTTTCAAATTATGGACGATTCAAGGATAACACAATTACAACTTACATCTAATGAGAACGAAAAGATAAATTGGATGACTCGTAGCGAAAAGAAGAGTTGCGGCGCAGATTATTGTATCATAGAACATTCAAACCAAATAGACGAAAATCTTGGTGAATCAAAGATTAAGACATTTGACCAGTTGGTCCAATACTGGCCATTGTACTCCTTACAGCCCTCAATCAATAGAGTATCGTTTTATACTTTCGGTAATTTTAGTGAGCGTAAGTTTCCGTATCCGTTAGTGGCTGAATATGACTTTGCGGAACGATGGTATCGTCGTGGCGGTGTAAAAGCAGTGTATAAAAACGGACCATTAAAACGGCCAGAAAATTACATAAGTTCTCACGATTAAAAAATTGAGACTAAACCATTTGAATAAAGATAAGCCATAAAATGGTAAGCGTACAATATGCCTCGGATCTTCACTTAGACCATCTCTCTCCAAATAAACCGTATTGGGAAATTATCACACCTTCAGCACCGATTCTCGTCCTTGCCGGCGACATCGCCTCAGTTTGGTCTCCAAATTACGGCGATTTCCTAGTTTGGTGTTCAATTAACTGGAACTATGTAATTCTGGTCGCAGGAAATCACGAATTTATATGCGAACCGAACCAAGCCCATAGTCGCCAGGATACAGAACTCATGCTTAAGAAATTGAGCGCTGTACTTTACAACGTTCATTATCTTCAAGCGGGCCAAGCGTACAAGATTCCAGACACAAATATTGTATTTATCGGCGCAACTCTCTACTCCGATATTGACCCAGAAATTTACGATGAAATTCTTGTAAAGGGCGATTTTACCAGGACATTTATTGAACGGAATAATATTCTCTGCCGAACAGCACCCAGCCACTTGGTAAAAACGCACAAACGTCACCGTCAAGCACTGGCCGATGCGATTCGTTCTGTACCACGCAATCATAAAGTGGTTGTAGTGACCCATTATCTTCCTAGTTATCGTTTACTAGAACCAGAGTTTCAAGACGACCGTTGGCGTTCCTGCTACGCCTCAAAAGATGATGACCTCTTTCGCACACCAGTAAAAGTATGGGTCTGCGGTCATAGTCATCGTAGCGTAACTATCCGTGCCAATCATAATATTCTACTCGCTATGAATGCTCGTGGATACAAAGAGTGGGAAGTGAATCGTAAAGTAGATATTTATCAACCGTCGGCAGTATTTAATTTATAAGCACGTTGTAAGATGTCGTCAGTCGCCCAGGCAGAGGCAGCGTATAAAGCCGCTGAGGAAAAGGCGGCAAAAGCACGTCAACATGTAGTTGCCCTTCGTTTTTTGACTCGTGGTGTAAATAACAGTCTGTATTCAAAGGAAATGGTAGAACGGAATATTAAAAAGATGTTTAATGCTGAAAACGCAGCGAGAAAAGCAAAGCGTACTTTACGAAATACTAGACTTAAGAATGAACCATCAAACAATCATCCAGTTGTTATATTACCTCATAACAACCTTTGGATAAATTACGTTGAAGAGGAGATTTCGCCTAGCAGACGTAAACCGGCCAGAAAAACTCGTCGCCATAAATCACGTAAAATTTGATAGTTGTAAGTTTGAACACAGCGACAATCAATAATGAAGACCGCAAATTTGACTAAAAATTTCAAACTTCAATACGCAAGCAATCTATTTGTGACCAGTCACGAAAAACCGTTATTTCCTCTGTTTTTACAGCCCTCTGCGCCTAATTTAGCACTTGTTGGAAACGTAGGAAATCCAAGAAGTCCTTTCTTCAGTAGTTTCTTCGCTTGGGCTTCCTCGCGTTGGGATTCAATAATTTACGTTCCCGGCCCAGAAGAACAAAGTGAAACATACAATCCGTGTGAAATTTTAAAATTTCATCAAAATGTATTTGTTTTGAATAAACAAAATCCGTTTTATATTCACGAACCTCTAAAATTGGCATTATGGACACCTACTGAGTCAAGTCTATATAGCAAATTGTATGTATTTACATATGACCAAGAACATAATCGCACATTTCTAGAACATCACGGAACAATTTATAGTCATGGGATTAATGGAATAAACAAAAAAATACATATAAATTCTCGTGGTAATCAAGAACATCCTGAAATTGGATTTGATACACAAGCAACCATGAATTTTCCAGTCAAAAAATATCATTAATATGTATAAATGTCTTCCAAAAAGTACAATGCTACCGCCAAGGGTGTTATGAAGTGGGCTGCGCACGAACTTGAGCATGTCGGTAGAATCGCATCCATTGAAGACCCAGATATTCAGTATTCTTACGCCCAGAGCACTGTCAATGGTATGCTTCATTTACGAGATGCGTTATTTGAATTGGTCAATGATCCAAATTACGAAACACACAAGGTAGATTTACTCAAGACCCACGACCAAGTAGTTCGCGTTATCAAACATTTGATTAAGGATTACAATGTCAATCTTGAGGAAATCAAGACCTTCAACACACATCACGTATTAGGTAATCTCTCATACCTTTCAAATACACCGGCCGTCGGTGGTCGTCGTCGTCGCAGCACCCGTAAGAATCGCCGACACTAAATTAGAATGGAACTCGCCGATTTTGTGTCGCTGACCGGCGTTGCCACAATCGCACTTCCACTCATTGGTGCTATTGTATCCTCAAAGAATACAATAGACTATATAATTGTCATTATTGTATTGTTCGTCTTGGTACTAGGTTCAAAAACATTAAAGCAGGTTATCAAGGACCCGAGACCAGCAGGTGCTATGAATTGTAATATAATGAATGGCGGTGGATCGGCAGCTGGTGAATACGGTATGCCCTCTGAGCATATGGCCGTCAGTTCATTTATGATTTTTTCTACGCTTTTAATCGGTACAAAAAATCCCATTTTTTGGAGTTTAGGAATAGCTTGGTTGTCAGCGATTGGCTGGGCACGTTATGCTAAACATTGCCATTCGCTGGCGCAGGTATTAGGAGGGACAATTTACGGTACAGGTGCCGCATTACTACTCAACTACATAATTAAGCAGTAGGGCACCGCGTAAATGTTCCATTTACGCAGTAGGGAATGAAGGATCCATGAGGATACCGCACTGACCGGCACCACCATTGTATACCTTGCCCTTACCGAGAAGAATGTAACCGTTCATACCCCAGTCAGCACCCCAAGAGTTCTTGACCTTCCAGAATTCGTTGCCTGAAGCGGAGTCAGTACCGTAACCGACGGCGAGAACACCGTGGTCAAGTTGTGTACCACAGGCAGCAGTCATAACACCACCGGCATAAAGCTGGAATGAGCTCTGGTCAGCTTCTACAGCGACTGAGACTGGTTGCTGAGCAATAGCGGCTTCAAGTGCGGCTTCACTGTTTGTAGCGACATCGGTATACGACTTGATAGTAGCAACGACCTGTTTAGCCTTAGCAGCTGAGCAAGTACCATCAACAGCAGTGTATGGGTAGTTCGCTTCTGTGGTGAGACCCTTGTTAGAGATGATGTATTCAAAAGCGGAGTCCATGAGACCACCGTTGCAGCCCTGGTTACCAAATGAGGAGGAGCAGTCTACGAGTTGCTGTTCGGAGAGAGAGACGAGTGTTCCGTTAGAGAGAAACCAGGCACCTTCAACTGAACCAGTTGTAGAGAAGGCCCAGCAAGAACCGCACTGGCCCTGGTTCTTGACTGGGGTTACAGCGCCCTTGGTGGTCCAATCAACAGATGATGGAGCAGCAGATGTAGGCATATCAAAACTACGGTGAGGGAAAGAGCGACGGAAAGCGGTGTATGTACCGAAACCACCGCTGATATACTTAGAGGCGAATTCTTCGGCAGTAAGGTCAGCGAACTTATTCATTTCCATAGTCCAGGAGTGTCCTGCGGCATTGTGTTCCATTACTTTGTTAAAATTTGCGTTCCAGACATTTTCACGGTGTTCCATTTCGTCTACACTTTCGTAAGTGCGGTTGTAGGAGCGAGCCCAATCGGCAAAAGGGGAGGCAGCGACGACAGCGAGCAAAGAGAGAAACGCTAACATGGTATGTATATAACTATAGGTGCGACTTTAAATCCAGACAAATCAATTTTTATCTGCCAATTAATTAGAATGGCAAAAAATACTCGTCGCAACACCAGACGTAAAAATAAACGCACTCGTAAACATCGCCGCGGAGGACAGCGGGCCAATGCCCACACCTGTCCGCCGGGCCAAACTGGCGTAAATTTTAAAAATCACGGGGGTGTATGCGCTCCATTCAATAGTTCATACAACCTCATGATGGGTAAGACATCAAATTAAACCGGCACAATTTGTGCTGAATCTATACGCTCCTCAGGCGGCACATAGCGTAACCCGAGGAACGCAAATATATCTTTCTCGCTTTTCATACCCGGTGGTACGGGAGCAGATGAACCCTTAAGAGGTACCATTGTATGCTCATTGAGAGTATATCCCTTATCACCTGCGTACTTACGGAAAGCGACATTGAATTTATCGGAGCCGGTGAAATACAGTATGGCATACGCGTATTCACTAGGACTGGTGAGAAGTAAATCTAAACGACGGGCTTTTCCAGGCGCTGATGCGGAACCTACACGAACGTAACCCATCCACTTCTTTTCACCGCTCACCAGTTCATCAATGATATAGCCGGATTCTTTGAGTGCCTCTACAAACGTTTGAAAGAGTGCGCTCGCATTCGCAACGGAAGAACTTTTAGGAGTGACGAGCATATCTACATCACCGCTGTTTGGTGCGCCACGACGGTACGAGCCGACTACAACACCTTTGAGTCCTTTGGGCATAAACGCCTGTAAAACATCTTCGTGGACCGTCATTTCCTCACGAGGAATGCGAAGAGTAGCGGTGGCGTGATACTTGAGACCCATCTTTTGTGTGGCGTTGAGGAGTGTTGGGTCAGCCTTTACTGCTTCAATGAGGGCCGCTACACTCTTGATGCCGGCCGCAACCAGTTCGCGCGCCTTTACTGGACCGATGCCATGGACGGTGAGTAATTCATCAACGGCATCAATTGCATATGCGGCCTTAACTCGCTCTGCCGACGCCAAAGAGCCGGTTGCGAGAATCTCTTTAATTTTTTCTTCAATCTTATCGCCGATGCCTTTTACATTGGCGAGGTCATCGTACGACCGAATTGGATGATTAAGTGCTTTAATTTGGTTAATAACCTTTATGTAAGCTAAAGACTTGAACTTGGAAGTCTTATCGCCTTTGGCTGTTTCGCCTTTGCTCATAGTTTCAAGAGCAGAAAGAATGGAGGGGGTATAGTTCATTTTCTAAGATGTGGAAAGGAAGATTTTAAGTTAGTGGAACCGCAAATCCCAAAAACGCATCATAGATTATTCAATTTTTTCACTCGCCGGTTATAGTAGGAGGACGGAATGGACCGTTTTAATCAAGTTTTGGATAAGGCGTTTGCGAACGTCAAAACGAGGGAAAATTATAAAAGTCGCCTGAGGGGTCTAACAAAGTCATTAAATGAGGCGGACCCTCTCATCGTTCTTAAGTCGCCCGATACATACTATCCAAAACTACAAACTCTATATCCGTCGTTTAGCACCCGCAAAAACATGCTTACGCTTATTCTCGTTCTCTATCGCGAAGACGACCAGTTGAAGGCGGAGAATCCAGCGGCCGCTGCGAAATGGAAACAATTCCACGACGACCTTGTTAGAATCCAGGAAGCGAAAGTTCGCCGATCGGAGCCTGAGGCAAAACAGATTGAAAAGTACACCAGTTACGAAGAAATTAACGATAAATACCGTGAATTGAAGGGGAAAACTCCGCACAATACGCTCAAATCCAGCCTTCAATTCTTACTTTTATCCATGTTGGTTCATTTGCGACCAAAGCGTGCCGATTTAGGAGCGGTCAAAATCTATATGGAGGATGATCCACGAAAAACCGATGAAAACTACATAGTTCTACGAAGTGAAGGAACCTCATATTTAGTTATGAACTTATATAAGACAAGTAAGTATTATCAAACGGTTGAGGAGGACTTAACGGATGAACTCACTGCCGATTTGCGTAAATCGTTGGCACGCCATCCTCGCAACTACGTCTTTACAAAAGAGAATGGTGAGCCGATGAGTAATAATACATATTCGGTCTTCGTCAAGAACATTTTTGAACAGTTGTTTGGGCGGGCTACTGGTGTCAGTCTTTTGCGCCACATTTATATTACTGAGAAACTGGACTTTGACGATATGACTCTACAGGAACAGGAGGATGAGGCAAAACTTATGCTTCATACTTCTGGACTTCAGCGCCGGTATAAATGGCCGAAAAAGGTTATTTGCCCTAAATTATGCGCTCCCTATATGAAAATAGACGCAACACCGAAAACTAGAAAATTCAAGCGTAAACTTTCTACGAAACGCCCTACGAAGAAGACTCGTCGTTACCGTCAAGATTAGCAATTAATGTATTCATTGCCGTGACGAGGCCTGGGTATTCGTCATAGTCGCCAATTAGCGATAAAACAACGGAGCGAAGAGTCTTGTACTTACGTTCCCATGGGGATACAACGGGGGCAACAGGGCTTCCAGAAATATCGGTAACTTCTACAATTCCATCAACAGGAGTGGTTTCTTCGGTAATAAGTTCATTCTCTTCTGTCACACCGGCAGTGAGACGAGCATTTAAGATATCATCACCGTGCTTCTTAAATGTATCCCAAATAACATCGTGTGCGTTGGAACAATATTCGGTACCGAGATGTTCCAAAACCTGTGCGGTTTTTAGGAGTTTGATAATGGCAGCCTTTGGTTTCGCAAACGAAACACGTGTCTTGAGTTTGAGTGGGAATCCGCGTATCCATTCCAATGGCTCGCGAACAATAAAATCAATATAATTGCGAAGTAAATCTTCATCCTTGTATTTAAATGCTTCATAGACGACACTGAAGTAACGTTCATTGGCACCGAGTAGCGGACCGGCATCTTTCAACAGCATTCTACCAGTTCAAAGAAAACAAAAGTTTAAATCCACAATAGAGATGTTTAAAATTGCTATTGTAGGTTTAGGGCCGGCGGGGATTTTTACATTGGCATCTCTACCGGAAGAGATATTACCCGAAACACTTGTATTAGAGCGCTCGTGTATAGGGGGAGACCTGTCATCGTTATATGGCGGAGTTATTGCGAATATTACTAAAGAATGGTTTATAAAGACTTTGAAGACAATTCCAAAGTGGGCGGACCAATCGTTTCCAGAATTTGATGCGTATGAAGACAAAGAACCACCAAAACTTGCCGACGTTTGTAAGATACTCAGGCGTTTAATAAAACCAGATATACAAAAGGCGCATCTTCATACAACATCACTTTCAAATCTTATACAAACTGAGGAAGGATGGAGTTTAGTGACACCGAAAGAGACCTATCAGGCGAAAAAAGTCATTTTATGCCTGGGTGCCACACCAAAGACGATGGACCTGCCGCTTCCAACGATTCCACTTCCTATAGCTTTAGCGGTAGACCAACTCACTCACGTTGTCGCACCAACTGACACAATTGTTGTATTTGGTACTTCGCATAGCGGTGTGTTAGTTTTGAAAAACTTAAAACAACTTGGTTGCCGAAATGTTTTTGCCGTTTATCGTGGAAAAGACCCATTTACTATATCTACAAATGAGGCGATGGGGGAAGGTCTAAAATTATCTGGAGCGCTTGTAGCCAACGAAATCAAAAACAATGAATGGGGTGATTTAGTACCAACTCTCATTAATTATGATGATTTTGCGAGAATTTATAGAATCTTGAGCAAAGCCCATGCCGTTATTTACGCCATTGGATTTGAGCCACGAACATTTACTTATACTAACAAAGATGGTACATGTGTTCCACTTACTGATACTACTCCAGGAGTGTATGGATTTGGTATTGGACGACCACGTATTGGTAAAACAGCAGCGGGTGAGATCTTCACCGATATAGGATTTGAAGGGTTTATTAAGGCGATACAGGCGGAGCTTCCTGATATACTTTCATCGTAGATTCAAGCACGTTGACACGATCACGTAGCGAATGAATTTCGGCCAAGCAAAGGGTGACTAACTTAGGATAATCTACGTGAAGGACTCCTTTTTTGTCTTTATCAACACAGCGTGGCTCAATACGCTGGACATCGTCGGCGAAAACACCGATGTCTCGCTGGCCGCTCGCTATCCAAGTAAATTCAACTGCCTTTGGTAGCTCTCTGGGAATGTAAGGTATTGGGTCTTTTTTGAGTTTTGGGTCAGAGGGAGTTAAGAAGGATGCGGCGTACACGTCGCCATCTGCGAATATATTACCCATTGTGATTGATGACGGTAAACCCATACGACTTACATATAAGTTTGCTTGGCGAACCAAAACATCACCATCAACATCTAATGGAGTCAATGGACTGGTTACGCCAATACCAAAATATCCTGCGGCTGTAAATCGTGCCACTTCCTGATTATTGACGTCAAAGAGAAGATTATTGTTTGCGTTGATACCGTTTGAAAGTAGTAGTGGTGTATTGTTGTAATAAAGTTGTGAATTACTGAGATTTATGTTGTTGCGGAATGTTACATTTGAATTATTAAACGATTGGACGGTATTAATTTTTAGTATTTTATTGTTTACATCAATGATGGATAGGAGTTGATTTAAACTAAAATTTGAATTGGCGCCGGTGGCCGACTTCACCACATTTTGAAGTTCAGGCACGTTTACCAAATACTGGCTTGGGTTGGTGAGAATACTCGCCATTCTATTTTACCATTAGACGAAAAAAATCCATCTAAAACGAATGTGAGACATAGAAATAGGATATGTCTTCAAAGACAGGAGTTTTGTATAATGCGTATCCCTCGGACTCCGAGTCGGATACGGATTCACAGTCTTCCGACTACACACAGCGATCGGATGTTACTACCAACTATTTAATTAACATTCCCGGTACCAAGCCTCCTGTTCCAACCGGTTTTCAAGCACCAGGACTTGTTCCTAACCCACCGGCCAATACTGGAACTAAGTTAGAATTCAAATCGGCTGACACCACCTCGCTGTTTATGTTAAATTCTAGGGACCGTGACATAAAAGCGTATCCTTTGCCGACATTTTTTACTTTGCGACTTCCTCGTGTTTATAAGAACGTTAAATCAATCAGTCTCAACCAGATTAATTTGCTCAATTCGTTCTTTAATTTTACGGCATCGCAACAAAATACTACAATTTATGTTTATGAACAGGGTCGCGTACTTGCCGATGGTTCATCAAATATCGTTCCTATCCAAATTCCTGATGGTACTTATAACGCAACGGACCTTGTAACTGCCCTTAACAATGCGCTCAACGCAACTCCGCTTTTTGCGAATATCAGTTATGCGGACTTTTTATCCGTTTTTCAACTGAATGGCGATTTTTCAGTGTTGTTTAATACTCCAGGTCCCGTTGTATATAATGTACTTACGAATACCTATGACACAAATGTAACTATCAATGATATTGTCAATCGTTATTTTCAGCAGAGTCAATCTTCAGGCGCCACCGATTTTACAAACGACCAAGCGACCGTCGCCTACTATTATCCTATCATCTATCAATTGATTGCCAGTGCGAACATTACAGTACCATTTAGTACTGTAGGTTTAACCATTCCTGACGGTTTCACCAGTTGGTACGATTATATTTTGTTTGGATTCCAGGGTCTTAACGATCCGTATATTTTAGCAATTGCTAAAGATACCGCCAATCAAGAAATTTTCAATAATTACCATTACCAGAATACATTTAATACCTCCTTAGTTAATCTCTACAACTGTACATATAATTCGCAACAGGGTCGTTTGGTCATATCGGCGCCCAGTTTGAACACTAGTATTGCTAAAGATTTGAGTGTTGAATACTCTAATATTCTCAACTCGCTAATTACGAGTTACGACGCAATAGATCCAGCCTTGAATTTACAAAACGCTGACAACTTTTTAGCACAGTATTCAAACCTACAAAATTCAAATGCTGTTACCATTTCGTTTTATAATTTTTTACAGGGAAATTTCACAAGTAATTTTGGTATTAATTTTGGCACATATTCAGCCTCTTTTTACGCCAACTCCAATAACGAAATTACAATCTATAATACACAAAACGAGTTTGGATGGAATCTTGCGCTAACACCGAATGTTTTTCTAACCCAAATCTCGTCCAATTCACCTCCGTCCTCTATTACAAACTATTGGCCGAATCTTATCTTTCCAAAATCATCACCTGCCGCCGCTAACTTTGTCTCAACCATCCTTCCGCCATCATTTCCTGTAGTTGGTGGAGTACCACAATTAACTTTTTCTAATGCGGGTGAATCGGTATATGGTTATACGGATATAGTGTTTCCAATCTTACCGGCATCATATGTACGAACCCTATTTGGAACCCAAAATCGTCAGTCCATTAGTTTAGAAACGATTCCTCGTTATATTAACAACCGAGGTCCTGGTACCGAGGAAGTATACAATTTTAGTGTTAAAAATTCTACTCCTACTATTTTGTTTGATACCAGGACACCCAACACTGAATATATATTGACCGATATTTCTGGAGTCACTATTTTCAATATGTATACAATTGTACAGTCTATGTTTCATTCGGCCGATTACATGAGAGCATACAATCAATGGCAAAATTTTACCTTGGTGAATATTTTGAACGGCAGTCGTGTCCAACCGTCATCGGCAAACTACGGTACCCATCCTCCTATTAGTGATATAAATATGACGAGTTATCGTCCTTTCATCTTTTTTCAAATGAATGCGGACCAGTATCCTCTTGCCCCTAATGCGATTTTTAATGTTACTTTTTACCTAGAAGCTCAAGACGGAACCCCATTTCCTGCCGACATAACTGTAACCTGGTATAAGGACCGTGCTGGATTTATGGCTGATGCGTTACTCGCTTTACCTACAGTCAATGTCAATACGGAGAATCCACGCAATTACTTTATAACTCAAACCTTTGGAGCAGGTTCCTTGTCGGCATCAATTACAGTACCGGTTCTCAATTTACAGCAGACCTATTTTTATGTCCATTATGCAGCAGGTGGTAATCAACCAAGTGTAGCGTTGCGCGCATTTGCTGTACTAATTGATGATTACGGTGTATATGGTACGGCAACGACAAATGACTATTTAGATATGCCTTATCAAAATCTACCGTCTATAGCGAATCAATTCACTCCTGAAAGTTCTGCTTACTCAAATAATTTAATTTCAATTTATTCTACAAGCGTCACCTCTATCGGTTATGATATTTCTGGGGTTTCTAACAATTTAGCCGATTACATCATTGTTGCGCCAAATTACAATTTCTACGATCCAACGAACTTTGAAACCTATATAAATGGAGTTCAGTCAGGAGTACGCTATCAATTCAATTTGTCAAATGTGGGCGCACCGGCACCCGCACCAAATCTTGTGCCGCCATGGTCGCTCTATTTCGGTTCAAATGCCACCAACACCATCTTAGATTTATACAACACGTCTAATATTATTTATTTGAGTTCTCTACAACAACAGACGTTTCCAGGTGGTGGGACTTATATTCAAAATAACGAATCGGTTATCGCAACCTTTTTGGACCCTACGCTGCCAACGAATAAGGAGATATTCTTAAATCCTGGTCAGGATGCGAATATGCCGGTTCAGTCTACGACTATTTTCCAACCCTGCGTCAATTACGGTAATGGTCTAGTGACCGATGCCTCTACATCACAGACCTTCAAAGACTTGACGGGCTTTGCAGGCATCAGTTTCTTTTTACCACCGAACGAAATCGTGAATCTGTCGCAGTTCATCGTGAAGTTTGCCTATACGGCGCCGACACAGACCAACAACTTGGATTATATTACTAAAAGCGCAAGTCCATTCTCGTACTATGGGTACTCGAATGTACAGAAAGGTAGTATTAATAATTGGTTGTATAATAATTCCACAGCTACACCTACGTCCTTGGGCAACCTATTTTTAAATACAGGATTTTGGCCATTTGCCGATGGGATTTTTTTCGTAGAATATGGAACACCATTTCCATACTTTACAATGGGTTCTGAGTACTTTTTTTATAACCCAAATAGCTATTCAGTATTATACTCAACGCTTCAAGGGGCTCCACCTGGCTCTGTAAGTGTTAAAGTTACACAAAGGACAAATGGATTACAATTGACATTTCCAATTACACAATTTTATGGTGCTGGCAATAATTATATAGAATTTTTGAATCCGAATGTTACAAAACCTACCAATCCATATTTTTATCAAGTGAATGAACCGGCATACTATGTAAATTATGAGTTTTATTATAATGATACTACAAACTGGGATGACTGGTATTTATGGAATCGTGTGAATACAAAGATTGGCATTTTTCCAACAGGGCAAATTCAGGGCGTCAGTACATCCATGATTTCACTTTCAAGCGCACTCTATACAATGACTCTCAATCAGGTCACACAGGTCTGTCAAAATACAAATCGCTTAGGTACTCTTCATACTAGAGAGCCTGATTGGGGCACTTTCTATGAATATACAGTCCAGCAAAATTCAACAATCTTATTTGCGCCAACCGGCACATCCATTACAGATACATTTACAATATTAAATACACCGGCCGATATAACACCTACATATATTGCGGGTGAGACCAGTTATCCTGGATATACACTAACCGCCCCACAAATTTACAACTACACCTATTTACCAAGGTCGTACGGTATCGCTCCATCCGTTGGAAACGCTGTAAATTTCCCATATTCAACTATCTCATCTTTTACGGCAGATATTCCCAATTCTTATACAGCAGTTCCTTTCTCCTATAATTTTGGAACCGGTCAGTACGACGTGAGTGCGTTCTATGCGCTCAGTTTTACACGACAGCCTGCACTGCCCAGCACGGGTCTCATTGGCGGTGGCGCACCGTACTACGGACCTCCTGGAATATATGGATGGCAGGTGAGTAGTAGCATCTTTACCTTATACAATGGTGAACAGCCAACCTTCCAACCCTATTACTGGTTAGGCAAGGTCTCCTTCACGGCACTTCCAAATATTACATATAATCCTGCTACCGATTTGTCCGCCTTTGGAGGTTATGCGGGTCTAAGTGGCGAATATCAAGACACACAAATGTTCTTTTACGCAAACAGCACGATTAATAGCGATTTAGGAGATATTTCTACGAACGCAACTCACTGGCGTTGGGGTAATGAAAATAATTCCAACTACGCCGCCTACGATGACCAAAGTGGATACAATTTCTTATCGTATTTGAACAATTTAACGGTCCGTCCTACAACTCCACAATACGCAGTACACGTTCGCGCATATGACCCCATTCCACGATTTACAACTGGTTTACGTATTATCGGCAACGGATATACTAATTTTGGAACACTCACACTTGGAGAAATTGCGCAGGAGATTAGTTCACTAAGTGGATATCATCCAATATCCGATCTCTCTGGATCCTTATATTTACAAAACACACCTGCTTATAACCAGATTATTAGTACCAATAATGCTATTAGAACAGCGAACGGAAATAATTTCAGTCACGCATATGCCGATGCCTTGGTGAAATTCAATCAACAATTCTTTATCAGTACAATCACCTTTGGTGCCAAAACTGGATATTTAGGTGTTCCTTTTACATTCAACGGTTACGGTGACGCTTTATCACAATACGAATCTTATTATAGCACAATTCATACACAGTACGTAGTTTATACGGATATCTTGTCTACCACCACTGGGCTCCTGAACAAGTATGTAGTATTACGATACGGTAGTATTCTTCCACCTGGAATCGCTACTCGCTCACAGTATACAGCTGCCATACCATTCCAACTTCTTTTCAATTATAATTTACAACCGCCCTACAATACGCAGACCGACCAATGGGGTCTTGGCTGGTATTTGGGTTTCCCCAAACTCACCGTGCCAGTTATCGGTCCTCGTACTCTGGTCACATCTGCTACATTTATTCGTATCGTCCAACAGTACATCTATTTACGACTCAATCCTTCCTATAATATTAATACGCTGGCGGTTTCAGCAAAGGAAAATCTCAGCGAAACTCGTGAATCCCAGGGTATGGATACCCAGTATTTTACAAAGATTATTCTCAACGATTTTGCGAACTATTGTCGCGCAGGTGTACAACTTCAAAAGGATTTTTCACCGGTTCTTGGAAAATACGAGGTGATTGAATGTCAACTCACCGACCAAAACGGAAATATTCTCAGTAATACCGATTGCGATTATGATATGGTGATTCAAATAACCGAGACCACGAATGCTCCTACCACCGATTCAAGTTTACTTGGACCGACAAGTGATTTAGCCGTTTACCAGAATAAATAAATCCCTCACAGTGTTAGGAAATGGCAGCCATTAACGCCACTTTAGCCGATTATTACAAAGGTGGACCAAAGAACTGGACCGAGGTCTTTAGAGCAACCCATTGTAAGACCCATTGGGACCCAACTATGGTGGTTGACCATATTTTACCCAAGTTTCATCACGATATGGCGTTGGACCCACGTCAATCGGTCCGCAACTGTTATGTTTATTATAACACTTCCCCTGGCGACGCACCATTAGGTAATTATCCTGAGATGAAGCCACTACCTACTCCATCTTATTTGTTAGGAGGCCCTCACCGTCCAGAAACCTATGAAAAGCCACAAATCGCTGCGCTCTCTATTGTACCTGTATTTCCGCCCGGTGGTGCTGCCAGTCTCGGTTTCCCTTACGATAAATTCAATCCTGGTGCCGAGACGGACGTTTTACGTATTGACGAAGCGTTGACAAAGTGTGCCGAGAAGCGTTATATCCCACCAGGAGGTGTCCCGGCGCCATCCATGAGTACCCGTGATGTACCAGGTGTTTATTTAGGAGATAGTTCCACCCTTTCTCCATTACTTACTCGTGTTAGTAAACAGGCCGGCTGTCGTAATCAGGACGACGAGGAAGCGTGGAATCGTTCAGCAAGACTCTTTTTCAATCCAACCAAATACGACCGTACAATTGCTGTACCACCTAATTTGTACCAGCCCAGTTCTCATAACGCCTTGGTATGTCCCCCATGGAAAAAGTCCTAAACCCACTCAAATGAGTAATATCTATCGCATCTTCCCGCAACTTTGGAGCCAGGGTGGATGCTTTCAGGCGCAGACCGTTTATGCTATTGATAGACAGCCTCCGCCCAATACGTTCCAAACGCAATGTAGTACTCGGCAGTACGACGACCCAGCATACTGGTATGAAGGAAATAACTTTCAGCGCATTCTCCCTCCACCGGCCGGATTTTCGCAACAGTGTTGTTTCCAGTCGCCGTCGTGGAACGCCGTCACTTGGCGTTCTCTTCCACTATGGCTTTCGTATGTTCAGTCCATCGGCTACACGGTAACCACGGACTTATCAACTCTTACGCCATTTACTAGTATTTATATCAGCGGTCCTTAACAGAATGAGCACTTATCCGCTCTATAATTGGAATTTAGAACCAAGTATCAGTTTCGCCTACTACGCCGGTGTTTCAGGAGGTGTAACAGGAAATCCAGCACTGGCTGTTGACGCGTATGAAAACACCTTTTTTGCGGCGGTCGTTCAAGGTCAAAATCCTACCGCCTCACCTACCATCCCTTCAACGTATTGGACCTACAACAATGTTGTTGTTGGAAGCGCAGATATCAACGGAAACTTATTGTGGTACAAGTTTTTCCCAGAGTTGGTCGTTGCCGCCAATCAATTACAGGTGAGTCTGGTGGTCGGCACAAATAACGATTTATATGTTGCGTTTGTTACACCTGCTGCCGTTAATAAATGTTTTAATATGGCCACCATCCCAAGATGGTGTCCGCCACTTTATCCTGACCTAAATGTTGAAGGTACCGATGATATTGTATTAGCTCGTATTAATTACACAAATACTAAACAGACTGTTGCTTGGGTTCAGCAAAACGCTCGTCTTAATTCAGTTTATAATGAAACTGTTCCACAGCTCGCAATTGATACAAACAACCAACTTTTATACATTACATATCAAACAAACGGTGATGTTCTTTGTTACAGTCCTATAGGCGATCCAACTGTTGTATTGTCATGTTTTACCACAGTTGGCGCCCAACTATGGTTAGAATGTCAGGGAAACATTAATAGTGCGGGCTCAAATACAAATCCAGTTGTTGCCGCTGACCTTTCTGGAGGCGTTTATGTCGCTTATGAAACCACTCAAACGGTCCAAGGTGGTGCCATGGTTACAGGACAACAAGTTGAGATGGTTAAATTTCAAACGACTCTCACTCCAGACGGCAAACTTGCTTCATACAATAGACAATGGATACTAAGCCAAAACGGAAATATCCAAACACAGGCACCAGGTGTCTCCTCTGCGCCAAGTGTAACGAGTGATGGAGTAAATGTGTTTATAGCTTTTTTGACAACTGGCTCAGTAGCGGGTAATTATTCTACTGGTTCCGCACACGATTTAGTTGTAGCTAAAGTTACAACGAATGGATATACTCCGTGGGTCCAACAGGGTGAACAATTTAACAGAGCACCCTATACGTATGTTGATGCTGGATTTCCGTATATAACAGCGGACCGTTATCTATCTCCTAACGATATACCGAATGTAGTGATTTCTTTACAAACGTTTGATGAAATTTATCCAAACGGAGACTCTAATATTTTTGTATTCAAACTTGATTCAGCAACCGGTAATAATACGTTTGACAATGCTGGATATAACAATTTACCGTTGGCGTTTTCTCAAGCATCGTCGTCAACAACACTATTACCTACTGCGGCCGTTGGTACCTACTCTCAAGTAGCAGTTTCTGCCAGTCGCAACGCTCTTTTCTTCCTTTTAGGATCTTTAGTACCATTGTCGGTAAATACAATTACCAGTTGTGAAGCGGACCTTATTTTACTAAAATATCGTCTCGTTTGCTATTATCCTACAACCAGTCCATTTCAATTCATGTCAAATACCAAGAAGATTTGTAGTTGTGGTGCCAATTGTTGTTGTAATAATACCAAGATTCCTGGTAAGCCAATTATCACAAGCGTAGTTCCTGGGGCAAATAGTGCTCTAATTTATTATAATTTACCGAATGATGGCGGTAGTCCGCTTATTAACTTCATGTATTCAATAGACCCAAGTGGTGTCGTTTTTCAACCATTTTTACCACCGCAGACGAACAATCCTTTAAACATAACAGGACTTACTGTAGGTACTGACTATAGTATCCAAATTGAGGCAACAAACAGTTTAGGTACAGGGCCTCCCTCGGATCCAATCCAGGTTATTGTGGGTACTCCTGCGCCTCCAACAAATTTAGATGTAGAACCTGGTAACAATTCTGCCGTTATTACTTTTACACCTGGTTCTAATAACGGTTCGGCCATCACAAATTACAGTTATTCTTTGGATGGTGGAGCGACATTTACACCGTTTAGTCCGTCACAGACCTCCAGTCCCGTAACAATCAGCGGACTCACAAACGGAACGTTGTATTCAATACAATTGGAAGCGACAAATGCGAGAGGAACTGGACCACCAACGGCTACTTATAATTTAATAGCGGGTGCTCCAACAGCCCCCACCAATCTGGTTGCCACCTCTGGAAATACCACCGTTTCTATCGCTTTTACCGCAAGTGACGGTAATGGACATGCAGTCACAAATTACGCATATTCCCTCAACGGTGGTATGACCTTTATACCATTTAGTCCATCACAAACAAGTAGTCCAGTCACAATCAGCGGGTTAACAAATGGAACCGCCTATAATATCAAATTAGAGGGTATTAATACGTATGGCGCAGGCGCTGCCTCCGCACAAGTGACGATTACACCAGGCATACCCGCACCTCCAACTTCATTGTCAGGAACCCCAGGTGATACTACGGCCACAATCAGTTTTACTCCTGGTGCCAATAACGGTTCGGCTATTACAAACTACCAATACTCTGTTGACGGCGGCTCAACGTTTACAGCCTTCAGTCCCACCCAATCAACCAGTCCTGTTACAATTAGTGGTCTAACAGATGGAGTATCATATAGTATAAAATTAAAAGCAGTAAATGCGAACGGTATAAGTACCGCTTCGTCAACTGTTACTGTAACACCGAGAATACCAGCACAGATATTATTACAAGCCTATTCTTATAGCGGATTTGGATCTTGGTTAGACCAGAGTGGAAACGGAAATAATGCTACACTTGTTACAGGAAGTTCGTCTAAGAATACTGCGGAAAATGGTATAGTTCTAGATGGTTCCAGTTATTGGAGTTTTCCTGATATTGCCGCTAATCAACATTGGACTGTGAGTGTGTGGTATAAAAATACTGCGCCGGCAGAGACAAACGGTGGTATTGTTACACAAAGTTTTAGTAATTATGGTGGAGGCATGGTTAATTTATATATTCAAAACAATGGAAGTAATAACTTTGTAGGAGGATTTTTAACTTATACTAATATTCATAATGGAACTCAATTTCTAATCAATGATGGAGGATGGAATTACTACCAAATTACATGGGACAATACTAATTTAAACACTTATATAAACGGAGTTCTTCAAAGTTCAGTTGTATCTGGACAAACATCATTAAATTTAGGGCAGATTTACTACATAGGACGTGGCTATCAAAATACGAATTATTTTGTTACAGGTGAGATTGGCGAGGTTCGTATTTATGACTTTGCTCTCAATCAAACACAGATTACAAGAGATTACAATAATACTGTAGCGACCTATAATATTCCTGGAGCACCTACTGGATTAACTGCCACAGCAGGAGCACAATTCGCATATTTAACCTGGACTCCGCCTGTAGATGATGGTGGTTTGGCAATTACCTCTTACACTATAACATCCAGCCCAGGAAATGTAACATTAACCGCAGCATCTTCGCCTGCTAGTTACTCGGAGGGTGCTTTGATGGCAAATGTCACTTACACATTCACAATAGTCGCAACCAATTTAAGCGGTAATTCTCATCCCTCGGATCCATCCAATCCAGTGACTCCCTATCCAATATGTCTGGCTAGAGGAACATTAATTATGTTAACGGACCGAACTCAAAAACCGATTGAAGAGATTACATACAATGACAGTCTTCTGGTTTGGGATTTTGATAATGGCTGTTTGGCTAAGGCGAAACCGCTGTGGATTAAGAAAGCGGAGGTCACCGACCGATACAATTTATTAGAGTTTGAGAATGGGGCGCAATTGAAGACAATCAATCAGCATCGTATTTTTAATAACGAAGCGGGCAAATTTACCTATCCAATGACCGACGAAACACCGGTAGGTACGACTACATATCACATAATTGATACATACACCAGACTTATTAGCAAAACCGTAGTTGAAGAGCAGGTTGAGTACTACAATGTTATTACTGAAAAACATATAAATCTGTTTGCTAACGGAATTCTTACCTCCTGCCGCTACAACAACATATATCCAATCGCCGATATGAAGTTTATCAAATCACCAAGACCAGCCATTGAAAAAGAGGAGTACCAGTCTGTGCCAAACAAATATTACGAAGGCCTTCGTCTATATGAACAAACCATACCACCTGTAGAAACCATTAAGTATATTGAAAGATTGGAGGCTCTCGCTATTCATTCTCAACCAATTTAGGAGCCAGGTATGCGATGAAATGACTTCCGCTACCGAAGCGAAACGTGGCACGCAAAGGATTGGATGGGTCAAATTCAAATTGAGTGACGGCAGATAGCGCCGCACCTCCCTTCATTATCATCCCAATGTACTTCATAGCATAACGGGCTTCCACATTATCTTCGGTCAGTTCCATCTCTCTATCATCGGTATTTTCCAGAGTCTGTTTAACGGTTCCGCTGTCACCGATGGTGCTAAGATGTAGCCCATCTTCATCAAGCAAAACGCCGAGTGTATCACCGAAATGACTCATTTCTTTGACGACAGTGAGAATATCAGTGGTCTTAATCTTAACATCCGCACCATAATTCATTGTTGGAAGTTCAGGCACATCTTCATCTACATCAAGCGTTGGGACATCATAAATAGCCCGCTTAGACATTTTAGTATTATAGCATTCAACAATGAATTTATCGTTTTTGTATATAAGTTTTACACTATCACCAGCCGTTACCGGTGAAAGAACCCTAAATAGAACTGGCATACTAACACTAATAACCATAGGATAGGCAACAGTTGCGGTTGTACAATCGGTGGCTGATAGTAAATAATCAACAAATCCAACGTGCGATGAATCCATACCGCTGATACGGATTCCATCGGCGCCGACGCGGAGGGAGGCAATCGGTAGAAACTCTTTTAGAGCATCTACTGATGAACGAAATAGAACAACATCTTTGGGCACAAATTCCATCTTTTACTGATTGTTAGAAATCCAGGATAATCAAACTCAATTTTTTACACCTTATCAACACTGTCTTCGTTACGAGACTGGAAGTAAATACGAATCTGGTCACGCATCTCTTCATGGCCTGGAAATAAGGTCCATAAACCTTGCCAGTCCTTGTGGATAAAGCTGTGTGGGTCAAAATTATTATCAATGGCGATTTCCCAACGACCTTTGTATTTACGGTCCGCCTTCTTACCATGCCAATAATGGACGATTGAACCAGAGACGTAGCCGATGTTTTTATGGAGACGGAGAGCACGGTCTTGCCAGTTGAGAACTGCCTGACGGTAATTAGTATGAATACCCTTTGGAATGGAGCGTTCGGCCTCACCGATTAAAGCGCAGGCCATATGATGGTCAGCAGCACCAAGAATAGCTATGTCAAAGAGACCTCCAAGAGTGTTGATAGCTTCACGGGTTGCGGCCCAGCAGTATCCAGGATGCCAGTAAGCTCCCTTGCCACCGCTGCCGTAGTAACCGTAATAATCGTTTGAGCCAGAGAGATCTACAGATGAAACAGTTACACCGGCGGGCTTGCTCACCATCATTGAACGGTCATTACCGTTCTTGTAGCAGTAGGCGAAACTTTTATGGACTGAGAGAATTTCGTGTTTTGGGCCGAGATCAGCAGCATCTTCATACATTTGAACTACTGGATGATGTTGGAGTTCGTGGACTGTCTCTTCCATCCAGTTTGGGTGTGTAAAGTCAATATCACCATCAATCCAGGCAACATATTGCCAATCAGCAGGTAATCTTGAAATACCAATGTTGATTAAATTTTCCTTGTGCCATAATTCGGTTTCGGTACGAAGTTGGATATGACGAGGATTTCCTGCTTCGGTCACTTCAAATGAACGGTCTCCGTACGCTCCTTCAACAACATATAGTTTAGCACCGTACTTATCCATGCGAGCCATGAATTCTTTGAATAAACGTGGTCGGGTTTTGAATCGTTCTGGGTTGGTCATCACCGCGATAACGTAAAAGTTATCGAGGAGATGTTCGTTTTCGCTTTTTGGCAAGGTGATGGGCATTTTTTCTGTTTTATATCGGGGATAAAAAAAAAGAGGATGACCGCAAATCTCACCAGAAAGAAAATTTAATTTTAGGGTGAAATTAAACTATAAAATGATTTGAAAATTTATTATAAAATTTTTTTTATTTTATAATATGTTTTATTATATATAAAAGAGTTCCGGATTAAGATTTGTAATTTGAAAATTGAAATAATCGTTTGGGGCTAAAGAAAAAACCAGATTACAAGTTAGGTATATGAAATATGCTTAATTTATTAAAATTGGTTTTCGCATTCGCTAGTATTTTAACCGTTTCAGGTCAATCGTTGACAGGAACACCGACTTCAGTAGCAGGACTGTCAGCAAGTGGAACTGGTACACGTGCTGTAGTTTCTGTTACAGGAACTACAACTCGCTCTGGCGTTTTAGTATCTCCAACGGCGACCATGACGGATACACGCAGTCGTGCCGCTGTCTCTCCAACCGCTACAGGTACAGGCACCGCAACCCGCAGTCGTGCCGCTGCCTCTTCTACTGCTACAGGCACAGGTACAGCAACACGCAGTCGTGCCGCTGCCTCTTCAACCGCCACAGGAACATCTACAGGCACCGCAACCCGCAGTCGTGCTGGCGCTTCCTCTACTGCTACTGGAACATCAACAGGCACCGCAACTCGTAGCAGAGCAGCTGCCTCTCCAACCGCCTCAGGTACTTCTACAGGCACTGCTACTCGTAGTCGTGCCGCACCTTCTCCAACTGCTACAGGAACATCTACAGGCACCGCAACTCGCAGTCGTGCCGCACCTTCTCCAACATCTACAGGCACTGGAACTGCCACAGGCACCGCAACACGTAGTAGAGCCGCTGCTTCCTCAACAGCTACAGGCACTGGAACTGCCACAGGCACCGCAACACGTAGCAGAGCCGCTGCTTCCTCAACCGCTACAGGTACTGGAACATCTACAGGTACAGGAACCGCAACACGTAGTAGAGCCGCTGCTTCCTCAACCGCTACAGGTACTGGAACATCTACAGGCACCGCAACACGTAGCAGAGCCGCTGCTTCCTTAACCGCTACAGGTACTGGAACATCTACAGGTACAGGAACCGCAACTCGCAGTCGTGCTGGGGCCTCCTCAACTGCCACAGGCACTGCCACGGGCACCGCAACACGCAGTCGTGCTGGTGCTTCCTCAACTGCTACTGGAACATCTACAGGCACCGCAACACGTAGCAGAGCCGCTGCCTCTTCTACTGCTACAGGTACTGGAACATCTACAGGCACCGCAACACGCAGCAGAGCAGGTCCCACGGCAACAGGCACATCTACTGCCACAGGAACCGCAACTCGTAGCCGCGCTGGGGCTTCCTCAACTGCCACAGGTACTGCTACAGGGACCGCAACACGCAGTCGTGCTGGTGCTTCCTCAACCGCTACAGGTACTGGAACATCTACAGGCACCGCAACACGCAGTCGTGCTGGGGCTTCCTCAACTGCCACAGGAACTGGCACTGCTACAGGGACCGCAACACGCAGTCGTGCTGGGGCTTCCTCAACTGCCACAGGTACTGCTACAGGGACCGCAACACGCAGTCGTGCTGGGGCTTCCTCAACTGCCACAGGCACAGGTACTGCCACTGGAACCGCTACTCGTAGCAGAGCCGCTGCTACAGCAACAGCGACTGGAACCGCTACAGGTACTATGACGGGAACCGCTACTCGTAGCCGAGCCGCTGCTACAGCAACAGCGACTGGAACCGCTACAGGTACTATGACGGGAACTGCTACTCGTAGTGCTGCAGCATTATCAAATACCAATACTGCTACTCATACAACCTCAAACACTATGACACTCTCACCCGGCTCAACATTGTCAACGACAAATACTCATACAGGTTCTATCACCATAACACCCACCAAGACTGATTCTCCAACAGCAACATCTTCCAGAGCACCTGGTTCTCCAACCGGTACTATTACCAATTCTCCTACCGATTCTCAAACTTCAACAATCACTAGAACTGAAACAAATACCCAGACCTCATCCTATACTCCTAGCAGAGGTGCTTCAGCATCGGTCACTTCAACATTGACGCCCACAGCGACTTCTGGCTCATCATCGTTTATTCTTCATATTCCAAGTGCGCAACAAACTGATGGAGAAACGTTAATTCGTGGATATGTTAGTAATTACGCAGCACAGGCAGGCTATTCAAATGTGATAATTCAAACTGTATCTTGGGCGAATGGTACTTATACCGTAACCGGTAGTGTAAATAATCCAGTACAGTTCCAAAATGGATTTGCTCTTTCATCAGCCTACAATAATTTGTTGACAGCACTCGCACCAATTACACCATCAGGCCCATCATCACCATCAGTTGCTTTACCTGTAGGAATCGCCATAGGTACTACTGCATTAAGTGTAATAGCCGCCGCTACCGCCATTTACCTCAATCGTAAAAAGCGCAGACAGGTGACCTTTGATCCAACACAGATTACAACAATCAACCAATTGAAAAATGCTGTTAATATGACGATGACAAAAATGTCTCTCCCAATACCAATCAAACCGGATCTACCAGCCAATGATGCGTATTGCGACCCCGAACAGGCAAATAGAAGTTCAAGTTTTGTTGAAAATATTCATTTGGCAAGACAACCAAGTAATAGTAGTATTGATTTGAGAACTCGCGCTAAATTTATACCAATTAACAATAAGGTTTCATATGAAAAGGCTAAGATGTTTATAACAACTCCTCAAGTATCAACAATTTCAGCAGCATACAAACAACCATCTACAAGACAACTTGTGAATCCATTTGTATCACGCCGTTACACAATACCACCACCTATGGGCGAATTTGATATTCCACCTCCACCTCCACCTCCATTCAAATTAGAAGACGAACCAAGAGTTTCATTCCAACCCATAAAAATAGATGAAATTTATCTTCCTCCACCAGTAGAAGAGCCTCCAAATGAGCATGAACTTAAATAGTCGTTCGCAGAGAGCAGCGAAGGTTAAAATTTATTCGGTAGATACACGCAAACCTAGAGCAAATGCCGAACTTGCGGTTTTTAGTATCGCCAACGGATTTGAAGAGATGCCAGTTACAAAGCCGCTACGTAAGACACCTGTTTTCCGTTATTTTACTTATAAACCAAATCCTACAGTTGGTATACCAAAAGCGACTTTGGAAGCAGCATTTAAGGCTGCGGCAGCGGCCGCTTTACCACCCCCACCTCCTCAACCCGTAGGTGCTCCTATACTTCCTCCTGCTCTACCCGATTCACAGGGAAGCTATGGTGCCATGCATGAAGATGAAGGTATAGATGCGTTGGCCGATTTTTTCGCTGAACAGGGAGTAGCATCGCAAGGTGAATTTGATGAGTTAGTGGCATTAATGGAAAGTAAGGCCATGATTGGTGGTCGCAGACGTAAATCGTACCGTCGCAAGTCTCGTAAAAGTAGACGCAGCCAACGTAGCCGACGCAACAGACATTAAAAAAATGAAACCGTATATACGAAATAATCCATTGACCAAAATGGCTGATTCCGTACCACGTAATCTTATTTATGCCTTGCGCCGTGTATATACTGCGATAGAACAAAACTCGAATTGTACCAACCATATGCTTCAGGGTGTGATTCAACTGTTACGACGTGTATATCTGTTACCGGTAACTTATAATACGCAAAATACTGAGGTTGAGTTTGAACGATTAATGGATAATTTACATCGGTGGGTGGTTCAATGGGAAAGTCGTAGTCACATTGATGAAGAAATGGGTAATTTACCCACAGTATTTATCGCAACATTAGATTGGTGGAACGAAGAAGATATACAAAACAAACCTAATTTGCGAAGTGAATACATTAATAATGTTAATTTAATTATAGAACAAAATCCAACTGTTCCCCAAATGCTACGCGAGGCCATTCAATTGAACTAAAACCGAACACCATAAAAATGAGCAACCAAAATACAGCACTTATTCCAACCAATGAACCTGTTGGACAACTTCAAGATACAGCATTGAACCAATTTATTGATACTGAACCAGTACAAACGGGTCTCCAATGGTCCCATTCAATTGAATTGTTATTAGCCGATTGGTGCGACCAGGCAAAATGCTTTGAATGGATGCATACTCAGGCGTATTCGTTATTCAATCGTCGTTCTAGACTTCTAACAATATCATCAAATATAGTGGCAGCGGTAGGCGGTTTGTCTAACGTCATTGCGGGTGGTGTAGACATAAACGGTTTTCAACTCTCTTGGGCCTTCGGTTCCCTCGCAATTCTTGTTAGCATATTGAATATGATCCAAGAAAAAATGGGTTATGCGGCGCTAGCTACCAAGTTTGAAATTTTTTCAACTTCGTGGGGTGTTATACGTCGCAAGATAGAGGAACAACTTGCTCTCCCACCATCCGCCAGACGTGACTGTGGTACTTTTATGAAATATATTCGCCAAGATATTAACCAAGTGAGCATTGATGGCAACTCAAAAATTCCTAGTAGCATACGTGATGCCTGTTCAAAGAAATTTACCAATATTCCTAATTTTGATATCCCTGACATATGCGGAGATATGGAACATACACGCATTTATGTACCATTGGAATAACAAACACCTAACCAATTTATTGTTTGAAATTCAGGCTACCGATAATTGGATTGGGGCTGAGTTCGTGCCATTTAGCCTTCAACACACCGAGACTATTTAGGCGATGTAGTGTGCGCATAGGATATAATCTATTGCCAACTCGCTTATGTAAAGTAAATGACGGAATTAAATAATTTAAATCAAAGTTGGTCAATGGAGCACAATAACTATTATAGAACCAAGTGATTGTATTCCCGATAGTGAAATTATCAGGAATACGAATATATGAGTTTAAATCATAAGGATTTACGATGAAATAACTTTTATTTTCATTATCAAATATGACCGCCATGTTAAAATCCTCAATTTTAAGTTGTGCGACAGGACGAGCGTAAGGAGAAGAGGAACGAGCAATGGCGAATTCAAGTAAGGAGGACATTTTAAGCGAAGCGGTACGAAAACTTTAAATGTACTTTTTGGTTTCAATTTTTTTGTGAGTTATTATTTTTCCACACACCCATTATTGCCTCAACTACATGTTTTTCGTTTTTATTTGATGGTAACGATTTCGGTAAATTTGTTAAAACTTGGGTCCAATCAATCTCACGGGCTGAACCGTTCGCTGTAGGTCCACGACTAGGAAAGGGTCCTGGTGGCAAAGGTGGCATTTTTGGGGTACGAGCGAGAGTTTCTGCTGCCGCCGCCGCACGAGCACCTCTTGTAGTCGAAGAGGATGAAGCAGTCGTAGCGGATGCTGCCGTATTTACCGCAATCACTGGGTCTGTACTACGAGGTCCGCGTATAACTGTTTGAGACGATTGAGGAGGTGGAGCGGTAGAGCGGCGGTCAAAAGAAGGAGGAGCACGAGTTACAGGTGGAGGTGTAGGCGCAACTTCTTGTTTGATTGACTTTATTTTTTCTTGTTGCATTTTCCACAATCGTGCGGTCTCTGCTATGATTTGGTCAACCGACCAACCAGGATAGGTTTTAATGATCCAAGGACGAATCTCGTCTGAGTATTTTGTGTAGGAACGAGCGTTACTAGGAGGAGGGTCTAAAAAGTTTTGCTGAGTTGGTTCTATTAATTTTTGATTTAGAACTTCTTCTGTCTTCGCAGCGGTGAATGCTTGAGGCGACAAAGGATAGTTAGTTGGACTATAATAGAGTGGATTAGGTAAAGGGATTTCGGTACTGGCGTAACGAGAAGGAGCGGGTGCTGGTGCTGGTGCTGGCGCTGGCTCAGGAACACTTGTATAATCTGGTGTTTGTGTATGGATGGCCCACAACCGACCGATTTCACTAATCACTTCGTGAGAAGTCCAGTTAGGATTTGTTTTCAATAGACGCGCACGCATCTCTTTGGCAAATTCACCATACACACGTTGTGTAAACATTGGTGTAGTTGCCACAATCTCTGGTGCTGCCGATGCTATAACGGATGCTGCGGCACTTTCAATCATAGCAGTCTGCTCAGGAGTTTCTAAGATAAGTTCGTTTGTATAAAGTTCTTCTGGTTTTGCTGGTTTATTATTGAATTTTCTTTGAGGTGGAACTGCTACTGGAACATTCACTAATACATCTTCTACTTCATCAGGAACTTCATCAACGGTACCGGTCATATCTTTTGCTCTTACGCATACTATATTCTGCTGGTGCCATAAAACTCTAAGAGCGTCCGATATTACCTGAGAATTTAAGTGATTTGTAAGTTGCTTTTGAGTACGAACACCCATCTCAAAATCAAGTGATGGTGGGAAAACAACTTCCATGCGTTGACGATTACACTTATCATCCATTGGCTCGCCTAATGTTAAACAAGGAGCGACTAGACGATTATCACGATACATGTATATACCACGACGGTGTTGGTCTAACTCGGTGAAATACCCTTTGAGTCCCTCCTCTTTGAACGCCTGAATTGTAAGAGAAATGAATCTCACTTTGACTGTTATGTAATCATCATCTGGAATTTCGTCTAATAAATCGTGACGGTACTCAATTTTATCTTTACCAGAATTTGTACGAATACGGTCTATCCAAAGACGGTAACATAATGGACCGCTCTCGGTATTTCCTTTTCCCCATTCAATGGTATTATTCATTTTATTAATTCCTATTACTCGCTGGCCTTCTAACACTTCTAAAACACGAATGCCGATTTCACCGGTTGCTTTGTATACACGAAGTGTGGTTTCACCACAGTATTTTAGGGCGTCAGGACGGTTACGGTAAAATGTATCAACGGGGTTTATGGTTAAGGATGTTTTGCCTGGTAAAGTACCAGTATGAATATAGGCGGTGTTCTTCGTTGATGATATGTATGCTAAATTCAAGGCACGTTGTAATTCTTTAGCGGTTTCGGCTACATTTCTCATATAAGTATCTTTAAGATTGCGAATATTTATCAAGGTACCTGAAGCCATACTAGAAAATCGTCTCCATATCTCTGTTGGTAAACTCCATGAGAGTTCAACCGCTTTATCGGTAAAGTGGGTTGGACGAAAAGTACGGTCCATTTTCATTTTGTCAGTATCCAGGATTATGGCAACAGCACCGGTTGATTCGGTCTTGGTGAAAATAGTAATGAAACGACCCGCTGCCATTGTGGCATTCTTCATACCCATACCGAATTTGCCAATATCACCGGCTTTATGATTTGATTGACCGGCGATACGACACGCATTAAAGAGTTGTCTCGGGGTCATTCCACAACCATCATCTAATACATTAATCTGTGTTAAGCATTTGGTATCTGGGCTAGGAATAAGAAAGATATCGGTACGTGTGGCGCCAGCGTCGTCACAATTATCTTTGAGCTCTTCAACGATTTCAGGTAGATTCATACCACCGAAATCCATATTCATAAGAATACCGTAGGCATCGGGGCCGAAGTCTATGTTATCAAAGTCAACAAACTCTTCGGCAACTTCATCAACGTCACGCTTGGAGCTCATTCTATACTGTCAAAACGGGCGACTAAATTTGGATTTAAATACCGCTTAAAACTTACAAAAATTGACCTTGGTGCAGTCGGCCTCCCGGACATTTTCAGCCACTGCACCCCGTTTTCCCGGCACTGCAGAAATTCCACTTCCTAAATAAATGCCGAAGCCGACCCTTCAATCACTCCATACATCCATTGTTGAACTACAGACAGCGTTGGCCGAAATTACAGCACGCCTTGCCGCCCTTGAACCGCCCAAACCCACCGCTCCGCCGACTAGCGATAATAAGAATGCTATAAGTCTCTTTAGCGGTGCCGGTGGCGATACGTTGGGTATTGAGCGTGCTGGTTACAAGGTAATCGCCTTCAATGAATTCAAGGAGGCGGCAATCAAGACGCACAAGGCGGTCTTTCCTCACTCGGTTATGCTCGTGGACCCTGCCAGTGGTAAGACCGATATTAAAAAGGTGCCGGACCAAGTCTTTCAGCAATACAAAGGCAAAGTTCGTCTTATCTTTGCGGGATTTCCTTGCTTTGTAGCAGGTACTCGTGTTCTAACGGATAAGGGATATATGCCGATTGAATCAGTTACTTTAGAGAATAAACTACTAACACATACAGGCAAGTTTCAGCCGATTGTAAATCTTCAGCAAAAGATTTATGACCAGGCTCTATACGATATTCGTATTAAATATCATCCAGACATAATTACTGCTACAGGTGAGCATCCATTCTATGTACGTACGCAAGTGCGTACATGGGATAACATTAATCGTAAATACACATATACTTTTGAAGAGCCGCAGTGGAAGAATGCGAAGACGCTGACAATAAATGATTACTTTGGAATGGTTATTAATAATAAATCAATTGTGCCAGAATTTACACTAAATAAACAAGTGAATAAGTCGCGTACAGATAAGTTAATCTACATATTAAATGACCCAGATCAGTGGTTTATGATGGGATACTTTATCGGCGATGGATGGATTGAAGAGACTATGAAAGTAAATGGTAACAATGCTCATAAAATTCGTTTTGCCATTAACAATTCGGATAAAGAGACTATTCTCGCAAGACTTCAAAAAATTCTCCCCCTAACTGATAAGCATTGTTCAACGGGTGCTGCTGATAAGTACGGCTGCGGAGATTTCGCATGGTATACAATTCTAAAACAGTTTGGAAAATATGCGAATGGTAAACTCATTCCAGAATGGGTACAGGATGCGCCGGTAAATCTAATTCAGGAATTTGTTAAAGGATATCATTCTGCCGATGGTTGTGTCCACGGAAGAGAATTACGCTTTACAACTGTATCTTACAATCTAGCACTAGGATTACAGAGACTTTATTTGAAACTCGGACATATTGTATCCGTTCAAAAGACGATTCGTCCTAAGACGTGTATTATCCAAGGACGTACAGTCAATCAGCGAGACACATATGTTGTTAATGGTATTATGGATCTACAACGCAATGTGTCATCATTTATCGACGGACAGTATGTATGGATGAAACCGTCTTCTATTCATGTGCGTCCAACAACTCCAGTGCCTGTCTATAACTTTGAAGTTGATACAGATAATAGTTATATTGTAGATAATACAATCGTTCATAATTGCCAGGGCTTTAGCCATGCCGGCACCAAACGTGTTGATGATAAACGTAATGAACTTGTTTATGAATTTGCGCGCGCAGCCCGTATAGCGGAACCAGAATGGATTATTGGTGAGAATGTCAAGGGACTTCTCGCCCGTAAGGGTAGAGATCCAGCACAGCCTGCCGATGCGCCACTACGTCCAGTGATTGATATCATTAAAGATTTGTTCGAACGCACAGGATACAAAATTACCTATAAGGTAATTGATGTAACCGAGGTCGGCGTTCCTCAACATAGAAAACGTCTTATTATCATTGGACACAAAGGAACTCGGTATCCGCATATGCCATGGGCCGATTTATCACCTGCTAGCACTTCACCGCAGGCAACTATTCGTCCATTCCTCGAATCACACCTCAAAGACGCAATGGAAATACCGCCATTATATAGACCGGCCGAACAAGGAGCACATTATTGGATTCCTACTATGGAAACAGAGCCAACCGGCACACCGCACCCCAATCTTGTTCTCTTGGTAAGTGGTACACGTAATCCATCAAGTAAAGAGAAAAAGGCGAATCCAAATATCGCTGCGAAGTTTGTTGAAAAAGATGGATTAATCAGTTTCGGTGTTCGCAAGGGTGGTTATCATGGTATGGTAGTGAATCCTGATGTCGCCTGTAATACGATTATCAGTACATACAATCTCTGCCCACGTCTCTTTGTAGGACTCCATAACGCAGCGACTGGCAAGTATTGGATTCGTTGTATGACACCAAAGGAACTCGGACAAATTCAAGGATTTCCTGCCGATTATGCTTGGCAAGGGACTGAAAAAGAACAGATTATCCAAATTGGCAATGCTGTCCCACCTCCTCTTGGCGAGCGTATTGTAAAGTCATTAGAACGCGTGGTGTTCAAGGATACACCTCAAGCGGTTGATGGTG
>Ga0208105_1000082_pt1 | contig 44451 bp, 42 predicted proteins | sample CryBogCBE16Jul07_FD_184574 | JGI IMG/M metagenome (GOLD analysis project Ga0208105, IMG submission 184574) | Freshwater microbial communities from Crystal Bog, Wisconsin, USA - CBE16Jul07 (SPAdes) | ecosystem: Environmental > Aquatic > Freshwater > Lake | place: Crystal Bog, Wisconsin, USA... | reverse complement strand
ATCATCAGCGAACGCCTGCAGTCAGAGTTGTTTTTTAAAGCCTTGGGCCGGACGCTTTAAGCGGTTTGGAGGCTTTGAGCAGTTCGGACGCTTTGTGCAGTTCGGACGCTTTGTGCAGTTTAAAAAGCTTGCTAGCCTCAAAAAAAAACACTGCTTGTTAAAAGCAGTGTTTTTTGTACTCAAACCGCAGCAATATTACTCAAACCGCCTTAACCTGGTTTTTTAACCAGTTTGCAGGTGCTTTCTGAGAGCTTGGTGAAAATCTCCTCACCTGGCAACTTAGCAACAATTTTGTAATAGTCCCACGGATATTTCGACTCAGCAGGTGATTTAACCTGCATCAGATTCATATCGTGAATCATGCGGCCATCTTCGCGGACATAACCATTTTTAGCGAACATATCGTTAATTTTGGCCGACTTCATCCATTTCATCATGGTGTCGGTATCGTCTGAGCCGGTTTCTTTCACGCCACGCAAATAAAACGCAGCCGCAGAATAGTCAGCAGCCTGATTCATCGACGGTTTCTGACCTGGATACTTCACTTCAAAACGTTTAGACCAGGCTCGGTTTTCGTCGTTTTCATCCCAGTACCAGAAATCTGTCAGATACATGCCTTGTGTTTCCTTAAGACCCAGCGCATGAATATCGTTGATATATACAAGAAGTCCTGCCATTTTTACTTTAGGTGTCAAACCAAACTCGTTGGCGGCCTTGATTGCATTAATCGTATCGCCACCAGCGTTGGCCAGACCAAGAATTTGAGCATTAGAGCCCTGTGCTTGCAACAAAAAGGAGGAAAAATCCGAAGTCGCCAAGGGCACACGAACTTGTCCTTTGACCTCTCCACCGGTCGCTTTCACGACCGCAGCGGTATCACGCTCCAGAGCATGTCCGAAGGCATAATCAGCCGTGATAAAAAACCAGGTCTTACCACCATTTTTCACCACAGCCGAACCTGTCCCACGCGCCATCGCGACGGTATCATAGGCATAGTGGACGGTATAGGGCGTGCACTGGCTGTTGGTCAGATCAGAGGTTCCTGCGCCAATAGCGATAAATGGTTTTTTCTTCTCCTGCGCAACGGTTGCCAGAGCAAGCGCGACTGCCGAGTTAGAGCCACCGATCAGCAAGTCGATTTTTTGCTGATCAAACCATTCGCGCGCTTTTGAGGCTGCAATATCAGGTTTGTTCTGATGGTCGAGCACCAGCAGTTCGATTTTTTTGCCATTGATTTCACCACCGGCATCGGCGATTGCCATACGGATGGCATCAGCACCGCGCGGACCGTCAACGTCGGCATATACACCTGACATATCGGTCGTAAAACCAATCCTGATCACATCATCCGAAATCGCAGCCAGTGCAGGCTGAGCAGCAATGCCCATACCAGCCATGGATAATGCAAATGCTAAGGAACGCAGCTTCATTCTATTCTCCAGAAAATCTTTAGTTGCCAAGCGCGACGCAGTGGGCCGCACTCAGCTTTAATAGGCCGCTCAAAATCTATCCAGCAGGCACCATTTGACTGTATAGGCCGAACCGTCTTTCTAATCAATAAGGGTTTGCACCTGATTTCACTGCCTTTTCATCATGCACTTTCTCCAGTCGATCATGCCCAGTACTGACAGCACTGGTTATAAATTGATCTGTATCAGCAGCTCGGGTGTTTTTTCGTGAAGTCCTGAAGAACAGCTCAATCTCGGGTAATCTTTCAGAGTCATTAACGAACTAGCGGCGAAAAAAACATGAATTCACCAAAATCAGTTACTAATAAAACAAATAAAGCTCAATCTGGACGCCGCCATTTCATGATTTCCGGAACCGCAGCTGCGGTTTCTTTGACCGTGAATAGTGCACAGGCGAGCGCTCAAGCCAACTCTCAAGCCCAACAGAACAAGGCGGCAGCTGCTCAAAGCTTGCGAGGTGCTCAGGCCATAATCGCCAGCCAGATTGGACTCAGTACATCGAAATGGACAGACAACCTTGCTCATCCGATTCTTTATCAGAAAGGCCCCGGTACAGGCAAAGAGCGAGGACTCGTGCTCGGCGGTGGAGGTACCTATCTGCTGGCCTGGACAGTCGGTTATTTTCGTGCCTTGAAAAAGAACGGCGTTGACATGAACACCGCCGATGTCATCGTTGGCACGTCCGCCGGCTCCCTCGCAGCCGCAATGCTCACAAGCGGCAGTTTGAACCGCTTTCAAAGTGAACTCGATTTTTTTGCAGAGTTTCCAAAAATATTCACCAAACTCGTGCCTGCAATGAAATCAAATCCAAGCCAGGCCAGAGCGCGCCACATGGCTGTAACAGCCAATGACATAAGCCCCGCTACAATTCAGGCGATTGGTCATGCCGCGATGGCAGCCCACAACCCTGATGGTCCTGAAAAACATTTCAAAGTCTTGAAAGACGTCCTTTTAAAAACCGAATGGCCTTCACCCAAAGTCCATATCACCTCGAATGACTGTTACACCGGAGAGCGCCTGGTTGTCTCACAAAGCTCTGGCATCCCGATCAATGTGGCATGCGCCGCAAGCTCCTCTTTGCCTGGCGCACTTGGTCCGACCTGGCTACATGATCGCCTGTGCATGGATGGAGGCATATGCCAAACCAGTACGCACAGCGATGTGGTCACAGGCGTCAAACGTGCACTGGTTTTCTCCCTCTCCGATGGCGGTCCGGATGCTGTAAAACAAGGTCTGCGTACTTCTGGCATGCCCAATACCTTGCAGCAAGAAATCAAAGACCTCGAAGCAGGCGGCACTCAAACCAAACTGATTGTCTGTGGCTTATTACCAGGTCAAACGTCCGTCAACAGCATCATGGATCCACAATGGATTAGCCCAATGCTGAAATATGGGTTTGAACGAGGCCTTGCTGACGTTACGATGATGAAAGAATTCTGGAATTGAGCGATGCAGATTAGGTTAAAGCTTTTCGGTGCTGTAGCCTGTGCGGCTCTGACATTGCCAGTACAAGCTCAATGGTTAAAAACGTCTTCGGCTGAAGATACAACGAGCTATCTCTCGACCAAGCCGGTGATTTATCAAGGCCGTATCGCACGTACACAAATGCTCACCGATATGAAGCAACCCGAAGTACTCAACGAGGCGCAGGATCCGAGTGAAAAACCCTCGCGCTCCTTTGTTTCGGATGTGGAGTTTGAGTGTTTCAATCGCGCAGCGCGGATCACCAGTGCTAAAGCTTATTCAGACGCGATGGGCAAAGGAGAAATAACCGTTAATACAGAGGACGATACGAATAACCCTAGGTCAGACTATTGGCATGATGTTCGCGACTGGGGTATGACCAAAGAATTTGCCCATGCCTGCAGAGCCATACCTATGACTTTTTTCAATTACCCGCCTGAGCGCCTCTGGCTGGAAATCGAAGAAACTGAGCGCAGGGCTGAAACACCCCCTGCCGAGCAAACATACTATCTGGACTTGAACTCCAAGACCCGAAAAAATGACATCGTCAGGATTTCTCAACTCGTCAATCTGAATGAAGCCTATCTCACAAGGGAGAGAGTCACCTGGATGTCAGCCGTACTGAAACTCGAAGTTGAGTGCAAGCAACGTGCGATCCGGGACATGTTAATCAGTATCCATCCAGATCGGCTAGCCTCGCAAAAAGCCACGATCTCAGGCGCTGGTAACCGTGAATGGCTAGCCGTTGAGAAAAACAGTCTGTATGAGGAAACCTTTAAAATCGCCTGTGAAGATTGACATCCTCCACAGGCACTGGATCACGTATTATTTTTCATCCAAGGGCGTTTTACCTGTATGCAGGGTCATGCGCATATGGTTAGGAACCTCCTGACCCGCATCGGTAAAGGCTTTACGCATCGCACCCATATGTGGTCCAAAAATACCACTGCGATTCTCGCTCACCCATTCGCGCGATTCAAAAAGACTATCCATGCTGCCTTGGAACTGCGGCATCACCCAGCGGGCAAACAACTCGTAACTACGCAGTGTTTGCTCGCGTGTTGCCCACTCATGCGAGCGGAACAAGACAGCTCCTGCTCCACCTCCGGTAAATTCCAGCAGTCTTCTGATGCCGGCCGCGACCGTCTCAGGTGAGCCAACAATCGTTGTGCCGGCTTTAAGCCCTTCTGCAAGAGGATTCTCGCTGCGCATGGGCGGACGCCCCAAGGTCTCACTGAAATAACTCAAAGTCTCAACGCGCTCTCTTGCCTGAACCTCTCGTATCGCTTGTTCATCATCTTCAGCGACATGCATATTTATAACCAGACGCCAGTCTTCGCGTTTCATGGTTTTGCCGAATTTTGCAGCCTGCTCTTCACCGAGCTTCCACTGCTCGGCAAGTTTTTGTGGCCCACCAGGCAACCCGGCGCCCAGCGAAAGCATACCTACGCCATATTTACCTGCGGTCAAAACACCTGACGGAGTCGTCGCGCTCGCCACTGCAATGGGAAAGCCTCCCTTCGTGTAGGGCTTCAAATGCAGCCGAGCCTCTTTGAGCTCGAACCAGTCCGTTTTCATGGTGACAGGCTCTTTACCCTCCAGCAGCCGCATAATTGCACCAAGCGACTCGTCCATCATGGTGCGCTGCTTTTCTGCTTCGATCCCCATCATGTAGGCGTCCGAAACTAGCGCACCGGGACCGCAACCCAACATCACCCTCCCCCGAGTCATATGATCGAGCTGAACGAAACGCTGAGCAACGAGAAAGGGATGATGATAGGGAAGACTTGTGACGCCAGAGCCCAACATGATTCGTTTAGTTCGGTCGGCAGCAACGCCAATAAAAATCTCTGGCGAAGCAATAATCTCCCATCCGGCTGAGTGATGCTCGCCAATCCATGCCTCGTCATAGCCAAGGTCGTCTAGCCATTTAATTAACTCCAGATCCCTTGCCAGCGCGAGGGTCGGGTTATCACCTAGCTGATGGAAAGGCGCTAAAAAAATACCAAACCGCAAACCATCGTGTGCCATAAGTTGTCTCTTAATTTGTATTGTTGTTTGTATTGTTATTTGATTTTTATACCATGCAAAACAATGCTTGAATGCATATTTATGCACTCTTTTTTATACCAGCCATGCGCAAGGATAAAAAATATCCATAATTTTATTAAACGGGATATAGTTAGAAAAAAACCACTCGCAAAAAATCAATACCGAGGATAAAAATACATGAGACAGTTGCACCGTATCGCTGCATTATTTTTGCTTTGTCTGTTTGCTGGAATGGCACAGGCCGCAGACTATCCGACCAGACCGATCAAATGGATCGTAGCCTATCCTCCCGGGGGCACTACTGACGTTCTGGCGCGCCTGATGGCTCAGGCACTCTCTGAAAAACTCGGTCAGCAGGTGATCGTGGAGAACAAACCTGGTGCGGGCAACAATATTGGTACGGAAGGCGTCATCAACGCGGCACCCGATGGTTACACCATGCTATTGGTGAACCCTGCGAACTACATCAATACAACGCTGTATAAAAATCTTAACTTCAATTTTGTTCGTGATATAGCACCCGTCGCCGGGATCGTAAGCACCCCTAACGTCATGGTGGTGAGCAACTCTGTTCCAGCCAAGTCAGTCGCCGAATTTCTCACCTACTGTAAAGAGAACCCTGGCAAAGTCAACATGGCCTCATCAGGCAGCGGAACCTCCGTACACTTGTCAGGAGAACTGTTTAAATTCATGACCGGCTGCAATATGGTGCACGTCCCATACAAAGGCGCAGGTCCCGCCCTGATTGATCTGACCGCAGGTCAGGTTCAGGTGCTATTCGACAATCTCCCCTCTTCAGTGCCCCACATCAAAAACGGTCGCATCCGCGCGCTCGCGGTGACCTCCGTCGCAGCAGAACCATCCATGCCAGAGTTGCCAACCGTTGGAGCGACCGTAGCTGGCTACGAGGCTACCGCCTCTTTTGGTATCGGTATGCCTCGCAACACCCCGCCTGAGGCCATCAACAAAATCAATGCGACCGTCAATCAAATTCTCGCTGAACCCGCGATGCGAACCCGCCTCGCAGACCTGGGTGGCGTCACCATCCCTGGCACACCTGCGGACTTTGGCAAGATCATTACCAGCGAGACAGAGAAATGGGCAAAGGTGATTAATGCCTCGGGCATCACGCTGGATTGATTGTTCATTCATGTCGAATCAATCACGACAAGCTTGAAACACACATGGTTTTGTTTCTTCACAAAGGTATATTGCAGCTTGGCGCGCTCATTGCAGCCGCCTCGCTCAGCACAGTTGCCATAGCCCAAAGCTCGACCGACTGGCCAACAAGACCGCTTAAAGTTGTCGTGCCCTATCCTCCAGGCGCTGCGACCGACACCATCACGCGCATCGTGATGGATAAGTTAGCAGTCCGGCTAAAACAAAATATAGTGGTCGAAAATAAACCTGGAGCCAATAGCTCGGTGGGCACCGCTCTGGTAGCCAGAGCCGAGCCAGATGGCTATACCTTTTTAAGCGTGCTCGCTGGGTATTCTATTAACCCTCACTTGTACAAACTACCTTACTCAACCGAGGCACTCATCCCAGTTGCGAAAATGGCGGATCTGCCAAACTTTCTGTTTGTCAGCAATTCAGTCCCTGTCAATAACATGCAAGAGTTGCTTGAATATGGCCGCAAAAATCCTGGCAAACTTAATTACGCTTCGAGTGGGACTGGTTCAAGCGCACACATGATGGGTGCAAGTCTCGCTTTACGCAGCGGTATTCAAATGGAGCATGTCCCTTACAAAGGCACAGCCCCTATCCTGACAGACTTGCTCAGCGGTGAAGTTTCCATGGTGTTTAGTTCCATGGTTGTCTTTATGCCCCATGTCAAAGAAGGCAAACTCAAAGCACTTGCGCTGAGTTTTAATCACCGCTGGCCGACAGAACCCGCTATTCCTACTGTTGCAGAATCTGGTTTTCCAGGCTTTTCAATTATTTCCTGGTCGGGCCTGCTTGCGCCAGCAGGCACACCGAAGCACATCACTGACCGAATGGCCGAGGAAATAGCTCTCGTTTTAGATGACCCGGACGTACAGGCTAAATTTGCAAAAGGCGGTCTGATCGCTGATTTTCAAAATGCCGAACAATTTGGAAACTTGATCACTCGCGACAGCAACATGTATGGCGAGATTATTAAACAAGCGAATATTCGTTTGAACTGATTAACAGGTCAATCATTCGTTCAAATCCGCTTAGTTGCGAGCTCATAACTTACGCTTGAGCTTGAGCTGCGCATTTTGGTCGAAAATACTGATTTCCCTCTCTCCGGGTTGCACGGTAATCTGGTCTCCGGCCTTAAGCACTCCAGGCTGCAACACACTGAGATACCAACCACTGCGTGCGGTGCGCACCATGATCGATCCAGCTTGCGCCAAACCAATTTTAGAGTTGAACTTGAAACAAGGCTCACGTAACGCCTCGACCATCAGCTCAACCTCACCGATACTCCATACATCCCCAACAAATACTTCTTGTTCGCTAAAACCCTCGACAGTCAGGTTTTCACCAAAAAACCCATGCACGAGAGGACCTGATTCAACGGACTGCTCACGCAACACGTTTTCCCAAAACGGGTAATGCTCCGCCGGATAAACATATACAGCCTTATCGGCGCCGCCGTGCACAGTCAGGTCCGCCTGTTCATCACCCTCGACACCCAGGGCACCGATAAATTTTGAAACAGGCGCAGTCAACTGACTGACCGGATGCTTATTTATTGCGCTTTTAACAGTTCGCCCAGGACCATCACCCGAGACAGAGATTTTTTGGATTTTTCCAACAGAAATACAAACAATTCGCATAAAAATCTCAGGAGTGAAAAGGTATAACTTTGCGTGCTCAGACCCACGAAAATCGACTGAGGTTGAACTTACTGCGGAGGTTTATTACTCGTCGCAATACCGAGATCCAGTGCTTGCTGGCCATTGAGCCACACCATCTCTGAAGTCAGATTTCCTTCATCAGTCCTTAAGACCCAATCGTACGCTTTTGGCGGCAACATTTCTTTCAGGTAGGGCAAAATATATTGATGATAAAAAGGGCTGGCAGCCTGAAAATCTCCATGTTCATTGGGATGATGATAACCAAGGCCAAGATGTTGATTTCGATTTTTACCTGTATTGATATAGTTTGCGTGGGAATAAATCCTTTGTACCCCACCAGCGAAGACTCGATTACAGGCACTTGCACATAAATCTTGGCGACCATCCGTCCAGGTCGTTATCGAATGACGGCGAAGATATTGACCAATTTTCACAGCCTCAAGACCTAAGCCTCCTCGCATATTCAGTCTGACGAGGGAGAGGTTTTTACCTGTTGTAGACATGAACTGGATGAATTTATTGCCATCGCCGGGACAGAGACTTCCTTCAAGCAATACATAATGACTGACAACAGAAAGACTCAGGCCAGGTCCTTTACACGCAACTTCAGCACGTAAAGACACGGACCAGACAAGTAGCGTCAGACCTGAAAGCAACAACAAAGATATGTACTTTGGCATTGACTTCAAGCGTTCGTCTGGCTGTGGATTATGTTGATGAGGAACCATAAGCGTTTTCGACAAAGGAAATCAAATAGTTTAAAAATATCCAGAAAAGCAAACTCAAAGACCATAGTTAACCGCAGAATTAGAGTTGGCTCGCGCTGGGAATTAAAAAAGTGAACATTGCCAGATTAACCATACTATTATCAAGGTTAACACCTCGATCTTGCTGCTTTCAGTGAGTGACGGTGAAAGGACAAGCACTACTGTCCAGAGATTTTCAAGATATGATCAGCAATGATAGAAAACAACAAAACTCATTCAGGAGACATCACGATGAAAAAATGGAAATTGGCGCTCGCGGTTACAGCACTGAGCGCGGCAGCGGTATCGGCTCACGCACAGGATAATCAGCAACGGTTCAAGATCACGCCACTCTCAGAGATGACGCCAGATCAGAAAAAGTATTTCAATGACATGATGGCGGGTCCAGTCTCAGGCACAGGTAGCGCCGGCGTCGTTCAGGGCGCAACGAGTTTAGGCGCTCCCTTTAACGTTTACTTACGCAGCCCTTTACTCGCAGATAAACTGCGTCAGGTTGGCGAGCACATTCGTTTCAAGAGTTCGTTGCCCACAAAACTCAACGAATTGGCGATTCTGGTGACTGCTCGCCACTGGACTGCCCAGTATGAATGGTTTGCGCATCACCGCTTAGCAGTCAAGGCTGGACTCGATCCTGCTATTGCTGCGCAAATTGCTGAAGGAAAAAAACCGACAGGCATGAGTGCAGATGAAGAAGCAATCTATAACTTTTCACATGAGCTCCATACAGATCACGGTGTAAGCGATGCCACCTTCAAAGCCGTAGTCGATAAATTTGGCGAGCAAGGCGCAGTCGATCTGATTGCGGTCAACGGCTACTATGTCTTTGTATCAATGATTTTAAATGTAGATCGCTCACCGCTACCCAAGGGAGTCCCAACGCAGCTGGCTCCTTTGCCAGCTAATCATGGGCAACACACGGCAAAGTAATTTATAGAAAATTTCTTTGCCTCATGCTTTCAATGCTCTTTGGTTAACTCTCCAGACGAAAAAAATATGGGGAGTTAACCATTTACCGTGTGCTTAGCTGCGGTGGCTACGGTTAGTGAACAAGATCGCTATACATGCCACGACACCGGGGATGGCAAAGGCATAAAAATAATAGGCGATCGGCAACTGCAGGCTTAATAAAGTACCACCCAGCATAGGTCCAAGGATTGCACCAGTTCTACCTACGCCAGAAGCCCAGCCAATACCGGTTGAACGAATTTTTAATGGATAAAACTGACCAACATAAGAGTACAAAACAATTTGTGTTCCGATCGTTGTCGCACCAGCAATAGCCACTAAGAGATTCAACATAAAGGCAGAACTTTTAAAGCCGAGCAAACTGATTGATACAGTAGCGAGGATAAAAAACACGGTCAATACTGAGCGCGGATTAAATTTGTCAGCAAGCCAACCGCCACCCACGGCACCAAAAATTGCGCCGATATTCAGCACCATCAAAAACATGATGCTTGAGCCCAGGGGATAACCAGCCTGGTTCATCAGCTTAGGTAGCCAGGAACCCAGCGCATACACCATCAATAAGCACATAAAAAACGCAACCCAGAACATCATGGTCGTGAGCGCACGTCCATCTTTGAACAATCCTACAAGAGTTGTGCTGTTCGATTGCTCTAAAGGATAAACAAACTGATCATCAGACTGAGAGTTAAATGCTGGGTTGAGTTGTTTGACGATGCCAGCCAAGCGATAGGCCTGATTGCCTCGCGATAAAAACCCCGGTGACTCGGGCAGAATTTTTAAGATGACAGGTAACAGGAGCAAGGGGATGATCGCCACAAAGAATACAGATGACCATCCAAAATCAGGAACAAGCCACATCCCCAGTCCAGCGGACAACATGCCACCGACGGAATAACCGCTAAACATAATCGTCACGAGTAAGTTGCGAATTTTTTTAGGTGCATACTCTGTCATCAAAGCAACTACGTTAGGCATGACACCACCAATACCTAAGCCAGCAATAAAACGACAGACACCAAACTCAAGCACATCCCTTGCAAACCCATTAATAAAGGTAAACAGGCTGAATAGAATCACACACAGAGCGATGACTTTCTTTCTGCCAATACGATCGGAGAGAGGCCCAAAAATGAAGGCGCCAAACATCATTCCAAACAAAGCGTAGCTGCCCATTGCGCCCGCTTGTAATGGAGACAGGTTCCAGCTTGCCATGAGCTTGGGTAAAACAACCCCATAAATCACCAGATCATAGCCATCAAAAATAATAATCAAGGCACAGACACTTAAGAGTATCCAGTGAAACCGTCCAAACTTCGCATTGTCGATTTCATGATGTAAATTAATCTGTCTCATAAATTTGTTCTCTTTAAGAAGGAATAAATTAATGCTCAATTAATGAGCTTAAAAAAAAGTCAGTAAACGCCGCGTTGAACTCTCCAGGTCGCTCGACACTCGACAAGTGAGACGCGTTGAGGATTTTGATCTGAGAATTGTTGATGTTTTGTTGCATAACTTGTGCTTGGTCAACCGTCGTAACGGGGTCATGCGCACCTGCAATGATCAGCGTCTCGCAGCTTATATTTTTAATTTGCGCTGAGAGATCTGCTTGTGCCAGCGCTTCACAACATGAGGCATAGCCTTCCTGATTAGCGCCCCTCAGCGTCTCAACCAGGACTGACGCACACTCTGGATAGTTACTCAGAAAAGCTGCTGTAAACCAGCGTTTTTCGGCCGTATCTGCAATAGTTCCAAGTCCTTGCGCACGTACTAGCGCAGCGCGACTGAGCCATGCCGAGGACTCGCCGACTTTAGACGCGGTATTTGCGATCACAAGTCTATCGATACGATGTCCGGCGTAAATCGCCAACCACTGACCAATCAAACCTCCCATGGAAATACCGCAGAAATTAACCCGTTCGATTTCAAGGTGATCAAGCAAGGCCAGCACATCGCGACCTAACATCTCTAAGCTATAGGGTCCCTGGGGCGCTGCGGAGCGACCATGCCCGCGCGTGTCGTAGCGAATAATTTGAAAAAACTCGCCTAGTCTAGCCACTTGAGCCTGCCACATATCCGAGGTGGTTCCAAGAGAGTTAGAGAACAACAACACAGGGAGCTCTGGTGAACCAGTGCGCGTGTAAAAAATTTCTGTTTGGTTAATTTTTGCGGTTGGCATGGTAATTAGAATTAAGAATTTTTAGGAGCTTGTTCAAGACTATTGATCAATTTCGCATCGGTTAATTTCTGTAGTTGTCCAAAACTCAGCCCAGGTACGATATCAATGACAAACAACCCCGTAGCCGTCACATCCATCACAGCCAAATCCGTATAAATTCGATTGACGCAGGCGATCCCTGTGAGAGGATAGGTACAGTGTTCAACAATTTTGGGGTCTCCATTTTTGGTGAGATGCTCCATCGTTACAAAAACACGTTTTGCTCCAATCGCTAAATCCATCGCCCCACCTACTGCGGGAATCGCATCAGGAGAACCAGTGTGCCAATTTGCAAGGTCACCACTTTGTGAAACCTGAAAAGCGCCAAGTACACAGATATCCAAATGTCCGCCACGCATCATGGTGAAGGAATCACCGTGGTGAAAGAAACTGCCCCCCTTCAATAAGGTGACGTATTCTTTGCCTGCATTAATCAGCTCAGGGTCTTCATTGCCTTTTACTGGCGCGGGTCCCAGTCCCAATATCCCGTTTTCACTATGGAGGAAGACTTCACTGCCCTCGCGCAGATGATTGGCAATGGTTGTCGGTAAGCCAATGCCTAAATTCACATAGCTTCCCTCAGGAATATCCTCGGCAACCCGTTTTGCAATCTGGTTTCTAGTTAAACGTTGATAGGTCATGACAAGGCACCTCCAATACGAACAACATGCTGGACGAATATGCCTGGCGTGACGATATTTTCAGGATCAAGCTCTCCCAGAGGAACAACCTCCTGGACTTGAGCAATTGTGCAACGCGCTGCGGCGGCCATGATAGGTCCAAAATTTCTGGCACTCTTGCGATATACAAGATTTCCCCAGCGATCGCCACGAAATGCCTTGATCAAGGAGAAGTCAGCAAAAATTGGATACTCGAGAATATAGTTTTTACCGTTTATCAATCTGGATTCCTTACCAGCAGCCAGCAAGGTTCCAAAGCCTGTTGGAGTAAAAATGGCTCCCAAACCAGAGGCTGCGGCTTCAATTCTTGCCACAAGATTTCCTTGCGGTACGAGCTCCAATTCAATTTTCTTAGCGTGGTATAGCTTGTCAAACTCATAGGAGTCTGCTTGCCTTGGAAAGGAACAGATAATTTTTCTGACACGCCCAGTTTTAAGTAAGGCTGCCAGACCCTTGTCACCGTTTCCTGCGTTGTTATTCACAATCGTCAAATCTCTAGCGCCTTGATCAATCAAGGCCTCGATCAACTCAGTGGGTTGGCCAGCGGTACCAAATCCGCCAATCATTATGGTTGAGCCGTCATTGATACCGCTCAGAGACTCCTCAATATTGCATTTACTTTTATCGATCATGACTAACCCGAGGCTTAAGAATGAAATACGCGACAGCTCCAGCGAGCATGCCCCAGAAGGTCGAACCAATTCCGAGGAGATTTACACCTGAAGCTGTCACAAGAAACGTAATGAATGAGGCTTCACGATGAAGATGGTCTTCAACCATGAGGGAAACATTGGAGAGGAATGCCCCCAGTAGAGCGAGCCCCGCAAGAATCGCTACAAACTCTTTTGGAAAACCACTAAATACAGAAACGATAGTCGCGGAGAAAAAACCAGCTAATAAAAAAAATACGCCACTGGCAATACCTGCGACGTAGCGTTTATCAGGATTAGGATGGGCATCTTTAGAGGTGCAGATTGCTGCGGTAATCGCGGCGGTCACAATCGTAATGCCGCCAAAAAAGGCGACAAAAAATGAAGAAATACTTGTCGCTAAAAATATGGGTTTAGCTGGCGTGTTGTAGCCAGATACTTTCAAAATAGCCATGCCTGGGAGATATTGTCCCGACAGACTTACGAGTACCAAGGGCAGAGCCAGACTAAGCGTTGATTGAACATTCCAGTCTGGCGAGATGAATATTGGTAACGATAGATTTAAAGCAATGGTACTCAACTGATATAGATCAGAAAACCAAATCGTTAAAAGACCGACAAACAATGTCAACACAATGCAATAACGCGGTACATACTTCTTGGCCACTAGATAGGAAAAAATCATGCTGATGGCTAGAGTCGGCATAGTCTGAAGTGCTTTGAACGAGCCAAGATTAAATTGAAACAAAATGCCAGCCATCATCCCGGCAGCAAGTCCTTTGGGAATATGTTTAATTAACCAGTCAAAACTACCTGTCATCCCGATCGCAAAAATAATCAAGGCAGCCGACAGATACGCACCCACCATCAGGGACATACTTGTGTCTGAAATCAAAGTAATGAGCAGTGCCGAACCTGGTGCGGACCAGGACGTAATAATGGGTGATTTATATTTCCAGCTTAGATAAATGCCTGAAACACCTGAACCAATCGATATCGCCCAAATCCAGGAGGACAGCATGTCGGATGAAACATGGCCAACAGCGCCCACTTGAAAAAAAATAACCAGTGGCCCGAGATACGAAATCAGGACAACTAAAAAACCTGCATTGATCGACGAGAGTGAAAGGTCTTTAAAAAATGACATGATCAGCCCTGATCACCACCACCAACAGGTAAAACAGTTCCTGTGATGTAAGAGGATTCATCCGAGGCCAGGAAGAGAATCGCATTGACCTGCTCAGCGATATTCCCATAGCGTTTCATCAAAGAGCTACTGACAGTCTGATCCACAATCGCTTGATACCAAATCTTTTCCTGCTCAGACATTGGATTAGTATTGCGGGGAATCTTTCTTGCAGGCGCTTCTGTTCCACCCGTGGCAACAGCGTTAATCCGAATACCGTTTTGCGCATGTTCAAAAGCCAGACAGGCAGTCATCGCATTAATGCCGCCCTTTGCCGCTCCGTAGGGCACACGATGAATACCCCGGGTCGCAATAGAGGACACATTCACGATCACGCCTTGTTGCTGCGCAATCATCGGGTCAAGTACTGCATGACAGCACCATAAGGTTGGAAATAGAGAGCGACGTATTTCAGCCTCAATTTCCTGCTGTCGATATTCCTGATAAGGTTTAGCCCATATCGTGCCGCCGACGTTATTAATCAGCACATCGATTCGACCAAATTTATTAAGCGTCTCGGAGGTAATTAACTGAGCACCCTCATAGGTTTCAAGATCAGCGATCACCGTCAGTGGTGACAATCCGATTTTTTCGATCTCGCTAGCCACCTCAGCAATCAAATCCGAGCGATCGACCAAGACGACCTGACCGCCTTGAGCGGCAATCGCAATTGCAACACCTCTTCCGATACCTTGTGCCGCACCCGTTACGATTACGATCTTATTTTCAAATCTGGTTGAATGCGTCATCCTCAAACCCCATTTGAAGGTGAAAATTTTTCAAAATAGAAATTTGCTGGTTTGATATTCTGCTCAACCAGCCAAGCGCGTACCGCATCAACCATCGCGATCGGACCGCATAAATAAATATCAACCTCACCGCCGTTTAACCAGCTGTCCTCGATATGTTGTGTGACGTAGCCTTTTCTCTCATGCGCACTTTGCTCAGAAGCAACGCATGTGCGGTATTCGAAATCCTTGATTTCGTTTACTGATTTTTCAAGTTCAGCTATTGAAACGAGATCGGTATCATTCGTTACACCGAAAACCATTTTTATCGGGAATGCACTAGCCCCGTTTTGCAAAACGCCGAGCATTGATAAAAATGGTGCGATTCCAGTACCGCCCGCTAAAAATAAAACCGGACGTTTGATTTCGCGCAGATAAAAGCTTCCATACGGCCCTGTGAGCGAAATCTTTTCGCCAGGTTTGGCGTCTTCCAAAAGATAGCGGCTCATTTTTCCACCGGGTACATTGCGCACAACAAAGCTTGCTTGCGAAGAACCTGGCTTGGAGCTGAAGGAATAGGAGCGCGTCTGATCAGTCCCAGGAATACCTAGATTGACATACTGCCCAGGTAAAAAACTGATTGCGTTTTCTGATCCCAGATTGATTGATAAACCAATCGTCGATGGCGACAACTCAGCGACTTGTTCAATCTCGCTTTCCTGCTTTGCGACAGAAATTTTGCAAGAACTGGACGACGCGGGGATATTGACGACACAGTCAGACGAAGGCAACATCTGACAAGCCAGAATAACGCGCTCTGCAGCCTCTTCAGGAGTCAGGGCGTCTTCGATATATGAGCTTTCCGGCAACACATAGCTACCCGATTCGCACACACCACGACACGTCCCACAGGCTCCGTCTCTGCAATCCAGTGGAATATTAATTTTTTGACGATACGCCGCATCAGACAGTTTTTCGCCTGATTCACAATCGATGAAACGTGTCACACCGTCTTCAAACTGAAGTGCAATCTTGTAAGCCACAGAGCCTCCGGATTATTTTTATATGTGGTAAATATCAATGACCTGATTGATGTAATCATTCTTCAGGACAATGTACTTTTTAAGGATTAAGGGTCTGGTGCCCGAGAAATCGATTACATAGCGCGACATACCAAAAAAAGTATGGTTAGCCTTGTAGCGATGACTCATCGTCAACCAGTTAAACCGAACGGTGAAGACATCCCCCTCACGAGACTCAATCTCAACATTACTAATGTTGTGGCTGGTCCGGGTATCAGGCATCGTCGCACTCGAGCGTTCTGTTTTGATTCGGAAAACCCGATCTTCCAACCCCTGACGCGTGGGGTAATAGATCAGTGAAATTTCTGTCTCAGGATTAGTGACCAGCGTATCGTCATCGTCCCAGGAGGGCATCCAGAAATTCACGTCGGGGTGATAGCACGTGAGCCATTCATCCCAGTTTTCATCATCCAGTTGACGTGCCTCGTAAAATAGAAACGACTGGATATCCAGAATATTCAGCTCTTTCATGCTTCGGATCCTTTAGCGTTTGTTGCCTTTTTCATGACATCGAGCCAATAACGGTGCTGCAAGGTATAGAGGCCTTCATCTTCTGTCTTGACGCCACTCATCAGTGGCTTGAGACCGATCTGCTTTGCGGCATCATCGGCACCCTGTACCCAGTGCGTCGCACCACGGCACATATCATTCCAGGGCGAAGCTGCTCCCGCAAAACCAGCCTGACAGGCGCGAAACTCCTCCAGATCATCCGGTGTAGCCATGCCGCTTACGTTAAAGAAATCCTCATACTGACGGATGCGCTGTGAACGCGCCTCTGCTGACTCACCTTTTGGAGCGATGCAATAAATAGTGACTTCGGTTTTGTTGACAGAAAGCGGCCGTAACAAACGAATCTGAGAACCAAACTGATCCATCAAATAGACGTTTGGGTATAGGCACAGATTGCGTGAACGCTCGATCATCCAGTCTGCGGTGGGCTTGCCGAATTTTTGCGCAAAGGCCTCACGGCGTGGATAATTGGGGCGGTCCTGAGGATTGGCCCATTGCGACCACAAAAGCAAGTGCCCATTATCGAAGGAATAAAATCCCCCACCCTGCTTACCCCACTTTCCGGCGTCCATCGCACGGATATTGTCCTCACGCTCAGCCTCGGCCGCTTTGCGACGGCTCGTTGTCGCCGCATAATTCCAATGCACGGCGGAAACGTGATAACCATCGGCGCCGTTTTCAGCCTGCAATTTCCAGTTACCTTCAAAGGTATAGGTTGAAGCGCCGCGCAAGACTTCGAGACCATCTTCAGACTGGTCAACAATCATGTCAATGATCTTTGCTGCTTCGCCCAGAAACTCTTCGAGGCTTTGCACATCCTCATTCAAACTGCCAAAAAGAAAACCTTTGTAGTTGGCAAATTTGGCAACTTTCTTTAAATCGTGCGAGCCCTCTTTATTAAAGCCCTCTGGATATCCAGCATCCTCAGGATCTTTCACTTTCAACAGCTTGCCGCTGTTATTGAAGGTCCAGCCATGAAATGGACAGGTATAGGTTGCCTTATTACCTCGTTTGTGACGGCATAACTGGGCACCGCGATGACTACAAGCGTTGATGAAGGCGTTGAGCTCACCCTGACGATTGCGGGCAATAAAAATCGGCTGCCGACCGATATAGGTCGAGTAATAATCATTATTCTGAGGAATCTGGCTTTCATGCGCCAGATAAATCCAGTTTCCCTCAAAAATATGTTTCATCTCGAGTTCAAATAAGCCCTCATCGGTAAAGGCACTACGATGCAGGCGGTAGTCGCCTTTCTCGTGATCTTCGATGAGGAATTGATCCAAATCCGTAATCTTTACAGGCTGAGGCTTGTCGATTTTTATGGGTATCATGGCGGTTCCTGGATTGATTAAGCAGCAGCGCGGATACGATCGACTTCGCTGCTAGGCGCAGCGGCTGAGTCTGCGTACAAATGGAAATCAAAATCAATCGATGAAAAAGGTGCATTCAAATTCTTATTTGCAATGTCCTTTGCATCGGTCACCTGTGTTACTGCTGGCACAAGACCTTCCCTGCTTCCAAAGGCAAAGTCATCCCAAAGGTATTTGTCGCCATCGATATTGATCTGAGTTGTCAGTTTGCGATGTCCGTTGGCGGTCACAAAAAAATGTATGTGCGCAGGACGCTGACCGTGACGGCCGAGCAAATCAAGTAACTGCTGGGTAGCACCGTCAGGTGGGCAGCCATAGCCCTTAGGCATGATTGTGCGGAATTGATAACGGCCCTGGGCATCCGTGATGATTGTCCGTCGTAAATTGAAAGCAGACTGTGACTTATCAAAAAAGGAATAGTTACCAAGCAAATCAGCATGCCAGACCTCTACCGTGGCCTCTGGAATTGGCTTTCCATCTGCGCCATAAACAGTGCCTTGCATGTAAAGCACATCAGCCTGCTCTGATTGCGTACCATCATCAAGACGAGCGAAACCTTGCGCTTTGGGTGCGCCAGCAACATAGAGCGGGCCTTCAATCGTGCGTGGTGTACCACCAACCAGACCTGCTTTTGCCTCAGCCTCGTCAGCACGAATATCCAAAAATCTCTCCAGTCCAAGGCCTGGCGCAAGCAAACCGAATTCATTGCGCGCACCTGTATCGGCCAGGTACTCGAGTCCTTTCCAGAATTCGGTTGAAGAAATATCCAAATCCTCAATGGCTTTACACAGGTCACCCAGGACGCGTACAACAATTTGCTGAACACGCTTATTGACAGGGCCCGTGGCAGTATCAACAATCCAACTTTGAACGAGAGCGTCGATTTCTTTGTGATTCATTTTTATCTCCAGACAGATACGTTTTGATTAAAAAAATTTAATGAAACTATTAAAGGATGAATGACCAACTAGCCTGCGTTACTTATTACTTATCGCTGTCGTGTATTGAAGACGGATGTCTGCACAGCGGCATTACTTTGATTTTCATGAAGGGGAACAGTGGCAATCCGGATAGCAAGCTGTGTAGCTCATCCACGCTGTCCACATCAAAAATACTGATGTTCGAATACTCACCCGCGATTCGCCACAGGTGACGCCATTTACCCTGTTGTTGCAGGGCTTGCGCGTAGGCCTTTTCCTTGGCCTTGATTTCAGTGGCCTGTGTCTCCGAGACTGAGTTTGGAATACTCACATCCATGCGAATATGAAAAAGCATCTCTTGTGTCCTTTTAAGAATTACGCTGCTTTCACATGCGTATAAGATTGGTTGGTGTCGGGTCGACGCATTCTGTTGAGCTTTTCACGATCAATCTCTACGCCTAAGCCGGGCTTGTCAGGAACCTGAAGCATGAAATCTTTGTAAACCAGGGGTTCGCATAACAATTCTTCAGTTAATAGCAAAGGACCAAATAATTCGGTGCCAAAACTCAGATCTTTGAAGGTTGAAAATACGTGTGCGGACGCAGCAGTTCCGATCACACCTTCGAGCATGGTTCCGCCGTAGAGCGAGATACCTGCAAGCTGCGCGATCTGTGCAACAAGACAGGCTCCAGTCAAACCGCCAGACTGTGTGATTTTCACTGCGAACACATCGGCTGCTGCCATATTGGCAAGTTCAAAAGCGGTTGCGGGTCCGTGCAAAGCCTCATCAGCCATAATCGCAACGGAAAACTTATCCGCTAACCTTGCCATACCAGCTTTGTTCTCAGCACGTATCGGCTGCTCAATCAAATCAACACCGCCCGCTTCGAGCTGTGCGATCGCACGGTTCGCATCTATTTCACTCCAGGCCTGATTGACATCGACGCGCACGCTTACGTCATCGCCCAGCGAACGCTTGATCGCCAGCACATGTCTGACATCATCCTGTACGCTTCTCAAACCGATCTTGAGTTTGAAAATGCGATGACGACGCAGCTCAAGCATTTTTTCTGCTTCAGCGATGTCCTTTGCCAGATCGCCACTCGCCAGAGTCCACGCTACAGGTAACTCGTGGCGCAAACGACCACCGAGCAATTCGCTTAGTGGAATACCTAAACGACGAGCCTGCGCATCTAGCAGTGCGGTTTCAATGGCGCACTTAGCAAACCGGTTGCCTTGAATAATTTTGTTGATTTTCCCCATCGCCAAGCCAACCTGGCTGGCTGGCATATTGAGCAGTAAGGGAGCGATGTGTGTATCGATATTAATCTTGATACTTTCCGGACTTTCTTCGCCGTAGTTCAATCCACCAATCGTGGTGGCTTCACCCCAGCCTTCAATCCCATCGCTGCAAACGATCCGAACAAGCACAAGCGTTTGGGTGCTCATCGTCACAACCGAAAGCTTGTGCGGGCGAATAGTTGGTACGTCAACGAGAATAGTTTCGATCTGCTGTATCATATTTTTTACGCATAATTAATCAATGAATCGAACGATAAAACTCATAAAATTGGCTGTCCAAGATCGTTTTGGTATCTTTTCAATACCTTTTAGGTATTCAATTGATTTTTTTATTTTCAGCGCTCTATGACAAATACGGGTTTACCCGCATCAATTTTTATTAAAACTTCGTAGTATTTTTTTTAAAAAAATATTGAAAAATTAAATAAAAAACACAAAATGGCGTTCGAATTAAGACACTTGAAATATTTCGTGACGGTCGCTGAAGAAAAAAACTTCACCCGCGCAGCAGAGCGTTTATTCATCGCTCAACCCCCACTGAGCCGGCAAATCAAGCAGCTTGAAGACGAGCTTGGGACCGAGTTATTCGAGCGAGGTTCGCGTCCGCTCGAACTGACAGAAACAGGGAAGTTTTTCTTCGCGCATGCACAGCAGTTGCTATCCCATGCTGCAGAAATCAAAGCAATGACCAAACGTGTATCGCAAATTAATCGGACACTTTCGATTGGTTATGTTGCCTCGACACTGTATGGAAAACTGCCCAAAATTATTCGTCTGTACCGCTATGAACATAACGCGGTCGATTTGCAATTGCATGAAATGACAACTGTGGAGCAGATCAAAGCTTTAAAGGAAGGCGTCATCGACGTTGGTTTTGGACGGATCAAGCATGAAGACCAGAATGTGCACAGAATCGTGTTACGTGAGGAACGCCTGATCGTTGCTTTACCTATCGGTCACGCTTTGGCTGAAGGCAGCGATAGACTGCAATTAAAAAGCCTGATCAACGACACACTGATTGTTTATCCAAAAGCACCACGTCCGAGCTTTGCCGATCAGGTGTTATCGGCATTTCATGACCGGGCACTCACACCTAAAAAAATCATTGAAGTTCGAGAACTGCAGATTGCAATCGGTTTGGTCGCCGCAGGTGAAGGTATTGCGATCGTGCCCAACAGTCTCATAGGCATGAAGCGGGACGATATCATTTACAAAGATTTAAATGAACGCCATGCCTACTCTCCCATCATCATGAGCGTCAGGGCGATGGACCAGTCAGAAGAAATCAGAAACCTGCTTGATCTGATCTACCGGATTTACGACGAAGAGCAAATTCCTTATGTCCGCGGAACGCTTTAAAACAATTTTTCGATACCCACTACGAATATCGGATGTGCAAACACGCAAAGACCCGCTACAAACAAGCTAGCCTGTGATTTGGAAAAGACCTGGGCCCAAGTCTTTTAAGGGGATGGATGCCTTGCATCGCAAAATCACCTTACCTGAAGAGGGTGAGTTTTTTTGTTTAATGCACAAGACGGTAAAACGTATTGGGTATGGGATTTCGGTCAACCACCTCTGGGCGAGGAGATGCATCTGACCTACTCCGAGAGAGATCGGTCAGAATACATTGGGAGCATTAAAACTGAACGAACGTATAGGCTGGTTCCGCCAGCTGATCCGTCAGCACTTTTTCCTTAATCCGACTTCGCACCCGACGCTTTTGCGACTTTACCCCAGCGCTCAGTTTCCGCTTGCAGGAACTTTGCAAAAGCCTCAGGCGAAGGCTGCAGGAATGGCTCAACACCAATCTTGCGCAAGGCCTCTACAACCTCCGGATCCCCTGCTGTTTTAACAAGTGCGGCGTAGAGCTTGTCAATCACGGGCTTTGGAGTTTTAGCCGGCGCCATGACCGAGAACCAGTTAAAGGCAAGCAGAGAAGGTACACCCTGCTCTACTGAGGTGGGTGTATCCGGGAGCAAGACCGCACGCTTTGTGTTGGTCACCGCGATCGCTCGCAAGCGACCGTCTTGAACCAAAGGATACTGGGGCGGCAAGTCGACCAGGATGCCATCCACATGCGCGCCCAGTAAATCTGCAATCGCTGGTCCAGCCCCCTTGTAGGGCACATGCACAATCTGCCCGTCACCTGCCGCATTGCGCAGTAGTTCGATGGCAAGATGCGGTAGTCCGCCATTACCAGACGAGGAAATTGTGACAGGTCGGATTTTCGACAATGCAATCAATTCCTGCAGATTGTTGGCCTTGACAGAGGGATGAATTGAAATCAATTCAGGAGTCTGCGCAACGGTCGTCACGCCGACCAGATCTTTGATCGAATCGAACGGCATTTTCGCGTAAGTATGCGGACTAATCGCCAGAGGGCTCGCACTTGCAAGCGTGATGGTGTAGCCATCGGGTGCTGAGCGGACTACAAACTCAGTGCCAATCAAGGCATTGCTGCCCGACTTGTTGACCACGACAACAGGTACACCAAGAATATCACCCATCTTTGGTGCAAAAATGCGTGCCACCATGTCGTTGGAGCCCCCAGGTGGAAAACCAACGACCATCGTGATCGACTTACTTGGATAATCCTGCGCTTGAGCAGAGGCTTGAGGCATAAGACCTGCCATCGCGCTTAAAGCAAAGCCAAGCAACGATTTTGTGAATCTTTCCATTGAAAGCAATCTACTGTGTTTCATGACGAACTCCTTGAAGGAATATCTATTCAGAAATCGGTGGAACATCGAGACGCATTGCGATACCCGAGAGTTCTGGCGAATAGGCGGGATAGCGTTTAACGACTAAAGGATCATGTCCGGGTATAACGTGTTGAGGTGAGTCTGCCAATGCAATCAATCGCTCGAAACCATCAATCATGTCACCCAGGTGATACACGAGAGAAAAACAGCGCTTCTTTTCAAAATGCTCGTAATAATGACTCGCATCAGAGGCCAGGACAACCCAGCCTCTGGCCGTATGGACCCGCACCGCCTGCATCCCGGCAGTGTGGCCACCTATATGGTGCAGGCTGATGCCGGGCGCAATCTCTGCATCACCCTTGTGAAAAATGACACGATCCTTGTAAACAAGACGAATCATCCCCGCGACATGATCGACTTCATAGGCACGGCTAAAACGCTCACAACACATAAAGCGGCCCGTTGCGAACGCCATCTCATCGTCTTGCAGATGAAATTTCGCTTCGGGAAAATCATCAAAAGTGCCGACATGATCATTATGCAAATGGGTGATCACGATCTCCCTGACGTCAGCCACAGTAATACCCAATAGCTTTAACGCCTCGACCGGTCTTCTGAGTAAAGTGCGATGACGCTTATCGGCCATATCCTGATTAAAGCCCGTATCAACCAGCACCAGACGAGTACCGTCACGAATCACCCAAATGTAGTAATCCATTGGCATCGGTACATCATGCGGATCCCCTCCGACGAAATGATCGGGACGCGCGCCGTTACGTGTGGCATATTTCAGCGCGACGACTTCATACTGTGGTAAATCTGGTGTGGTTGACATACGAAGACTCGCTTTTATTGCTTGGCAGTTAACTTCATTAATTCACCAACATTGGCACAGTCTTCGATAGATTGAACCAGATTAGCGATCTCGGTGGCGCGTGCCGTACCCAGGACCGGTATCACAAGACTATCGAATTTAGCGCGCAGCTCCGCATCACTCATGGAGTTCTGGATAGATCCTTTTGGATAATCTACCTGCGAAACGTATTTGGAGCCATCCTCCATGATCATCGTCATCAGGCAGGACACACCGCGAGGCAGAGAAGCATCAACCGTAATATTAACCAGATCGGTAAGTCGCAGAATTTCTGCTTCGCCAAGGCGCGCATTGTTATATTGCGCAAACAAAGCCTGGCCATCGAGCAGTGCCACCGCGACCGAATAAGGCAAACTCACCTGGGCCTCATGGTAAGTCTGAGGACGTTTATTGAGGTGGTAGTGCGCCCAATCAGGATGACGCGCCATCTGGATAGATTTGATACGCGACAGATCTGGTGAGTGTTCGCGACGGATATTGAGTGCGCAGTCGATCGCATTGTGAATGGGACGTGCGCAGGAATAGGGCTTGAACTCGATGTCCAGCTGATAGGGCTTGGCGTAATCAGCCGTTAACTGGCTCGGATCGTTTTTATCGGTAAAGGCAGCAAGGAATCCTCGCTCGCCTTCGAAAATCGTTGCCGCACCGGTAAAACCAAGTTGCGCCATGGTGGCAGCCGTTACGCCATTGCGTGCCGCAGGACCAGGATTAAAGCGTTTCTGCATCGATGGGCCGTACATCTCCATTAAGCCCGAAGCGCTCGCACCAGCCATACCGAGCGCGCTGACGATTTGCTCAACTGATAGCTTCTGCAAATATGCTGTGGCGATGGTTGCGCCAAAAACACCCGTTGTAGGTGTCGTGTGATAGCCGCGATTACGCAGCGAGGAATTGGCGGCTTTACTTAAACGCTCCATCATTTCGCAACCCGCCGCCAGAGACACCAGCAGTTCACGGCCACTCGCTCCAAGTTGCTCTGCCGTTGCAAGCGCGGCTGAATATACGGGTGGGCTAAAGTGAAACAGCGCTAGAACGTCAATGTCATCGAGCTCAACACTATGCGAGGAGATTGCATTCGCAAAAGCTGCCTGCATGGCAGGTACGCGAAGATCACCACCGATCAGCGTGGACTCTGTATGACCACCTGTGATCGCTGCGAACTTACGGGCGACCTTGCCGCTTTCGGTCTGACTTCCTGAGATCGCGACACCAATGTAATCAAGCAACAAACGCTTGACCGCTTTTTTAGAAGCCTCTGAAAGTCCATCGTAATTAAATTTGCTGAAATGCGCTGCGACTTGGTCTGCGATGGTATTGCCGGTGGATGTGTGATTCATATTGAGTTCTTTAGTTTGAAATTTAAAAAATAAAAAAAGCTAAGTAAATAAATAATTCAGATAAGCCAGAAAACTTACTGTGCGCGTGGCGCAGCAAGGATAGTGAATAACTCAGTGGTGCTTTCCAGTTGATCCAGCTGGTCGACCAGCTTAATGACGCGATCGATATCAGCACGTCTCAAGCAAGCCTCTACAACATTTCGAAACTTATAGACAACGTCATCAACAGAGAGGGGATTTTCAGGACTGCCCCGGCGATTCAGAATCTCATGCTCGAACTTGCGGCCATCCTTGGTCATGATGGCAACGCGTGCAGCGTGCCGATAGGCAGGTCCCATCGACTCGATTTCCGGGTCGATACGCGCATGGATACGTTTAATAAAATCCAGTATTTGCGGATCAGCCAGTCGATTTTCCGCATACTGCGCGACAAACGCCATGCCATCAAATCCGATCACTGCAATGCCATAAAAAAGATTCATTTGTGCTGCGGTTACGCCCTGCGCTTTGTACTCCCAGGCACAGTGGGTATAGGTCATCGGACTCATGCCAATATCAACCAGGGCAATATCTTCAGTCGTCAGATGATGCGATTTAAGCAAATAACTAAACGCATCAAGAGCGGAGTGAATACTGGTCACACAGGCGTGAGGCTTATAGCCCACCTTGCCGGTTTCCCATACTGTCCCTAACTCGTCGGTTAAGCGCGAGGCACATGGCTTGTCAGAATAAGAACTCAAATAACCGCCGTAACCTGCTTCAAGCACATCTGAAATGCCGGTGAAATCCCGTTGCGCAAGATAAGCCGAATACACACCACTTTGCGCGGCTCGACCTGAGTGAAAACGCTTAACCATCGCGCCTTCCTGTGCTGCCATCAAGCCACCTGCCTGAGAGCCAACAATACCCAAAGCATGTTGCATGCGTTGCGCATTGAGGTTGAGCATACGGGCCGCCGAGGCCGCCGCAACAAAAACACCCGAGGCGCCCTGAGGATGAAAGCCTCTGAAAAACAAACCCATGGTTGCGGCATTCCCTACGCGTGTGCCTATTTCGTAGCCGGTTGTCATCGCGGTCAAGAGAGTTTTGCCGTTCGCGCCACCCAACTGTTCTGCTAAAGCAACCACTACAGGTGTAGCAATCGATCCGGCGTGAACGATGGATTCTTTGTGAATATCATCAAGCTCGAAAGCATGACCCGCTGTCGCATTAACGAGTACCGCTCCCGCTACAGAAGTTTTATGACCTGTGCCAAATATAGACGCTACAGGTCTTGCCCCCTCTTCCTCGATCATTGCTTGAACGCGTTGTGTCCAGGGGAGCGTGGCGCCAAACAAACAGCAGCCCACGCTATCGAGGAAGCTAGTTTTCATGCGCTCAATCACCTCTGCAGGGATGTCCTGATATTGAATGTTTGAGGCAAACTCTGCGAGTGTTTTAGTTGCGCCTGGCAACAGCGAAGGTGTGTGAGCTTCCATAATCTCTTTAAGGTTAGAACGTCGCTAAATAATGAGTATTCATTCAGTCTTGATCCCGGCCTGGCGTGCGATCCTGGTCCACTTCGTGACCTCAGCCGCGATCAGTGCTTTCCAGTGTGCGGAAGATTGATCTCCCTCCACCACATCGAAACCTGCAGCCCTCATTTGCTGACGGAACACCGGATCTTTCATAATCTCAACAACTTCATGATTAATCCGCTGCACGATGCTCTCTGGTGTACCGGTGGGTGCGAACAGTCCACTCCACTGCACGGTTTGAAAACCAGGCAGACCAGACTCGGCGATCGTGGGAAATTCGGGCAAGGTCGCGGCGCGCTTATCATCACCAATACCCAATACCGTCAGACTACCCGCCCTGACATGAGGCAGCGGCGCAGCCGCACCGCTCATCGATATTTCTATTTGTCCACCGAGCAGATCGTTGAGCATTGGTCCGGCGCCCTTGTAGGGGACATGGACAATATCTGTTTGACTCATGATCTTAAACAACTCCATGGGAAGCACATTCGCATTGGAGCTCGCGCCATAGCTCAACTTGCCTGGATGGGCCTGAGCGTATGCGATCAAATCCTTGACACTTTTAATAGGCAACTTCGCATTAACCATCAGCAGTACTTGTTGATTGGCGGTTTGGACAATCGGAATCAGGTCGCGCGCTGAGTCATAGGCCATCTTTTTTCCAAAGGCGACATTGAAGGCCTGACTACTACCGTCGATCAGCAAGGTATAACCATCGGGTGCTGCCTTGGCGACGATTTCAGTACCGATACTTCCATCCGAACCAGGTCGGTTTTCGATCACAATCGCCACACCCAGGGCTTCACTCAACCTGCGCCCAATCATTCGCCCCAAGAGATCCGTTCCACCTCCAGGCGTGTACGGCACAACCAGCTTGATGGGCCTGGTTGGCCAATCCACAGCATGGACCGGCGAGAGTAAGGATGAACAAATAACGAAACCGACCAGACATGCACGCATCAAACGCGACAACACGTCCAAAGCCAGAGTTCGAATCAGTCGCTTCATGAGGTTTAGAAAATTATTCGATTACCGTTCCGGAGGCTTTGATCAATTCCCCCCACTTTTTATATTCCGCATATAGAAATTCTTTTGTCTGCGCGCTGTCACCGTTTATCACGTCGAGTCCCGAGGCCTCTAGCCTTGCTTTAACCTCTGGCATTTTTAAAACTGTTGAAATATTTTTTTGAATATATTGAACGACTTGGGCAGGCAAATTGGCTGGACCAAGCAACATGTACCAGGTGGTTGAGGCATAGCCTTTGATACCCGCCTGCTCAATAGTTGGAATATCAGGTGCGATGACCGCACGTTTGGAGCCTGTCTGCCCCAGGGCGATGACGCGTGGGTCTTTAAGATAAGGCACACTCTCAGCGATAGGCTGCATGGTGACATCGACATCACCAGACATCAGATCAATCATCGCGGTACCACCACCACGATATGGGATGTGAATATATTGCATCCCAGTCATGTTTCTCAACACATCCATGGATAGGTGCGAGGAACTGCCATTGCCTGAGCTCGCAAAGCGAATAGCATCAGGTTTGCTCTTACCCGCTATGACCAGCTCATTGACTGTTTTAACCGGAGCTTTGACACCCGCTAACAAGACAAGCGGAGCATCACCGACCAGTGCGATCGGAGTGAAATCTTCAAGTTTGTAACTCACTTTTTTATACAAGCTAGGATTGATAGCAATCCCTGGTGTACTGAACAACAAGGTGTAGCCATCAGGTTTAGCTGCGGCAACTGCTGCGAAAGCAAGATTACCGCCTGCTCCCGTTCTATTCTCAACAACAAACTGATTGCCGGTCAGATCGGTCATTTTCTGCATGACGTAGCGCCCGACAATGTCTGAACTGCCACCAGGAGGAAAACCTATCAGCACTTGCACTGGACGCGAGGGATAGTCTTGCGCCTGTGCTGGAGCACCACTGCCCAGCAATAATGTACCCACCAACAGCATCGAAGAAAATAGTTTCATGACTTGCCTTGTGTGCGATTTATTACAAAATTTTTAATAAGTCGGCTCAGCATCCAGCCTGACAGCAATGCCCTCAAGCGCAGTTGAAGCAGCCGGATAGCGTTGCATTACAAGGGGATCATGACCGGGAACGATATGCTTGAGTGAGCTTGCGAGACGTTCGAGTTTGCCGTAGCCATCTACAGCCTCGGCGACGTTAAACATCGTAGTGAATGCGCGCTTCTTTTCAAAATGTTCGTAGTAGTGGCTAGTATCGGAGGCCAGTACAACCCAGCCTCGACGTGTATTGACACGCACACACTGGACACCATGGGTATGACCACCGATGCGATGAATCGAGACACCTGGTGCGAGCTCTGCTTGCCCGTTATAAAAACTTACACGGTCTTTGTAGACCATACGCACCATGCCAACTACTTCATCGACTTCATAGCCGTGATTAAATTGTTTGTGACGCATGTGGCGCCCCGTTGCATAAGCCATTTCATCATCTTGCAAATGAAATTGCGCGACAGGAAAACTGTCAAAGGTGCCAACATGGTCATAATGCAGATGAGTGATGATCACATCTTTGACTTTATTCACATCGACGCCTAATAAGGCAAGACCTTCTGCTGGCGTACGCAGTAAGGTGCGACCTCGTTTAGCGGCAACTTCAGCACCAAAGCCTGTATCCACAACAAATGTATGTTGCGCATTACGAACTACCCATAAAAAATAATCCATCGGCATTGGACCATCGTGTGGATCACCCCCGATAAAGTGATTTTTACGCAACGCCTCTCGGGTCGCATACTTCACAGCGAACACTTCGTATTCGGGCAATGTTTGTGTGTTTGATTGTTCAGCTGTCATGCTTGTTTACCTGAAGAAAAATGTTGATCAATACTTAAGCCGACCATCCATGCATCGCGGATCGCCGTTAAAAAATCACCTGGCGCCTGACAGTCACCAACCAGTGCATAAGGCACTCCCAGAGAAATGACCTCCTCGACGACTGAGGTGTTGGCACGCGGTCCGGTTGCAAAAATCAGAACATCTCCGATTTCAAGCGAGGAGGATGGCGACTGATCTATTTGCACCTCAATGTGCTGCTGCGTCAGCGCGTGAATCCGACATTTTGTGAGGACGCGGACTCCGTGCTCGGCGATTCGTTCTAGCAACTCGAATTTGTTATTTCGTGCCATGCCATTGGCCGCGGCCGCCTGCATTTCAAGAACTTGGATCTTGCATTGTTTGAACCGCAAGAGATCGGCGATCTCCACCCCGACCATGCCACCACCGATCACGGTCACTTTGGCACCCTCAGCGATGCGCTCGGGATGCGCAAAGGCCTCCCAGGCGTGCATGATCTGAATTTTGGCAGAGACTCTGGAGGTGTCCAGAGGTGGGTCACGCGGCACCGATCCCGTCGCCACGACGACATAATCAGGCTTGAAGGCACGCATCATGGCAGCGTCGGCATTGATACCTGTTTTAACCGGAACCTTCATTTCGGTGATTTCTTTCCAGCGATAGTCCCACACGGGCTGCACTTCGGTTTTATCCGGCGCCGCAACAGCGAGGTGGATCTGACCGCCCACTCGGGTATTCTTTTCCCAAATTTCCACCTCATGCCCTCGACCACGCGCGATGCGAGCGGCTTCGATGCCAGCAACGCCTGCGCCAAGAATCAAGACGCGTTTGCGCGGCCCGGGCGGTGGCGCAAACAATTGAGGCTCAGCATATTGCAAGGCCTCAAACTCCGTACCCACCATCGGATTCTGTACACAGGAGACATCCTTTTCCAGGGTCAGCCTTTCAAAACACACATTACAAGCAATACATTGGCGAATAGGCGCCTTGATCTCACCAAAGGCCTTGAGCGCCCAATGCGGATCGGCGTACAGAGCTCGTCCGACTGAAACAAAATCAGCGCTACCAGATGCCAATACTTGCTCCGCATCTGCGCCCTCGACGATACGACCGGCGACAAATACTGGAATCTTCAGAGCCTCTTTGATTGGTTTGGCTGTCGGTGCCAGACAGCCGCGCGGGAACGAGGGTGGTTGAATACAGTACTTGGATAACTGGGGACTCTCGTTACTGCCGCCCGACAGGTCAATCGCTGCGACACCTGAACGCTCGACCGCCTGCGCCAACTCAATGATCTCCTCCAGTGTGTAGCCACCTTCGACGAATTCACTCGCGCTTAAACGCACCACCAGACAAAGATCCGGCAAGGCTTGATGCACACGATCGATGGTCTCGAGCAACATGCGCATCCGATTCTGGATGGAACCGCCATACTCATCGGTTCGCTGATTGACGCGACGAGTAAAAAATTGCTGAAATAAATAACCATTTCCGGCATGAATTTCTACACCGTCGTAACCGGCCAGCCATAATCTTCTTGCAGCCGCTACAAATAGTTTCTGGATATCATGGATTTCAGAGACACTTAGCGCACGAACCGCATCCCCAGTGTTAGGATTGATCCAGTCCGAAGGACCAACCGGTTCCATATTCAGGACAGCCCTGCGCAATAAGGCACCCCTGTGGTTGAGTTGTCCGAAAACCCGGCAATCATGCGCTTTGATCCCCTCAACCAGTTTGGTCAGTCCTGGTATGAATCTGTCGTGATAACAGCATAAGGAATTGTGATGCGAGCGGGCCGCTTCGGTCACGATCATCGCTTCAGTCATGATCATGGCGACCCCGCCGCGGGCGCGCTCAGCGTAATACTCACAATCTCTCTGGGTAGAAAAACCGTCTGTCGTACTGTAATTTGTACCCATTGGAGCCATCAGGACACGGTTTTTGAGCCGTAAATTTCCTATCTGACCTGGTTGTTGCAACAGCATGTAGGTTCCCTCACGCCAGAGCTTAGCCTGACGAGTTGTCTCAATTTCCCTTTAGGGAAGTTGTTATTTTGTTATTTATTTCCAGCCTACATCCTAACTACTGATTTATTTTGGGTCAATCCGATAAAATGAAAAACAATACTGAATCAATTTCATAAATCGACTTAGAGAAATATGCGAAATCTGAATGCCCTGCTCGTCTTTGCCAAAGTAGCCGAAACCTGCAGCTTTACCGTCGCAGCACAAAGACTTGGGCTCACAGCTTCTGCGGTCAGTAAGTCGGTCGCTCGTCTGGAGCAGGAGCTAGGTGTAAAACTGCTGCAACGCTCTACGCGTCTGGTGAGTCTGACAGATGAAGGCGCGACATTTTTTGAACGTTGCCGCAACATTCTGGCCGAAGTCGATGACGCGGAGAGCGCCATCACACTGAGTACTGCGACACCCAAAGGCAGGCTGCGTGTGCAAATGCCTGTTGGCTTTGGCAGAAGAGTGATCGCCCCAAAACTGCTGAGTTTTACGCAAGACCATCCAGAGCTGGTTGTCGACGTAGAACTGAGTGACCGAGTGGTCGATCTGGCCTATGAGGGCATGGATGCAGCAATCCATATCGGTCCCATCAGCGATTCGCGGATCATCGCAAAAAAGCTCTGCCGACTAACTTTTTCTGCCTGTGCCTCGCCTCAATACATTCAAAAATACGGTACCCCTCAAACACCAGAGGATCTGGCGCAGCATCATTGTCTGGCCTATCTGCTGCCAATGACGGGCGAGCACAGACCCTGGCAATTTTCAAAAAATGGTCAGGTCGTCTCGCAGACCGTAACCGGGAGTCTGAACATTAACAATGCAGAATCACTGCTGGAGGCCGCGGTCGCCGGTGGTGGCATCACGATGATCAGCAACTTTATTGCTGCCGAGGCCTTAAAAAGCGGCAAACTTGTGAAAGTGCTTGCTGAGTACGTCGTTGACGGACCAGAAGTCCACGTGGTGTATTTGCCTCGCCGCAATCTATCGGCGAAAGTCAAAGCATTTATTGATTTCCTGACTATCGTTGTCCAGGACATCGAGGGCTATTAGACGCTGCGTTAAAAATATTGTTCCATGCAGCGCTCAGGTATGATCTTTTCAAATTCTAGACAAAAAAAGACGACAATGACTTCGAACCGCAAACCCTTAAAAATATTTTCTACGCTTGCCGTGCGCAATGTTCTCAATACCATCACGGCAGAACTCGAACGTGTAACAGGTCGCACCATTGAATTTGACTTTGGCGCCACAGTACAGTTGTGCGAAAGAATCCGCGCAGGCAAGCGAGGCGATATCATTTTCGCTGTTGACAGTGCCATTGATGCGCTGGCAAACGAAGCCATCTTGCGACCCGCGAGTCGTATCGACCTGGTGAGCTCGGATGTTGCAATGGCCGTCAAAAAAGGAGCAAAGGCTCCCGACATCTCCAGCGTCGAGGCATTAAAAGCGACCTTGCTCGCAACGCCCTCCATCGTAATGTCCAAACAAGGTGCGAGCGGTTTGTATTTTGCGGGCTTAATCAAACGACTCGGTATTGAACAAGAAGTTCTGGCCAAGGCGACGGTTTTAGCCGAAGGCCTGACAGGAGAGCCTGTCGCGCGTGGCGAAGCTGTGCTGGCTGTCCAGCAAATGAGTGAATTGATGCAAGTGTCTGGTATCGATATTTTTGCAAAACTCCCACCTGCCGCACAAGAGTCAACAATTTTTTCTCTTGGCATATTCAAAGATTCAACTGAAGACCAGGCTATAGAGAAAATAGTTTCCGTCATGCGCAGTCCTGCAGTGATCGAAGTAATTCGAGGACAGGGACTGGATCCTTTGTAGCAGTTGAACATTTATTTTTTTAAAAAGCTGAATCTCCGGGTGCACCATGAACCATGAAAATCTGCACGACCTGACTATTGCCCAGGCGGCCCAATTAATTGGCAGCAAACAACTCTCACCTGTTGAATATGTCGATCAACTCAGTGAGCGAGCGCATAGTCTCGATACCCAGATTCATGCTTTCATTACGCCAACGTTTGAACTCGCGCGTCAACAAGCCCAAAGCGCTGAAAAAGAAATCATGGCGGGTCATTATCGTGGTCCGCTGCATGGCATACCAATCGGTGCGAAAGATATTTTCAACACAGCAGGTATCCTGACAACAGGTGGTTCGCGCACTGGTTCGCACCATACCCCAGCGACGGACGCTTCCATCATCTCCAGGCTCTATCAGTCTGGCGCGCTGTTATTCGGCAAACTCGCAACACACGAGTTCGCGCATGGAGGGCCTTCGCTAGATCTGCCCTGGCCACCGGTGCGTAACCCCTGGGGACTCGATAAATTCACTGGCGGCTCCTCCAGCGGTTCGGGCGCAGCCGTGGCGGCTGGCTTCATGCCTGGCGCGCTCGGCTCGGATACTGGTGGCTCGATTCGCGGACCGGCTTCTTTTTGCGGGATAGCGGGATTCATGCCTAGCTCTGGCCTTGTCAGCCGCACTGGCGTGATGCCAAATTCTTTTTCACTCGATCATTGCGGCCCCATGGCGCGAACGGTTGAAGATTGCGCCATGATGCTGCAATCGATCGCAGGACATGACCCGTCCGATGGAAACAGTTTCGAACAAACTATCCCCGACTACCGCGAGTCGCTTCAGGGCGGCGTCAAGGGCTTGCGTATCGGCGTACTGCGCTCGGTTTGGGAAAATGAGTTGGCCGTTAACGAGGAGCATAAAAAAGCACTTGAACAGGCTGTCTCAACGCTGCAAAAACTCGGGGCTATTGTCGAAGACTGCCAACTGCGACCTATGCAGGATTACATGGATGTAAAAGTTGTCCTGGCTGAAACTGAAATTTTTACAGTTCACCAGCAAGGCCTCATCCATCGCACAGCGGAATACGGGCAAGACTTTCTCACCCGCATACTGCCTGCCGTGCTGTTCCAATCTGTCGATTATGTGGCGGCCTCACGCGAACACAAAAAAATGCTTGCGCAGATGGAGCCCTTCTATCGGAAATTCGATCTGCTACTGATGCAAGGCTTTGGGCCCGCGCCTGAAATCAGTGCGCACCGCCCAATTAATTTCTGGAAACGTGCCAACGCGCAGGTGCTCGCCAATATCTCGGGTGGACCCGCGCTGTCTGTTAGCTGCGGCTTTAACGCGGCAGGTCTGCCGATGGGAATGCAACTGGTTGGTGCCCCGCAAAGCGATGCGTTAGTGCTGCGTGCGGGACATGCCTATGAGCAAGCCTGTAATTGGCATCTGGCACGCCCTGCACTGGATCAACAGACCAAAGCTCCAGAGCTCAAAGTGCCGGATCTCAGACCTGACACAAGTCATTGCGACACAAGCACTCAAGAGCTTGCGATCCGTATGGCAACTAAGGCAGGTCTCAAGCTGAATGATTTTCAACTCAGCCTCTTGCTCGAAGCCGCACCCTACGCGCTAGCCATGTCGGTGCGCTTGCGCCAGGAGCGGGATTGGTTTGATGAACCTGCGTTATGCTTTCGCCCTAACGCCTGACCCGTGCATTTTTTCCAACACCTTACACCAGCAATTTAACAAGTCATACCTCATATCACCGCTCAAGGACGCTGCATGAAAACCTATCGTATCGCCGCCATTCCAGGCGACGGCATTGGCAAAGAAGTCATTCCAGAAGGACAAAAAGTCCTGCAAGCGCTTGCCGCGCGCGACGCTTCACTGAAATTTGAGTTTGAAAGCTTTGACTGGGGTGGTGATTATTACCGTGCGCATGGTGTCATGATGCCGGAAAATGGCCTGGATGCTTTACGCGGTAAAGATGCGATCCTTTTTGGTTCGGCAGGCGACCCACATATCCCGGATCACATCACACTGTGGGGCTTGCGCCTCAAGATCTGCCAGGGCTTTGACCAATACGCCAACGTCAGACCAACCCGGATCCTGCCCGGTATCGATGCTCCGCTCAAACGCTGCACCCCTGAACAACTTAACTGGGTGATCGTGCGCGAAAACTCCGAAGGTGAATATTCGGGCGTGGGTGGTCGTGCGCATCAGGGACATCCAATAGAGGTCGCCACGGACGTCAGCATGATGACGCGTGCCGGTGTCGAGCGCATCATGCGCTATGCCTTCAAGCTCGCACAATCGCGTCCTCGTAAACTGCTGACCGTTGTCACCAAGTCCAATGCCCAGCGCCACGCAATGGTGATGTGGGATGAAATCGCAGTCCAGATTTCCAAAGAGTTTCCTGATGTCACCTGGGACAAAGAACTCGTCGATGCAGCCACAGCAAGGATGGTTAATCGTCCCGCTACGCTCGACACGATCGTCGCGACCAACCTGCACGCTGACATTCTGAGTGATCTGGCCGCTGCGCTGGCAGGCAGTCTGGGCATCGCCCCAACCGGCAATATTGATCCAGAGCGCCGCTATCCTTCGATGTTTGAACCGATCCATGGTTCAGCCTTTGACATCATGGGCAAAGGCCTGGCCAATCCCATCGGCACCTTCTGGTCAGTCGTCATGTTACTTGAGCACCTTGGCGAGCAGGCAGCAGCAGATCGCCTGATGCACGCGATCGAAGAGGTCACGGCCAATCCTCGCTTGCACACCCGTGATCTGGGCGGTTTAGCCACAACGGCTCAAGTCACTGCTGCCGTATGTGAAAAAATTGCCTGAGTGAGTTTTTGAATCTTTGAATTCAATACCTGATTATGATTATTTCTCTTTGCCCATGACGTAATCCGGCAAAACCGTCACCACCTCAGGGAAGATAGTGATAATCAGGATACACACCACCAGACACATAAAAAATGGAATCGCGGCTTTTGCAATGGTATTGCTGTCCTTGCCCGTCATGTTCTGCAAAACAAACAGGTTAAAGCCGACAGGCGGTGTAACCTCCGCGATTTCAACCAGCAACACGATAAAAATACCAAACCAGATCAGATCAAAGCCTGCTTTCTGAATCATGGGCAAGACCACTGCGGCAGTCAGAACAATCATACTGATACCATCGAGTGCCGTACCCAACACCAGATAGACAACGACCAGACAGGCGATCAAGGCATAGGGCGACAGGTGCATACTGTTGACCCACTCCGCCAACTCACGCGGTACACCTGTAAAAGCCATGGTCTTAGTCAGAAACGCCGCACCGGCAAGAATAATCATGATCATGCAACTGGTGCGTGTCGTACCCATCAGGCCTTCACAGAAATTTTTCCAGGTTAACGATCGGCTGTATGCCGCGATCACCAGAGAGCCAAATACACCATAGGCGGCGCATTCAGTTGCCGTGGCATAGCCTGCAATCAATACCCAGACGATAAAGACGATCAGACCCGAACAAGGAATCAGGTTGCCGCTTTTTTTGATTTTCTGCCAGAGAGAAGAAGGCGGATCCGCAGCGGGTACTTTGGAGGGATTGCGAATCGACCACCAGGCTATGTAACCCATAAAAAGCGCCATCAGAATCGCGGAGGGAATAAAACCAGCCAGAAAGATCCGGATGATTGAGGCATCTGCGGCGACCGCATACACCACCATGGTGATCGATGGAGGGATCAGAATACCCAAGGTGCCAGAGGTTGCCAAAGCACCTAAAGCCAGGCTCTCGTCATAGCCTCGTTTTTTAAGCTCAGGCAACGCCACTTTGGAAATCGTCGCACAGGTCGCTGCAGAAGAGCCACTGACGGAGCCGAAAATCCCGCAACCGAGAACAGTCGTATGCATCAAACGACCTGGGATACGATTGAGCCAGGGGCGCAGTCCCTCGAACATTTCCTCGCTGAGTTTGGTGCGGAAAAGAATCTCCCCCATCCAGATGAACAAGGGCAAAGCTGCGAGCTCCCAGGAAGCATTGCTTTCCCAGAAGGCTGAAAATAGATTTTTACCAGGTTGCGTGTTGACAAAAAACGCTTGTCCAACCCAGCCGCAAATCGCAAGCGTCATGGCGATCCAGATCCCGCCCGACAACAGCATCATCATGATGATGAGCAAAAACAAACCAATTCCAAGTGTTTCCATGACTAGTCTCTCGTATTTTTTGTGGGCTTATACGTCAGAGGAAAAATCGCCTTGGGCATGTCGCTCTTCGACTGCGACAACATAGGTTGGGCGATTACCGCGCGCGACGATGAAAAACTCATCCAGCACTGCGACAAAAAACAACCAGGCTCCCACTAAAAATGACATTTGCGGAATCCACATCGGGATAGGCAGCAAACCACCGGCAGTATCTTTAAACTCCCAGCTTTCATAGGTAAACAATGTGGCTGACCATGCCAGATAGCCCACCGCGACCGAGGCAACCCCCAAAGACACGAGTTCAAACTTCTGACGCGCCGCGGGTGACAGCTTTTCAATCAGCAACGTGACACGCACGAAATCGCCGTGTTTGAAAGAATGCGCCATCGCAAGGAACGCAGCGGCTGCGCACAACCAGGCCACAACGTCGTTGACCGCCCCCGTTCGGACGCCAAACTCTCTGAGGACGCTTTGACCAATCATCAAGACACAAATGGCCAACACGCAGAGAGCGGCTATACCGCCTGCTACGAGATAAAGGAAATCAAGAAACTTTCTCATGCAGGGGCATAGCCTTTAAATAGAAACACAAAATAGAAACACAAAGCAGAAGTACAAAAAATTAAAAACGACTGATTATTATTTGGCGGCCGGGAGGAGTTTGCGATATGCAGCGACCAACTCAGCGCCTTGAGGAGCAGACTTCTTCTCCCAGTCAGTCAGCATGATGGCACCGATCTGTTTGAGGTCTGAGGCGAAAGCTGCACTTGGAGGCGCAACAGTCATACCACGTTCAGCCAAAATCTTTTTAAAGGCATCCTCTTTCTCTTCGCTCAATTTCCAGCCGCGCTCCTGCGCTGCTGCAGCGGCTTTTGTCACGCTATCCTGAGTTGCCTTATCCAGAGCATTAAAGGCTTTGAGGTTAATCAACACCGCATTCTTGGGGATCCAGGCTTGGGCTTCATAGAAATATTTCAGGCTTTCATAGGTTTTACTATCGATACCTGTCGCGCTCGAAGAAGCATAGGTCTCCACCACACCGGTCGCAAGTGCCTGACTCAATTCGGCGGCCTGGATGGTGACTGGCTGCAGATTCATCAATTCAGCCATTTTTGCTGTCGCCGGCGAATACGCGCGCCACTTCATACCTTTCATGTCAGCCATCGACGTCAGAGGCTTTTTTGAATAAATCCCTTGAGGCTGCCAGGGAACGGTATAGAGGATTTTCATGCCTTGGCCTGAGAGGTATTTATCCAGAGCCGGAATTTGTACTTGTTCCAGAGCTCGTGCATCCGCGTAGCTAGAGGCCAGGAAAGGCACACCATCCATACCGAACAAGGCGTTTTCATTTTCAAAGTTCACCAACAGGATTTCACCTAACTGAGCCTGACCACCCTGCACAGCTCGCTTGATCTCAGTGGCCTTGAACAAAGACGCATTGGAGTGCACATTGATCTTAAGCTTGCCACCGGTTGCGGTATCGACTTCTTTGGCGAAAAACTCAAGGTTTTCAGTATGGAAGTTTGCTGGCGCATAGGCTGAAGGCAAATCCCACTTGGTTTGAGCATGGGCAAAACTGGTCAAGCCGAGACAAACCAAAGCAGCAGACAGCCTGGCGAGCGTGGAACGTTTCATAACCTCTCCTGTAGAAAATCGGTACAACGAAATTGGCATAATCAAAAAAGCGTGAAGCTTAAATAATTTGGTCACATCAAGCATAATTACACATAAACTTACAAATTAAAAACCTTACCTATGGTTTTCCCTAGGCTGGTGCAATGCACGGTCGCAGGCACCAAAACGGAGCGAGACAATGTCGGCAAAATATGAGTTGCTATTACGTGGTAATAGCCTGAGTTTTAAAGGTGGGTTCTTCGGTTTGTGCAACGTCGCGCTGGTGACGGCCGAGGACGGTAGCCGAATTCTTTTTGATACAGGTCATTACTGCGTCAGGCGCGGTCTGATCAACGGTCTGAAAGAGCGAGGACTCGCGCCAACCGACATAGACCTGGTTTTCTTGTCGCATCTGCACTTCGATCATTGCCAGAATCTGGATTTATTCAAGGGTGTACCTGTTTGTGTAGGTGAAACTGAAATCGCCTACGCCCACAACCCGCATCCGGAAGACATTTTTGTACCCTGGAAAATTCACGAGCTGCTTGCTGACTTCGAGCTACGCGTCTTGCCCAAACAGGGTTTTATTGCACCTGGCATAGAACATTTCGAAGTCCCGGGCCATACAAAAGGCTCGCAAGCTCTGCGTTTTACACAAGCCGATGGGCGACGCGTCGTGCTGGCTGGGGATGCAGTTAAATATCCAAAAGAAATTCTGGCCAAGGTCAGCGATATGTGTTTTGCAACACCCGAAGAGTCGCGCCAATCAATTTCAGAAATTTGCGAAGGGACCGACATCGTCGTTCCCGGACATTACCCTGAGATTTTCAGACGTAACGGCGGCTGGATTTGGGATCAATCGCCGTCTATCGAACTCATCATGCGCTAGATTTCAAGGCATTCGTGATGAAAGTCATTTCGTGACATAATTTTGGAGAGACACATCACACCATAGAGCATAAAGAATGCCTGAGCATGCACAGAATCAATCAACCGGTCCGTTTGCGGGACTGGTTGTCATAGAACTTGGCCACAGCGTCGCTGCCCCGTTTGCCGGGCAAATCTTCGGCGAGTTAGGCGCTCAAGTGATCAAAATCGAAAAATCAGAGGGTGACGATGCCCGCAAGTGGGGACCTCCCTTCTGGGAAGGCGCCTCGGCATTTTTTCAGTCGCTGAACCGCAACAAAGAATCCGTAGTCTGCGATTTGCGCAATGCTGAACAATTAGAAGCTCTCAAAACACTGATCTGTGAAAAAGCGGATATCGTGATTCAGAATCTGCGCCCGGGTCATGTTGAACAACTCGGCTTGGATGGCCCGACCTTGCTCGCGCGTCAGCCAAGACTGATTTATTGCAACCTCGGTGCCTTTGGAAGCACAGGCCCGCTCAAAGACCGTCCCGGCTACGATCCCCTGATGCAAGCCTTTGGCGGCATTATGAGTACAACCGGTGAGCCTGGCCGACCCTCGGTGCGGGTCGGAGCCTCGATCGTCGACATGGGTACGGGTATGTGGAGTGTGATTGGGTCGCTCACTGCCTTGCATGAAAGGCACACGACGGGACGCGGCCGAGTGGTTGACGTATCCTTGTATGAAACCGCAACGACCTGGGTGTCGCTGCTTGCTGCGCAATTCCTTGCCTCTGGACAGCTAGCAACCAAACAAGGCTCAGGCGCGCCCGGTATCGTTCCCTACAAGGCTTACGCAACCGCAGACGGCGAGCTGGTCATTGCTGCCGGCAGTGATGGACTGTTCAAATCACTCTCAGCGGTAGTGGGTCATCCTGAATGGAAAGACGATCCTCGCTTTATCGACAATCCTGCCCGTGTTGCAAACCAGCAGGAACTTTACGCGATGCTTGATGCGATCATCGCCTCCGGGACAACTGCTCACTGGACTGCCGCGCTTGAAGCCGCAGGCGTGCCCTGCTCGCCCGTGAACAATCTGCAACAAATGGTCGAACATCCGCAGACCTCAGCATTAGGACTCGTGCAAGCCGTACCTGGCACCGCAATGCGCTTCATTGGGTTGCCCTTGAGTTTCGATGGCCAACGCCCACAGCCAACCTCTGCGCCACCCAAGCTTGGTGAGCACACTCAACGCTATATCAAAAAGGAAATTTGAATGAGCGCTTTTCCACAATACGAAACGATCGCGACCGAAATGGTTGGTGCCTATGTACTAAAGGTCACACTCAATCGTCCGCAAGCGGGCAACTCCGTCAATACTCAAATGGGTCATGACTTGCTTGATCTGTGGAATCGTCTGACCGCCGATGCAGGCGATGTTCGCTGTGTCGTCCTGACCGGTGCGGGCGATAAAATATTTTGTGCAGGTGGCGATTTAAAAGAGCGCAATGGCATGACCAAGCGCGCCTGGACTCTTCAGCACGAGCTCTTTGAACGCATGTACTGGACACTGGTTGATCTGCCTGTCCCCGTGATTGCTGCCGTCAATGGGCACGCCTATGCGGGTGGACTTGAAATGGCGCTTTCCTGTGACTTTATCTACACCAGCAATGCCGCGCGCTTCGCACTGACCGAAGTCACGCTGGGCATCATGCCGGGCGCTGGGGGTACGCAAAATCTGCCGCGCGCCATTGGCGAGCGTCGTGCAAAAGAAATCCTGATGACGGGCAAACCCTTTAGCGCTGCGCAGGCTGACAGTTATGGTTTGGTCAATGCTGTACTTGAGCCTTCGGAAGTGCTTACCAAAGCTTTGGAGACGGCCGAAACGATAGCGGGCAATGCGCCGCTATCGGTACGTCAGATCAAAAAATCTGTCCGCTACGGCGGTCAGATGGAATTGCGTACCGCCTTCCGTTTTGAGATCGAGGCCTATAACCATCTGATCGGGACTGAAGACCGACTCGAAGGTGTAGCCGCCTTTAATGAAAAACGCAAAGCGAATTTCAAAGGCTGTTAAGCCTAGGCTGCTCAACAGGCAGCATAAACCTTTATGAGCCTGTCCGAAAACCAGTAAACGAATAAACCAGTAAACAAATAAACAAGTAATCGAATAAATCAGTAATCGACTAAACGAATCAGGATAAAGAGAAGAACATGCGTCAAAAAATTACTCTGAGAGAAGTTGGCTTGCGCGATGGCTTGCAAATCCATCCGACCTTTATGCCTACCGCTGATAAGCTCGCCTGGATTGCAGCTGAAGCGGCAGCAGGGATGAGCGAGATCGAAGTGACCTCCTACGTCCCTCCAAAACTCATCCCCCAGTTCGCCGACGCCGAGCAAGTCACCCTCGGCGCTTTGAAAGTACCTAATCTGATTGTCGCAGCCTTGATCCCCAACATGCGCGGCGCACAACGCGGCATCGAGCTTGGCGTGCACAAACTGAACTTTGTGATGTCAGTGAGCGAAACCCACAACATGAAAAACGTCCGTCGCCCTCCCGAGGACTCGGTCACTGATTTCAAAGCCATCGTCGAGCTCGTCAAAAGCCAGCCCGAAGGCAAACGTCCCATCATCGTAGGTGGTCTGTCCACAGCGCTTGGTTGTTCCTATGAAGGTCGCGTGGCTGTAGCGCAAGTCGTCAAATATGCGAAACAACTCGTTGCCGCCGGTGCCGATGAACTGGTGGTCGCTGACACCGTTGGCTATGCCGACCCCAACCAGGTGCGTGAAGTATTCAAAGCGGTCTTATCAGAAGTCGGCCCCGTCATCGTTGGGGCCCACTTTCACGATACCCGAGGCACGGGCCTTGCAAACGTCAGCGCTGCGCTGGACTGTGGTGTGACACATTTCGATGCCTCCTTAGCTGGTCTGGGCGGCTGTCCATTCGCGCCCGGCGCGAGTGGCAACATTGTGATGGAAGACTTGCTGTTCATGCTGGATTCAATGGGACTCGAAACCGGTGTTGATATCGAAAAACTGATCGAAGTGCGCAAAATCATTTCACACGCGCTACCAGACATTGCGATGCAAGGTGGTTTGGCTAAAGCAGGTTTGCCGCGCAATTACATCTCCGTCGCCCAGCGCTTAGCGAACGCGGCGTAACGGATACTCATTCATTTCAGGACAGATTAACTATGACCCAAGCAGCAGAGCTACTGAGCATCGAAACCGGTGACGACTATCCAGAAATCCGCGAAGGCGTGCGCCGCGTTTGCGCTGACTTTCCAGGAGAGTACTGGCGCAACCTCGAAGCGAAAGAAGCTTATCCAACAGAGTTTGTGCAGGCTCTCACCGCCTCCGGTTATCTGGGCGCCCTGATCCCGGAAGAGTTCGGTGGCAGCGGCATGCCGTTGCGCGCGGCCGCGGTAATCCTGGAAGAAATCCACGCTTCTGGTTGCAATGCTGGTGCTTGCCATGCGCAGATGTACACCATGGGAACTGTTTTGCGTCACGGCAGTATTGAGCAAAAAAAGAAGTACCTACCTGGTATCGCCAGCGGTGCTCTGCGTCTGCAGGCCTTTGGCGTCACAGAGCCAACCAGTGGCACTGACACCACAAAACTTAAAACTCGTGCGGTGCGCGATGGCGATAGCTATGTCATCAATGGTCAGAAAGTCTGGACCTCGCGCGCCTTGCATTCTGACTTGATGTTGTTGCTCGCCCGCACGACACCGCTTGACCAGTTCAAAAAGAAAAGCGATGGTCTGTCTGTTTTTCTGCTCGATATCCGTGATGGACTGGGCAAAGGACTTGATATTCGGCCACTCAAAGCCATGGTCAATCATCACGCGACTGAGGTGTTTTTTGAAAATCTCCGCATCCCTGCAGATAATCTGGTGGGGGAAGAAGGCAAAGGCTTTAAATACATTCTTGATGGCATGAATGCCGAACGCATTCTGGTGTCGGCTGAGGCGATTGGTGATGCGCGCTGGTTTACAAAAACAGCGGTCGCTTATGTGAACGAACGTAAAGTGTTTGATCGTCCGATCGGACAGAATCAGTCCATACAATTCCCGATCGCGCGCGCGCATGCTGAGACCGATGCGGCCGATCTGATCCTGCGACGCGCTGCTGCGCGCTTTGCTGCAGGCTTGCCTTGTGGCGATGATGCCAATATGGGCAAACTGCTCGCCTCTGAAGCAACCTGGCATGCCGCTGAAGCATGCATGCAATGCCATGGCGGTTTTGGTTTCGCTAAAGAATATGACGTCGAGCGCAAATGGCGCGAAACAAGACTTTTCCAAATCGCACCGATTTCAACGAACCTGGTGCTTTCATATATAGGCGAACACATGTTGGGCATGCCGCGCTCGTTCTAACCCGCCCAACTTGCTTGATATAAATATTACGGAGACATTGAACATGACAAGCCTGACCCAATCGTTAGCGCAATACGTAGCAAAGCCAAGTTTTGGTGACAAGCAACACGAAGCATGCGAGGTCGCTAAAA
>Ga0208105_1000080_pt1 | contig 45073 bp, 48 predicted proteins | sample CryBogCBE16Jul07_FD_184574 | JGI IMG/M metagenome (GOLD analysis project Ga0208105, IMG submission 184574) | Freshwater microbial communities from Crystal Bog, Wisconsin, USA - CBE16Jul07 (SPAdes) | ecosystem: Environmental > Aquatic > Freshwater > Lake | place: Crystal Bog, Wisconsin, USA... | reverse complement strand
ACATCTTTCGGATGGGAGACGTACGACTACCAGTCTGCCCATACACGCTGTTGGCGACGACCTTGTAAGCAAGCTGAAGACCATTATAGACAGAGCGAGCAGCATCATCATGTTTAGGATCTTCCATCATTTGTTTGTACTCCTTCCGTTTTGCTAGCAGGATTTCAAGGGTCTTGGGTAGTACACCGGTCAACATCGGCTGGTCCGCCTTTGGCTGAACGTAGGTACAGACCGTCTTACCACCCGTCTCCTTGTTGTCGTACTCGACCTCGTCCAGTACATAGCCGTCGGCTCTCAGCTTCTGCATAGCCGGAAACGTCATTCCTTCACACTGGGCATCGACCTGCTTGTCGTTTGAGTCAAACGCTCGCATACTGACCAGCGTATCGGGTGAGATGTTGTAGGCAATCATGTTGGTCGGGTACAGGGAGTTGAAATCCAGAACGGACACGGGTTGGTCAAGGTACATTCCAATCTTTGGGCTGATCACCACCGCACCCTCGTATCCGGCTTCGTCTCCGAACTCGTGTTGCTGTGTCTGGATAATCTGATCTCGCTGGGAGGCGTAGTATACGACAGCCGAGAAGATTTTGATACCCTGCCCTCGCATGAGAACGAACTGCATCGGGACCTTACACACATCTGCCATTCCGCGTGCATTGACAATCGTATCCAGCTTCGACATGAGGGTCAGAACCAGGTCGCAGTCTTGAATACAGTACTTGGCAATCCGAGCTCGTCCAGCCGCACCCCCTTCGCGATGAAGACGGAAGAGCTCATGTGGGTCTACGTCGTCCTTGGAAAGAGTCCACTCCAAATGTGTTCGGTCCTTGTCGGAGAGTTCAGCGAAGAGGTCGTCTGGGGCGTCGACTGTGAATGTCTTTCCGTTGACAGATGTGACTCGGTACTTTTGCCCGTCTCGGTAGGGGTCTGACGTATTTCCAACCAGGTCAAAGCGGACGTAATTGCCAGTGCATAGACCCCGAGTACTCTTTGTGGTGACTTCATTGTATTGATACGTCGAAACCTTGTCTCGCAGGAACACGCTCGCAACCGAGTCCAGCTTGAAGGAGTCGAGGCTGTGCTCGCGACGCATATTCAGCAGCAGGTCAATCGACAACCGCCCCCGAAGAGCCAGCATGCGAAGGTCGTACTTCCCCGACGCCAACTCAAATCGCTTCGTGTCCGAGAACTTGGTCGAGTAATGTCCGTCCCGACTCCGAGTCTTGGCTGGCGGGGCTCGTGACAGGTTCATGTCGTCGAGGATGCCCAGGCGTCGGCATCGGTCCTCGATGTACGCGTCATCGAAACCAAAGGTATTGTACCCTGCCATGATATCCGGATTCTCGCGACGCACATTCGCTGCGAACTTCAAGAGCATCTCCGCTTCCGTTGCGCATGAGATGAACTCAGTACCAACTTCGTCCGATGGGTCAACGGTTCCAACCACAAACACCTTCTTGGACGTGGGCACCATGAGGTTGTCCGACCACCGATAGGAGATGCCAATTTGAACAATCGGGTCCTTAGCCGCCACCGGAAAGTTCTCGCCTTGGAGTGGGCACATCTCCAAGTCATAGCAGGCGACTTTGAGGGAAATCGTACCCAGAGCCGGCTTAACGGTTGTCCAATCGCACGTGTACATCGCGTCGATGGTGTACAGCTGCTCCTCCGTCTCTGAATCCACAGGCACATCAATCTCCTCACCTACAAACTGAATTGGAGACCCCGGACCGAGATGACGGTCATGAAGGAGACGAATGAAAGGCGGAAGCGTCGACTCGTACATCGTCCGATTGTCCGCCTTCAAGGTACGGATACGCTCGTGGTACTGCGAGAGGGTTTGGCAGGCAACCTTCCAGACGTCGATGGGTTTGAGACAGTTGAAGCCTGCCATCACGTCGTACTTGGATACCTTCGTCGCACCTCCTGGGTTTGCGCCTGCAACGTAGAAGTACGGCTTGAATCCGGTGATCCGCACGCATGCGACAGATTTGTCGCGTAGGCGTCCGAAGACATCCACTACATAGCGTCCCTTATCGTCATGTTCGTGCCAATCGGATGGCTGCATTGTTCTTCCTCTGACTTATACACTTGCTGTCCATTTTCTGTGAAACTTTCTGGGTTTGATGATAATAAGGATGTCAACAAATACAGTCGACTGGTTCTTTGCGAACACCCGTGGGAATGTCGACCAGTCCCATGTAACGGAGCACAACTTTGCAAACGAAGCCGCGTTTGGACGTCAGACTTCGTTCTTCGGAGGTGGTGATTGTTCCGGTACTCTGAGTCCTGCGGTTGCAATGGCGGACCAGCCGGGCATGATTGCCCGTGGCGGGTTCGGAATGGGGGCTGGATGCGAGATTGACAAGAACTCTGACCTTCGCTGGGGTGATGTCAGTGGGAGTCGCGTCAAGGGTCCCAAACAGCTTTGGGTACGCCCGTTTCCCACGACACCGAATCTCGGTGTAGGACGCCAGGCGGATGCGGTGGGAGACGAGTCATCGCTTCTCCACTTTGCGGTTCCGCGCACGAAGAAGGACATCTCGACCGTGATGGACAAGACGATCCCGAACTACTACCAGCCTCTCATCCCCGTGAAGGAGTCCGAGTTTCACAATCCCAATAACTGGGTTCAGTCGTGGACGTGGGGTGGCGATTCATCACGCTTAGTTAAGAAAACGCGAGTAGAACAAGATACATAATGCGGGTACTCTTCTTTGCCAATCGAATGCCCGACTTGTGCGGCGCGTTCTTGCATGACGTGGACTTAGCCACCGAACTTCAAAAACGCGGACATTCGGCTGTATTTTTGACGATTGAGAAACCGAAGGAAGGTGTGAATGGCGGAACCTGGCGAGGCTACCGTTTCATGCACTACACCGCCGGGTCATCGTTTCTGGACTCGAGCGAGCTGTGGATCTGTCCACACGCCCCGTGTCTCCCCTACGTCCGCCGTATCAACTCCCGCGGATACTTTCGTCCAATCGTCGTGACAGCCCACTTCGACGGGCGGTACTCTGTACTGACCGACCTGGCTTCGAACAAGTGGGTTGAGATGTTCTTCTTTATCAACCAGACGATGGAGGGACACTTTCGCAAGCACGTGAATCCCTTCCCTTCGTTAATCGTTCGCACGGGGATTGTGCGCCCATTGCTCCACGAAAACGCAATCAAGATGGAGACTCTGCCCGACGGAGAGATGATTACCCTGGTCAATGCGAATGTGAACAAGGGCGTTCATCAGTTCATTGAGATTGCGAAGCGTATGCCGAATCGCAAGTTTTTGGGTGTACGACCCTACTATGGTGAGCTCTGGTTGCCTCCCGCTCCGTCGAATATCGAATGGATTCCGTTCGACGACGACATCCGGAACATCTTAAAGCGCACTCGCATTCTCCTCTTTCCGTCCTACTACGAGAGTTTTGGACGCATCGCGATTGAAGCCATGTACAATGGCATTCCAGTCATCTATTCCAAACCTGCGACGGAGAATGTGGGAATTGTCGGTAGCACGGAAGGAGTGGAAGAGTGGATCATGCCAGCGGGAATTGGATGCCATCGCGAGAAGGCGGATGAATGGGTTGCAGCCATTGAGGCACTCGATGATCCTGCGACGTATGCGGCTCGGCGCGAAACGGTGGTTGAGCATGTGAAGTCGATGGACATCTTCTCGGAGACACAGCGAGTGACTACTTTAGTTGAGCAGTTTCAGAGAGACTACCCTGTCCGGATTGTAGCCCAGACGGCTCAGACGGCTCCTCAACAGGGAGACGCACCGAAGACGGCTCTATCCCCTCCGCCAGCGACTGCCCGGATCGGATTTTCGTCTGGGCGGCTGAGGATACAGCGCTAAGCGTGTCCATCAGTGCTCGTCCCGTCGCACATCGTTCCTCTTGCTCAGCTGTCATGCCGCGGTCAATCGCACGAGGCTTCGGAATGTACTTGGCTCCGGAGACTACCGGCAGTTTGAGCAACGCATCGATGGCTGCGTAGACGTCTCCGTTATGCGCCTGGATTGCGTCCTCGGCCTCCTTTTCAGAGCAGTTTGCGAAGGACATGACGATGGCGTTCATCTTTTCTTGATTCAAATGTAAGTACGTGAAGATGCGTTTTATCGAAGCCTTGTGCCCGCCCGCACTGTTGTACCTGATTTTCTTAGTCGTCCAGTTGGGACTCGACCTCACATTGGGTCTGTGGGTGACCTTCGCAATCAAGCTTGTACTCGGACTTGCGGTTGTCAAGATACTGGACACCTTCTGCGGCATCGGTCTGACACCGGTGTCGTGGGTGTTTGTAGCGACTCCGTTTGTTATCACGGCGCTGGCAACTGCGATCGCAATGGGGTCGAATTTCGACGAGACGATCATCGTCTCCTTACAGGCTGCGAACTCGAAGGAGACCTTCTCGGATGGTAAGGGCACCCCCTTCCTCCAACCGAATGCCCCGTGTGCTGGATGCCCTCCTGAACCCGGAATCACTCCGGCGACATCCGCGTCGACAGAAGGAGCTGGTGGAATCCCGTGGGGGCGGAAAACGAATGCGTCCTCCGGCAGCGAGTAGACAGCACGGATAAAATGTGTATCTCTCGTGCCTTCTCTGCTCTCTCCCGCTACCTCGCCTCTCAGCGCACCGACCGCGGCTACATCCACCGTAAGTATCTCCTTGGCGAGTACAGCGAGTACGACCCCCTCATGACCCATGTCCCCGAGGACTGCATCTACGTCGAGGAGTGGCGCAAGGGCGACGAGATGCGTCGCCGCGTCCTCTACGAGTTCGAGGAGATTACGTCCTACACTGGCAACCCGTTCGACCCCGTCAAGCTTCCGTGGACGTGGATTGGCGACGTCTCGAATGAGGTCTACATCACCCTGGCACTGAGCCACTACATGATGCCCGGCAACGAGATTCGTCTCGACCTTCTCCTGGTGTTCCTCAAGACCCACCCCAAGATGGACATCCGGTATGGAGACGGCAGGGCGTCTGACAAGGAGATTGTGTTTCCTAACGAGGGAGTAAGGATTGATGCCGACGGACCCGTTTAAGTCGGCTGAACAGTTCATTCAACTACGCGACAAGTGTCTTCCATCCACGTGGATGGACCAGGTACAACAAATCAACGACATGATTCTCATGCCGTTGATCACATTGTTTCTTTTTTTCACTGGGACGGTTGATGTGTTTGTAGTGTTGTCATCGGGCATGACGATGTATCGCTCATGGTCGGAATGGAATGAGTACACAGAACTCCGTTTCGAGATGCAGAGGTTCCGGATTCGCATGGCGCAAGTAGGTGGTCCGTTTATCACGACGAACAACCCGAAGTATATGCCGTATGTCTGGGCAGATGCGGTGGTTCGTCACTTGCCCTGAGTGTGATCCGAACCACCCGCATTGTAATAGACGGCAGCTCCGGGCGCGTTGGCTCCAATCGACTCTCCACCGAACCCAGACGAGCAGCCCATGCCACCTGTCCCTCCACGCTGACGGCGGTGGCGGCGGCGGTGACGGTGGCGGCGTGTCAAGCGACGACCACCCGTCGTGGGCGCATAGCTCGCTCCGCCAAACTCAGTTCCCGAGATGTTCGCTCCGGTGTACGCCATTCCCGCAGGTTGACCATTCTGTCCTGCGATCATGCCAGCGGCGGATGCGAACTCACCCCCGCGGTAGCGGCGGCGGCGTTGGTGCTTGGTGCGACGACGACTGCGACTCTTCACCATTTACATCTTCACGCGAAAAGACTCCTATCGTACCAGGCAGGTCGTCATACCATTCGTATCCACGTATCAGCGTCCCGGCGGGCGCATCCGCGAGTGCGAACAGAGCCACTAAGTCGGGCTGATGAAATAGACGCAGACTCTCGGCAATCCATGTCTGTCGGTCTGCCCAGGTTGCGAGTGGGTGGACAACCGTTCCGTTCATTGCCCACATGTCGCATACAACAAACACGTCCTTTGACAGTCGAACGGTACGGAAGATCGTGTCCCGACACATCCTCTCGTCCATCACGAGTGCGAGCTCCTCTTGGTGGCTGCCCTTCTCATCCGTGCTAATTGCTACGCACTCACTTGTCGAGGGTCTTTGGGTCAACAGCAACCAACCAGGCAGGCCGTTCAGTTGCGGGGCTCGATGCGTTTGCTGCTGTGTTGGGGAGCCCTTCCGTACGAGGGACTTCGGCTGATAGAGGTTTCTCATACGTTGGTACATTCACGACTTGCTGTACTTCAACCGGTTGCGTGAAAGGCGGAGGCGGCGGCGGTGGAGGTGGCAGGGAAGGCACCGGCAGCGGTGTGGGATACATCCAGCGCACGAGTGCGAATACAGACACGTGAATGGCAATAAGCATAATCAACGAAGACATCGCAGTAAGGATAACGTCGAAGGCTTCCATTTGTTGTGTTCCGTCCTTTTCTTAGTGTTTGTTTCTACGCACTTCTGCGAAGTACTCAACCGCTCCCATCGTCTCTTCACTCCACCTGCGGGGGTTCGTTGAATAGACTGTCATTGTCGAGTACTCTGCGTTGTATACGCGTGACACAACACCGCCCTGAAAAGGACGTTCAAAAAGATGGATACCGGACGAATCACGCTGAATCACTTGGTAGGTGCGTGAATGCGTGTTAATGCGTCCGCGTCCGGTGTAGAGGAATCGAACGTCATGAACTGTACCCCGTCCTTTTGCCCATTCGGGTCGTGTAGTTGTGATTTCAATCTCCATTCTCCACTGTATTAGCGAGGACGATAGCCTCTAAGCTCGACGGGTTCGCAGCCGTCTCAACCATGATCTGTACAACGCCGTCGAGTGCGCCCTCGATCTCGCTCCACACGTCCGGATCGTTCACGAAGATGGTCGTGCGCGTCGTTCCGTTTGGAAACTTCTCGATTAACTCGGCGTCCTTCGCGTCCAGAAGGTGCATGTACACACGCATCTGAATCTCATCGTACCCCGGAGGCGACTGGAAGTACCGAGTCCGGTTCTTAGAATCCACGACTCGCTTCTGAGCCTCAACGTACCCATCCGTGCGCCCCACGAGTACGAATGCGCCCTTGTCCATACGGAGCATGCGGCTGTTGCGCTCCGTGACAACCACATTGCGCTTTGCAGCGTAGTCATCTAGGATGGCTGTCTCATTCGTCAATCCACGCTGGGTGGAGACGCGACCCCGCGCATCGGACAGCAGCTGTGCAGCCATGGCTTTCGGCAGATTCGGCGTGCGGTCAATCACCTTCTGACACGCAGCTTCTACTGACTCCAATGTATCCTTCACGGTCGGAGCCAATGCGACGGCTGCCTCAGCAACCGTCTTCTTCGCCAGCGCGACAGCGACCGCCGCAGCTGCGTTATCCTTCTCCGTCTGAGGAACCTCAATGCCCGCAGCCACCTTCATGTCGAGCTCGTGACTCCGAGCCTCGGCGGAGAGGAGAGCCTGAATTGCATCGACCTCATTCGCAGCCGCAACGTCGGCTACCTTACACTTGTCCAGAGCTGCGGCTACACTGTCCTGAATACCGCGGTCTCGGAGAAAGGAGTTCTTGAACCGAGAGACTGACTTGCGGTTGTGTGTGTGCTCGATCCTCTCGATGACTTGGACGAGTGCCTTGTCCTTCTTGAATACATCGTACATGGTCTGTGAAGCAGTCTGGTAGGGATTACGTCCAATGAGGCTAGCCACCTGGGTGGCGGAGATGCAGGGGCGGAACATTCTTGGGTTGAAGACTCTACTTCTATGCCTTGGATTCGTTTTCAGGCGAAGCTTCGCTGCATCTTGATAATCGCGTCAATCCATCCAGGCATTCCGTTCAGTACATTCGAGACTTGAAGTGTGGGAGCCACAGGCGTTGTGTCCAATGACCCTTCGCATAACAGGGTGACGGCTGTGAGAAGCAGGGCTCGCTTACCCTTATCCGCCGACGACCACCGGAGGCTATGAATGCGGTACAAGACATCAATGTGTTCACGAGACGTGGGTGGTGTATTCTTGCGAATCGCATCCCAGAAGATCCAAACAGGGTGCGTCCCGTCGTCTTTGGATACATACTCGTCTGCGCGATTTGCGAACAGCAGATGAGTCTTCGTCTGCTTCTTGTGCTCGCGACAAAACGCAAAGACCCATGACATCCAGTACATGGCTCGCGTAAGGTCACGCACGTCCGAGCGGATGCAGTAGCAGAACTCATTGATTGGAACCGCAACCGGCATTGGGTCCGACGGTTTCAGCACGGAGGTGCCATATAACCTCGATGGTGATTTCAGGCTCTCTTGAATGGTTACGGGGTCAAAGTCATGAGCTGGCTTGATTGTCGGCAACGACAGTAGTTTGTTCTTGCGACAGAAGGCGAGCGTCGCTGCGACTTCGCAGACTAACTTGCGAACGTCTGGGTTGTTTCGAATCTGTGTCATGTTACGAATGTCATACGCACTCTCAATCGGCGCGTAGGCTTCGTACGTCCGAGCGAGATACAGGAACACATTCGGCTGAGCCCGGTTGATGTGAAGAGCCGCGGCTTCGAAGAACGAGTCCCACAGACTATGGACTAGACCCGAACACAGGAGTTCAAGCGTCCAGTAACACGCATAGTCCGCGTGCCCCAATTGGATGGTCTGAATCAACACTTTGCGCACATGCGATCGAGGATGCCCGCAAAAGGTTGTTTTTTGGAATTCTGTAACCGATCGTGAGTCGACGACCTCCATTGAATGTGTCAGCTGCTTTTTGTGTGTTACTCTGCCGCAAAGGCTCCGCCGATTGTTTTGAGGACGCTCATTGTATGAGGACTTGCGGGTGCTCGCCTTGGAGGACCACCTGTCTTCGTCTTCATCACTCGGAACGCACCACCCGCCACGGGAGGAGGCGCTACGGCAGCTCGAATAGCCGGCGTGGAGTTAGCAAACAGCTTGCGTCCGATCATGACGATGGCAAACAGCAATGCAGCAATGATCGCGAAGTTGAGAACGGCATCTAACCACTGACCATAGTCGGTCGTCTCCTTCTGCTTTCGGTGATTGATGCTGATCTGGTTCTGGATGTCCTTCACCTGCTTCTCGAACGTACTCACGGAATACTGCATATCGTCCTTCACGGAGAGGATATTGTCCTTCACACTGCGAATGAGGTCGAGAGTACTCTGCTGCTGCTTCGATTGATTGTTCAGGAACTGAAACTGATCGACGAACTTGGACGTCACGGTGGCTGCGTTGAGACGAGCCGCTTGCTCAATCTGGAAGGACGCCGCTTTCGGGTCACTGGTCAATGCGATATACTCAGCCTTAGCCGCGTCCGTTGCGTCGCCGAGTGGTGCGTCCAAGAGAGTCTTGGTCGCAGACTTCACAGCCACCTCGTGGTTAATCTTAGAATCTGCCAGTGCCATTTCATCTTTGAATGTGTTGAGGGCATTGGTATATCGAGTCTTTGCATCACCTGGTGAAAGCGAGCTGATACTGAACGCTGACTCGTCATTCATTGGACGTATAACCATGGGTAGCGGAGTGAGATGGACGAACACCTCCGGGTCGACTGTACTTACGCAGGCTTGGGCTCCGTCGACGGGCTTCAATTGGTAGCCTTTCGGACAGGAGAGTACGCAGGTCAGAATCCCAGTCCCAGGAGTTGCCTCGATTGGACACTTGAACTGCTGATTTCCCATTACTTACTATACAGATAGATTGCCAGTGACAAGCCAACACACAAGGTCAAGAACGCAGCTCCATGCACGACTGACGACGGGAGAATCAGGTATTCGAATATCGTGAGGATGATGAAGAACAGGCAGAGCTGAATCGGGCGCGCGCTCTGGCTCGCGAGTTGGAGCGTACTGAGGCGCATTGTTTCAATGTCAGTCGCCGGCTGCGTGGGAGGACGAAGAGGTCTCAGGGCTTCAATTGTCTCGGTATAGGCTCCCGCTACACCATGGGTTGACCGAATCGCGTCGTGTCGAGGCGAGACATCGTCCGTCTCTGCTTCTTTGAGTTGCAGGGCGGCGGCTTGATCGGTCTGTACCTTGCGAGTGAGCGTAATGAAAGCGCTCAAAAACCTCGCTTGTTCGTTCGCGAAGGCGGTGATGGTAGCCGCCCGAGGCACATCTTGTAGCGGCACGAAGTACTTGCTATCCGCCGCAGATACACATCGCTGTCCCGTCGAATCTTGCGTGTATGCATATCCAGCCGGACACGTGATATGACACGTGTTCGATACACCAACATCAAAGCCTGCTGGGCAACTCATTACTTATTCGCAACAAACGGTCTCAGACCAGAAAAGATGGGACTCACGAGGCGGGCATCCCTGGTTGCTTGTTGACTTTGTCCCAGACGGGCAAAGGGAATCCGAATCGTCGTCGACGGGTCGATGTACGGAGCCACCGTGGCTGCCATGCGAACAAAGCGAGTGTATTCGGACGCATCGACTCCGCGCATGTGACGCTGAGGAGCACTCGGTTCGTAGAACGATTGGGAAACCGGCATTTTATTACTCCTCAACAAGATAATGGTCGAGTGGCTTACTGTCCTATTGCTGGGACTGCTCTCCGTTGTATCGCTCTCTGCGCGAGAGCATGCCACATTCACGGCTCCGACACCAGCCGGACAGGGACCCGCTAGCCCGATTCCTCGCGATTTCCAGACTGTGTTGGACGCGTACACCAATGCCTATGTCCAATACTTCAAGCACAAGGATACCGCGAGCAAAGCCGTCCTGGACCAAGCTCAGACGCAGATTCAGGCTAGTCTTCAATCGATGAAACGCGGTATTGACCAGAACCAAGTCTTCATTCAGACGTTTCTCAATGACTACCAGAACACGAACCCCGAACTAGACAAGCTCCATAAACAAGCACAGAAACTCGAAACGCTTGGTCCGAAGACAGGTGATGATCTCGAAGTGTCCACGCAAAACGCAGCACAGCCGCTGAATTATGCGGCTCTGTTGACACGTGTCGTTATACTGGCTGGAATTCTGGGTGTCGCTACGTTGTTCTCGTAACGAACACAAGAAGCCCGATTGCCGCGACCAAAAAGGCGATGCCATACCCCTTCATCTCCGTACCGTGCTGAACGTCTGTTGTCTGGTGAATGAGACGAAGCGTCTGGAGATGGTCAGTGCCTTGGAGAAGCTCATTGTACTCGTATTGAATCTGCATGATTCTACGAATGAGCTCGTCCTGCTGGGATGTCCTGCCTGTCTGCTCACTCAGTTCGAGCATCTCCGACACCGTATCCTTCATGGCTTTCTTCGCCGCCGCAATCGCAGGAAGCCCGGACGCGTCGTGTGTTTGGGCAACAAGTTGGTCATAGATGGCTTTCTGTTGACGGTACTTCGCCTCCAACTCATCCATTGTGATTATACAACATTTACGTCTGCAACACAGTAGCGATAGTACATACACTTGCCAACCGTATCGCTGTGACGTGTGATCTCAATGATATCGCCAGGCACCGCACCGAGGATACGAGCCTGGATATCCTGCGAGTCAATCCACGGCAGCTGGTCGTGGGGGCGGACAACCTTGTTCTTGTCGAGCACAGCCTTCGCCTCGTCGGGTGGCAGAATCCGGTGAGGGACCGACATCCGGTGCTGGGTAATGTCCATTTGAAGCTCGCGGATGTGGAAGAATGTCACCCGTCCCGCGTGTTGTGCGCGGATGATATCGAGGAGGTTCTCGGAGAGCCGGGACATTGAGATCACGACGATTCCATGATTGAACTTGTTCTCGGCTGCGTAGTCGAGGTACGTCTTAACGTCACGTTCGAGCATCTTGTCCTTCTGACTGCAAATCACCAGTACATCGCCGACGGTGTAGACGTTCGCATCTTTGAGGTCGGTCGGGATGCTCTTCGTGACGGTGGATAGCTTGCGGCGCTCAAAGTGAATGCGAAGGGTGTCGAGAGCCGTTTCCTCCATTATGCTTCCCTTTCTTCTTGTGAGGAAAGAGTTCGTTTTTTCTCGCCCGAAGAGAACAATGCTTCACATCGCAGCACTACTTGCAGCCGGAATGACGTTATGGGCTGTATGGACTCTGTCGGGCGCCCAAGAGAAGTTTCAACCCGAAATGCTCGACAGACGTCAGGATGAGCACACACAGCGCGTTGAACACTCGTCGTACGAACAGCGGACGAATCACATGGACTTCACGTCCTTCGTCGAGCCAGCCTCCGGTATGCCAACACCGTTTCGTGTCAACGCATATACAGCGGTGATGTGAGAAGAGATAATGAAGATTCCGAAAGCCTTGCGGGAACAAGTATGGATCGTGAAGATTGGACGAAAATTCGATGCGAAGTGTAGGATCGTGTGGTGTACGAACCGCATGAACGTCTTTGACTTTCAATGCGGTCACAATATCCCGGAGAGCAAAGGAGGTCCGACGACACTCGATAACCTCGTTCCCATCTGTTCCCGCTGTAACGTGAGCATGGGAAACCACTTCACAATTGACCAATGGAATGCAAAGTCCCCTCCCATTCGGAGGTGGCTATGCCAATTCTTCTGGTCTTCCTAAGTTCCGAAGACATGCGCGATAAAAGGAGATCAAATGAAGAACCTCCCACTCTTGAAGGTCTGCGCGTCCTTTCTTAAAGGAGTTCCAGAGCTTCACGCATGCAGGTAAACACGTCACGTAATCCCCCGCGGCGAAACTGCCACGGATCAGAAGGCGAAGAGGCTCTGACGGACGAACTTGGATCCAGTTGTAATTCGTGACCATCTCGGTGTAGTCGCCGTAATAGACCTCAAAGATGTCCGGGTTGTCGAAGTACACTGCGCTAAACAGCTGTTCGTCCGCGTGCCCATATCCAAGGTTGAGGTAGTGCAAAAACTTCGCTTCGATCTCATCACAGAAACGCTTCATATACTCGGCACTACCCGTGAAGAACCCGCTACACATACTACAGCGACCCGACCTCAAGGCGTCGATAAGTTGGTCCTTCGGAATGTAATCAATGTAGCACGTCGAGAACTTGTCGCGGAACCCCTCAAACACGCGAGGGAGTTCCTCTACGTTCCTCGCACCCATCCGCTGAATACAGATGTTCAGCCATGCGAAGTGCGTTGACTTGAACGGATTGTCTGCTATTGCACGTTTGAGCATTGCGTATCGCGCCATACAGAGCAGGTAATAGGACGCGGTATTGCGGTCGTCGGGGTCGGGGTTGATCTTGCGATTCTCTATGATCCGGTCACGGTACGTAGTCATCTCAAAGTCATCGAATGACATGGGGACAAACTTCGTCTTATCCAGGAGATGGGGTGGGCGAAGAGCATGTAACGCGCTCAGCATATGCTCTTCGCAGAACACGACTAGATTTTGATCAAGGTTCATCGTAGCGACTGCGTTCTGCAAATAATGCGTAGCAGGGCGAGACTTGATGCTAGGAGACGCATCTGGCATGTGGGTCAGATCAAAGTATCCCGTTACAACTGTCCAGTTCATATCTTAGTTACAGAATGAGCTAGTAAATAGGTAAAATGGCATTCTACATCAACCTGGACCGTCGCACGGACCGGCGCGCCGAGGTGGAGCAGGAATTCGCGGATAAGGGATTGGTGGTTGAGCGATTTCCAGCTGTTGAGTACACCCCCCCTGCGATTGGCTGTAACCTTTCGCACATCGAAGTCTTGAAGCTCGCTCGGGCGCGTGGATATGAGTCTGTCATGATCTTCGAGGACGACTTCAAGTTCGTAGTCTCCAAGGAGGAGTGGATGCAGTTAATCGCACGCCTCCCGAAGAGTTATGATGTCATCATGATGGGCTACAATAAGATTGAGCCGACGCCGTACGACGATACGTTTGTTCGTGTACATGGAGCCCAGACGACCAGCGGCTACATTGTTCATTCTCGGTTCTACGACAAGCTCATCGCGCGTTGGGAGGAGGGTGCGGAGCTATTCAAGCAGAATCCCCATCTGGACTGGGTGTATCTCCTTGATCAGTATTGGAAGCCGCTTCAACGTATGTTTGAGTGGTACGCGTTCAAGACTCGTATTGGGGTTCAGCGCCCGGGGTTCAGCGATCTTGCTGGACAATTTGTAGAATACGATTGTTGATATATCCGCGTTGGAAGGCTGGGCTAAACACTCGCATCGACATAGCCAGAGCATTCTCTGCGATGACTCGTGCTTCGTCATCGTGGTCAACCAACCACTGAACCTTCTCGACTAGGTCCGACAGGTCGTAGTTCACGGGAACATAGTTGACCATTGGTTGCAGTTCAGAGTGGAACCACCAACGACTACCCGGATGCGTGATGAGAATCGGCACGGAGCCGATCGCAAATCCCCACTGACCATTGGAGGCTTGTGTGTTTCCATCCACGATCAACACATACTTGTACCTTGAATGTGCGTCAGGACCGAGTAGCGACTTGTCTGCGAAGTGTTCGGGAGGAATGATATCGTCATTCACAGGCCATCCGCCCGGCACGAACTTCACATCTGTGTTCGGAACACCGAACAGCTTGTCGACGACTCGCATGCGGACAGACGGACGGTGAAACCCACTGGACCCACCCCTCCACATCACGACGGGAATCTTTTCAGACCACGGACGCTGCGGAAACAGCAGTCCGTGTACGAATGTGAGGTCATCCCATGGCAAAAGGCACATACTTTTCGCGTTGAACTCGCGCGCTGCATACAAACACACCATCGGTCGCGTGTTCGGGTGCGCACACTCCTCGAACTGGGGGTACATCCGAGCGGGTGTTACCTCGTGGGCAGTACGTCCCAGTGAAGCCATCATGCAGCCGTATTCCTCGTCGCCGATCACTCCATCCGTTTGTGGAAATATCACTGTGATAGCATACGGACGGACATACTCCGTTACATATCGGTAGATAGGTCCGTTGATCGCTAGCTTTTGATCATAGGATGCCCATGTGTGGGGAATACCCGGTGGCACGCAGACTACATTATGAGGAACGTTAAGGATAGCCGGAGTATGATCAGCCGGGTACCAGTCGACCTTCCATCCCTTTGATTCAAGATGCGCCCACATATTCACCTCCCAGGACAGTTTAGGGAGCTGAGGGTACTCGCGAATGTACAAGTCGTAGAAATCGAGTAGCGATTGACGGTCACCTAGGAAGAAACCGCCACAGAAGCGCCAGTTGACAGAGTCCCAGATGACTGTGTGTTCCCAGCAACCTGGGAAGAACATACACTGTTTCGGTAGAGCCGCTCGAGCAATTGACCTGAGCTGGTCCCCAGACTCTGGGTCGCGGAGGACGTGGTACAGGTTAAAGTCTGCCCAAGCGTAATGTGTGGAGTCGTGGAGTCCCGACTCAATGGCTCGCTTCACGAGTTCAACCTTCGCATTCATGAGAATGAGGAAGTTGCGAGTATCGTGCTGAACGGACCGCGTGTCCGGTAGACCTTCCGGTGAGATGGAATGCATGTACAAGTCCGTCAGCGAGATCGATTCCACGACACCGTTGCGAACGTGTACCCTGTCGCGATACTCTGGGCTAACAAACACGTGGAGACGGATGCCAGTTGCCTCCAACTGCTTGAAGTGTGCAAACCGCGAGTCGTCTGTTCGATCAAGTGAACGGACTTCGTGAAGGTTCAGAAACGCGGTAACAAACGTCACCATTATCATTGTTCAACTGAATTCTGAAAGCAATACGTACGTGACTTTGACGTTCTCTTCCTATTCATACAATGTTGACGCTTACGGTCGAGCTTGCAGGGGGGTTGGGAAACCAGTTGTTTCAGCTGGCTGGGCTGATTCATATTTCGCGAAGGACGAAGAGGATTCCGTACATCCAAACGGTGGTAAATCCATCCGTGCACACGCACGTGAACTACTTTGACACGATCTTCTCGAAGTTCCGTATCATGGTCTCTTCGCGAAGACCCGAATGGGCAGTCACGGAGACGAGGTTATCCTACTCAGGATGGGCATCTCGCTTTGAAAACTATAGAAATCCTACTATGCTAGGATACTTCCAGGACTGGCGATACGTCGACGCGGATTTCTCATCGTGGCTCACGTTCACAGACAAGACTGCGAGGTATCCCGGTTTGAAAGAGGGTGTGTTCCTCCATATTCGCGGCGGTGATTACATAGGACACCTCTTACACGACGTTGGTTTGGATATGTACTACGAACGTGCGATTGAACTGTTTCCCGGAAAGCACTTTTTCCTGATAACAAACGACTTGGACTACGCGCAATCTAAGCCGTTTCTGCGCAACATTGCCTATACAGTCGTGCAGGAGAACGAACTCGATACGCTGTACATCATGAGTCAATGCGGCGGAGGAATCTGTGCGAACTCAACCTTTTCATGGTGGGGTGCGTACTTGAATCCGAACCGAAAAATCATCATGCCAGATGTATGGTATAACGACCCTGACATGTCTACGGTTGGCTACTATTTTCCAGGTGTCATCAAATGTCCAGTGTTACCACCTTCGGTGGAGGTGGCAGAGGCATCGTTCCCGCTGCGCGATGAGTCAGAACCTCATCCCACGTAGTGCGCAACGCTGCGATGTGGTCGGGAAGCCAGTTCGGGTCCTTGGGGAGGAACGCCTTCTTGACGGACACTAGACGCCAGAAGACGAACTGTGCATCGCCCTTGGTGCTCTGCCACTCATTGAGAGGCTGTCCTGACATGTACTCGACTGTCTGATCGTCAAACACTGCGATAACTCCCTTTGGCTCGGGAGACCGAAGCCACTCGGAGGAGAAGATCTGCTTGAAGCGAAACTCTGCGTACTCACACTCGTCGATGCCCGTACACTCCATTTGCATCTGCATTTGGTGTACGTAGTCATCTGGTATTCCATTGGACTCCGGTCGCGAGATTGGACACTTGAACTCGACGAGACGACCTCGTCGGCGCACGTCATTCGGATCGTCTGGAAAGACGATACCATCCGGTGATGCGCCTAGAAAGGAGTGAACGGGATGCGTGACACAGGACACATCTACGATGTGGCATCCGGTCTCCTTCTCGTACATCGCCTTGGCAATCGGCTCAAACCGCGTACCCCAGATGAGGGCTGGAATGGGGGGTCCTGTTTGAGGCTGAGGCGGTACGAGCTTGCGGACGATAAGAGACCGTCGAGCCTCGCCACCCGCAAAGACACCTGACACCTCGGAGGCTGTAATCATCGTTCCACGTTTGGCATGCCACTGACTCGACCGCTGGTCGTTCATGCCGTAGTCGCGAATTGTTCGCCGCACGCATCGGTCACGCAACCACATGTGTCCAAGTGGACCCTTCATCGCAACTTCAAATGCAGCGAGTACATACCGACGAGAGCGCGTGTAGCTCAGAGAAGGGATAAGGAGTGTCAGCAAGAGGGCGAGTGGTTTGAGGCGGTTCTTGGCATGTGTGTACGGTGGATCTCGAAGCCATTCGGTTACAACGGCGTCCATGCGTTTATGTATGCGTCACGCCGGAAAACTCATTTTCAGTACTTGAACACAGAGTGGGTATGGAGACAATTCAGAGTAAGGAGCAGTGGGTACTGCACCGTCTCGAAAAGTTCTACGCTGACTCAACTACCTTCAACCGCGTCGAGGAGATTCTCGCGGGGAAGTCCCGTCTGAGTCTGCGGCTGCTCGACTGGTTTGTGACCAATTATGCGAAGAAATACAACGTGTCCTTCATGACGTCGACGAACCGTCACGTGATCGTGTATCTGGTGTACAAGTCACACTTGAAGGCATATAACAAAAAGATGTTCGACCCCTTCTGTCGTTGGAAGCGTATCCAGTTCAAGGGCATGGACACCACCGTAGGACAACTGAACTTCTTCGAGTGGGCAATTCAGGATGAGGTGCTTGATTACCTGGACATGCACTACGACGAGGTCCATGGGGACATGGAAGCCTGTTCGCAGGTGATTCAATCGACAGATGGCGAGCGTCGCAAGCGCCACGAGCTCAGTCGGTCCGCCACCAAGTCCGTTTGTGTCCACGATGTGCCCGTCAAGATTACCTTCGATTAGAGGTAATGGACTCGCAGGCAGAGGAGGACAAACCGTTCGTCGAAGTGCCGAAGGAGATTGTCTCTCCTATTTCTGAAGGAGAGCTAGATGCACTTGCGGCAGATAGCCAAACATTGGCGGTCGGACCGGCTCCGCCAATTACAGGGGTGAAGCGATCTCGCAAATTCCTCACCCGGAACCGGATTCCCTTCACATCGGAAAAATTTAACCTGGTACACTATGCGGGAACGGTACTCGGTTCTTCGCGATTATACGTTCGGTACATCTTCAGGTGTGAGTTCGTCAGCACTGACGGCAGCAAACTCGCAACGGACTTCAAAGATGAATGGCAGGGTGCAAACGTCGGGTATCAAGAAAAATTGCACGAAATACCCGGTCCTGCATTTGGACTTATACGGTTAGTGTGGCCTTCCTCAGAAGGGCAAGTGCATCACATCATACCTTACCTCGTGAACGGACCACCTGAAGGTAAGACCATCTGGTTTCTCGAACAGTACGATACGACCTTCTGGTGGCTGTTCAACGAAAGGGTCAGGAAATGGCACGAAGTTGTTGGGGAAGCAATGATAGGGAAAGGGCACAACTATATCCGAGCATACATTCCTGCTGCCAGTGCCATCTCGGGAGGAAAACATATAACGTACGCATCGGGGGTGGCGAAAGGTCTTCAGGGATATGATATGGACCTTCAAAAGAGCAATACAGGGGAAAGTGCAGAAACGTGTGTACCATGGTCAATGGTTATTCTGAAGTACATTATGGATCCGACAACGATCGGAGTGAAGGAACCTCAGTTAGCCTTAGAAACTGTGAAACAAGAAGACTTCAACAAAATGTACCGAATTCTAAATGACAAACGAGATGATATCTTGATGTGGGTACAGGGAACGATAGCGGGAGGTAAACGCCGCACGCATCGCCGCCGGCGTCAAACTCGCCGCAAAACCAAACGCTCTCGTAAGTAATGTTCTCGCGCATCGACCCAACGGTTCTCTACCCGGTCAGTCCCGATATCACTGAACACGATATTAACATTGTCTCCGACCTCTGGACGATGGCGGGTCGTCAAGTGTACCGCGGCGCGCGGGATTCGACGTATACTCATGCAAACGTCTACTGGCTCTATGACCCAGACGACCTCGATCGAGTTGGGTTGGCTGAGCATCGATTGGAGGCGCTGGGGGATGTGGAACTGCTGTGGTATCGCGACAATCCCTTCGGAACACTCCTCCAAGAGGATGGATGGACAGAAGGTGACAGTGTGTGGTCTAAGATTCCGGCTCACGTGTATGAGCGGTATCTCGCAGAGGGGTGGACGGGACCCGCTGCGTTTCTTGAACGCTGTCTCCACGGACAGATGCGCGTTGTGACCACACACCATCTCATTCAACGTCCATCCATGTACATCTGCGAGGCGTGTTGTGTGCGCTCGCTCAGTCCAATCCCGTGTTCAGACAAGGGTGTTCCACTTGACTACCCTTCAATGGAAAAGTTGTTTTGTATTGATGATAGGATGGTTGTTCACATCCCCCCCGCAGGGTCTTCTATCTGGTCACGGCTTGGGTTCACATCACCGCCGCCGCCGCGCGACGAACCTTCTTCGGAGCCGCAGGAGGCTGACTCTGCTGAGGAGCAGCCGGAGGCGTCGGAGAGCGATGCTCCTCATCCTCAGCCATCGGAAGCTCCATAGACTCCGGCTTGTCCTCGTTCTCCTCAATCGGCTCATCGGGCTCCTTGATGTCAGCGAATGCGCTCTTAGCTCCCATCCGCTGAGGAGGGAAGACCTTCGCGAGAACGACACGCCACGTCACACCGCAGCCCGTGCCCGTGACATAGATGCTCGGCGCGAGCACCATACGACCCTCGAAGCGCTTGGCAAACACCTGCTCGAGATTGTCAGGCGTGAGCTCAATCGTGTTATTGTTCGCATCCACCGCGTCCATCCCGACCTGACCATCCCAGATCGAGATCTTCATGCGGAGCGAAGGCGGGTACTTGCCGTTCGGCACCCACTCGCCGTTGACCTTCTCCACGCTAGGAGTCAGAATCGGCTTGCACGTGTCGCGGATAACCGCCTCCGTGCGAGCCTTGCCAAACCAACGACCGCTATTCGCAGTCGCAGCCTGGACGACCTTCTCCTGCATGTCGAGGAGGAAGTTGTAGAACTGACCAATCTCCGAGCCATCCGTGTTGCGCTCCTTCGCATACGAATCGCAGCCCTTCAGCGAAGCCAGGAGAGAGTAGTTGCGCTGACCCGTCTTCTCGTCCTCACGGACGACGACGCCAGCTGGGTAGTAGATTCGGGGGATACGAACCTGCATGAACTGCCCGTTGTACTTGATGGGAACGGTCTTGCCGCCAGCCTTGTTCGGGCGAATCTCGCCGATGACGACGCGGGTGATGTCCAGGTTCTCGGAAGGGATGATTGCAGAGGTAGCCATTTGAGTCGTGTTGTAGTCTCCAACTGCCTGTCGGACGCGGCATTCGTTTTTCGCGCACGTTTCCAGTTTTCAAGGCTCTATACAAACTAGTTAATGCCCCGTTGTGCGGCGGTGAAGAACTTGCGGTCTAGCGACCAGTGTGGTGCAGATGCGCTCAACGGACATGCATTGTGTGGGCGGCATATCCGGGCTGCGAACCCTCGTATCTGGGTCGATGTCTTCGCAGAGAAAGTCCGACGGTTTGTGAAAGTACAAGCCTTGTATCGAGGGTGGCGGATCCGCCACCTGTTAGCTGTAGCCGGACCAGGTGTGTTGCGGAGGGCTGACTGCGTGAATGATGATGACCTTGTCACGTGTGAAACGAAACAGCGTCAGCATCCGTTTGATTACTTTGGAATTGTCGAGGACGGAAAGATCTGGTGGTTCGACTTCGGGACCATCTGGGAATGGTGCATTCGAACGGTGACCCCATTGAACCCATACACGCGAACACCTATCGCACACACAGACCTAGCACGACTTCGATGGTTTCATCTGTACCGACGACGTCATCGATTATCGGTCCCACCTCCCTCCCGCGATTTGTCCGTGAACATCGAGAGGAGATGGACAGTCCTTGCGCAGGTGTTCAGGAGCTACGGGTTTGAGGACATCCATCCCGAGCAGTTCGCGAATCTGAACCATCACAACCTGCGCGACATGTTCAGGTTTTTGTCAGAAGACATTGAAGCCATGCGGATCCCCAACCATCGCATCATCACGCTCTGTATGAAGGGTATGCTCATTCCATCCGTATCCAATTCGTCGTACATGATCAGTGCACTTAACCTCATGACAATCGCAGTGACGGATACGCGGTCATACGATGTCATCTTCCTCGTCTTGTCAGCCTTGCACCGGTGTTAGACCCATGGGCATTTTAGATGGGCACTAAGTAGAATGGAACATCTACAAACTATGCACGATTCTGTTCAAACATCAGTAAGCATAAAGCTATTTTCATCATCGAACGTATCTTCGTATTATCATATTTTCAAGAGCAAGTTGGTTTGGTTCCCACTATCAAGATGTAGAGAACTACATAATTTTGATCCAGTCCGTCTTTCAGAAGATCCTTATCCTGAAGAAGATCGTCCCAGAGGGCAAAACGATTTGGAGTCAGTTTTACACCATAGACGAATCATACGCCAACATGGTCATACAGAACCGATATGGATAGCATGCAAAAAGGGAGACTATACGTTACTGGACGGGGCTCATCGTATTGTTTCTACACACTTAGAAAACAAACGAACTATACCGACGTATATAATTGATATCGATGAATAACGCGCCCATTTGAAATGCCCGCTGGTCTAAAACGGATTTGTGAGCCCCTCGGTGTAGACGAGAGCACCATGAACATCTTCTTTCTATCCCTCGACCCCACCGAAGCAGCTCGCCTTCACTGCGATAAACACGTGGTGAAGATGATCTTGGAGACAGCGCAACTTCTGTACACGGCTCATTGGGTCTATGAGTCACCGCTCCCCGACGGAGCCTATCGCAAGACACATCCTAACCATCCTTCCGCCCGCTGGGTTCGTGAGTCATTGGCGAATTACACCTGGCTCTGCCGGCTTGGGCTGGCTCTGTGTGCCGAGTATTCGTTTCGGTACGGCAAGGTCCATACTACGCAGCGTCACATCGAGTGGCTTACCGCGAATTCCCCTATCCCCCTCGTCGACGTCGGTTGGACATTGCCCCGACTGGCTATGCCCGAGGAGTTTCATGACAAGGACCCCGTACGTGCCTATCGAACGTACTATGTTGGAGCCAAGTCGCGTTTGTTGTCATACAAAAAACGTCCCGTGCCCGATTTCTTGGCAGAAGCGGTTTACATGACCGCCGGTGGTAAGAGTATACCAGTGCGTTAGAAATGTCCTCTTCTTCTACTCCCTCTAAGGCAAACAAGATGCCTGCTAAGAAGTCCGATGTCGTCGCGAAGTCTGCTGCTGCCCCCGTTGCCGTTGCCGTCGCCGCGCCGGCTGCCCCCAAGGTCGTCAAGGCGAAGGCTGCCAAGCCGGCGGCTCCGTCCAAGGCGGCTGTGACCGTACCGACGGTCGATGCTCCCTCTGCCCCGGCTGTCGTTGAGTCGACGGAGGGCTCGGATGCCATCCTCGCCGGGCTCGCTGAGAAGCTGAAGGCGCTCAGCACGGAGCTGACGGCGCGTGTCCGCGAGGCGACGAAGAGTGTGGCGGATGCGATCAAGGCGACCAAGCGTGAGGCGCGCGAGATCAAGAAGAAGAAGAAGAAGAACCCGGAGGACATGACCCCGGAGGAGCGCAAGACGTGGGAGGCTCGCCGCGCGAACAACGCCTTCCTGGTCCAGCGCCCGCTGACGGATGAGCTGTGCCACTTCATGGGTCTCAAGTCGGGTGAGAAGCGCTCGCAGACGGAGGTCACGAAGTTCATCTCGGGCTACGTCAAGCAGCACAACTGCTTCGACCCGAACTTCAAGCGCCGCATCCTGCCGAACTCGGCGCTCGCCAAGCTCCTCCGTGTGTCGGACAAGGATGAGGTCACGTACCTGAACCTGCAGTCCTTCCTGAAGGTCCACTTCGTCAAGACTGCCCCGAAGGCTTAAATGGCGGTCGTGATCAACTCGTGCGGCATCTCCATGTACAGCACGGTACTGAAAAACGGCGACATCCGGTCGTCAAGAATCAATGCGCGCTGTTTTTCATTTTCCACTAGGGTCCTCGTCATACGACGCAGTACCTGAGTGCGGTCGACAGACGAATCGACCTTAATCTTACACTTACCCGCTTTCCACCCACACAAGGATGACGTATTGCATGCGTCCTTTTGTTGGAACTGACCACATGGCGTTCTCACTTTGTTCACGAAAGCGCGCGGTCCCTGCGTGGCATCCCAATGGGATTCGCGTTTGAGCCACGTGTCGAGCTGTTTGTAGAGAGTCGAAGACGTCTCAACAACGCCCTTGCGAAGAGATGCGTACTCTTCCGTCTGGATGTCCTTTGACAGCGAAAACATGAGGAAATCAAAGACCTCGGCTGAGTAGGAGATCGCGTCGGCTGTGCGCTGGTCCTCAGCATTCGCAACGGCATTCGTCAGCTGTGCTTCGGAGTGACGAGCCAGTGTAGCTAAGACTTCCTTCGCATCCCCTGGCGCCGAAGGCTCTGGACGGAACGGGGCGCGGAACTCGGATACGAGACGCGACTCAACAAGGTTTCCATGCATGTCATGTAGGTCCTCAACCCACTTGAATCCCGGATGTGTCGTACCGTCGAGAAACGTCCTGAGCTGTTGCCGACTCGGCAATTCTTCCGGCTTGATGTCCGAGTACCCGCTGCGTGTGTGTACACCGGGAAGGGATTCGTACGACGCAGGCTGAACCGGAAGGATAACAGTCCCCGGAACGAAGACTGCTTGGGCTCGTTCGAATGGGTCCAGAATGATCTGAAACTCCTGCGTCTTCCCACGGAGTTCGTTCATCGCATCCGCAAACCGAGGACGGTCCGTTGCGCAGGAGCGAGTGTGTAACGTCGTAATCATAGACAGCATCGGCTTCGGAAACACTGGGTCACGGATATTCACGGTGATCGTGTACTTGGCTAGACCTTTGAGTTTTTCCGTCGTTCGCGCTACATGTCCAAGGATGTCCTGATCGAACAGCACAATGGTCTTTTCCGTTGGACTGACACGGTCATTCCAGAATCCGCAGGAGATGGCTCGTGTGGCGGTGTCAATGCGAATGACCCTACATCCCAGAATGGACGTGACGTATTCCAGTTCATCCATCATGCTCATACGTCCCTCGACATACGCTGTATTCACGCCAGCCACAATACGGTCGAGCTGCGACTCGCCTTCGCCCATATCCGTCCACGTGCGTACGAACGAACAGAGCAGCACACTGTTGCGCGCATCCTTCGGCTCAGGAATCGCATGTCCCGGGATAAAGAGGGGAAGTGTCTTGGATGGACGTCCGATGCCAATGCGAAAGAAGTCTGATTTACCGGCTTCGAGGCGATTCTTCTTGATGGAGTCATCGTACTTCACCGGGATTTTCAGGGAGGCAGCCAGCGGTTGCGGAAGGAACCCGAACCGTGTCGCAGGCGTCTTGGCTGAACTGAGGATGTACGAATCGTCCGTCTTGTCCTTCGGAGCCAGGACGCGCTGGAATGGCTTTTCCACCTTGTAGCAGCACGGAATCTCCTTGTCTTTCAGTGCTCGTATGTAGTTTGGAAACACAGCCGTTTGGTCACGCTTGATGACGGTGAACTCGGACAGCGGTTCTTCGCCCTTCCCCGTGAGGACCTTGCCTTTGCATACGGGACAGACTCCATCTACCAACTGGTCTTCGCGTAACGGAAGCTCATCCTTGATACACCAGTACTGAGGACACACGGCGATTCCCTGTGGGTTGTCGAGTTCGAGAAGATGTACATTGTAGTCTGGGTCATTCACCGCCGTCTGCTTTGCTGTCGCAGGGTAATTGCGCGGATTATAGTCGGCGGGAATACGGGCTTCGTCTTCGGGAGTCAATACGACCACCTGCTTGTTCTTATCGCACTTGCTGGGGTAGAGTGCAGGGTCGAATGTCTCTGAGTCGAACTGCTGCAACCGCTTGTTGAAGTAATTGTACGTTGACTTCTTCTCGACGACACGGACCTTCTTCTTACCCGTCGGTGCTTCGGCTGCTTCGGGCTCGACTTCAGCCGGAGGCGCAGCCGCTGCGTTTGTCAACCCCAAGTCTGCGAACAGATCGTCGTCAACTTCAAAATCACCCACATGAACCTGAACCGGCTGAGCGGCGGCGGCGGAGGCTTCGACGGCTTCGACACGTTTGGGACATACCGCATTGACAGCTGCGTCGTCGGATGTGAGTACGTGGCGGAGGATACTCGCGTACTTCAATGCGCGCTCAGGGTGTGTCACAGCTGTCATGATCACCTCCTTGTTCGAAAAGCGAAGAGTGGGAAACCCCTTCAAGACCCGTTCAAGGTCAAGGTCATCGCCGAGATTGACAAACTTTGTGAACAGCACATCGGCATCTTCTGGTGTCATTCCGATTTCAGTCAGAGTGGCTGCGGATGGGTTCTCTGCATCTTGCAGTGCTTGAAAGGCTTGAACTTCGAGGGATGTGAAGGTCTCGGCTAACCGATCCGCGCGCACGAGACGGAAGGTCTCGTCCTGGTAGCTGAAAATACCTTGAAGGCATTGGAACCTGCGCATATCGAACTCCGTCACCTCCTTCGCATACGTTCCCATAATCGACAAGTCTTGTAGCTCCCAGCGAGCGATGGAGATATCGTCCAACTCAACGAACGGTACAAGCGCATCCATCGTATGGATCCAGTCAAACAGACTCATCCGAATCTCATCCAACGTCTGCTTCGAGTCCTTACCACGCACGGCAGTACACTGTATATCGCGCGGTGTGATGGCGATGCGGTCGAAGGATGTCCGCGAAGTTCCGCGGTAGAACAACAGGGTCGGTAGACGGCGTTGAGGGACTGTGGTGGATGTCCATGCTTTCCACACGGCTACGTCAAGCGAGGGAACTTTGTTGTCCGGATCAACGACATAGAACTTGTGGCGTGTCAGTTCCTGCTTGGACGTGAAGAACCCAACATACGGCGTCTTCTTGGAGAGTGTCAGACCGTAGAAGACCTGCTCAAACCGAGCGCGCGGTGCGGTGAAGGTTGTTTCGACAAGGGGAATGTACCACTTCGAACGCAGGATTGCGGGGTGTTTGGGCTCAGGGGCGTCCAGAGTCATGAGTCTTCCAAGCAGATCCGCAGAGGACCTCAGCGAACGGACAGCCGAATCTGTAAGGCGGCTGGGCGTGTCGTCTTTGAAGTACGGAAAGTAGACTCGCCGAACCTGCTGCGATGTGTCGGCGGTCACCTCCGTTGCCCTGAACTCGGATACGTCCGCATAGACTGTGTCGAAGAGGAGTTGAGTGTTCGCAATCGGGATTCGAGTCGAGGGGAGACTCGGGAGTTCGCGCGGAGGTAGTGGCAGGGCAAAGGACTTTTCGCCCGGCATGCCAAACACTCGCCACTCGTGGAATCCCGCACCGGGCGCGTAGAGGTCATGGAGGGCTTCCGGTTTGGAGTTCCAGTCTTCGCGTGACCACGTAGACTCCTTGACGTCTGTACCGGTTCGCAGCTGTTCAAGGTACGACTTGAAGAGCGCAAGATCGATGCGAACACCGTCCAGTGACAAACGTAGAAAAAGCCCATCCCACTTTCGAGGGTCAAAGTACTCGTCCTCGGGGAGCTGAACGTTCGCTTCAATGAACAGGCGATCGGGGTGAACGTTTACAGCGACGGCGATATGTTGACGCGTAGTTTCCAGTGTATCGTCCTCAAAGAACGTTACACTCGATCCTGTTCCTGCGACGGGGACAGTCTTCATTATGTTTGTGTTAGGTTTTATGGCTACAATGGCGTCGCAGAGATTGTCATACCACAATACGGGGTCGGTGTGTGCGAATAGTTGACAGGCGTGTAGATACCGATCTTGACAGCATCGTGGAGGATACGCTTGAAGTTCTCCCAGAACTCGGGTGTATGTCCGATGGTTTCTGTCATCAAGTGCGCCATTTCGTGAAGCATCACGAACATGACCGTATTGATGTCAATTAACGGGTACTCGGGAGGTTTCGTCTTGTCGCGCAGACAAACGACGATCCGTTGCCCCTTGTTCTCGGAATAAGACGTGTCCGAAGAACTCATATCGTTCTCGGAAAACACATCCGGTTGGTACCGAGCAACAAAACGAGCGACGGGTGGATCGTTCATGAGTGCGGGTTCATTTGCGTACGAGTCACGCAGCTTCGTGAGATTGGTTCGTATCGTTGCCATCAGCTTCACAGCCTCCTCCTTGTTAGGTAAGTTCTGCATCGCGTACTCATGTCCGTCCGGACCCGTCAAGCGCGTCGTGTTGGTGGGTCCCATAAGCTGGGAGACGATCGCGACTCCGACTACGACAGCAGCAACGGACAACATTATGTATCACTGCGAGTTTAAGCCGTGAGCCCGTCCAGTGCCCGGTTGGCGCGGAAAGGGTCCGGGTCGATCGTCGTCTGCAAGAACGGTCCCACCTTCGACTGCGGGTTCGGCGTCTCCGAACGGATGTCGTAGGTCGGGTTCCGGTTCGTCTGCGAGATACCGATCACGTTGATGTTCGCGTGGTATCCGGCTTGGAGGAAGTTCTGACCATCCATGTCGCTCTTGCCAACCGGGTTGACCGCCGCCCACGACGCGCCCATCTCGCCCTTCGGCAGGAGCTCAGACGAAGACAAAACGTTGTGAGAGTACGTCTGCTGAGACGACGGCGTGCGTCCCTGCATGTCACCCGCCGCGGCTGCATTGCCCCCTACAGCCGACGTAGCCACGGAAAGGGGACCCTGGTCCGCCAGGGGAGCCATGCCGCCCGTGCCGCCCAGCTCCGACGCCTTGTCTAACACCGCCGTCTTAGCCCCGGAGTAGGATGTGAAAAGAGAATATACAACCACGACACCCACAAGGACCGCTCCAAGACGAACTATCTTTTGAGAGGAGAGCTTCATACTTTATTCATCTCGTCAGACAAATTCTCGGGCGGAAACAGAAGATTGACCAGTTGCTCACGTCGGAGGGTCCAGAATCCACGGATACCCTTGCGCTTCGCTTCCTCGCGAAGCTCTCCAATTGTCATCTTTTCGATGATGAATGACTTCGGGAGCTCTGGGAGAACGAGTAGTTGAATGAGCTGCGCACGCTTGAGGATGTAGTACTGCTTGATACGACGCTGCTTAGCCAGTTGCTTGAGTTCGACGAGTGACAGTGAGTCCATACTGCTGTCTCCATCCCTCTCGCATCCGGAATCCGTTTTTTTCCGGGCTTCAAGTAATGAACCGTACACCCGTCGTCCTTGCCTTTTTCATCGCTGCTGCTGTTGTCGGATTGGCGCTCCGTTACACAGACATGAGTGGAGGTGTCGAGACCTTCAAGCTGCCGAGTGACAAGATGGCGCCTCTGGATTCTCAGACGCCTCCCGGCATTTCGCCATTCAATGGCACTAGCCCCATCCTGGGTAGCGAAGCGAAACCCGTCCCCGAGTTACCGTATGACGTAGCCGACGACAATGCGATCGGACAGTTCATGCACAATAAGGTGGGACCCGAGTGCTGTCCCTCTCCCTTCTCTTCGGACTCAGGGTGCATCTGTTTGACATCGAATGATGTGAAGGGCTTCGCGTCCCGCTTTGGAAATAACGCTCATATGTAAAGACAATGGATCACCTCCGCAGTTTCATCCAGTACTTGAAGTCGAAGAACCCTAGTTTGCCCTTTCCGCGTGCGTCGGACGAAGTGTACACTCGTCTGACGGACACCTTGACGCCGCATGCTGCGAAGGTCATGCACAAAGACAGTACCCTGTTTCGAGGAGAGGGTGCGCCTCAGCCTTTTGAGGGGATCGACATCCGCACCGTATGGGACAATTCTCCGGATGCCTGGAAGCACCTTCACATGGCGATGATCTTCTCCTTTCTTCGCGGCGACCCGAAGGAGAAGGTTGCGCAGGTCATGGAAGCGATGAAGCACGTATTACCCGAGACTCACCGTGATACGGATGAGATCTTGAAGACTCTCGGTACAGAGGAGACGTCGTCCGCCCTGGTGGAAATCTTTGAGCTGCTGTTGAAGACCCGTCTCGTGACGATCGTTGGCGACATCGCGGCGTCGATTGACTTGAAGGAGATTGGGATTGACTTTGACAGCCCCGAGGAGATCTTGGAAGCCGTTCAGCACCCCGAGCGTAGTCAAGCCATCAAGCAGATCATGGAACAGGTCAAGTCCATGCTGGAAGACCGCATGAAGACAGGGAAGATCAACCAGCAGGAGCTGATTCGGGAGATTGAGATGCTCAAAGCGAAGTTCCAGTCTAGCTTTGGAAAGTACATGAACGAGATGGTTGGAATTGGTCGCGAACAGGCGGCTACGGGAAACACGGCTGACCAGATCATGTCGAATTCCCCCGAGGCTCGTCGAGCTCGTATGCAGGCTCGTCTCCAGCGTAAACTGCGCGAAAAAAGCCGTAGGTGAAGATAAGAGAGCGCTGCTATGACGTTCTGGTTTTCCGATCCGACGATTCTGTTTCGCGCCGACACATGGTTCGCATTCGTGCCAACCGCAGGGATGTCGGTGGATGACTCACTGAATGCGGTTGTTCGTTTCACTGTCTACCTGAGCGTGTTGTTGTTTCTGTGCTCGATGGAGACAAAGTACTTCGTCTATGTCCCCGTCGTGATGGCAATTACAGTTGCTTTACACCAGCTGTATCCGCGCACGAAGACCATGGCTGAGCCCTTCCGCATGGGAACGGCTGTGAGTTCATTCCTAGGCGAAGATACGACGAAACCTACGCAGAATAACCCGTTCATGAATCCGACCCTCATTGACATTAACGAAAACCCGAGGCGTCCTCCCGCAGCAGATGCTACCGACAAGACGATCCGTGATGAAGTGAATAAGCAGTTCGCACAGACGTCGAATCTGTACATGGACACTACGGACGTCTTCCAACAGGTCACGGCTCAGCGTAACTTCTACACCGTACCCGCGGACGACCACGCCGGATTGCTCGCGTTTCTGGGTAAGGGCGCCAACTCAGGAAAGCTTCTGAGTGAGGGGTATGCGGTGACAAAGGGATCCACCTCAGACCCGACGACGAGTAGCGTGACGGCTCCGCCGGCGGGTACTGTTCCGGTTGACGGTGCGTAATCCGAGCTTCTTCGCCAGGATATCCGCAGACTCCTGCTGACCCGTAACAACACGCTCACGACCACGGCGCGGTAGAAACTTCATCGTCGGAAACCCACTCACGTTGTCTTCGGGCTTGACCGAAGCGGATTCAATCTCGGTTGCCGGAATATGAACGTACTTGCGCTTTAACTCATCCCATTTCGGTTTGTTCGCTTCGCAATGCGAACACCCAATCATGTAGAACAGTACCATGACTGGACGGTGTTTGAGAGCCTCTCGCCCACCGCCTGCGACATTCTGGTCTATAACCACTTTACCATAGTCGTCTCTCACGTAACGAGGGCGAGCGCCGAGTTTGGACATCTATTTATATCACCCACTAGAAAATGGCATGCCTGGATGAGTTGAATCAAGCGCCCGACCAGACATGGGTCGGCATCTCGCGCGCGGGCGGAATGCAAAAGTTCGAGACGCTAGGTGATTTCACCAAGTACCAGGAGTCGCTGGGTTGTCGTCCGATTCGTCCGGCGCCGTATGTGAAGTCGGTGGCGGGTCAGAACACGACACCGACCGGATTCCTCGAGTTCAAGCCTCGCGATTCGGCGACGCAAGCGAGGTTCGATGCCATGTCCGACCACTGGGAGGGCGTGAATGCTTCGGAAGCCGCCGTCAAACAGGGAAAGTTCAAGGAAGATTCGGCTGAGCCGGTTGCGGTTCGGGAGAAGAAGTCGGTTCCGTTACAACCACTGCCACCGAAGCAGACAAACGATCTCTGCTCAGTACAATGATAGCAGGTGTATTGCTTCTTTTACTGATACTGTATCTCGTATTCGCACGAGAGCGCTACATTGACCCTGACCAGAAAGTCCAACCACCGTGTTCGTGCCCTGCAATCGGCGTATGTCCGTCCGCATGTCAGGCATGGGAGAGCAAAGTCGAAGCCATTGCGCCATCAGGAGCGTCTGCGGCTGACTACATTTCTGTAGCGTCCGCATTCTATACGACAGTCTATACACCCGCCGCCTCACGTCCCACGGAAGCGCAAGTCGATACCTTCCTCGCATCGTCGGCTGGAACGGTGTCGGGCGTCGACCGGTCCAGTATGAAGCAGCTCATCATGACTGGATTCCACATTACCGCAAGTGGAACGGCTGCACAGCGGGAAGCGAAGAGTTCAGACTTCACGCCAAGTCAGTCTAATCTAGCTCCGGACATGGGGCGCGACGAGCTTCGTACGCGAGCCGAAGATAAGTACACGCCGGCTGTTCCTGTAACGAATACGCAGTTCTCCGAGGGAGCATACGCACCCGTCACGCAGACGACACCGCTTGCGCCTGGGGATTGGGACGACCCGAATGTGCGGTGGAAGGGTCCACGACCGGCGTCGGTATGCCCGTGCGCCGAAAACATCATGTGACATACTGGTAATGAAGACGTGGATTCTTCTAGCTGCACTGGGACTGCTGCTTTGGTATGTGTTCTCATACCGTGAACACTTAACGGAACCGCCGGCGCCGAAGTGCCCAACAGGCGCAACGATTGTCGGGATCAACTGCGTCGATTCGTCGGGCACACTCTCGTCGCCATGCCCGTCGGGGTTCTCCTATTCGGACAACAAGTGCGTCTCCGTCACGTCTGAATCGATTGACACTGAGGCGGATGGACCCGCTAAGACATGTAACAAATACTGGACAGCTGCGATTGCGAGTTGGGCAACCGCCTCGCCGGCTGCGTCCCCCTATACTCCGGCATGCATCGGGTATGCGCCGTCCTGGGTACCCACTTTGATTGTGTCGAATACGCTCTTGAATGCCGATAACACGCCAACGCAGACTACAATCACCCAGTCCGTCGCTGAGGTGGCAAAGAAGGCTTCGTATTCGAATGAACAAGCGGTTTCGAGTTCGTATGCGAAGAATTCTGGGTACGCAGACCTTCTCAACGCCGCCAAGGATGCTGACAATGGCGCGCTTCCACCCCCAGTCAACGAAACGCAGGCACCGACAGATGTACCGGCTCGTTCGACGACAGGTCCGGTGTTTGGCGATAACGGTCCCTTCTCAGGACAACCGGGTACCGGACAAGGAACGGGAGCAAGTGCAGCCGCCGCCATGAAGGGTAGCGTGTACAGCCCGCCGCCGGGACAAACCGCGTCGGTCAAGGGTCCATCGTGGGGCGGACTGGGAACACCGTCCGCTTCGTCGTCTAGTGCAGCGTCTTCTGCGCCGGCTCCGCTGATGTACGGACCCAATACCGCAGCTCGCCAGCAGCCGAATAGCCAGAACACGTCTGCGCTGCCGCCAACCCCGGGCACTCATGAAATGGAGCTTGCACCGTACATGCAGGCAATCACCTACTCACTTGCGAACGGCTCCCAAAAAACGGATCCCGTTCCGTATTTAACAGATTTCTCTACGTTCCAAAGGTAAGATGAGTTTCGGACTTCGTAACCAGCGTGGATCCTGTTGGGTCAATGCAACTCTTCAAGCACTCTTCCGTATTCCTGACGTTCAGACGCGGTACACAGCCGAAGCCGCATCCGATACGCCTGTCGACACGAGTCTTCAAGAAATCTGGGTAAGTAAGGGCGACGAAGGATTGAAGTCCTTCTACGAGTGTGTCAAGACGGCTGTCATGCCAGCCGGCGATGGAATCGGGGATTCGCACGAACTCTTCGAATTCCTCTGCGACAAGCTCCCGTATCTGGACAAGCTCTGTCGCTTCAAGGTTGGTCAGATGATCAAGTGTTCGTCGTGCGAGTACAAGGACATCAATTCGGACTCGCTCATTGAATTCTCCGTGACACCGACGAAGCGTAAGCAGAGCCTCACAGAGTGCGTAGCCGAATCTGTGACGCCTACAACGATTTCCGATTGGACATGCGAGAAGTGTTCAAAGAAGGGATGTACGAAGCAGCTACTGATGTCATCGTTTCCTCAGGTCTTTGTGTTTCACATGACCTCGATTCACACGTCCGTCTCGTATTCCACGATCCTGGTTCTGAACGGGCAGAAGTACGCTCTTCTCGCAGTCGTGTGCTTCAACGGCGGACATTGGTGGACCTATGGTCGCGAGATGCCTCCCGGTAAGGATTGGATCGAGTACGATGACCAGAGTGTTCGCAATCACGGACCCCAGCATTTCCCGCTGTCAGACAATATGCGATTGCTGTTCTATTATCGTCTTAATGAATAAGCAAAGATGGGGGGCGCTTTCTCTTCTCAACCGACATGTCCACCGGGTACAGCGTATACGCCTGGAAAGGACCCAAATACGAACCCCACATGTGTCGGAACGGGCGGGACATCCACGGTACCGACGTGTCCGAATGGAAGCAAGCTGACTCCGTTCGGATGTATGGCGCAAGGACCAACCGGTCCATCTCCACCCGCGGCTTCAAGTCCGTCGGGACCGTCAGGACCTGCGGCACCGCCAGGACCGTCGGGACCTGCGAGTCCGTCGGGACCTGCGAGTCCGTCGGGACCTGCTGCGCCTGCTGCGAGTCCGTCAGGACCGACCGGAGGTACGGGTTGGGCGTGGCCGCAAACAACTACGAACTGGAATCAGACCACTGTGCCAGCGGTGACTACGTCGACAACCACGACACCGTCGACGACAACTTCGACTCCAAACACGACGTTTGCAGTGAGTATAGCTGGACTCTTGATTCTCACATTTTTCATTCTTCTGTCGACGGGATCCGCTCTCGCAGTCGGAGTGTTGTTCACAGTTGTGGGCATGGGGGTGTTTCTTCTCAATCAATTCGGCATTGTGAACGCGTCGACGTTTATCAACACAACGACATCACCGAGTCAAGCAACCTCCTCTCTTACCGCGACCATGGTGGGTAGTGAAGTCTTTCACGTATCCGATAACCAGTTCACGTACGATGACGCTCCGGCTGTCTGCGCTGCGTATGGAGGGCAGCTCGCAACACTCGAACAAATCATTGATGCGTACAATCACGGTGCGGAATGGTGTGGATACGGTTGGTCCGCAGGTGGCATGGCACTGTATCCGACGCAGAAGAGCACATGGGATGCGCTCCAAGGCGAAGTGAACCATGCAAAGAAGACAGCCTGCGGACGTCCAGGTGTGAATGGCGGATACTTTGACCCGATGTCCAAGTTCGGCGTGAACTGCTACGGAATCAAACCGCAAGGAAACATCCAGCTTCCCGCTCCACTCCCCGGAACGGATAAGTCTGCGTTTGACAGTGCAGTGGCTGGGTTCCGGGGGGTCATCAAGTCGTTCAATCTCGATCCGTATTCGCGCACAACCTGGTCCGCGTCTCCGGCTATCCCGATTCCGCTCCGAAAGGAAGGGTTCGGCAATGTGCCTGATATGGAAGTCATGCCCGGACACACGACTGCAACTACCGCATCCTCGGTAGCTTCTCCGTACGGTCTGATCGGAGCGCCTGGACCTACGGGACCGGCTGGACACGACGGCGCTCCTGGACCGGTTGGACCGGCTGGCGCGCGCGGACCGCCTGCCCCGGCTGTGATGCCCGCAATCTCCTCGGCGGTTGGGCTGCGACCGCCTGCCCTGGCTGGAACGCCCACAACGTCCTCGATGGCTGGACTACAAGGACCGCTTGGAGCCTCTCGTTCGCCCACGAACCACTGGGGCATGACGCCGGTTTAAAACAGGTCATACGGGTACTTTCCGAAAAATCGGAGCATATGAGGAACATCGCCTGGGTCGCGATCGTAGGATAGGTCTCCTCCCTTGTAACACAGGTACGGCATGAGCGGGATTCGGTGAGGGTAATCCGCGGGGCATGGCTTATAGCACATGCCGTCGACGCGTTCAGTATGTTTGTCGGTGCCAACTTCCGCAATGTCCGCACAGGTCTTGTCGCCCTTTGCATTCGCTTCCACGGCTGTCTCCATTTTTCCAGTTCGTTTATCGTACGTAGGGTCTGGCTTGTCGTGCGCCTTCTTCCACTTCTTGTACTCGCCGTCGAAGTCACTTCCGAAATCTTGGGGTCCTGGACACACGCCACCGTGGTCCAGGCGTCCAACCGTTTCAACGCATCCTGTCCACCAATGCCCAATCAAGTCAGTTCCCCATTCAACACAGTGGTTCTTCCAGCGACTGCATGTCAGTCCGAGATTTGTCCAGTCGCCCTGACCGTCCGTATTGTCCGGACACGGTTCGAGTCCAATCACAGTACCCACACCAACACTCATAGAATCCGCATAGCATCGCTGTCCAACACCGTGGTATCCCGGTTTACAGTTGTTATAGCACAACCCGCCTTCCAATGACGTCTTTTGACCCACGCAGGTATTGGGCGCCGTGGTGAAGATTTCGTACCCGAAGATTGTGAGCGGACTGAAATAGAATGCCATCATCATGACGAGTAGAAACGCGACGATGTACACAATAAGGATCGCCCACAGCATCGGACCGGGCATCCAATGGAGTGCGTCGCCGAAGAAGATGACCAGTGTCGCAAAACTGATGAGGAAGAAGAAGAGCAGCGAGATCTTGAACAACGAGGACATCGTACCACGGACTGGCTCCCATACCTCGGTCGGGAATAGGTAGCTCCACACAGCAGACCATCCGTCGCTGGACATTGTTTCTCATCAAGAAAACAATGGATATCGTACAGCCGGTTCTGAATGTGTTCAACAAGGAGCAGTCAAAACAGACGATGACAGTGCCCCCCACGTCAGGTTCCGAGGTGAATCGCTTTACGTGGCTCGTCTTTCGCCCGCAGTCGTATGCGATGAAACCGTTCGAGTCTGATACGTCTGCCCGTCAGGAGCGCTATGTGAACAGCCCGCAAGCATTTGCTAAATAAACTCCGACCAGAACGTAAAGATGGACGTGGTTCTTCTTATGGGACTGGCGGCTCTTGGATATGCGATGGCTGTACCGAAGAAACGACACAGCAACCAAGACGATGAACCTACAAAGGAAGCTCTGTACGTTCCCGACGGCGAGGACGAGGTTGCGGTCATTCAGGCTGCGAATGGACACAGTAACATGGTACCGTTCTTTGGCGCAAACCAGACGCAAACCGTGTACTCGGATGGTCATGAGAGCATACTCGACAAGTACACGGGTCTCGGACCAAATACGTTCTTTCGTAAGGAAGAAGCCGGTGCGTTTTTCGAGCCCGAAGCGGGTCGCGGACGTCCCTGGAAGACTCACGTCGAGACGGACTGGGAGCAATCGCGTCAGGTGACGAGCATGGCAACCAAGAACGTGTTCCCGATTGAGCGAGTGAATGTAGGACCCGGCGTGAATGACGGATATACGAACTTGCCGAGCGGCGGTTTCAACCAGGGTCTTGAATCGCGCGAATACCAGCTGCCGAAGACGACAGATGAGACTCGTGTCGTAACGAAGCCTAAGCTGACCTACAAGCAAGATCCTGTACCGGGCGCTCGCGCAGTGTCGGAGATGGGTCTCCAAGCGCCTGTCAAGAAGAACAAGCCCGACCGTTTCCAGATCTTACAGAAGGAAGACGGTTCTCTGCCCCACTTGAACACGACGCCGGGTCAGCAGATGGGGTCTGCGATTTACCCCGATTTCATCATGAAAACCCAGAACCGCCCCGAGACAGCAACCGTCTTCATGGGTGGTATTGGCAAGAGCACGAGCGGATACTCGTCGTACATCCGATCATTCACGGAACCTTACCAGCAATTCATGAAGCTCACGACCGAGGGACGTCCCGCGCCGGGCGGACCGGTTGGAGGTATGACGATCCAGTCTGGACCCGACGCCTACACGGTTCAGACGCATCGCGACGAGTCGATGTTCAACAACACGCGCGGATTCGAGACGCCGCTCCTCAACATTGGCGGACAGGCTCCTCAGGCTGGGTTACAGGGGTCTGTCAAGTACGACGAGCCGGTTGGACAGAATGTTCAGATCGAACGCGTTACCGTGCCTGGGCTGCTGGACGCGTTCAAGAGCAACCCGTATACACACAGCTTACAGTCATCTGCGTAATGGATTTGACACTACTGCGATATGGTGAGACACAGCTCACCATTTGTCTTCACCAATCCTCTCGTCGAGAGATGCATGATGTTGTACGAGCCGTTGCGGTTCACCCGACGCGCATTCACATCTGTCCATGCGTGACGGACGTCTGGGTTCGGTCAGCCTTGTCGTTTCTTCGTGTGATTTGGATTCCGAGCCTGGAACAATGCAAGTCGCGGAATCAGCTCTCTACGCACGATATTCTGAGCTCGCTCAATCCACCTCCTGGATTTTCAGCCTCTGCGTCCTTTTCGTCGCCCTCGGATGCTTTGGTTGGTTCCTCCAAGTCCAATACGAACTGAACAAGGACAAACCACAAGAAAAGCGAATCCCGTTTACACCCACTGTCTGGTACTCGGCTACACGAAAGGTTCGCAATGAAGAGTATGCAAGCCAACTCCAGCCTTTTGAAATTGAAACTCGATATGGTCTATCGGGATCTCACGATGGAGGTAGCCCAGCCGAAATTCACGGAACTGACTACGTTAGCGCCACCGAAGATCGAAGTGCCTGAGCCACCGCCCGCGGCGCCAGAACAGGGACCTGTCGAAGCCGTTGTGGCTGCGATTTCGGCTGCGGTTGCGCCGAAGGCTAAACGCAAGAAGTTGGTGACTACTAAGTAAGAGGTTATGTCCTTTCCAACCACCTACTACAAATACGAGCCGTTCAGTTACACCTTCACAGGTGGATCGAACTTCTCGTTCTCCGGGTCAAGCCTCGTGACTGGATTCTGTTCGATCGGTGCTGGTTCGAATAGCGTAGTCTTCGCATCGACAGTCGGGTTTCAGGGCACAGGGTCTGCGGACGGCGAACCCCTGTTCATCACGTCATCCGCAGGTACGACCGGATACACGCTCTTCATCAATCCAGCTCGGTTTCAGGGGTTCCCAACCTCGATTGTCGGATACTTGAACGAGTACCCGTCCATCTCGAACGCATTGACGCCTCCGTCGGGATTACCTTCGCCGCTAACAACTATCTACACGGTCCCCACGCTGCCGTATGGACTAGCTATCTCAACGTACCCGGGATTCTCCTTGGTTGGAACTCCGACGCTCACCTCAGTGACGAGTAATTACCTCATCATTGGAACCAACTCGTCGAATCAAACCGTGACAGCGTCGACTTCGATTGGAGTCTCAGGCGAGCGCGTCGTGTTGAGCGCATCGAATGTTGCATTGAATCTGACAATCGGAACTCCCATTACGGTGAGCAACGTGACCATCGAAAAGTGTTCAGCACTCGCATCGAGTTTCCAGTTCTCCTGCAGTTCTCTGCCCAGTGGGTTGAGTTTTAACCAGCTTCCAACACCGCCCGTCGTGATTGGTCAACCGTTGCCCATTTCGAACGGATTCTACATCTCCGGGACGCCAACAACAACGAACTTAACAAGCAATTCCCCCCGAGTGGTGACTACGACAGTGACTGCGAAGGTAGTGGGGGCTGCGGCTACGTCAACTTCAACTACGTATACCTTCACCTATCAGCCCGCGATTCTCTTTTCGAACGTAAACTACTCTTCGAACATCTACCTGGGTATACCCATCACACCGTTCCAGATGAGTGCGTTCATCGCGTTCAGTGGAAGCGGTTCGGTGACATACAGTTCATCGAACCTTCCACCCGGATTGTTGATTTCCTCATCGGGATTGGTGACAGGTACTCCGACGGTGAATGGCTCAACCTCCTCAGTGATCACTGCGAATTCGTCCACCTTGTCAGGGTCAACGACACTTCCCTTCAAAGTGTCATCGAACACAGTGACTGTCACATGCAGCAACGCCCCTCCGCTTTCGTACATCGTGGGACGCCCAATTACTCCGGTGACATTCATTGCAACGAGCGCAGGGTATTCGTCAGGTGGATGGCTGAAAACGTACGCGTTCAGTAACCTTCCGAGCGGTCTACAGTCGACGGCTACTACCAGTGGTACCATCACCCTGTATGGAACGCCACTGAGTGTGTCCGCATCTACACTTCGTTTGACTGTCACGTCCGTAGAGGGTGCGTCTGGGTCCGTATCCGTTCCGTATGCAGTCATTGCGGATATCTTTTCGTTCAGCACGCGAGGAATGGTTCCCTTTCTGTTTCAGGAAAACGTGTCCGTTGGCTCAATACCGTTCTTCGCGTCCACTGTCAGCGGAACTGCGGTTACATACTTTACGTGCCCGAACCTCCCCCAGGGTCTCACGATGACAGCCATAGGGGAACTGCAAGGTACTCCGGTTACGAACGGTTCTGGGTTTCTGAACGTGACCGCTACAAACGGATACACGACACAGTCCTGCTCGCCGCTACAATTCCCGTATACGATTCTGCCTGACCAAATCCACGTGACAACGACTGCATCGACAGCCTTAGTCCCCGGGCAGTTCGTTTCGATTCCGCTTAGTGCATCCACGCTCAGTGGACTCGCGGTCACGTCCTTTTCGTCACTGTCGTTCTTGTACGGACTTTCCTTCTCGAACACTACATTGAAGGGCACATTCGGACCCGGCGTGATTTTACCCGAAGCGGACACGATCCAGATTGTTGGGTCAAACGCGATCGGAGGTACCGCAACGACGCAGATTGAAGTGGTACCAAAGAATCCGCCCACTGTCTCGCGGTATACTGTGCTCTCGAATGCGGGAACATACACCGTCTACTCTGCGACGACATTGGACACATACTCGCCAGCCGTCACAGTGTCTACACTATCCCCTACGTTCAGTTTCCAATCCAGTCCATCCGCGAGTCTTCTGCTAGATGGAACGCCGACGTATACAGTATTGCCCAGCGGTACAAGGGCGGCAATTAGTTCAACCAACCTGCTTCAATGCACATACATGTCAAAATGGTACGTCCTTGCGAACGGGTCGATCGTGTATACCTCGCCTGACCTATCGGGTTGGACAACGTATGGAACCTTGACAGGTATTACAGGAATTCCAAGGTTTCTTAAAGGTGTGAGCCAAACCCTCTTCATTGGCGCGAATTCTCTTTACTCTGTGACTGTGCCAGGTACGACTGTGACAACCACGACTGTGAGCGCTCCGACGTCAATGGCTGCGTCGGCTTCCACGCTCGTCGTTACGTGCTCATCGAGCCCGATTCAGTACTCGACTACCATGGGTGTTTCATGGCTAACTGCGAATAATGCCTTTACGACGGGCGCGAACAGCGTCGTATACGGAGCCGGATGGTTGGCAGCTTCAACGACTAGCCTCAAATTCTGTGCGGATGACCCACCGGTGAATTGGGTGGATGTCCCATTACCAGTTGGCGCTACAATTGGACCGATACAGTACGATGGCACGTATTGGTGCGTGTTTCTGAATTCGAGCCAGGTGTATTATCATGACGCGAACACTGCAACGATGACAAATGCAGCCACCTGGACATCACTGCCGCTGAATACACCCAGCGGGACGTTGACGACGTTCCCTCCCCCACTGGTTTCAAGCGCGAATCCGACGTATCAGCTCTTGGTCGGAACAACCTTGACGGGACCTGTCTTTCTCTCGCCTACCGTCACGAACTATGCGTTGTCGCTCTTTGTTCCCATCACACCGATTCAGTTCTTGTCGGGAACGGGGACATCGTACTTCTTAGACACGACTACTCTTCCGCCGGGCATGATTTGGACGACGAACGTTCCGACGGATGTACCGGGACAGTATGTGGCTACACTCACGGGTCGGAGTATGCAAACGGGTACATTCGCAGCAACCGTATATGCTCAGTCGGATCTTGGAGCTTCGTCCATCACGCTGAGCTTTGTTGTCAATCAACTGTATGGAACCACGGAGCATTCAACGATCTCCGCGTACACAGCCTTCCAACGTGAAAAAGTACTTGCTGACGCCGCCGCCAGCTCTATAAATAACCACTCGCTCACTCCGCAAGTGGGACCGTTTTTGTTGCCGCGTCCTCCGGCGATTGAGACTGTACCTAGTCCTCAATGTCAGGCATCACCATGCCCTTGAACTCGTTCATGCCGAACATGCCCACGTAGACGTGGATGCCGTTGCGCATCTCGTACACGCGGTGGGACTTGATTCCGACATCGTAGGTGCGGAGGTGCCAGCTCACCTCGACCAGGTCCTCATCGTCCTCGTCCTCGGGTGGCACCGGAGCCGGAGCCGGAGCGGGAGGCGCGCCGCCACCGCCACCGCCACCGCCCGCATTCGAGCGAGGGGGGTCGATGAAATCGCGCATGTGGTCAATGAGTGCCTTCTCGGCGAAGACGTCGGGAGGGAGGCGGTTGACGAACGTCGTGAAGAGCCCGCGCAGGGTCTTCTCGTCCTCCTCGCCGTAATGGGTGTTCGCAGCGAGCTCTTCCAGCTTCTGCGTCTGCTGGCGGTTGAGCTTCTCGACATTGAGTGCCGGCGCCGCGGCGGGCGGCGTCACGGGCGATGGTGGGCTGGGCGGCGGAGACACCCGCCAGAGGGCGGCGATAATCTTGTCTGCGACGGCGGTGGAGAGGTCGAGGCGGGTGCAGGCATTCTGGATGGCGAGGTTGACGGTGGACTGCATTTTGACGGTTGGATTGGGGGGCTCTGGGTCTGACCGTGGAGTCACCGAATCCGTTTTCAGAAAACGAATGCGGGGTTGGCTCAGGGATTTAAAGAGCCCAACTGACAAGATGCCTCGTAACATGACTGGAGGCTCCGGTCACCGCTCTCAGCGCAACTCCGAATCCAACAAGACCAAGCAGAACAACAAGATCGGCGACAAGATGCTCGACGACCTCATGGACAACCCGCTCGGCGTCCAGCTAGACGGCGCCTTCGTCGGGCGCATTATGCGCCGCCTCGGTGACGGGCGTATGGAGATCTTCTACACAGTGAAGGAGACGATCGGCGGCAAGGAGCGCGTCGTGGACAAGCTGATTCAGGCGCCAATCCGCGGCGGCATGCGGGGTCGCGGCAAGAAGGACGTCTGGGTGGACGTGGGCAGCGTGGTTCTGTTCGAGGAGACGGGGCTCGGTGGCATGGCTCCGTACAGAATCCTGTCCGTGTTCACACCTGTTCAGATTGCGCGGTACAAGTCAATCGTGACAGACGCAGACCCGCGCCTCTTCGTGAAGGCGGGCACCACCGACGTCGAGGAGACGGGTGGCATTGAGTTCGACGAAGCTGACGATGAGGTCGACGTGGACGATATCTGAGGAGATTCGTGTCACAAACATATCCATTTTTAAGTTGGGATAGAGTAATGTCGCAAGGTCTAGCAGGTGTACAGGGTGCGATCGGACCGGTGGGTCCACAGGGCATTCAGGGAGCAACGGGGTATACTGGATATACCGGATATACGGGTATCACTGGACCGATAGGTCCACAAGGCATTCAGGGAATTCCCGGATACGCAGTGTACACGGGTGCAACTGGTACTACGGGTCCCACCGGTCCGACCGGATACACGGGAAATACGGGCATGACTGGACCTGCTGGTGTAGCCGCAAACACGGGATCGACTGGATACACCGGGTACACAGGTCCGACGGGTCCCACTGGAATGACAGGTCCTACTGGAATGACTGGACCGACGGGCATGACCGGTCCTACGGGCATGACCGGTCCTACGGGCATGACCGGTCCTACGGGCATGACCGGACCCACTGGAATAACTGGACACACGGGTATACAGGGAATCCAAGGGTATTCGTCGGGTAACCAGTATTACCTTCAAGCAGGCATCAACAGCAGTGTTAGCGGGTTCTACCTCCTCTCGCAGTCTCCCAATCCATCCAGTACATCCGCGTCGGGAGTTGTCTCCACAGCCGGTTTAGCGAATGTTCTCATGTCCTTTCTTACCGCACCTGGCGACCCGGCTGTGAACACGCTTACGAGCGGCACAATGACGTTCACTGCCTACGCCTATCAGTCCATCAACGTCGGGACAACCTATCTGCAAGCGTACATGTCGGTATATGACCAAACAGGCGCCACAAAGAAGTATACGTTCGGACCGTCCGATAATAGCCGTGCTATAACATCGGTCGATCTCAATAATCCCGATCAGCTCACCTGGAACTTCACATTCTCTCCTAGTCAAGCCATTCTGGTGTCGGACCGTCTTTGTTTCGAGCTGTGGGGATACAATAGCGCAGGATCTCGTACCATTACGGTGTGGGGCGGTGGTTCATCGCATTCGAGTCGCGTCATCACGACTCTAACGACACCGGGACCGACGGGATTCACGGGTACCACCGGCATGACCGGTCCCACTGGAATGACGGGTCCAACAGGAATGACCGGTCCCACCGGAATGACAGGTCCGACGGGAATGACCGGAATGACTGGAATAACCGGTCCAACAGGATACACGGGCAATACTGGATTCACGGGCAATACGGGACCTACCGGACCGACAGGACCGACAGGCTTCACGGGCAATACGGGACATACGGGTACACTCACAGGTCCAACAGGTCCGTCCGGACCGACGGGATACACGGGGAATACTGGATTCACGGGCAATACGGGACATACGGGTACACTCACAGGTCCAACCGGACCGACAGGATTCACAGGCAATACCGGAATGACTGGACGGACCGGTCCGACCGGAATGACAGGACCTACCGGAATCTACGGAACAGGTACGACGGGACCTACAGGCATGACTGGACCTACGGGTCCGACCGGAATGACGGGACCGACGGGATTCACGGGCAATACCGGATTCACGGGAAACACCGGACCCACCGGTCCGTCCGGACCGACGGGATTCACGGGCAATACCGGATTCACGGGGAACACCGGACCCACCGGTCCTACTGGACCATCTGGACCGACTGGATTCACGGGCAATACCGGATTCACGGGAAACACTGGACCCACCGGTCCGTCCGGACCGACTGGATACACGGGGAACACCGGATTCACGGGGAACACCGGACCCACCGGTCCTACTGGACCATCTGGACCGACTGGATACACGGGGAACACCGGATTCACGGGGAACACCGGACCCACCGGCATGACCGGTATCACTGGACCGCAGGGCGTTGTGAACGTAAGTGGATATACGGTTGCCAACCAGATCCTGACGACGTCCACGACTGCCTCGACGATTAACGCGAACCCGAACTTGACCTTCTCAGGCACTGCGATGAACGTGAATGCTGGACTTCAAGTATCGGGTGGCGCTGCGTTTATGCCCACTGGAGCTGCGGGGTCAGTTGTAAACGTAGTCGCAGGATTCACAGGAACTGTCGGGTCTGTCACGAACGGTGTAGGCGGAGGGTTCACAGGACCCGTGTCCTCCGCGAACGCACAAGTCTACAGCTTCCTGAGCGGCACTGGAACCTTCGTCGTACCCACGGGCGGCATCTTGGTGGATTACCTGATTGTGGGCGGTGGTGGTGGTGGCGGCAGCAGCATGAGCGGTGGTGGTGGAGCTGGTGGCTTGGTCTACACAAAGGGCGTCCAACTTCCGGCGGGAACGTATACATGGACAGTTGGAACAGGTGGGGCGGCCGGTGCGGCAGGAGGACTCAATCCTGGTACAACTGGTTCAAACTCCAGTCTTTCGAATTCTACATTTGGAAACGTAGTAGCACTCGGCGGCGGCGGCGGCGGTAATAATACTGGTGTGGCCACCTCATATCCTGGACTCGCAGGGGGGTCTGCTGGTGGAGCCGCGTACTCTGGACCATCTGGACTCGTTACAACCGCAACATCGGGAGCTGTTGGTCAGGGAAATGCAGGTGGTTCAATGCCGTCTGTGTCATGGTATACTTCAGCCGGCGGCGGCGGTGCGGGTGCGGCGGGCGGAACACCTACGCAGACCGTTGCGGGTGCGGGTGGAAATGGCTTGGCAATCTCTATTACGGGGTCGAATGTATATTATGCGGGCGGTGGTGCTGGCGGGAACTACTATCAAAATCTGGTCTCGCCCGGGGGGCTTGGAGGCGGGGG
>Ga0208105_1000077_pt1 | contig 46096 bp, 43 predicted proteins | sample CryBogCBE16Jul07_FD_184574 | JGI IMG/M metagenome (GOLD analysis project Ga0208105, IMG submission 184574) | Freshwater microbial communities from Crystal Bog, Wisconsin, USA - CBE16Jul07 (SPAdes) | ecosystem: Environmental > Aquatic > Freshwater > Lake | place: Crystal Bog, Wisconsin, USA... | reverse complement strand
TTTTAATCTCACTCGTGCTGATCATCTGGATATTGATGCCTTCTTCGGCGAGTGTCTTGAACATCAGGCTAGCCACACCTGCGTGTGAGCGCATGCCGATACCGACGATTGAGACTTTAGCGACTTTTTCGTCATAGGAAATTTCGCGTGCACCGACGTCAGGACCGATGGTCTTGTCGAGCAAGGCTTGAGTACGGGCAAACTCATTGCGGGGCACGGTAAACGAAAAATCTGTTGTTCCGGCGACCGACTGGTTTTGCACAATCATATCGACGTCGATATTGGCGTCAGCGACTTTACCGAGGATTGCATAAGCGATACCTGGTTTGTCTGGCACAGCCAGGAGTGTGATTTTGGCTTCGTCGCGACTAAAGGCGATGCCTGAAACAACAGCTGCTTCCATTTTTTCGTCTTCCTCAAAAGTAATCAGGGTGCCGGATTTCATTTCCTCGGCAAGGTCCATATCAGGGTCTGTCAGCGAGGACAGCACTCGGGTAGGCACGCGGTATTTACCAGCGAACTCAACCGAGCGGATCTGCAAAACTTTAGAGCCCAGCGATGCCATTTCAAGCATTTCTTCGAAAGAAATCACGTTCAGTCGACGCGCATCAGGCTCCACGCGTGGGTCGGTCGTGTAGACACCGTCCACATCCGTATAAATCAGGCACTCGTCGGCTTTAAGTGCCGCCGCAACGGCAACAGCAGACGTATCGGAACCGCCACGACCGAGCGTGGTGATGTTGCCCGTCTCATCGACACCCTGAAAACCCGTCACAACGACAACATAGCCTGCATCCAGATCAGCACTGATACGTGCATCATCGATGGAGGTGATACGCGCCTTGGTGTAGGAGGCGTCTGTTCGAACCGGCACTTGCCAACCAGCGTAGCTGCGAGCTTTGAGTCCCTCACCTTGCAAGGCTATCGCGAGCAAGCCGCTGGAGGCTTGTTCGCCCGTTGCAGCGATCATGTCAAGTTCACGGCCATCGGCCATGGAGGAAATTTCGCGGGCAAGTCCAAGCAGGCGATTAGTTTCGCCCGACATGGCCGAGGGTACGACTACAACCTGATGACCGGCTGCGTGCCATTTGGCGACACGGCGAGCGACATTTTTGATGCGCTCAACTGAGCCCATCGAGGTGCCGCCATATTTATGAACGATGATTGACATGATTTCAGATAAGTTTTGTAAATCGGTTTGAAGCCTGACCAGTTAAAAATGATGCCCACTAAAGTATTTTGGACCTCATCAAATCAGTACAAAGCCCCATATTCTAGCGCGAAGCGGGGATTTTACTGCGGCGCAGCAAGCACTACCCTGCCCTGACGGCATCTAAGCTCAATCTGGCCGTGCTGCCAGAGCAGATCCCGGTCATGTCCCAGGGCATGTAACTGCCTGAGCTGACGCAACAATTCAGCAAGCCTGCGATCCCCTGGCATGGCAATACCTTGCTGTTGCAGCCAGAACCTGAGCACGAGTGCCTGTCTCGGGTGACTCAACTCGCGCCAGAGCTTTAGGCTAAAACTTTTATTAACAGGATCTGGTGCCAAACTAGCCAGATCGGCAGCCGCGACTTCATCAAGTATTTCCACTGTTTCGCCAGCCTGTCTCGCATGGCGCGTGAGCGTTTGCTGCCAGGCGGGCCAGTGCGCCTGCAGAACAGGTATCAACTCAGCGCGAAAAGCACCGCGCGCGTATTGGAGGTCGGTATTACTGGGATCCTGCACAGGTAGCCAACCGGTTTGCTGCGTCCAGGCAGCAACACAGGCAAGCAACTCTGCACGGTCGATCGCGAGAAATGGGCGCAACAGCCTCAAGCCCTCTCGCACGGTATCGGCCTGCATTGCGGCCAGTCCTTGAACGCCTGCACCGCGCAACAAACGCAACAGTACGGTTTCAGCCTGATCCTGGCGATGATGCGCCAGTAATACGGCTTTGACTTGATGTTGAGCTGCCATGGCCCTTAGAGCGCTATAGCGTGAATCACGTGCAGCCGCCTCAATGCCCAGCCCTGAGTCCAGAGCCACCTCGACATATTCAACAAACAACTGGGTTTTGAGCAGCTCCGCGAGCGCACCTACTTGCTCGAGCCAAGCATCAGCCTGCACAAACAAGCCGTGGTGGATATGAAAAAAATAAAGAGGCCTACCCGAAGTCTGACAAACGCGCGCAGCAGCAATGGCCATGGCGGCCGAATCCGTCCCTCCACTGAGTGCAACCGCAACTGGCGCGCTGGCTGGTAAATCCTTGAGCGCACTCTGCAGTGCTTGTGTAAGCGCCTGGTTCTGCGATGGCATCAGTGGTTGCGTCAGTTAAGCTTTGACTTCCTGAAACCGACCATAAGCCAACAGACGTTCAACACGATGATCGATCAGTTCTTTAGGTGTCATACCTTGTAATTGACGCAATGCATCGCCAAGCGAGCGACGCAGTAGACGCGCCATCACGCGCGGATCGCGGTGCGCACCACCAATCGGCTCATTGACCACGCGATCAATCAAACCAAACTCTTTCAAGCTCGGCGCGGTGATTGCCAGTGCAGCGGCGGCTTCGGAGACCTTGTCCGCGCTTCGCCACAAGATTGACGCGCAACCCTCTGGAGAGATCACGGCATAGGTCGAATACTGCAGCATCAGTACGACATTACCCACTGCAATGGCCAACGCACCACCTGAACCACCCTCACCAATGATGGTGGAGATGATTGGCACCTTGAGTTCAGCCATCGCGTAGAGATTATGTCCAATCGCTTCAGACTGGCCACGCTCCTCGGCACCGATACCTGGATAAGCGCCCGGAGTATCCACAAAGGTGAAAACAGGCATATTGAATTTTTCGGCCAGGCGCATCAGGCGCAGGGCTTTGCGATAGCCCTCGGGGCGCGGCATACCGAAATTTCGCGCAGCACGCTCTTTCGTATCGCGACCTTTCTGATGCCCAATCACCATGCAGGGCGTACCATTAAAACGCGCCATGCCGCCGACGATGGACAAGTCATCCGCATACATCCTGTCACCATGCAGTTCGTGAAAATCGGTAAAGATTTCACGAACGTAATCCAGCGTATAGGGGCGTTGGGGATGACGCGCTACCAGCGCAGTTTGCCAGGGCGTAAGCTTGGAATAAATATCCTTAGCCAGAGTTTGACTTTTTTGCTGCAAGCGACTGATCTCGTCCGAAATATCGACAGCCGAATCAGCCTGTACATAGCGCAGCTGTTCGATCTTGCCTTCGAGTTCGCCTAGAGGCTGTTCAAATTCCAGAAAAATATTACGCATAACTTTCGAATTCCGTCGTCGTTCATTAAGGCAAGTTGGGGTTTACCGGATCAATATTCCACAGGAACAGGATCGAGACTACGCCACAAATACCAGGTTGCCACCGTACGCCAGGGTTGCCACGCAGCAGAAACCTCTCGCGCCTCGAACCGTGATACTGGCTCACCACTGAAATAGTGTAACGAGATTGCGTTCAATAGTCCCACATCATCAAGTGGTAGGACATCTGGGCGCTGCAAATTAAAAATCAGAAACATTTCAGCGGTCCAGCGACCGATGCCTCGGATGGCGGTTAACTCAGCAATCACAGCCTCGTCCTCCATGGTCGCCCATTTCTGTGGGCGCACACGTTTTTCGCTGAAATGTGTTGATAAATCAAGGATATATTCGGCTTTACGGGCTGACAGACCGGCTGCGTGGAGATTATCAAGCCCGGCTTTTTGAACCGAAGCGGGTGTCGGGCGCTTACCGCATTCCAGCAACAATCGCTGCCAGACAGACTCAGCCGCTTTGACCGAGATTTGTTGTCCAACAATCGAACGCGCCAGGGTAATAAAAGGATTGCCGCGAGAAGTTAACCAGATACCCGGATGCTTGGGGATCAGTTTTTTCATGATGCGGTCACGCTTCATGAGATGCGTGAGCGCAGAGTCCCAATAATCGGGCTTAATCGCTATAGATTCTGAACTATTCATGTCGCTCGCTTCAAGCACGCCGCCACTGAGTCAAGCCACCAGGCTTGTCATCAAGTTCGATCCCTGCGGCCTTCAGTTTGGCACGGATTTCATCTGCACCCGCAAAATTTTTCGCTTTTTTAGCCTCGGCACGCGCCTGAATCAGGCTCTCTATCTCAGACTCTGCGAGTGAGTGGCCTGCAACCTGTCCACTGCTGGCCTCCTCGATCGCGCGACGGGTGTAGCGTGTGGGACGTTGGAAATAACTGCCTGGCTCCTGTTGCAACAAACCAAGAACGCTCGCCAGGGCTTTCATTTGCCCACTGATTGCGCCATCCTGGGTACGATTAGCCTGAGTCGCGAGCTCGAACAAGGCAGCAACGGCACCCGCACTGTTGAAATCATCATTCATGGCCTCACGAAAAGCCTGCGCCTCGGGTGTTGACCAGTCTGGCTGCGCAAGCGATGCCGGAGGTACATTTTGTAAAGTTTGATATAGACGATCCAGCGAAACCTGTGCATCGACCAGGTTATCCGGTGCGTAATTCTGCGGACTGCGATATTGGTTACGCACAATAAAAAAACGCAACATTTCTGCTTCGCGCGGATTGACTTCATACGTGGGCGAATCGTCAGGCTGGTTTGGCATGCCAATCGTCTGTCTGATCGTACGGAAATTACCCAGCGATTTCGACATTTTGTCAGCATCGACCATCAACGGACCACAGTGCATCCAGTTGTTAGCGAGCGTCCCGCCATAAGCACCTTCGGTTTGGGCGATTTCGTTTTCGTGATGGGGAAACTTAAGATCCGGACCACCGCCATGGATATCAAGAGGTAAGCCAAGCAGAGCCTTGCTCATCGCAGAGCACTCAATGTGCCAGCCTGGCCGCCCCCAGCCATAAGGTGAATCCCAACGGGTATCGGCGGGTTCATGTTCTTTGGCGGATTTCCAGAGCACGAAATCCATCGGGTCGCGTTTGGACGAGGTGACTGCAACGCGCTCACCCGCACGCAGGTCATCGAGTGACTTGCCCGACAGCTTGCCATACCCGGCAAAGCCCCGGACAGCGAAATTCACATCGCCGTCTTCTGCATGATAGGCCAAACCATTTTTTTCAAGCCTGCCAATAATATCGAGCATATCGCCAACATATTCGGTGGCTCGCGGCTGATGGTCAGGAGCTTGCACGCCCAGGGCACGCTCGTCGGCATGCATGGCATCGATGAAAAACTCGGTGACCTCGCCGATCCGGCGTTTTGATTCAACGGCGCGTTTAATGATCTTGTCATCGATATCAGTAATATTGCGCACATAGGTGACTTGATAGCCCTCGCAACGCAGCCAGCGCTGAACTACATCGAAGCTGACCAGCATCCGTGCATGCCCGAGATGGCACCAATCGTAAACGGTCATTCCACAGACATAGAGCCCGACTTTGCCGGGTTGTACAGGGGTAAATGCGCGTTTGGAACGCGAAAGAGAGTCGTAAATCTGTAGCATGCGATACGGGAGGCTCAAAGCAAGGCTAAAATGCGGATCGTCAAGTATAGCAATTGAGGATTTCACGCCTTGAATCTGCACAAACGCATTTGCTCTGTACTGCTCTTATTCTGTACGGTAACGTTGTTACCCGGGATAGTGCGCGCCCAAGCCTTTGGCGGCAATCCTCAATACGATCCGATCAATGGTGTTGCCAATCCTCTGGCGAGCAGCCCAAAAACCAATGATCTGAAAAACATACTGCCCGCCAATATGCCCGGCAGCAAACCTGACACCATTATTGGTGACAAAGAGCCCGAAACCGGCTGGGATGGCCTGGCCAAGCTGCTCCAAGCCATCGCGCCTACCGTGGATACACGCGTACCGCTCACACCCTCTCAGACCACCCGCCGTATTGAGGCTTTATTACAGCGCGGACGTACTCAGGAGGCCTTGCGGGAGGTTGAACAACGCATTGCCGAAGAATCCAGTCGCACTTCACCTGGCGCGGATGTACAACTGATGTTCATGCACGCACGCGTACTGACCGAGGTCGATCGTTCAAACGAAGCGGAAGCCATTTATCAAAAAATGACGATGCGCTTTCCTGAACTGCCAGAGCCCTGGAATAACCTTGCGGTGATCTACGTCAAACGGGGCGAGCTTGAGCAGGCGCGCCGAGCGCTCGAAATGGCTATTATGATCAGCCCGAAATATGCTTTTGCGCTCTCAAATCTGGGTGACGTAGAATTAAGTATCGCTTTACGGTCTTACCAGACTGCTGCAGCTGCGGGTGCTCCTGGCCTCCGTGCAAAAATCCGTAGTCTTGAGGCACTGATCCGGGCTAACGCCGAGGCAGCAGAAAAAGCCGAAGAAGCAGCCAAACCAAAACCCAAAGCGCCTTCCATATCCAGTTCTAATTCCAAGGCAGACTCGCAATGAATTTCATGTTTTTATGTTTGCGCGCAATGCGCAATCTCACACTGGCCAGTATGATTGCGCTAGTGTTTTCTGGCGCAGTCGCTGCGCAATCCTCCAACTCGACCTCCAAACAAGGCGTTAAATCGATGAGCACGAATCCCCGCGTCAAAATGTCCACAAACCTAGGCGACTTTGTTATTTCTCTTGATGCTGCAAAAGCCCCCAAGACCGTTGCCAATTTTCTGGCTTACGTCAATGACGGTTTTTATAACGGCACCGTATTTCACCGTGTCATTGATGGTTTCATGGTTCAGGGCGGTGGATTTGAGCCAGGCCTGAAACAGAAAGCGACCAAGCCAGAGATCGAAAACGAAGCTAACAACGGCCTGAAAAACAACAAATACACCCTCGCGATGGCACGCACCAGCGCGCCACACTCCGCCTCGTCACAGTTTTTCATTAACGTAGCCAATAACGAGTTCCTGAACCACACTGCACCGACCGCAAACGGCTGGGGCTATGCTGTGTTTGGTCAAGTCGTCGAAGGCCAGGATGTCATCGATAAAATGAAAGCAGTCAAAACCGGCAACAGCGGCTTTCACCAGAACGTTCCTGTCGAAGACATCGTGATCACCAAGGCTGTCGTCGTTGAATAAGATCTCTCTTGCAGGTCCTGTATGGCTGGCCTCGGATGTTCATCTGGGGCAGCATACTGAAGGCACCTCAGAAGCTTTTCGTGATTTTCTGAAACTCGCAGCAAGTGAGGCGCAGGCCTTGCTTTTGCCAGGCGATATTTTTGATGCCTGGATCGGTGACGATGTTGCAGTGGTTGCTCCGCCCTGGCTGGCTCAGGATCTGATGGCAATCAAGGCTTGCGCAGCAAAAATCCCGGTATGGCTGGGGCGCGGCAATCGCGACTTCCTGATGGGCGAGGCCCTGGCCGTTGGCCTTGGTGCGAGACTTTTACCCGAAGAAGTCCTCGTTTCCGTTGGTGCTCGTACCTTTTTACTGAGTCATGGTGATGAGTATTGCACCGATGATTTGGCGTATCAGCAGTTTCGCGCCATGGTGCGTAATCCAGCCTGGCAGTCGGGATTTCTGTCGCGCAGCATCCCCGAGCGCTTAACACTTGCGGCGCAGGCGCGCGGAGAGAGTATGGCTGCCAATCAGACTAAAACCAGCGAAATAATGGATGTCAACGCCGATGCCGTGGCTCAGGCGATTCGTAAAGCCGGGGTGTCTCTTATTGTCCATGGCCATACGCATCGTCCAGGCCGTAACGTCCTGAATGTTGACGGCAATGTTTGTGAACGCTGGGTATTGCCTGACTGGGATTGCGATCATCTTGAGGCCAATCAGCAGCCACGTGGCGGCTGGATGGTGATTGACGACGAAGGCCCAACGCTGTTTGACCTTGAGCAAGCCTGACTGACGCATTATTCAGTGCAACAGTCGGAGTATCCAAACCAGGCACAACAGCCTGGTTTTTTATCCGAAATCCGGCCCCTCAGACTGATCGCTCGCGTCAGTCTGCTTGTTTATTTTGACCTGCGCAATGCGGCGTCCATCAATCTGAAGGACTTCAAAGTTAAAGCGCGCATGGGGCGAGGCAAACACGCAACTGTCTCCCGGTGCAGGCAAATGACCAAAACGGGCTAACAGATAACCCGCCAGTGTGGTGTAGTCCTGGTCCTCGTCAACCAGCCCTTCGGTCTCAAGTACTTGTTCGAGATGATGCAGGTCGGCGGCACCGTCAACTTTCCACTGCTTTGGTCCGTCACTGATGATATCGGGTGTCTCGTCCTCATCAGGAAACTCGCCTGCGATCGCTTCAAATACATCGATGGGTGTGACCAGGCCTTGAATCGTCCCGAATTCATCCGCAACCAGCACAAGCTGTCCGCGTGAGCGTTTCAGGGTATCCATCAGACGAATAATGCTGATCGTATCGTGCACGATGATCGGTTCACGCAAGCTTGCGCGCGTGATGTGACCGTGGGTGATCAAATCAGCAATCATGTCTTTTGCTCGTCCAATCCCTTGAACATTATCAAGCGACTCGCGACACACAGGAAAAAAGCTGTGCGGAGCCAAGGCGATTTGTTTCTGGATGACTTGCGGATCGTCGTCCAGATTGACCCAGGAGACTTCTGTGCGTGGCGTCATCACGGAATGGATAGAACGCTCGGCAAGCGTCAGCACCCCGCTGACCATGTTGCGCTCTTCAACGCCGAAGGTGACCTCTGCAAGCTTGCCTGGCATTTCGGCAGCCTGGGCTGCAACTTCTTCGGGCAGTTGTTTACCCAACATTTTCAGCACAGCCTCGGCAGTCCGCTCACGCATGGGCCGCACTGTCTGCATTTTCAGACCGTTGTACTGTGCAATCTGATTCAGTAACTCAATCACGACCGAGAAACCAATCGCAGCGTAGAGATAATCTTTTGGCACCTTGAAACCGAAACTCTCGGCTACAAGCGAAAAACCAATCATCAACAAAAAGCCCAGGCAGAGCACCACGACAGTCGGATGGGCATTGATAAATCGTGTGAGTGGTTTGGACGCAACCAGCATGACACCCACAGCGATCACAACTGCCGACATCATCACGGCAAGCCTGTCAACCATACCCACTGCGGTGATGACTGCATCAAGTGAGAAAACTGCATCGAGTACGACGATCTGGGTGACGATGACCCAGAAATCCGCATAGACACGTGCGCCTGAGGCTTGCTGTCGAGTGCCCTCGATGCGCTCGTGCAACTCTATGGTGCCTTTGAACAGCAGGAAAAAACCGCCCACCATCAAAATCAGATCGCGGCCGGAAAAATCAAAGCCCGCGATGGAAATCCAGGGCTCTTTGAGTTGAACAAGCCAGGACATGCCTGCGAGTAAGCCCAGACGCATCACGAGTGCAAGCAACAAACCGATGACGCGCGCACGGTCGCGCTGCGCAGGCGGCAATTTGTCCGCGAGGATTGCGATAAATATCAGGTTATCAATACCCAGGACGATCTCAAGAACGACCAGGGTAAGAAGGCCGACCCAGATCGTGGGATCAAGCAGCCATTCCATTTAAGACCTCATCTGTTACTTTGCACCGGCAACATTCAAATGCGCCAGCATTTGAGTGAAAATTTTTGGTGTTGCCGCCAAAACATTGCCACTCTCCATCCAGGTTTGCTCACCCTCGAGATCCGCGATCAGGCCGCCCGCCTCGAGCACCATCAGGCTCGCCGCGGCTAGATCCCAGGGTTTAAGTCCCAGTCCACAGTAACCGTCCAGACGGCCTACCGCGACATACGCCAGATCCAGTACCGCAGAACCTGTGCGACGTATGCCAGCACTGCCACGCACGAGTTCGGCAAAACGCGGGGCCGCCAACTCGTCGGGTAGTTTTGAGCTGGGCCAGCGTGCGCCAAGCAGCGCGTCATGGAATCTGGTTTGCGTCGATACGCGCATGCGGCGATCATTCAGGAAAGCGCCACCGCCACGGCTGGCAGTAAACATCTCATTACGCGATGGATCAAAGATCACAGAATGCATCACCTGACCGCGCTGGCGCAGTGCGATTGAGATCGCGTAGGTCGGAAAACCATGAATAAAGTTTGTCGTGCCATCAAGCGGGTCAATCACCCATTCGTTGGCCGCCAGCGCATCGCTGCCGTCATGGCCATGCTGGCCTGATTCTTCTGCGAGGAAAGAGTGATCGGGATAGGCCGTGCGCAGCACATCGATAATGGCGTCTTCGGCAGCGCGATCGACTTCCGTGACATAATCGCTTGGCCCTTTTCGGGAGACCTGAATGCGATCAAGATCAATGCTCGCGCGGTTAATGATGGTTCCGGCGCGCCGGGCCGCCTTGATGGCGGTATTAAGCATTGGGTGCATAAGCGTGGGTATTTTTTGTTAGGCTAAACCGAGATTTTAAATGACAACGCAATTTTCACGTGTTCGGTTCATTATGACCGAACCCAGCCACCCCGGAAACGTCGGTTCTGCGTCCCGTGCAATCAAGACCATGGGGTTCCATGATCTGGTCCTGGTCGCCCCGAAAACACCTGAAATCACCACCCAGCCAGAGGCAATCGCCCTGGCAAGTGGCGCGATTGACGTCTTAAACAGTGCGCCAATCGTTGACACGCTCGACCAGGCGCTCGCCCCTGTCACGCTGGCTTTTGCCCTGACCGCCCGCTCGCGCGACCTCGGACCCTCGGTTTGCGACATCAGAGAGGCAGCCCAGATCGCCCAGGAGCACCTGGGAGGCCATCAGGAGGCCCGTATAGCCCTTGTCGTAGGCACGGAAAGGTCAGGTCTCACTAATGAGCAAATCGGTCTGTGCCACCGCGTATGCCATATCCCAGCCAATCCTGAATACAGTTCACTAAACGTTTCTCAGGCCATGCAACTCGCTGCCTGGGAGATGCGCTATGCCCTAATGCAGTCACAACCAGCTACGGCTGAGGGACTTCCCCCTCCCGGACGTCGCCCTGCCAGTACCGAATCGGTGCTCGCGCTGCTTGTCCACTGGCAGGAGGCCCTGGAGGCTGTCGAATTCCTAAATCCTGCTTACCCTAAAAAGCTGATGCCACGCATGCGACACCTGTTTAGTCGCAATAACCTGACCCGGGATGAGGTCGATATGATGCGGGGGGTGTGTACGGCCATGATCCAGACAGCTCGGTTCGGACCATATAAATCCCAAGGTTAATGCAACTCTGGCTAAGTACCTGCGCTAACATTAATTCCTATGCTGAACAATCTTCGCGAAGACATCGCCTGTATCCTCGAACGTGATCCGGCTGCCCGCAGCAAGCTGGAGGTGATCACCTGCTATCCCGGACTGCATGCCCTTATGGCGCATCGTCTGGCACATCGCTTATGGCAGGCTGATTTTTTCTGGCTCGGTCGCTTTATCTCCCATCTGGGCCGGATGTTGACAGGTATTGAAATACACCCGGGCGCGCAAATAGGCCGGCGGGTGTTCATCGATCACGGCTTTGGCGTGGTGATCGGCGAGACAGCGGTCGTGGGGGATGACTGCACGATTTATCAAGGTGTCACCCTGGGCGGCACAAAACTCTACAAGGGTGCCAAACGCCATCCGACGCTTGGCCGCGGAGTGGTGGTCGGCGCAGGGGCTCAGGTACTGGGAGGCTTTACTGTAGGTGATGGCGCACGCATTGGCTCGAATGCCGTGGTTGTCAAACCTGTTCCTGCAGGCGCCACTGCGGTTGGTAACCCTGCACGCGTGATCGAACAAACAGAAGAGTCAAGCAGGTCGGCTGACACACCATGCGGCGGGTCTTCTGTTCCCCCCCCTGCCACTGAGCTTGCCGCGACCAAATCGCGGACGCCTTGCGATTCAGACTGGGATGCAGCCCCCTTGCAGGCCATACTCAACAAAGGCACCGTACAACAGCAGGCCCAACAAGACAGTCATGGCGCTTTTACTGCCTACGCAGTTGACCCTGGTGCAAGCGACCCACTGGTCAAGGTGTTGCACGAACTCATCACCCATACCGCTGAACAAGACGCCAGGATCGCAGAACTTTGCAAAACACTGGAATCGATGGGCTCCAAAGTCCAGGGGGTTCCTACAGCGCTTGATGCGCAGCGCTTAAACAAAATGGTCGACGAGTAATTCGTCGACCATTTTTATTATTTCAATCGGTAAATATTTGTTTCATTCAACAAATATTTGTTTCAGTCAGCAAGTGAAAGACCCGCGTCAGAACACAAGATCGATTCCAGTCATGCGGCGCAACTCTTCTTGACCTGCGCCTGACATATCGTCAACCACGCGCACGACCCCACCCGGTTCGATCTGAAATACGGCCACGTCTGTGTAGATGCGGGATACGCACTTCAAGCCAGTCAGCGGATAAGTACACTGCTCAACGAGTTTGCTCACACCTTCTTTGGTCTGCAAATCCATCATGACAAACACATCACGCGCACCAGCGGCCAGATCCATCGCACCGCCGACGGCAGGGATCGCACCTGGCTCACCGGTCGACCAGTTAGCCAGATCGCCGAAACGTGAAACCTGAAAAGCACCCAGCACGCAGATATCAAGGTGACCGCCACGCATCATGGCGAAAGAATCCGCATGATGAAAATAGCTGCCGCCTTTGAGCAAGGTCACAGGTTGTTTGCCTGCATTGATCAGGTCGTAGTCTTCTTCGCCGGGCGCAGGGGCTGGACCCATGCCCAACACACCATTTTCGCTTTGCAGGAAAATATCTTTATCCGTCGGGAGATAGTTAGCCACACGGGTCGGCAAACCGATCCCCAGGTTCACAACCGCCCCCTCGGGGATGTCTTGAGCGACGCGCGCTGCGATTTCGTCTCTAGTGACTCGTTTCATGCTTTTGCCTTTGTAGGAATACGGACGACTCGTTTGACAAACAAGCCAGGCGTGACGATCGCTTCGGGATCGAGATCACCCAACTCAACGATTTCATCAACCTGGGCGATCGTCATTTTTGCAGCTGTAGCCATCACGGGACAAAAGTTTCTTGCAGTTTTGTTGTAAACCAGATTGCCCCAGCGATCAGCTTTCAGCGCTTTGATGACTGCCACATCGGCCTTGATTGGTAATTCAAACACATAGTCCTCACCATCCAGATGACGGATTTCTTTACCTTCAGCGAGCTGGGTGCCCACGGCCGTGCGTGTGAAAAATCCCCCAATACCGGCGCCACCTGCGCGAATTCGCTCAGCAAGCGTGCCCTGCGGGACGAGTTCCAGCTCTAATTTACCGGCTCGGTACAGGCCATCAAACACGTGTGAGTCCGCCTGACGGGGAAATGAGCAGATGACTTTACGAACCAGACCAGCCTCAAGCAGTGCGGCAATACCGGTATGACCTGAGCCAGCGTTGTTACTCACAATCGTGAGTTCGCGTGCTTTGTGTTCGATCAGCGCATCAATCAGTTCGTGAGGCTGACCCGCCCCCCCAAAACCACCAATCAACACGATAGAGCCATCTTGAATGCCAGCTGTTGCTGCAGCAAGATCAGGTACGATTTTTGAAATCATATTCAGTCGCTAGGTTAAGTCACTTCGGAACGGGGCCAAGACCCCGGGTGAATCCAACAAAGAGGCGAGGATACCTCAAGGTCGAGCTGCACTCCAGTTAATCAGCCGTCACACCAGCGGCTTTGACCACAGCGCCCCAGGTTGCGACTTCTTTTTTAACAAAACCACTGAACTCAGCCGTTGTCATAGGCTGTGTAACCGCGCCCAGATCCATCAAACGTTTTTGAACTTCGGGTTTTAACAAGGCTTTAGTAATGGCGGCATTAAGTTTTTGCACAATCGCCTCAGGTGTGTTGGCAGGTGCCATGAAGCCAAACCAGGAGGACACGTCAAAGCCTTCGAATCCCGCCTCAGCCATAGTCGGTACTTCAGGCGCAGCTGGCGAGCGTGCGGGAGCAGTCACTGCCAGGGCGCGCAACTTGCCAGCCTGAACCAGGGGCCAAGCCGAAGGCATATTGTCAAACATCATCTGGACCTGACCGCCGACCAAATCAGTCAAAGCAGGCGAACTGCCTTTGTAGGGGATGTGGGAGACATTAATCTTGGTATTGAGCTTGAACAGTTCGCCGGTCATGTGGATCGAGGTACCCGAGCCCGAAGAAGCAAAATTTAATTTACCTGGGTTTTTGTTCGCGTATTCAACTAATTCCTTGACGCTGTTGACAGGAAGTTTTGGATTCACAACCAGCAAATTTGGGACCTTTGCACCCAGACCCACAGCCACCAGATCTTTGGTCACGTCAAATTTCAGATTTGGATAAAGCGTCTGGTTGATCGTGCTCGTAACGGCCATCATCAAGAGCGTATAACCGTCTGCTGGCGCACGCACGACGTATTCGGTCGCGATGTTACTGCCGGCACCTGGCTTGTTTTCCACGATAAAACTCTGGCCGAGCTCCTCGGAGAGTTCTTTTGACAACACGCGCGCAACTACATCGGTGCTTCCGCCTGCGGAAAAACCAACAACAACGCGCACCGCCTTGTCGGGATAATTACCCTGGGCGAACACTGAACAGCTCAGCAAACAGGCCAGACCGCCCAAAATTGAAACTGCCACACGTCGCGAGAAAGAAAACAGCTGAAATTGCATGATTAAGCCTAGAAAAAAACAGGAACTCCCCTGCTGTGCCAAGTCGAACACATCGGGAAATCCCTAATAAAAAAATGATTATAAGGAATTCGTATCCTGGGGTTCGACTAACCCAATCTAATTATTCTCAACCATGCGATAGCTCTTAGAAAACATGCCAAACAATTGAAAAATGATTTGCAGATAAAGTAACGCGAAAAAGCATATGATTACCTGTTATTGACCAGCACTTAAAAGAGAACATAAACCTTGAAAAATCAAGGCCTTAGCGAAAGTACTGAGACAGATCTCAGTAACCACACACCCATGATGCAGCAATATCACCGTCTCAAAGCTGAGGCGGGACCACTATTGCTGCTCTACCGTATGGGCGATTTTTATGAAATGTTTTATGAAGACGCGGAGCGTGGCGCGCGCCTGCTTAACCTGACGCTCACTCGGCGCGGTTCATCGAACGGTGTGCCGATCCCGATGGCGGGCCTGCCCTATCATGCCGCTGAACAGTACCTCGCGAAACTGGTTGCCCAAGGCGTTTCAGTCGCGATTTGTGAACAAATCGGCGACCCAGCGACAAGCAAAGGACCTGTCGAGCGTAAGATCGTCAGGATTGTGACGCCCGGAACACTGACTGACGAGGCGCTTTTGCCCTCTAAAGCCGATCGTTGCGTAGCCGCTGTTTTTATTCCCAAAAAAGGCAGTAAATCCCCCAGAGCCGGGATCGCCTGGCTCAACCTGGCCAATGGAGCCTTCAAAATCACTGAGTGCGCACCCGAGGCGCTCGACTCGGAACTGCACCGTATCGATCCGGCAGAGATCATCATTGCGGATGATGCGCAGTTTGATTTCACGCTACAGGTAGCTGCAACGCGCATCCCACCCTGGCATTTTGAAACTGAGCAGGCCAATGCACATCTGCTCGCTCATTTCAAAACACAGTCGCTTTCCGGTTTTGATGTCGATGACCTGCCTACCGCGATTTGCGCAGCGGGTGCCTTGTTGCGCTACGCCGGCCGGACACAAACACAAGCCTTATCGCATATACAAAGTCTTGTGGCTGACCGCGCAAGTCAATATGTACTGATGGATCCAGCAACGCGTCGCAATCTTGAGCTGACGCGCACACTGGCGGGTGAAGAATCCCCGACACTTTTTTCCATCCTCGACACCTGCTGCACACCGATGGGTAGCCGGCTGCTGCGGCACTGGCTGCATCACCCCTTACGCGATAATGCCCCAGTGCAAGCGCGGCAGGCTGCGATTACCTGCCTGATGGGTGCAAGCACGCAAAGCAGCGCCTTGCTTCATGCGACAGCATTGCTCCAGTCTTTACGCACTGATTTAGACAAACTCCCCGATCTCGAGCGGATCGCTACGCGCATCGCGCTGCTCTCGGTACGCCCCAGAGAACTCGCTAGTCTGCGCGATGCAATCGCGGCACTGCCCACTCTGCAGCAAAACGTGCTCTCAGCGATCGAGCATTCAGACTCAGAGGTTGATCCGAGTCTCGGTCAACGCCTCATTGATATCGCCCATAAACTCAGCCCCCCAGAGGGTATGCAGGAGTTACTCCATCGTGCGATCGCTGAGGAACCCGCCTCGATGGTGCGTGATGGCGGAGTGATTGCTACAGGTTTCGATGAGGATCTGGATGAGTTACGTTCCATCTCAACAGATAACGGTGCCTACTTACTCGAACTCGAAGCGCGGGAACGCGAACGAACCGGTATCACCACTCTGCGCGTCGAATTTAATCGGGTACATGGATTTTTTATCGAAGTCAGTCGTGCACAGGCTGACAAAGTGCCCGAAGATTACCGTCGTCGCCAGACGCTGAAAAACGCCGAGCGCTACATCACACCGGAGCTCAAACTCTGGGAGGATAAAGTCCTCTCGGCGCAGGATCGCTCGCTAGCACGTGAAAAATGGCTGTTTGATCAGGTGCTGGAGTTGCTTGCACCGATGGTCAATGCTCTTGCCGTGTGCGCAACAGCCTGCGCTGAGCTCGACGCCCTGGTTGCGCTCGCGCACCACGCCCAGAAAAACGACTGGGTAGCGCCAGCCCTGACCGCTCACACTGCGATTGAAATCGAACTGGGCCGTCACCCTGTCGTCGAACGGTCCATTGAACGATTCACACCGAACTCCTGCGTGCTCAACGCACATCGCGCCCTGCTCGTCATTACTGGCCCGAACATGGGCGGTAAATCAACCTATATGCGTCAGGTGGCGCTCATCACCCTGCTCGCGCGCATCGGTAGTTTTGTCCCTGCAAAATCCGCCTCAATCGGACCGATTGACCGGATCTTTACACGGATTGGCGCGGCCGATGATTTAGCGGGCGGGCGCTCGACCTTCATGATGGAGATGATCGAGGCAGCTGCGATCCTCGCCTCAAGCACATCGCAAAGCCTGGTGCTGATGGATGAAATCGGCCGCGGTACCTCGACCTATGATGGCTTAGCGCTGGCCTGGTCGATTGCTCACCGCTTGGTGACACACAATCGTGCCTTGACCTTGTTTGCCACACACTATTTCGAACTGACTCGCATGCCAAATGAGCAAGCGAACACGGCCAACGTGCACCTGGCTGCTGCTGAGTCACCGGCCGGAATTGTATTTTTACACGAGGTCAAGGACGGACCAGCGAGCCGCAGCTACGGTATCCAGGTCGCTCAACGCGCGGGCATTCCGGCTGTAGTGATCAGGCATGCCTCTCGAGAATTAGAGCGTCTGGAATCTCAAGGCGCCCCCACGCCACAGCTCGGTCTTTTTGGCGAAGTTGTCGATCACGACGCTGCGGCCCAGGAAGCTGCGCAAGCGACAGAGGCGATGGCAGCACTGAGCCAGGCTATCACTGCGCTCGATCCAGATACGCTCAGTCCACGCGAAGCACTTGACGCGCTCTATCAACTGAAAAATCTCTTACCTTAATGGTTAAAAATGATGGTTAAAAATGATGGTTAAAAATTCATGAATCCTGATCTACCACTCACCTTGCTCGGGGGCCTGACGCCGGCACAATTCATGAGAACCTACTGGCAGAAAAAACCTCTGCTCATCAGGCAAGCTATTCCAGATTTCAAAGCGCCACTTTCTGTTGCGTCCCTAAAAAAATTGAGCAAGAACGAGGAGGTTGAGTCCCGTCTGATTCAACGCGAAAAAGATCAGTGGCAAATGGATTGCGGGCCGTTTAGCCGTCTACCTAAAGCCTCGACTCCCGACTGGACTTTACTGGTACAAAGCGTTGACATCCATGACGATGCAGCCTGCGCACTGATGAATCAGTTCCGGTTTGTCCCTGACGCACGACTCGAAGATCTGATGATCAGTCTGGCCGCAGTTGGTGGTGGTGTAGGTCCGCACTTTGACAGTTACGATGTGTTTTTATTACAAGCCCACGGACGCCGTCGCTGGCAGTTTGGCCAGCAACACGACCTCTCACTCGTAGAGGGGCTGCCGCTGAAAATTCTGTCCGACTTTGCTCCCGAGCAAGAATTCATCCTTGAGCCCGGTGACATGCTCTACCTGCCCCCTCAGACCGCGCATGATGGTGTGGCACTCGACGAGTGCATGACCATCTCAATCGGTTTTCGCGCTCCGGATGAGGCGGCTCTGGCGCGTGGCATGCTCGAGGCCGCTGCAGACCAGATCGTCGCGCGCGCAGGACTCGCGAGCGGTCCCTATGGCGAACCCCCTCTGCCTGGCCCTAAACTGGATGCCCTCTATCGTGATCCAAAACAAGTCGCGACCGCACGCCCAGCGCAAATTCCAGATGGCCTGATTCAAACCGCTGTCAAAGCTGCCTCAAAAATCCAGTTTAACGAAGCGCTCGCAGAGCGATTCCTGGGGTGTTGGCTGACAGAGCTCAACCAGGCTGCGGTCTTTGAGAGCGCTCACTACCATGACGCTGAGGACAATGAGGACAGGCCCTATACGCACTGGGTGCTGGATCGTCGCACTCGTATGCTTTATCGTGGCAGGCAATTATTTATTAATGGTGAGGTTGCTGCTGTCGATGCCGAGCCAGGTTTAAAAATCCTCGCCGATCAACGAGAGCTCGCTGGCAGTCATACTGCTGCCAAGAAATTTACACAAGAAGCTGTAGAGGCGCTCGCCGACTGGCTCGATGCCGGCTGGATCCATTTGGTCAGGAAATAAAGATGAATCGTCTTGCGAACAAAATCTGCGTGATCACAGGCGCTTTTAGCTCTTCAACGAATCGTCAATCCGTTTTCAGACAACCTGCTTTCTCAATAAACTTGATTACCTCAGCAAGCCCCTCGCCGCTCTTCAAGTTTGTCATCACCCAGGGACGCTCTCCTCGCATACGTGCGGTATCGTGACGCATCACCTCCAGATTGGCACCAACGTAGGGTGCGAGATCTGTTTTATTAATCACCAGCAAATCACTGCGCGTGATGCCAGGCCCGCCTTTGCGTGGAATTTTTTCACCACCGGCAACGTCGATCACGTAGATCGTCAAATCAGACAAATCAGGACTGAAGGTCGCGGCCAGATTATCGCCGCCTGATTCGATAAAAATAAGTTCCAGATCAGGAAAACGTTTCTGCATACGATCAATCGCCTCGAGATTAATCGAGGCGTCTTCCCTGATAGCGGTATGGGGGCAGCCACCTGTCTCAACACCCATGATCCGATCCGCTGACAAGGCCTCAGCAGCGACGAGCAAACGCTCATCTTCCTTGGTATAGATATCATTGGTCACGACAGCCAGACGATATTGATCGCGCATGCGTTTGCAGAGCACCTCGACGAGGGTGGTCTTGCCTGAGCCGACTGGGCCACCGATACCGACGCGCAAAGGATTGGATGTTTGCATGATTTTGTTAATTCTCTAAACGATTTATGTAAAAAATATTCAACTTCTGAACAGGCGACTGTACTGTGATTCGTGCCGTGCACTTGCGATAGATAGTCCTACAGCCGCCGAACCGACATCCTCTGGTGCAATCGTCATCGCAGTATGAATGGCCGACTCGATATCAGCTTTCAAACGGTGCAACAGAATCTGTCCCTCGATCTGTCCCAAAGGAATAATCTTGACTGCGGCAAGGGTTTGATTTTCTACCCAGCTCCACAGATAGGCCGTTAAAGCCATCTGCTCCTCAATACCTGATACCGCTGACAATGCTGCATGCGCCGCAGGGTAAACCCAGTTCAGCTCCGTTAATTCCAGTAATGCAGTCCCGCCCTGCCATTGCTTGAATAACTTTGCCATGGAGTGCCCCATCTGGATTGATTCGAGCCGAAACTCTGCGCTCTCACGCAAGGCATACAAGACATCATTGGCTCCACGCAATGCCGGCCAATCTTGTGTTCTGGCCGCGCGATGGCAAGTCAACCACAGGGGTAACTCCTGCCTGGCCAGACTCAGCACCATGACATCTCGGATCCAGACATAAGCCTGCTCCATTGAGCTCACCCAGCGGTCCTCGACAGCCTGTTCAAGGCCTTGCGAATAAGCAAAGCCTCCAACGGGCAGAGCAGGACTCGCCAGATGTAACGCTGCCAGAAGGGGATGGCTATGGTTCATTATTTTTTAGCGTGCGCAGCGATAGAGAGCTCTTCACCGAGCTTGCCCATCGCTTCGTCGCGCGCAACGTCACCGCACTCATCGGCATGGTGATGGTGATGATGACCGGCCGAGCCATGACCCGCCGAATACGCCCCACCCTCTGGTACAAAAGCTTCCTGGACCAGATCTACCAAGCCGCCCTGTCTGCGCACCAGATCGGCCAAGACACTGTCAGGTTCAATAAAAGCAGCCTCAGAGGTGAGCATGGCACGTACGTGACGATTGGCCAGGTGATAAACGATACGCATGAGTTCAAAGCTGTTGCTGGCGCGGATACGCATCAGCTCTTCAACCGCAGCTTGTACCACCACACGCTCGCCCTGCTCGCCGCACAGAACGCCACCGTGCTGCATGTTTTCACCACGCGCGAGGATCACGGCGACCGCTTTGCCATTGGGCAACATCGCAGCCAGACGCGAACGTTGCCGATCACCATAAGAGAGCTCCAGCACAGGCCAGGGCTCTGGCCAGACCTGTGCCCCGCCAGGAGTTGGTTCGCGCAACTGCGAATCGTTTGCTGCTAACTGCTGTGTCAGAGTAATCGCCATATTTAAAACAGGAAATAACGTTGTGCCATCGGCAAGGTTTTAGCAGGCGGGCAATCAAGCAACACACCATCTGCATAGACCTTGTAATTTTCAGGACTGACAGTAATTTTGGGTGTGGCGGCGTTAAGTTTCATATCCGCTTTAGTCAAGCTGCGCATGCCTTGGACTGGCGCGATATGACGTTTGAGGCCTAATTCCTGAGGCACGCCTTTATGAATTGCTGAGCCAGACAAAAAGGTAATACAGCTCGAAGCAATCGCGCTCTGTGCCGCGCCAAACTGTGGACGGAAATGCACTGGTTGGGGTGTAGGAATCGAAGCATTGGGATCACCCATTGCGGCCATCGCAATCATGCCACCCTTGATCACCGTAGAAGGCTTGACACCAAAAAAAGCCGGACGCCAAAGCACCAGATCAGCGAATTTACCCACCTCTACCGAACCAATCTCTTTGGCCATACCGTGGGTAATCGCAGGATTGATGGTGTATTTAGCGATGTAGCGTTTGATACGTGCATTGTCACTGGTAGAAGGGTCGGAGAACCCCGTCTCACTGAGCGAGCCACGCTGCTCGCGCATTTTGTGCGCAGTCTGCCAGGTACGCATAATCACTTCACCGACACGCCCCATCGCCTGGCTATCGGAAGAGATCATCGAGAACGCCCCGATATCATGCAGGATGTCTTCGGCTGCGATCGTCTCACGGCGGATACGACTCTCGGCGAAAGCGATATCCTCGGCAATCGAGGCATCCAGATGATGGCAAACCATCAGCATATCCAGATGTTCATCCAGCGTATTGATCGTAAAAGGACGTGTTGGATTGGTCGAAGACGGCAAGACGTTTGACTCACCGCACACACGGATGATGTCTGGGGCATGACCACCGCCTGCACCCTCGGTGTGATAGGTATGAATCACGCGACCTTTAATCGCATCGAGCGTGGCTTCAACAAAACCGGACTCATTGAGCGTATCTGTGTGGATAGCGACCTGGGTATCGGTATCGTCGGCAACGCTTAAGCAATTATCGATGGCAGCAGGTGTCGAGCCCCAGTCTTCGTGTAGTTTCAGGCCTACAGCACCAGCATCGATTTGCTCATGCAAGGGACCGGGCAAAGAGACATTACCCTTACCCAGTAAACCGATATTGATGGGATAAGACTCCATGGCCTGCAGCATACGAGCGATATGCCAGGGGCCTGGTGTCACGGTAGTTGCAAAAGTACCTGTGGCCGGTCCTGTGCCACCGCCGATCATAGTGGTGACACCCGAACTCAAGGCCTCCTCGATCTGCTGTGGGCAGATCAGATGGATATGACTGTCAATACCGCCAGCGGTGACGATCATGCCCTCTGCAGCGATGACTTCGGTGGCAGGTCCCACAACAATCGTCACGCCTGGCTGGATATCTGGGTTACCCGCTTTACCAATACCACTGATACGACCATTTTTAATACCAATATCAGCTTTGACGATACCCCACCAGTCGATGATCAGAGCGTTGGTAATCACAGTATCGACGCAGTCTTTGCTCATACGCTGGGACTGTCCCATCCCGTCACGGATCACTTTACCGCCACCGAATTTCACCTCTTCGCCGTAAATGGTGAAATCTTTTTCCACCATCGCGAACAAGGCGGTATCCGCGAGTCTGATGCGATCACCCGTTGTAGGACCAAACAACTCTGCATAGGCTTGTCTTGAAATCTTCATTTGTCCAGGCTCCCCATGACAGCACCCGTAAAGCCATAGACCACGCGGTCACCGGCAAGCTCAACCAATTCGACTTCTCGCTCCTGACCTGGCTCAAAACGGACAGCCGTGCCAGCCGGAATATTCAGACGAAAACCAGTTGCGGCTTTGCGATCAAAACGCAAGGCGCCATTGGTCTCGGCAAAATGATAGTGCGAGCCAATCTGCACGGGGCGATCCCCGGTGTTGGCCACCAGCACGTTAATCAGTTTGCGACCGACATTAATTTCTATCTCACCTGGCGTGACAAGCATCTCGCCCGGGATCATGGGTGTAGTGTTCATGATTGATCCTTACTGAATGGGTTGATGCACGGTGACGAGCTTGGTGCCGTCAGGAAAAGTCGCTTCGACCTGGATATCCGGGATCATTTCAGCGACGCCCTCCATGACATCCGCGCGACTCAGGATGTTACGTCCTGCGCTCATGAGTTCGGCGACTGTTTTGCCATCGCGCGCACCTTCCATAATGGCGGCCGAGATCATCGCGATCGCTTCAGGCACATTCAGTTTCAAACCTCGCGCCTGACGGCGTTCGGCTAATAAGGCAGCTGTGAAAATCAGCAGCTTGTCTTTTTCTCTTGGGGTCAGATCCATAATTACTCCTGTACGCGACTCATTAAGTTGCCCCGCATCAAGTTGCCCATAACCGCGGGGCAACCGCTATACGTTCTAAAACATGGGGACGTAAAAATTTCCAGGCCTCTTGCAACAACGACTTCAAATTCAGGGGATGGGCCAATAGGCGACCGACAAGTAAACGGGGATGTAACACTGTCCAGGCAATACCTTGTTCGCCAGCTAGTCCATGACTTTCACGAAGACTCTGAATGGTCTGCTCATCCCAGGACTTTGCTTGGGGCAATACTGCCCAGATCGTGGCAAGGGCGTGATGACCTCTCAAACCGATAGGGGATGCGAACAGTGGATCAGATCCTTGCAGTACAAGTTTGTCACGCCAGATTTCCTGACCCTCAAGTTCGATGCGCAGGGTCTGGTTAAAGTCCCCTGCCTCAAATGTCTCTCCTGCGGCATGCCGGCCAAAAATCAAATGATCCCAGCCAATCATTGCTCCGTGCTCAGAAGCTCTGATATTAATATCGGAACGAACACGGGCCTGATTAAAGACGATGGTCTCCTGGGGTAGCCACTCAAATTTTCCCTTCAGTTCAATATCGATCAATTGAGAGGCAGGGAGAATAGAGTCCGTACCGTACCATTTTGTCGCGGAAGGATTGGTAACCAAACCGTGGCTATGCACCCTGCTTTTCACGATGACCTCGAGTCGATCACCGCCAGCAATCCCGCCAGGTGGGTGAACGATAATGGCATGGCAAGGTGAGGAGCCCTCTGGATAAAGCGCCTTTTGAATTCGCAAGGGCCCCAGATGTTGAAAGCCTAAGCGGGTTTTGTATTCAGTCAACCCCGTCACAGCCGCAGCGAGGACGCTGGGCGCAACATTAAAGTCAAGATCGAGTCTAGCTCTCCATCTTCCAGATGGTTCTATTTCCTCAGCAGCAATGATATTGGGGAGCTCAAGGGCATCCTGTGTCACTAGCATTAATTTGTTTTCAACAGCTGTCGGTTAAGAGTGAGTCTTGCGATCTTTAATTACAGCAATAACTGTGCCACAAAGTGCACGTCTCTTACAACGTAAAACTTTTACAGCAAAAGCATTAAGCACCGATATTGTGCATATTTACTGGTTATACAGTTCAAATTGTTAAAAGCTATTTTTCATGCACCAAAATAGATTGAAAAACAAAAGCCTCGCAAAAAAATTATGCGAGGCTTTTGACTTATTGAAGCTACCTCAGGCAATGCGGTAGCTTTTAGATATTACATCTTGCCAGACAACACACTCAGAATACGCTGTGCGGTCGGACTTGTATCGCGCTTGCCATCTGCATCAAATACGGTGACCTCTGTCTTAGTACCCTGATCAGTCAAGTGCAGACGATAAGTTGGCGCTTTGGCAGGATCTTTCGCGCCGAACAGCCTGCTAAAGAAACCTGGATCCTCGCGTTTCATACCTGTATCGGTATCAACATAGCGGACATAGAAATCACCCGCAGCGCGATCGCGATCATCCACAGCGAAATTACCTGAATCAAGCGCTACACCTACTCTACGCCAGGCTCGGTCAAACGACTCGGGGATCAGCAAAGCACTCTTATCGCCATCAGGTGAAGTAATGGGGGCATCTTGCTTTGGTGCTTGCGCCTGAGCCATTTTCTTACGGGCGCCGTCCACATCCTCACCCAGGAAAACCATCAGACGAGCAATCATTGCAGCATTCAGACCAGGATCCTCTTTGCCATTCATCCAGCGAACGTCAACCTGACCTTGTGTACTGTAGTTTTTTTCTTCCATGTGTTTATGGGAGATATAAACTTCGCTCCGGTTATTGCCGACGCGCTCTATGCGTGTGCTGAATTTATCCCGGGTTCCGCTGTCCCATAAGCCTTCGAGAACTTTACCCAGCATATCCCGGATAAAACTCTCTGGAATCTTGGCTCGGTTCTCAGCCCAGTTGGTCACCATCAGACCAGCCTTGGGATCTGTCACATCAAGCGAAAAGCCTGATTCAACCCAGAAATCCGCAGTAAGCGAAAATACTTTGTCAGGTGGCATGTCGACAACCAGCCAGCGAAGATCGCCGTCTCGCATCACACGCATATCTGAGCGTGTTGGGAGCACGGCCGCCTGTGAAGAAGGAACACCTTTTGCACTGGCCTGACCTGCCTGCTGAAATTGCGAATAGGTCGTTGTGCCAGAAGCCGGGGCGCGATAACGCGGATCGCTTGCAGCCTGCGTCAGATCAGGAGGAATGCTTAGCGGATCCGTTTTAGTAACACTCTTGTAGTCAACAGAATCATCGCCGTTGAGCATACTGCGGAATCCCGAGCAGCCTTGCAGCAGCAAAACAGCTGCTAACAGAGTATTTGCCAAAACAGTCTTTCGACTCATACTTTTATTCATATCAGAGCAACCCCGCCTGAACCATTGCTGCACGCAAGGGTGCGTGAAACTGAGCACTTAGCTCGGCCAGAGGCAGACGGATACCGGATTTGGCACGTCCCATCTGGGCCAGAGCCCATTTAACAGGAACCGGATTACCTTCAACAAACAGAAGTTTATTCAGAGGTCCCAGCAAATTATTAAGTTTGCGCACGACTGCGACATCGCCAGCTAAAGCTGCAGCGCAGAGCTCGTGCATCGCACGGGGTGCGATATTGGCAGTCACGGAAATATTACCTGCACCACCCAAAAGAATCAGTGCGGCGGCAGTCGCATCATCGCCACTCAATACATGGAAATGTTTTGGCAGATCACGAATCAGCAAAGCGCCACGACCGATGTCACCTGTGGCATCCTTGATCCCGACAATACCAGGCACCTCTGCCAGACGCAGCACTGTATCGTGCGCCAGATCGGCAACCGTGCGGCCAGGTACGTTATAGAGAATAGTTGGCAGATCCACGGACTCCTGGATCTTTTTAAAGTGCTGGTACATGCCTTCCTGGGAGGGCTTGTTGTAGTAAGGCACAACCGACAGGCCTGCCTGGGCGCCAACGCTTTTGGCATGCTCAGCGAGATGGATCGCCTCGCTGGTGGAGTTAGCGCCAACGCCGGCAATCACGGGCATCCTGCCGGCAGCGTGCGTGACAGCGATACGGATCAACTCTGCGTGCTCATCAACATCCACAGTGGGGGACTCGCCTGAGGTACCGACGACCACTAGCGCATCAGTGCCCTCGGCAGCGTGCCAGTCGATCAATGAGCGATAGCTCTCGAGATCAAGACTGCCATCCGGGTGCATCGGCGTAATGAGTGCAACCATACTCCCCTGAAAACGGGGTCCTTGGGTAGAGGCTGTGGAAGATGCCATATTGAGGATCCAGAACGCTTGTAAAGGCGCAATTGCACCAAGATTAAATAAGCCGCAAGTTTACCGGATTACGGATGAAATAACGCAGTTTGAAACGAGTTGATACTTTTACACGCAAAGTCGGACTTTCTACTATAGAAAAAGTCGTAAGAAAGAATATCCCAGCTCGATGAGCTGGTCCAGAATGACAGACAATACGCCAGTAGCCAGCAAACCGATGACTATAAGCATTCCATAGGGTTCGAGCTGACCGTACTGCAACGCCAGGCGGTTAGGTAGCAGACTAAACAGCACACGCCCGCCATCAAGTGGCAGAATGGGGAGTAAATTCAAAAACATTAAAACTAAGTTTATATTAACCCCTGCTCTGCACATATGAACCCAGAAGTCTTCAGGATCAGAGTCCTGAATCAATAGTCTGAAGCACAAAGCCCAGGCGATTGCCATAAGTAAGTTAGAGGCTGGTCCTGCGAGAGCGACCCACAACATATCTTTTTTGGGCTGACGCAGGCGGCCGAAATTCACAGGAACGGGTTTAGCCCAACCAAACAGCATCGGCGCGCCGCCTAGAACAGAGGAGGCAATCAGAATGCCAACCGGTACGGCTATCGTTCCAACCGGATCGATGTGTCGCAGGGGATTGAGGCTGACACGCCCCGCGAGCGTAGCTGTAGTATCCCCAAACATCCGCGCAACGTAGCCGTGCGCTGCCTCATGCAAGGTGATCGCCATAACCACTGGAAAAGCGTAGAGCGCAAGAGTGTTGAGAATATCGATCATAGGGTCCGGAGTATCACGTTAACTAAGTATTGCATTGACTAAGTATTGCATTGACTAAGTATCACATTAACTAAGTATTGCATTGACTAAGTATTGCATTAACCAAGTATTCCATTAATCCAGGCCCAGCAAAGCAGGGTCACCACGGCCGCGCCGCAAGACCTCAGGCACCGCCCCCGTCAAATCAATCACCGTGGTGGGCTCGAGCAGGCATGCACCCGCGTCAATCACAGCGCCGAGCACGTGCTGATAGCGCTCACGAATCAGTTCGGGTTCGTTAAGGGGTTCTTCTTCGCTCTCGGGAATCAAGGTGGTCGAGAGTAAGGGTGTATCAGCAGCCTCGAGCAAAGCGAGCGTGACGGGATGATCAGGCACGCGGATGCCGATGGTTTTACGCGAAGGGTGAGAAACCCGTCGGGGCACCTCGCGTGAAGCCTCCAGAATAAAAGTCCAGGGACCGGGTGTCGCGTGTTTGAGTAAACGGTACTGGGCGTTATCCACCTTGGCAAAATGACTGATGGCAGCCAGATCACGACACAGGACGGTCAAGTGATGACGCTCATCGAGCCCACGCAACCGGCGCAAACCATCCGCGGCGGCTTTGTCGTCCAGACGCGCCACCACGGCATAACTCGAATCAGTAGGCACCGCCACGAGCTTGCCAGACTGTAGAAGCTCGGCCGCCTGTTTGATTAAGCGAGGCTGGGGATTGGCAGGATGAACGACGAATAATTGTGACATACCGACACGATACAACGGAATGTTAGAATAGCGGTTGATGTCTCCGTAGCTCAATTGGATAGAGCACCCGCCTTCTAAGCGGGCGGTTGTGAGTTCGATTCTCGCCGGAGGCACCAATAACACTATCACAGCGAGGTCTCATGATTGAGGCGCAGTGATCAATGCAAATCGTCAACCCGCAGAGTTATGGCTGACGATTGGCTGTTACTGACTGATCTTCGCTGCTTCGCGCAGTTTTTTCACATACTCAATGCGTTGTTTCTGCACGAGCATCTGACGAATTTCATTCTTTGCTTCATCAAAAGTAGGGGCTTTGAAAGTACGTTTGTCCTCGAGCTTGATAATGCTCCAGCCCCCAGGTGTCTGAATCGGTGCGGCAACCAGACTGCCTTTCGACAGATTAACCATCACGTTGGAGATCACGGGCAAAATCTGCCCAGGAAGCACCCAGCCAACACTGCCCCCGTCTTTTTTACTCGCGTCGATTGAAACATCGGTAGCGAGCTTGGCAAAGTTCTCTCCCTTACGCAGTCGCGCGAGCACGGCTTTGGCCTCATCTTCTGTTGGCAACATTATCAAGTTAATTTTGTATTGCTCTGCACCTGCCATCGCATCCATCTTGCGATCAAATTCAGTTTTAACCTCAGCATCAGTAATAGGATTACGCTTCATGAGGTCATTTAACAGCAATTCAACCATAAAAGTCTGGCGTACCTGTGCCCACTGGGATTGTGCCTCGGGTGATTTATCCAGACCCAGGCGGTTGGACTCTTGTGCCAGAACTTCGCGGTTTATCAACTCATCCATGATCACTTGGCGTAACTCTGGAGAGTCTTTCTGGCCTTGCGCAATATTTGCATTGATATTCTGGGTCAGCAAGCTCTCAGGGATCGCGACACCGTTGACGCTCACCATCGAATTGCCTGGCTTGGACTGCGCAAGTGAAAACGTACAACTGCCCATGAGCAGAGCCGCAGCTAATGCGTGATTAATAAAGCGATAATTGATCATTTTAAAAAGCATCCTCCTAGACGATAACCCATTATAAGTCAACATCACTATTCAACACAGTAAATCATAGTTTTAAAACTTGTTGCGACTAGGTGTTGCACTTTACTCTCACGGGCTTACAGTAAGCAAAATCGTCAGCGCTCTTGCCACCAGCTACAAACTCAGGGAATATCCAATTCTTATGCAACGCCTCGCCCTTTTATACCTATTGATTGCCACGACTTTCTGTGGGGGTCAGGTTACCGCACAAAATACCCAAAACAATAGTCAGGAGACTCAAGCCATGCCAACAGAAATCTTGAAGGCCTTTGCGCCAACCGGCGTTCTGCGCGCCTCATTGAATATCGGCAACCCCGTATTAGCAAACCTCAATGCCGAGGGAAAGCCCTTTGGCATCTCGATTGACCTCGCAACAGAGCTAGGTAAACGCCTGGGCGTACCCGTTGAGTTGCTTGTGAATGAAACCGCCGGCAAATCAGTCGCAACCGTTGAATCAGGACGCGCTGATATTGGCTTTTTCGCAGTCGACCCCGAGCGCGGCAAAGAAATCTCCTTCACTGAAGCTTACGTTTTGATTGAAGGCTATTACCTCGTTCGCGACGACTCTCCGATTACCAGTAACGCTCAAGTCGATATACCGACCAATCGCATCGTTGTTGGCAAGGGCAGCGCCTACGACTTGTTTCTAACCCGCACGATCAAGCAGGCTCAGCTCGAACGCGCGCCCTCCTCCCAAGCCGTAGTATCGACCTTTCTGCAAGACGGTTTTGAAGTGGCAGCGGGTGTCAAACAACAACTTGAGGCTGACACCCGCGATGTCAAAGGTGTGCGCATGCTCAAGGAGCGTTTTATGGTGATCCGACAGGCAATGGGCGTACCAAAAGATCGCGGTCCGCAAGCGGCACTATTTCTGCGCACCTTTGTAGAGGACATGAAAGCGCGCGGCCTGGTAAATGACTCGATGACAAGACACGGGATCCAGGGTGCAGGTGTAGCGCCTGCCGCAGATCCTTCGATTGATCCGCTCAGCGTTCAATAAACATGTTTGCTTATGTAGGTTCACGCACCTCAAAAGAGCGTCGCGCGCGGGGCGAAGGCATTAGTGTGTTTGCTGTTTCACCAGACCAGCAAAGGCTTGAGCGAATTCAACTGGTGGGGGGTTTGGACAACCCCTCCTATCTGTTACTCAATCGTGCTGGCGATCGGCTGTATAGCGTGCACGGAGATCTGGACTATGTGAGTACTTTTAGCGTTGATAAAAAAACGGGTCACCTGTCCTTCATGCAGCGTCAGGACTGCCAGGGGAAAAATCCCGTCCATCTGGCTCTTGATCCCAGTGAAAAATTTCTGATAGTTTCGAATCACTGGACAAGTGCGTTGGCTGTCTTGCCCGTCAACCAGGACGGCACTCTCGCACCAGTCAAACAACTGGAAAGCCTGCCAGGCTCGCCCGGCCCACATCGCGTTGAGCAAGCTTATGGCAAACCACACTTCAATCCTTTTGATCCTTCTGGTCGTTTTGTTGTGGTGCCAGACAAAGGTTTAAACCGGATTTTCAGTTTCAAATTTGAAGAGAGAACATTAATCCCAACCGAGCAACAAGCTGTCGTAACACGCGAGACAGCAGGGCCACGTCATATTGCATTTCATCCCAGCCAGGCACGCGCCTATGTTGTCAATGAGCTGGATTCTACGGTCTGTGTGTATGAGTTTGACCGCTCGAGCGGCGCATTACAGCCGCTCCAGATCCTGAGTGCCTTGCCCGATACGTACACGGGCGACAGTCGAGCCTCGGCTATTTTTGTTCATCCTAATGGGCGATGGCTTTTTTCGTCCAATCGTGGCTTTGATAGCGTGGCTGTTTTTGAAATCGATCAGCTGAGCGGAAGGCTTCGATTTGTGCGCGCTCAGGCTACAGCAGGCCAAACACCGAGGTTCTGTACGCTCGCGCCGAACCAGAAAGTATTGTGGATGCTGAACGAAGCAACCGATACCCTCGTGCCTCTGGAGCTTGATCCAGAACACCCAAGCGATCCATTTCTGTTGACAGGTAAACCGGTCTCCTGTGCAAGCCCGGTTTGCCTGATCTTTAGCGCTGAATAAGCACTTTATTGTTAAGCATGGGCTGATGCGCTAGTTATCGTTAAGTGTGCGGGAAAGCGCTAGTCAAGACCTGCGTTCCTTCGACTGACTTAACCTGCGCATTTTATTTATAAATAAGGCGAGGCTAGCCAGACGATTTTGTTGCGCAAACGAATCAGATAGGGCGCCTTGGCCAGTGCGTGCAGCGTCACCCGCTCGGACTTTGCAATCACTCCATCAATCCTCTGATCCAGCTGTTCTGCCAAGGTTTGGTCATAGACTTCAAGATCCAGTTCAAAATTCAATCGCAAACTGCGCGGGTCCAGATTGGACGATCCGACAAAGGACCACCTGCCATCTACTGTGAATAATTTCGAATGATCAAAACTACCCTTTGAGCGCCAGATACGGCAACCCGTATTCAACAACTGGTCAAGCTGTGCGGACATCGCAGCGTCGACAAGTTTGAGGTTATTCGCTCCGGGAATCACGATATCGACAACAACACCGCGCCGTGCAGTGGTTGCAAGCACCGCAATCAAGGACTGATCAGGCAAAAAGTAAGGAGATTGAATCCGCACATGCTTTTGTGCCAGTGACAAAGCCCCCAGGATCATTTTCTGATTGTTTTCCAAAGAATGATCCGGACCAGAGACTACGCAACGCAAGGGCACGCCATGCTCGAGCAAATCTGTCACTTTCTTTTTTGGAAACCAGAGCTCTCCCAGCAGTTTCTCCTGCGTAGTGAATTGCCAATCCATTGCAAAACTGATCATGAGCTGATGCGCGATCGGGCCGCTGACTTGGAAGTGCGTATCGTGCGTGACGTGCTCCTTTGCAAACTCGGTGAGAAAGCTTTCCCGAATATTCATGCCCCCGGTCAACCCACGGAAGCCATCAACAACGAGTAGTTTTCGATGACTGCGTAAATTTGCATAAACCAGTTTTAGACCAAATGCTGGAGGCAAAAACAAGGCAGTTGTTACACCGGCCTTGAGCAACATTTTGGCGATCGGTGGATGCGAGTAACGGGAGCCAACCGCATCAATTAATACCCGGACTTCAACGCCGCGATTTTTAGCATCAATCAACGCCTGTGCGATCTTGGTACCAATCGTATCGCTATCGAATATATAACTTTGCATGGCAATTGAGTGCTTCGCCTGCTCGATTTCAGCCAGCATGGCGGGATAAGTTTCATCACCACCTGAAAGTAATTTGATTTCATTACACCCGAGCAAATTAAAGTCACTGATGTGATCACCGAGTTTTTTCAGCCCGGTAAATTGCGGCCCGCTGTAAGGCGTGACATCTCTGACAAGAACATGCTCAATCACATCCTCTGAATATGCGGTCCCAGTTCGCTGCTGCGTGACGCGCGCTTTATGAATCCGGTTGATACCTGCGATCGCATAGAGCAACGCCCCAAAAAGCGGAGAAAACAAAATGACTGCAACCCAACCGGTCGCGGCTCGGACGTCTTTTTTCGTCATCGCAGCGTGTATCGCAGCAAACGTGCTGGCAAGGCCGGAGATGACGAAAATGATGTGGGGCCAATATTGAGAAATTAAGTCCTGATGCGAAGGCATGGAATCCAAATCAAAAAGTATTTTAATCATGCTAGAATTCTGGTTCTGCGGTGGCTGTAGCTCAGTTGGTAGAGTCCCAGATTGTGATTCTGGTTGTCGTGGGTTCGAGCCCCATCAGTCACCCCAGCACCCCTCTTCCTGAAATAAGTCTCTTTTCATTTCCCTTACGTAACCACTCATCTGAAACCACTCATCTGAAACCACTCATCTCAGTTTCAATGACAGTTTTATCTATAGTTTCAACTACTGTTGTAAAAACAAAAACTTATCACCCCCCCCTTTACTAATCAACGCTTGCAGATCTTAGCTGCAAAATCACCAGATACTGGTCTTAAGGCTGGCAAAAAGCCGTTTTAAACCTCTGGTCTGTGACGAGTCTCCAGACAGTGCCTCCATTGCCCTGGACAAAAAACGGTGTGCGATCGCGCAAAATAGGCCAGTACAACGGCATATCCGAATCCCCACGGATCCAGAAAACTTTATTATCCGTTGCGCACAATCCAGGGATAAAGTCCTCGATATTCACCAGCGTCTGGGCACCCACACGCGGATCAAAAAGTGCCGCGTCGGCGAGTTCATTACGCCAGTTGTCACGTTTGACCAGCTTTGGCCAGTTTTCAACAACCCAGGCAGGCTGTTTAGCACCAACGTAAAAAGCTAGATCAAAAGGGAAATTCATTAAAAAAACCATCGTATCGGCTGGTTTGATTTCCAGGGCGATTTGCCGTCCCATCTCTGAGCCACTATCTTTTTGCGTGAGATGAAACCCCCCTATCGCGATCAGACAGCCAATACTTGCGCCAACAAAACACCCTCCTATGGCGCGTGTAACTTGCTCAGACCATTTGCCTTGCGTCGCACGAACCAGAACCTCGGCAATCAGCACGGCAAGCGGTGGCAATGTCGGGAGTGCGTAACCGATTAATTTAGAGGCGGGGATGGAAAAGAAAATCCCGATCACGGCAAACCAGACCAGTAACAGGGGCGCCAAGGAAGCCGAAGCACTTTTCCAGAAGGACTTATTGAACAAGCCCAATAGCCCCAGCGACCAGGGCAGGGTCAAACCAAACACAACAGGAACATAGAACAGAACCGGTTGAGCATTGTTAAAAGACTCACCGATAAAACGCTCAAACTGCTGGTGTATGAAGTAATAATCAAAAAATCCGGGGAATTTTTGCTGCATCAACCAGAACCACGGCACGGCGACGAGTAAAAAAGCGAGGATTGCAGGCGGCCAAAGCAGCACACCCAGACCACGCCAGCGTTTGCTCAGGAGTAACCAAAAAAACAGCACACCACCAGGGAGAACAAGCCCTATCAGGCCCTTGGACAGTATCGCGAGCGCGGCAAAAACAGCTGCGGCGATAGACATCAAGCGCCAGGGCTGTCCCGACTCGCTACGCAACACCGCCTCTGCACCCGCCAGTACAGTGAGGGAGATCATACCGGCCACGAGCATGTCGAGATTTGCGTATTGGGAGCCGCCATAAAAATAAGGCATGGTGACCAGCACAGCCAGTGTCACGGTCGCCACCACTACGTCACGGTGCTTACGCACAAATAAATACAAAGCAATCGCGCATGCCCAGGCGGACAAAAGCGAGGGTATGCGAGCAGACCACTCATGCACACCAAAAATCATGAATGAAAGCTCATTAAACCAGTAAAAAAGTGGAGGCTTATGAAAATAAGGCAAGCCGTTGAGTAAGGGCACCCAAAAACTATCAGCCCGTGCCATATCCCAGGCAACACCCACATACCGCCCTTCATCGGGCAAATGCAAATTCCTTATCCAGGCCAGGCATGCGAGCCAGACGCCCGTCCCAAGAATGAGCCAGGGCAAGGCACGGGGCTCCTGCGAGAAAGTCCACAGGCGAGAAAGTAATTTTTTCATGAATAAATAAGGATATGTCAGACTGCGCTATCCGGATTGTAGGGTGTTCAGGCGGCTACTGGCCTAAACCCCTCCCTGATCACAAGTCTGAGTCAGGCGTTAGTTGCTTTTGGTTAGTTGCTTTTGCACGGGCAAGCATGGCCTCTTGCAATACGGGTTTGAGATAAGTCATAAACGTCTCTGGATCCTCACTCATCGGAAAATGTCCCATGCCCTGCATGATTTGCCATTTTGCACCTGGGATATTGTTCCCTAGAAACTCAGTATCCTGAGGCGTACAGGAATAGTCATACTCGCCTGTCAGCAGCCATAAAGGGCACTGCAGCGTATCAATGTTTTTGACACGCTGCCGGATATCGCCATCCGCTGTGTAAAAAAACAAATCGCCTTTAAAAACGCCGGGACCACCTTGCATGTAATGCCATAAGGTCTCCCAGCGATGCACTGACGGACTGGAAGGACCGATCAAACCAGACACGATACCCGCACAGACCTCGCCACCATGCACGTCCGAGCGGTGCAACCATTCGAGATCGTAATAGGGATCAACGTGCGCGCCAGACTGTAGACCGATGGCAGCGCCAAACCTTTCAGGGTGTTCGAGTGCGAGATGCAACACAATTCGCCCACCAATCGAGCACCCCAGGACGATCGGCTGATCGAGCGCCAGCGCATCGGCCACCGCGAGAATGGCTTCGGTATAGTCTTTTGAGGAGAGTTTATAGGTATTGTTTTCCCAACCAGCGGGTGGCGAAGATTTGCCATGCCAGGGCAGATCAAAAGCAATGACACGAAATTCTTTCAAAAGCTCTGCGTCATTTTGAATAGCGCGATACTGCCGTGTGTCCGAACCTGCTGTGTGCAAACAAAGCAGAGGGACGCCAGCGCCAGACTCTTCGACATAAATCCGGTGGTCTTCACCCTTGAGTTGCAAATGAAGATACCGACCGATTATGGGTTCGACTGAAACAGAGGGGTTTGTCCGAAGTACGCCACTCATGACTGCGCCCCGGTGGCACGTGCTGAGACAAGCAGATCTTTGAAATACAGCAAATGTGACATGAGTGGGTACAAATCACCCTCCATCCGGAGATATTTGAATTTCAGCATCGCCATCAGATCGTGATAACCGGGCCGAGGCTTGGCTTGCCAGTAAGCACCCCAGGTTTGAGACGAGGCGCGCAAAGCAAAACTCCACTCGCAAGCCTCAAACTCTCCTTTACGCACTGAGTCGATACGACCTTGTTGAATACGAATCAGGTATTGCTCGTGATCGACCTCAAGCAAAAAAGCAGTCTCTACGTGCCTGCCTCTCCAGCAAAGCCTTTCATCCTGATTAACTTTTTCAACCAGTGTTTTCAGTATCCGCTCATCATGCATCATGTTTGGCTCGCTGCCTTGCTATTTTTTAACCAGTGGGCACTGACTGTCAGACAAAGGATTAAAGGCCTGACTACCCGGGATGGTTTTAACGATCTTGTAATAGTCCCAGGGTGCTTTGGACTCTTGTGGCGATTTAACGGAAACAAGATAGGTGTCATGGATCAGTTTGCCGTCAGGACGTAAGGTCGCATTTCGGGCAAACGCATCCTGGATCGGCATCTCGCGCACGGTTTTCATGACAGCGTCGGTCTGATCAGAACCGGATTTCTCAACTGCTTTCAGATAATTCAAGACAGCTGAATATTGCCCTGCCTGTAAAGCGGTCGGCATCTTGCCAAACTCTTTGAAAAAACGCTGGGAAAATTTACGCGTCTCGTCATCCATATCCCAATAGAATGTTTCGGCAAAGTTCATGCCTTTAGCCGCTTCGAGTCCAACTCCGTGGACATCGGTAATACTCATCAACATCGCGACGAGTTTTTGTTTTTTAGCTAAACCAAACTCATTGGCTTGCTTGATTTCATTCTGTAAATCAGCACCCGCACTTGCAAAGGCGACTGCATCTGCTCCACTGGCTTGAGCTGAAATCAGGAATGAAGAAAAATCATTGCCGGGGAAAGGATAACGGGAGGACCCTGCAACTGTACCGCCCCCCTCTTTGACAAAACGCATACCATCGCTCTCTAGCGAATGGCCAAAGGCATAATCAGCCGTGACGAAATACCATTTTTTAGCGCCCTCCTGAACCAGAGGCAAGGTGCCGACTTTGGCCAGCGCATAGGTATCGTAGACCCACATCACATTGTTAGGCTTACAGTCCTCACCGGTAATGCGGCTCGCACCCGCACCTGTCACCATCGTAATGCGGTTTTTTTCTGCCGCGATATTCATCACCGCAAGCGCTACTGCACTATTACCTAGCTCAGTGACCACGTCGACGCCATCACGATCCATCCATTCGCGTGCGCGACTTGCACCAACATCAGCCTTATTGAGGTGATCCGCAGAGACCATTTCAATCGGCACGCCTGCAACTTTGCCGCCAAAGTCTTCGATCGCGAGTTTTGTAGCGAGCACGGAACCGGGTCCGACATTGCCCGAATAAGCGCCAGACATATCAGTCAGAACACCGATTTTGACAACACCGCCTGAAATTTTTTCTTGGGCGACGCTAATGCAAGGGGCTGAAACCATCGCCGCACTCACCAGCACTGAAATAGCTGTCAGTTTGAACATTTTTTGTCTCCGAAAAGGATACCCGTTGACGGGTTTTTAAAATTTTATATATATAAATCAATTACATACTTTGTTAGCGCCCCCCTCACAGACCTTGAGCGCATCAAATCATTCCCAAAGTCTATATCTGCCGATGTTAAGCGAAACACAAGTATCGTTGCACCAATAATTAACAGTAATTGTCCAAGATTCCAGACAGATCGTGTTCAAAATGCCATTATTCTGTCGGATTAAGATAAAAAATGCTTTCGGAGATCCCTAGACGTGGCCTTAACCCCAGAAGAATTCGCACAAGCTCTGTTTTCACCTCGCGCCATTGCGCTGGTAGGTGCTTCAGGTAATTTACAAAAAAACACGGCCCGCCCGCTGCGGTTCATGCGCAAGCACGGCTTCGCTGGCAAGATCTACCCCATTAATCGCACTCAAACTGAAATCATGGGCGAGCCCGCCTACGCAGATCTGGCTGCTCTTCCAGGTCCGATCGACCATGCGTTTGTCATGGTCGCAAGCGAACTAGTGATGCCTTTGCTTGAACCCATGGCTAAAGCAGGCGCCAAGGTCGTGACAATCTATTCGGATGGCTTTGGCGAGACGGGTCCCGAAGGGATGGCGGTACAAAACCAACTGATCGCTCGTGCCAAGGAACTGGGACTGCGCATTATCGGCCCCAATAGCATCGGTGTGGCTGACCTGCATAGCGGCATGATTATTTCGGTCAATGCAGCCTTTGAAGCCGAGACTCTGATCTCCGGTGAGCTCAGTCTAGTCTCTCAAAGCGGCTCAATGATGGGGTCTTTAATCGCGCGCGCCAACGCTCGAGGCTTTGGTTTTGCAAAATCGGTCTCAGTCGGTAATGAAGCTGATGTGACCGTGGGCGAGGTCATCGATGCGCTGGTCGCTGATCCCCAGACCAAAGTCATTTTGCTGTTTCTGGAAACCATCCGCAACTCCGCCCAACTGGGGCAGGCGCTCGAGCGCGCGCGGGCAAAAAACAAACCCGTCATCGCCTACAAAATCGGGCGCTCAGAGCAAGGCGATTCTCTGGCGCAATCGCATACAGGCGCTTTGGCCGGTAATGACGTGGCCGTTGATGCGTTTCTTCGCGCACATGGCGTGATGCGTGTACGCAATCTGGAAACGCTTTTCGAACTCGCCCCCCTTGCACAGAAATATCTTGGTAAAACACCAGCGCATCCGACTCCCGCTCGCGTGGCGGTCATCACAACAACAGGCGGTGGCGCTGCGACCGTCGTAGATAACCTCGGTTTGCTTGGTATGGTGGCTGTTGCCCCACCACCTGAGTTTATCGCGCACATGGCTGGGCGCGGCATGAATATCCGCGCCACCTCGATCATCGATCTGACACTTGCGGCGACAAGCGCTCAATATAAAGATCTGCTCGAGCAGCTCATGCATGTTGACTGGTGTGATGCGATTCTGAGCGTGGTCGGCTCCTCTGCCCAGTTTCATCCGGAGCTTGCGGTTAAACCGCTGGTCGAATCAAACAGGCTTGATACCAAACCCCTCGCTGTGTTCCTGGCACCCGAGGCTACAACCTCACTGGGATTACTGAAAAAAGCAGGTATTGCAGCTTTCAGAACACCTGAGTCTTGTGCAGACGCCTTGGCCGTATTTTTTGAAAATCGCGGCACAGCGCCCGCCCCCCTTAAAGCTATTGCCTGGCCCAAAGAACTCCCTCGCAATGGACTGCTCACCGAACACGAAGCCAGCACCGCTTTTGCAACACTTGGTGTCGCAACCTCTCACTCGCAACTGATCGCGGTTGAGGCGCTTTCTCATCAGGTTCCCTACCCGGTCGTGGTGAAAATCTCTTCGCGTGATGTACCCCATAAAACTGAAGCGGGCGGTGTCAAAGTGGGCGTTCAAGACGAGGCCTCATTTATTCTTGCAGCGTCGGAAATTCGACACAACGTAAAACGCTACGCGCCGCAAGCACGACTTGACGGCTTGCTGGTGCAACAAATGCAAGGGCGTTTACTCGAACTGATCCTGGGTTATCGCAATGATGCGCTGGTCGGTCCGACGGTCATACTTGGCGCAGGCGGGATCACGGCAGAAATTTCCCCCGATTTTGCAATCCGCGTCGCACCCGTGACCCTTGCGCAGGCCCATGAAATGATCGAGGAAGTTCGCATCACTAAACTGATCAAAGGTTTCAGAGGCCTACCCAAAGGTGACTGTGAGGCACTCGCGCAAGCTATCGTCAATTTTTCAAGCCTCGCCGCGATCCAGGACGTCGAAGTCCTCGAGGCGGAAATCAATCCTTTATTCGTCCAGGAAAACGGTGTGGTGGCCGTTGATGGTCTGGTACGTCTGGCAGACTAAGGATGCAAGCAGAGCACACTCCAAGGGCGCTCACCCACTTTCTGGGTATAGGACAGATCTGCTCGTGGGGCGCTTTTTACTACGCCTTCCCCATGATCGCACTGGCGATGCAAAGCGATCTGGGATGGTCCAAATCAGATCTCTACGGCGCTTTAACGCTCGGCTTGCTGATCTCTGCAGCGCTGACTTTTCCTGTGGGTGTGGCCATTGATCGTGGCTATGGTCGCACTGTGATGGCGGCCGCCTCGGCCGCTACTGCGATCCTGATGGTGCTCTGGTCCTTCACACACTCACTGACTAACTTTTATATCCTGGCCGGGGGTATTGGTGCTTTACAAGCGGCTATTCTTTACGAGCCTGCCTTTGCAATACTTGCCAGGCGTGTTGGGCCGCTGAACTCACGTGCCGGAATTACAAGCATTACCTTGTGGGGTGGTTTTGCAAGTACTGTTTTTATTCCCTTTGAACAGTTTTTGCTTGATGCTTGGGGCTGGCGTACCTCACTGTGGACGCTCGCCGCGGTCAATATGATTTGTGCCGCGGGGTATTTGTATTTTGTACGTCCTGAACTTGATGTCGTACACACCTCTCATGCGGGTGCCCGGGCAGCCAACAACACACGCGACAAAAACATCGTACGCGAGGCTTTGCACGGCCCGGTTTTCTGGTTGCTGCTGATCGCCTTGACCATCTATGCTGCAATGATGTCGACCTTTACTTTCCACATGTATCCACTCCTTCAGGAAAAGGACATCGGCACCACTGAAGTCGTACAAATCATTGCCGTCATTGGTCCGGCTCAGGTGCTGGGACGCTTGCTGGTCAGTCGCTTTGCTCCAAGCTTGTCCATGCGGGTCCTCGGTTCAGTGCTTGTTGGTATTTTTCCTTTTGTCTTCTGGTTATTGCTCAGCGACTTCGAGTCCTTCTGGTTGCTGGCGAGCGTCTTCGGTATCTACGGACTGACCAACGGCATTTTCACCATCGTGCGCAGCCAGGTTGTACCTGAAATGCTCAGCCAGCATGCCTATGGCGCACTCAATGGACTACTCACCATCCCGGTTACGATCGCACGCGCGGTAGGACCCGTCATCGCAGCCTGGCTGTGGGCGATCGATCAGTCCTACCATATCGTGATCGAATCAATTGTCTGGTCCTCGCTGTTATTAGCGGTGACTTTCTGGGCCGCCGATCGTGTCAGCCGCGGGCGCACACGAAAAAGCTCCTGATTTTGTTTCTGTAAGGTCACTCATACATGTTGCCCCAAAAACCTGAAAATAACTTGTCTGAAAATAATTCCATCGTTTCAATGGATGCCTGCCAGCTCTCCCGGCGCATTCATGCGCGTGAGATTTCCTGTCTGGAAGTACTGGATGCTTTTCACGAACAGATCGATAGATTCAATCCGGTAGTCAATGCGATTGTGGCAAGACCAGAGCGAGAGTCTTTACGAGAGCTTGCCCGTGAGCGCGATGCTCAGCTTTCCCGCGGACAGAGCCTTGGACCTCTGCACGGTTTTCCTCAAGCCCCAAAGGATATTGCGCCCGTCGCGGACATGGTGACCACCAACGGCTCACCCATCTTTAAAGGTCAAATCACCAAAATTGATTCTGCCGCAAATGCCAACGTACGCGCAGGTGGTGCAATTTTCATTGGCCGCAGCAACTCCCCTGAATTCGGTCTTGGTGGTCATACCTTTAACCCTGTCTACGGTATCACCCGTAACGCCTTTAATCCTGCACGCTCAGCAGGTGGCAGCAGCGGCGGTGCAGGCGTCTCACTGGCATTGCGCATGCTGCCCGTAGCGGATGGCTCGGACATGATGGGTTCTCTGCGCACACCAGCCGCTTTCAATAATGTCTTTGGCTTCAGAACCTCACCGGGCTGCGTCCCGCACGGTCCCGGTGAAGAAGTGTTTTTTCAGCAATTCAGCGTCACTGGACCGATGGCGCGTAATGTCCCTGATCTCGCAATGTTGTTGTCTGTCCAGTCAGGCTTTGACTCACGTCTGCCGCTGACGCGACGTCACGACGATCCACGCAGATTCAACGCTCCATTAGAATGCGAACTCAAAGGCAAACGAATCGGCTGGCTTGGTAGCCTTGGCAATCATCTGCCGATGGAGGCCGGGATGCTTGAGATATGCGAACACGCCCTCTCGCATTTCAAAACGCTAGGCTGTGAGGTTGAGTCTGTGGTCACAAACTTCGATTTCGAACAGCTCTTTCAAGCCTGGATCACTCTGCGCAGTTTTACCTTTTCTGGTGGCAATGCTCAACACTACCACTCAGCCGAGAAGCGCGCGTTACTCAAACCCGAAGCCGTCTGGGAAATAGAGCGCGGCCTCAAACTCACTGGCCCCGAAGTATTCAATGCGGCCAAGGTCCGCACCGCCTGGTATATGGAACTCAACAGGTTATTTAAACAATATGATTTTCTGGTGATGCCAAGCACACAAGTATTCCCATTTATCGCCGAGACGCATTGGCCAAAAGAAATTGCAGGCAAGCCTATGGACACCTATCACCGCTGGATGGAGTCGGTGGTTGCGGCGACCATGGCGGGTCTGCCAACACTCGCCGCACCAGCAGGTTTTAATCATGAAGGCCTGCCGGTTGGTATTCAGCTGATCGGTCCACAGCAAGCTGACTTTTCTGTTTTGCAATTAGGACACGCCTACGATCTGGCTAGCCAGTACAGCCAAACACTGAGTCCTTTATTGAAGACCTGAGTGCTCAACGCAGCCAGGAGCGAAACACTTCACTCGACAAACAATTAAAAAGGTTACCCATGACTCCCCTTTCAAGACGCAACAGCCTAAAGATCGGATTGGCTGCTCTGACAACTGCAGCGACTGCAGGCACAACCACCTCAGCGAGTGCTCAAACTCACACCACAGCAACTAAAACGCCTTTCAAAGTTGAGCAGGTTTTCATCCCGATCGCAGGCAGTCAGGACATGTTTCCCGTTCGACGTATTTATTGCATTGGTCGCAACTACGCAGCGCATGCGCGTGAAATGGGTTCTGATCCGACCCGCGAACCTCCTTTTTTCTTTCAAAAACCAACCGATGCGATTCAATATGTAGCGCCAGACAAAGTGGTGGACCACCCGTATCCCTCGCTGACAAAAAACTATCACTATGAAGTTGAACTGGTTGCGGCCCTGAAATCTGGTGGCAAAAACATCAGCATCGAGACAGCGCTGGATCATGTGTATGGCTATGCCTTAGGTCTGGATATGACACGCAGAGACTTACAACGCGCACTGGGCGATCAGAAAAAACCCTGGGAAATCGGTAAATCTTTCGATCACTCGGCGCCGATTGGTCCCATTTATCGTGTTCAGGCGCTCAAGAATTTTTCAAAGGAAACCATTTCCCTGAGTGTGAATGGTGTCATCAAACAACAAGCGACACTCGATCAGATGATCTGGTCGGTTGCTGAACAAATTGCCAAATTATCTGAAGCAAACGAGCTCTTTGCGGGCGATATCATTTACTCTGGAACACCTGAAAATGTTGGGCCTGTGGTCAAAGGTGATGTCATCCTGTGCAAGCTGGATCAATTACCCGATCTATCTATCAAAATCGTATGAACCGAGTGCTTCGAGGCGTTCTGCTTGCCCTGCTATTCGCAGTGCTGTGTGCTTGTGCATCCAAACCACCTACTGTTGCGCAAGGCTTGGAGCTGTTTGAGAGTGGGGACTATACGAAAGCCTTTGAGATGCTTGACGCACTTGGGCGACAAGGTAATGCGCAAGCGCAACAAGCGCTTGGCGTGATGTATGAAAACGGACAGGGTGTCAAAAAAGATGAAAATCTGGCGCTGAGTTTGTATCGCCAGGCGGCATCTCAAAATAATGAGAGCGCTCAGTATCTCCTGGCCACTATGCTCGAGAGAAACTCAGGTCTGGCTAATACTCAGAGTGAAGCCATCAAATGGTATCGGCTTGCCGCCACGCGCGGGCAACCAGGCGCCCAGTACCGGATGGGCCAACTTGAGCTGACCGGCGTGAATGGGTCAGCACCTGATGCGCCCAAAGCCAGTTACTGGTTTGGCTTGGCTGCTGCGCAGGGAGATCCTCAAGCCCAGTTTCAGTATGGTCTGCTTCTGATGCAGGGCCGCGCAGCTTCACCAGACCGTGTTCTGGGCTATATGTGGATAGAGATTGCGCAAGGGATGGGCGACAACACCATGATCCAGGCCGCACTCCAAGCCTCAAAATCACTCTCAGCCAATGAGTTGCTGAGCGCGAAAAACATGGCGACTCAGTGCATCAAACAAAATTATCAATCCTGTAGTCGTCTGGCGCGTTAAAATCAATCCCATGACTACGCAAACCAATATCGCCCTCGTCACGGGTGCCGCCAAACGCCTGGGACGCGAGATCGCGCTGGAGCTGGCGCGCGCGGGCTGGGATTTGATCGTGCACTATGGCAACTCCCGCGATGAGGCACTTGAGACGGTCAGCTTGATCGAGCAACTCGGAAGACGTGCCGTCGCTGTGCAGGCCGATCTCGCGATCGAGGCTCAAACCGCCACACTCATCACGCGCTGCATTGAGGCAATCGGTCTGCCCGACTGCCTGGTCAATAGCGCCTCGCTCTTTGACTACGACACCGCACAAACCTTTACGCAGCATCAACTCGATTTGCACATGCGTATCAATGTGGGCGCCCCTGCTGCCCTCGCACGGGACTTGCACCGGGCACGCGTTGCCTCGTCAGAAACCTATGAGTATCCCGCGGTTGTGATTAATTTGCTGGATCAAAAACTTTCCAATCCAAACCCCGATTTCCTGACTTACACGCTCTCAAAAGCAGCGCTCGATCACGCCACGATTCTGCTTGCACAGGCACTAGCACCCGAGATGCGCGTGGTTGGGCTAGCCCCAGGCATTACTCTGGTCTCTGGCGATCAGACTGCAGAGAGTTTTAAACAAGCACACACCATGACACCCTTAGGGTATTCTTCGTCTGCGACCGATATTGGTCGGGCCGCCGTATATCTTGCCAGCGCACACGCGGTCACCGGCACCACACTGTATGTAGATGGCGGTCAACACCTTCAACCCTCGGGACGTGATGTCATGTTCCTGACTAATTAGACTCACTCAATGACTTTCCAGACAATACCCACCGCCGCCCTTGCTAATTGCCGTCGCTTATTTCTCAAGGACTTTGAAATCAGCATGAATATTGGCGTTCATGAATTCGAAAAAAAGGGTGAGCAACACGTCATCGTGAACGTCGACCTGTATGTCCCGCTTGAGCTCAACACGCCTAGCCAGGATGATTTGCGTGAAGTCGTCGACTATGATTTTATGCGCCAGACGATTGCCGACATCATTGCTGGTGGCCACATTCATCTGCAGGAAACGCTTTGCGATGAAATCGTCAAACGTATGCTCGCCCACCCGCAAGTCCAGGCGACACGTGTTTCAACAGAGAAACCCGATGTCTATCCAGACTGTCAGGGTGTTGGTGTCGAGGTATTCCGGTCTAAATAAAACTATTTTGTCCGGCCTTCCATTGCGCGAATTGTTTTAGTTAAGGCTTTGGTTGACACGGAGGTTTCACCATCAAAGGGCTGGTCATAAATGAAGACCACTGACATCAAGGCCGCGAAAACGGCAAGTTGAATCGAAAAGCCAAACACTCTGATGGGCGTCAATTCGACAAAAACCGTCAAAATAATCATCGCACTAAACGTAAAACCCACCATTAGCCAAAATATTGGGGCAAGGGAGTTGCCTGAGCTCTCGATCCGGGCATCCCTCGCCTCAGCGATATCATCGGCTTTTTTAACCATTTCTGTGTAGATCACATTCTGGCGACCTGCTTCGGGTTGGATCGCGATGATGCCTTGAGAGATGGAGACGAATAATTCACGGGTCTTGTCGCTGCCTTTACCCTTGGCAAGCAGAGGCCACTCGTCGTTGACGATCGATTTGGTATAGGCCATTAAATTTTGCCTTAGCTCAGCAACTTTAGGATCGCCGTAACGCACCAGCATACGGTCCATATTATTAATCAGCGAGGCTTCGGCCGTCGCGGCAGCATCCACGCGGTTAAAGTTACCAATCACCGTGACCATAGAAAAAGCGAGCACCAAACTGCACATTGCGATGACAGTCGCTCGTACGGCAATCAGAAAATCATCCGTCTTTTTAATTTCATCTGGCGTGCGTGGCTTATGAAAAAAGGGGATTGCTTTTTTAAGAAAGTAAATGAATAACATGATCAATCCGCCTGCTAAAGCAAAGATGCAAACGATTGTCGGATCAGACAGAGAGTATAGAAATGAAAGCATTACAAGCGATCCTCTTGGATAACAATGTTAATAATTAAGTCATTGCTAAAAAATTACTTGGTAAAAACTAAGAAAACAAGAGTAGACTGAAAGGGATATAAAAAATTTGGGGTAGGCTTGAAAAAATTACTACTCCGTCTCGCACGCATATTGTTACATATTGAAAAATGGTGCTGTGCGTTCATTTTTATCGCAATATTACCAATATCGGCTTTTGCGCAGCTATTTATCTCTCCAGTACAAAAAGACACCTCGAGCCTGGAAGAACTCGCTCCTGCCCGTCCATCAGTGTTTGACTCATCCGCTTATATCGAGACCGGTTACACCACAGATCAGCTAACAAATAACTACAAAACATGGACTAGCCAGTATGTGAATTTTTTTGTTCCGCTCAAGCAAAACGGGCTCTTCAATATCCAGCTTGATAATGTGACGCGCTATGG
>Ga0208105_1000074_pt1 | contig 46772 bp, 48 predicted proteins | sample CryBogCBE16Jul07_FD_184574 | JGI IMG/M metagenome (GOLD analysis project Ga0208105, IMG submission 184574) | Freshwater microbial communities from Crystal Bog, Wisconsin, USA - CBE16Jul07 (SPAdes) | ecosystem: Environmental > Aquatic > Freshwater > Lake | place: Crystal Bog, Wisconsin, USA... | reverse complement strand
GGTTTTAATAATCAATCTTCATTCGCTCTCGCTATTGGTAATTTAGCAGGTTATTCAAATCAAGGAACAAATACCATCGCCATTGGTACATACGCTGGTTCAAACTTTCAGGGAGATTATTCAATCGCCATCGGTTTAGATGCTGGCACCTCAAATCAGGGTTCAAATTCAATTGCTATTGGAAATTATGCTGGCCAAAATCAACAATCTAATAATACAATCGTCCTCAATGCAGTTTATAACACTCCATTAAATACCACTTATTCAAACGCATTTTACGTTGCGCCAATACGTAACGATACAGGATTGGGAAATAGTCTCTCTTACAATACTGGAACTGGTGAAATCGTATACGATACATCAAAAACTTTCGTCATTGACCACCCAAAAGACGACTCCAAGTACTTGGTCCACGCTTGCTTAGAGGGACCAGAAGCCGGTGTCTATTACCGTGGAACAGGTACTATTGCCGAATTAGAGTCCAGTGTAGAAGTGGAATTACCAGACTATGTAGATGCTTTAGCAACCGATTTAACCGTCCAAGTGACTCCAATCTTCAATGGCTCAGTACGAGTTCTCAACGCTTCCTGTGTTTCTAACAATAAGTTCAAGGTGTATGGTGATAGCGGGGACTTTCACTGGCACGTGTACGGACGCCGATTGGCTATTGACGTAGAACCTAAAAAAACCGAGGTCTCGGTGCGCGGAGAGGGTCCATACCGCTGGATTGCCTAACCTTATATTTCGTCTTCATCCGAGGCATCAACTGGCTTGTCTCCCGCATAGAGCATGGTGTATTCGCGTGCTTTTTCTTCATATTCTGCCTTATTTCTTTTATAGAGTTGGGCGATATCTGGCACAAGTGGGTCATCTGGATTAGGGTCGGTTAAGAGACTGAGAATGGATAAGAGAACTTTTGAAATCGTGAGCGCCGGACTCCACTGGCTCTTCAAAATATCAAGGCAAATGCCACCACTTGAATTGATATTTGGATGATAAATACGCGTGCGAAATTGTACGTGCGGTACCTTGAACGGATATTCAGTGGGGAAATGGATAATCAGTTTGAACATTCCGCCGGCGAATGGACTATCCGCTGGTCCCATAATCATCCCTTCCCATTTGAACATATCATCGTTAATTGGACCGGCCGAACATCCTGCGGGCGGATCTCGTTTGAGGTCGTCTAATTCTTTCATAATTCGTCTAAGTGCCATATTGTTGGTGTAAGTAGCAATTTGCTGATGACACCATCATTTTTTTCGTTTTCGTGGTGCGTTTATTTGAAATAGGAACGCATCTTATCGGTCACAGTTGCTGCGCTTTTCTTAATAACCTTTTTACTCTCGTTTGCGGTGGTTGTAAAAACCCATTTGAATAAAATGGCGCCTATTACAAATGTCATAAACTTAATCGTATTCTTGCTGTCTTTGGAATACAAATATTCGGCGATGAGCCAGACAAAAAACAGAAAGTAATACTTAGGATTCGTTAAGAGTACAACTAATACCATAACAAAGATAGTCGCATTGATATTATGTCCGCAAATTTTGGCGAAATTCTCCGACGCTCCCCAATCAAGCGAAATGGAATCACTGAATGGAATACGTCTTAGAACATTATTAAGCATATATGGATACGATTCGGCTAAATTACTACCACTGTCCTCTAACTGTTGAGGTGTATTGATGATAAGTGGTTTGACTGAATAGGCACTAAGACCATACTTATCTAACCAAATTGTTATCTGTGCGTCAATATGGGTGTAAATCGGTAGGTGTTTGAATGCTCGTGCGCATTTATTCGAAATAACGTATCCGTGAGTTCCAACACTACCGTAGACTCGCTGAATGTGGGTGTCTACCGGTTGTGGTGTATGGCCTAGGACTCGGTTGTAAAGTAATGGAATCGTTTTCGTATCGGTACATTTGAAATTACATCCTAAATACCAGATATCAAAGTCTTTTGGTACTTGCTCCCAACCGGTTTTGAACATGTGCTCAAAGTCATCGGCAAAGATGGCGTCGTCTTCCAAAACCAAAACGTATTTGTAATTGTTGGTAATCATCTCTTCCCAAATGGTTTTGTGAGATAATGCGCATCCTTTGATTCCATCGGTACAATATTTCAAACAAAGTTCAGTCAAGTGAGAACTGGTTTTCACTTGGGAACCAAGTACCGCAGGGAACCGGGTAAAATCAATATTAAGTTTTGTGAGCTGTTCGCTCATTTTCTTTAATCGTTCCGTATCTCTATCCAGATTGATTAAATAGACCTTATCAACCACTTGATTGACGTAGGACATCCCTATGAGGGGCTGGGTTTAGTTTTTAGCAAGATTCTGTGCTGTTGCTGATGTAAGAAGACGACCACCATCCACGTGAATCACCGAACCGGTCATAAAACCGGACTTTGTTGGGTCGGCCAGGAATACCACGAGTTGCGAAATATCGTCTGGCTTTCCAACACGGCCGAGGGGATGAGTCTGCTTGGAGGCTTCGTAATAGGCGGCTGCTGCTTCTGGGCTCATACCAGCCGATTCGTGAAAATTAGTTTCAATCGTAGCGGGTGAAATACACATAACACGAACGGTTGGCGCAAGTTCTAATGCCATTGTCTTTGTTAGCATCTCTACGCCCGCCTTTGCCGCGCTATAGGGTCCTAAACCGGCTACTGGACGAGAGGCAAGAATGGATGAAAAGTTAATAATTGTACCACCGGTTTCTTTCAAATGTTTAATTGCCTCTTGTGATGTGAAAAAGACCGATGAAAGATTAAACTGAATCTGTTCGTTGAACTCTGCTGGGGTGGTTGATTCAATCTTCTGGCCGAGGGTTCCCCCGCCGACATTATTAACAAGAACATCTAAGCGTTTGAAAATAACTGTTGTCATTCCCACAATATTTGCGTACGAACCAGGATTTTTGGCATCAGCGGTTAAAAGAAGAATTCGTTTCTTATCACAGTCTTTGTAAGCCGCTTCCAAACGGTGTATGTGGCGACCGGTGACCGCAATGTCATATCCTGCCTCATATAATGCCATGGCAATCGCTTTACCGATTCCACTACTTGCACCGGTAATCAATGCGACCTTTCGCTGGTCATTTGGTTGTGTTGTAGACATCTTAATGATTTATTGACTGGTGTTCTGTTTAGATTGCCGCTGTTACAACGACCTCTATCTTCCAGTTAGGATTTGGAAATCTTACACCACAAATTGTGTTTCGTGCGGGGGCCTTGCCCTCAGGCATCCATTCTAAAAATACCTTATTCATATCGCCGTAATTTGCCGGATCGGTAAGAAAGATTTGTAAGTTGAGAATCTTCGATTTATTTGAACCGACTCGTTGAAGTTGGAAATCGATAAGAGAGAAAACTTCCTTTACTTGACTTTTGAACTCTCCGCCTGCTGTGTCTAATGGAACTTGGCCCGATAAATAGACAACATTATTATTGACAACAATCTCCGAGTAGGTAGGCTTGGTGTCAATACGCTGAATAGACATTCTACTTTTATGGTTAAGTGATTTCTCCAAATATACCCCAATTCTTAATGAAATTGAGTATCGCTTCCGGGGGTGTTATAGTATGTGATGACGTAAATGTACAGGAAAGTACAACACGACGCTGATTTTTACATAACTCCTTGCCTCTGTGAAAAACTCTATCTCCCTCAAACAGTATCGCCTCACCCTGTTGTAAATATACAGTCTCCGTCTCCTCATCGGAATTTCTATACTGATAATTACCACAGGTTGGTGCTACAGTCACCGGCAACAAGAGTGTAAAATAACGTCCGTTATAATGATTTGTATCAAAGTGCCAATCAATAAAATCACCCTCTTTTTCGTAGACTACCAATGATAAACTGTTTGGTTGAGCGAGTGGTGTAACTTTCACCTCTTCACCTATTATTTCCGAGATCTGCGGAGTCAAACTTTTGTACCATTCAACAATTTCGGGAAGTTTTGCCTGTAACTTTTGAATACTTATCGCCTTCTGTCGTTTCTTATAAATCTCAACTCTTGTACCATCAGTGGAAGCGATTTGGTCCAATGGACCTAAAAACTCATTCGGTATAGACAGCTTTATTTTCTTTATAAAGCAAAACTTACTCTTAGGGTCACAACTTGTTAAATAATTGACATAGTAAGTTGTACGGAAGATAAAATAGACCGTTAGCAAACACATAGCGGTTATTATAATCAAGAAGATAAGCAAAAATAGAGAAGATACCGTTATCTTCATTCTTACGATGGTCTCTGGTTTTTTATTCCGCTTCTAACATTGGAGTGAGCCATTGTTCTCGTTCTTCGTCTGGGATATGGTAATCGTTAAAGATGGTCTCTGCTGCTGATTTGCGTTCCGCTGCTGGTATGGCGAGCAAGGTGGAAAACTTCGCTTGAAACGCCTCGCGAGAGGGCTTTTCATTTTGCATCAAAGCGGTAATCTCGTCGTCGTAGGCGTATAGAATATTTACCAAATGCGCCATTTTGCCATTTGCGCACATATTGATACCTTCATACACTTCTTGAAAGAGTCGTCTCACTAATTCTGTACGTTCAGCGTGGGTTCGAATGTAGGTCCATACTCGTTCTAGAATATATCCATACGGATGACCGAACGCTTCAGTGTTATAGTAATCGTTCGTCAATTCTAATAGTGTTCTCTCTTTCCTGTGAGAACCAATAGTTATAGCCTTTCTGTCATCAAATGCCTGTGTAATCTCTACTAACGCTTCCATTTCTAATGGAACTGTGCGTGCGGCCAGATTATTGACCGCTTTTTGCGTCGCCTCTTGTACCGATGAACGATGAACTGCCTGACTATCGCGACTAAACGCCGCCAAGTCAATTCCACCCTCAGGATCACGACGGAACACCGTGGTTCGTTGACGTTCTCTTTCAAGTGCTGCTTCACGTTCTCTTGCTCTTTCTACTGCGATTCTTTCCTCTTCTCGTCTGCGTTGAAATTCAATATGAACTATATCACTAGATCGTAGTGCTTCTAAAATATCGTATCGTTGATATGGTGTCATTGCGTCCCTGAGAGTATTAAACGCCGCCGTTTTTTCAGTCTCTGGAATGTTTTGCCATCTCAATCCGTCTGGATGGAAATAGGCTAAGTTAATCACTGTCACCGCACAACGGACCAAATTAAGCCAACCATTATCGGCAATTGATACCTTGCGTATGGCACAATATGCCTGGGCGAGTAAGTCATCTTCAACCCGCTGAGTCACCCATAAATCCGCAATAAGACGAGCGTAACGATAAATTAAATCTATAGAACCCGTTGCTACGGCATCTATACGTTGTTTGTTACTTTGAAGAATACGATTGCGATTTTCTATCCGTCGTTTTTCAGCGGCCGCTTCCGCTTGTTCTCTTGCTTCGTTCTCCGATCGCAAACGTTCTCTCTGCCGTTCAAGTTGATTAAAATGCATTTTACATAAACCCTCATACTGCTCCTTCCCTTTTGATGTACAAGGATTCCCCGTTGAAGTAAGGGCTTTACAAAGTTCTGGGTCTGTGTTCATTGTTGTAATTTCAATGATGAGAGATAAAATAATCAATTTTTTCATCCATTACCAATAACAACCTCCTTCAACTTGTAAAGCACCACTTGGAATCTCTTCAACATTTGGGAATTCCCACGCTGGGTTGAAAAAACCGGCGATGGTAGCGTGATTGAGCCATCGGTGTCCTTTGATTCCGAACAAAATCTGGGTGGCACCGCCGGTATGAACCGAGGCTATATTATGTTGCTTTAATGCGTAGCATATTGGCAGTGAAAGTGCGCCACAGCCAACAATGGCAAGCAAGGCGCCCGTTTCTCTCACTTGTCTAACTATATCCTCCACTGCCACCCTCCATCCTCCTTCAATAATTTCTGGCGACCATGAGCCATTATCTTTCGTTAAATACGGACTGTAGCCTGTATGAATCGGTATAACGGTAGGTGGTATTGGTCCCCATATTGAATTATCCCCCCAAATCGCATCCCGCTTTTTCCATTGCTGTTCTATAGTTTTGTAAAATGGTGATACAACCGCCACTTTTGAATGTTTTGTTATATTGTAAGTCCAGCGGTCCTCTAAAACATTTACATAATACGGTTCTAGGGAACGTAGGTGGAATTGTTTCGCATTTTTCGCATATTTGTCTAAAAAAATTTTTTCCAGCTCCTTATTTGCTGGATTCCATAAGGCGAATCCGTCTCCAGCAGGTAAGACCTCAGTCAACATATGATTCGCCCAATCATCAATCACCTTTTCGGTAGCAGGAAAAAGCCCAGCGTTCACTCCTATATTATTTTTAATATTTGATGGATACGGTTGGTTTTTGTCTTTTAGGCGATAAAAAGCGTAAAAAATTAATACATCAAGCTCAGAGGTCCCTAGTTTTCCAACAAAAAATGGTTTACGTGAGCGGACTTGCTCGGTAATAAATTGGGCACCCTGTTCCATATTCATGTTGCTTGTTCCACTCGGCCTCTGCTTAAATCGTATTAGGTATAATAATTTGTTTATACATAATAAGATGGGTTCAAAGAACCAAAACCAGAACAAAACCAAGAAGAAGCCACGCGCTCTTTGTCAATGTTATGATGAGAATACTGGCAAGGGTTGTGTGCGTACAGCATTAGACAACAGTTCGTTCTGTTCGCAGCATCAAAATTGCCGTGGCTCTCCTCTATCGGGTGCCGAGCCGGTACGAGATGTCGTTCTATATAACACACCATCGGTCCGTCGTTGCCATAACTGCTATTCGTATGCTATGCATGTCTATGACCCCAAGGGTGAAGAATTATGTAAAAAATACGGTAATTGTCGTAACTTTTTCCATCAACCCGGTGCTAAAACGGGACATCGTAATGCGTTAAATAAAGAGGAACGACGTTCGTGTCCCGTAGTGGAGAAACTTATGATGGGAGACATTCCAGAAGTGACTAAAACGACCTTTGATGCGAAATGCCCTGCCGGTATGAGCAAGGTGGCCGCTGTAGTAGATAAGGGGGTGGACTACCATTGGTACCGTCAAGATCGTGATGGATACTGGAGTCATAAAGACGGCTCAAACAAGGTGAAAACGTTTGATGCGCTCAAGCGTCCTATTTTCAACCCCGAACTCGCGTCCCGCGATTACCGATGGCAGGGGAGCGACCTGAATTACGAGGACTTCTGCGGGTTTTATTGTGTTCCTCGTGACCACCCCATCTCTTTAGGACGAGGCGTGAGCGCGCCGTCGTCACGACGTTCGGCACGGAAGAAGGCGATGAAGGGAGGTCAGCGTTTTGTACCGGTTCCTGTGTTGTACAATACGACTGGTGGGACACGGAAGAAGAGGGGGGCGGGTTATGACATTCGTTTGAACTCTCTTCCTTCTTGTCCTCCTGTTCAGCAAGGGGCGGGTTATGACATTCGTTTGAACTCTCTTCCATCTTGTCCTCCTCAGTCTGGGACCTTAAGTCCCCAAGGGGGTATGGGTCTTTCATGGACGAACTATCCTCTTCATTCAACGAATGCTCTAAGAAAACACCGCTCCCTGGGTACCAAAACTTTAAAGCATCACCGAAACTAATACGGTTTTTAGGATTGAATACCAACATCTTGCGCATCAACTCTAAAAATCTACCGTTATGATGCTTATAAAACTCTGTTTTGATTGCCATTGGTTCCATCAAACATTCGTAATAACTCTCAAGCCATCGCATAGCGAATAACCATACTTGCTCCGCCTCAGTATCTATTTGTGTAAATGAATCGTAAGTACTGTATTCAATAGGACTCAAATACATACGCAACATAGACTCAATCACTTGAAATGAACTATTCTCCTTATCCAATAAGTAAATCTGGGTCTGCGGTGGCAGGCCTGCTTCTACACCTAAGATTTTATGACGCTCAGGCGCAGCAGTTTTTTTTGCCGACCAAACTTTGAGTGGAGTTATAGGTTCCCACCCCACTGGATGTTTTACAAATGACTCCAAGTCCTTTGTAAAATCTTGTTCAAAACTACGAAGATTCATTTGTCATAGGAGCGTTTTCTACGTTAGAAAAATAACCGCACGAAAGTTAAGGATGCTTTGGGAGAGTATGATTTACGCAGCTATTGCGCTGCTCGTCATCATTATAGGCTATGAATACCTCCGTAATACCATGATGTTAGAAGGATTTACTGACGGAGTAGTTCCAGAATACTTCGGCAAATTCTTTCCTAAACGCTACGATGTAGTACCGGGTGAGATGCGAGAAGCGGACGGATGGATACGAAACCCACGATACTTTGAGGGATACGTAGATGTTCAGCATTTAGGATACAAAGCGGACTTTTGTCGTGTTGTAGAAAAAGAGGGAGCACCCGATTCTCGTATTATGGCGTGTGCTCTCGCCGGCCAGGAGGGTCTAGACTCCTTCACATATCGTACCGATTCGGCTCGTGCTGGTATGAAATTTAGTCGTGATGACTACTTCCGTGATGTCAACGGAGACGGTAAAGACGATTACGGCCGTATTTTGAAAGTGAAGGAATCGCCCAACGATGCGTGGGCTGCGATGGCTGTTCTCGCCGGCAATACACGTTTCAAACAAGGTGTAGAGACCCAGGATAACGACCCACCTCCAGATATCGCCGACCTCTTATTCTTTTTTGAAGGCATCATGATATGGTATAGATTCTTTGATGATATGTTGGACTACGGCGAGAATTCACAAATTAAGATAGCAGGTGAATTGAAGATTGATGAAGATCCTAAGAAAACGGTTACGAAAGGTCTTCCTATGAATACTCTACCCTCCGTGGATGAGACGGTAAAACCACCGGCCGACCAATTCATTCGTATCGGTGAAAATCCTCGTCTAGAATTTGACACCCGTGTCCAATTACGTCAATTACGTGCTATATCGGTTTGGGTCCGCTTTGATGAATTTACGAATAACGCTCGTATATTTGACTTCGGCAACGGTCCAGGCCACGATAACGTCCTACTCGGTATTGAAGCGAAGGGTAATGTTGATAATGCGTTCGGTTTGTTGAATGCCCGTCCTGGCGATGATAATAAAGTATGTAGTTCCCGCGCACCCGCCGAGATATCGCCACAAGATTACATGGAAACGACCGATGCCAATGTCAACGAATTCAGTTGTCCTGGACCCGAACCGGTTCAAAATACGTACCCAGAAGACGAATTGTCGCCAGGCGTTGACCCACGTGCCAACCTTCTCTTTGAAATCTGGGATACCCAACAAAGAAAAATGAGATTACGAGCGATGAACGCTATTCCACTCAAGAAATGGACTCATATCGCCTTGACAACAACCGATGCCACCAATTTCCGCCCAACTTGGCGAGTGTATGTGGATAATAAAATGGTGCTTGAGTTTTTGGACGGATTTATGCCTCTCAAATCGTACACAACCGATAACTACATCGGTCGTAGCAACTGGGAAACCGAGTCCCAAGCGTTTGAGAACCCTGATGAGCGATTCCGTGGCTCCCTGTTTGACTTCCGTCTTTACCGACAGCCGATGAGCGAGGGGAAGATAGAGAAGACTTACCGATGGGGTCATAAAAAATTAGGAATCCAAGAACCACGTCCGCCTTTACAACCGGCCTCCAGCGAAGGCTTCCCATACCCACCTCCGCAACCGTTCCTGTCATCAAGTGGTAATTTACCAGGAATGACACAAGCACCAAATGCGCTCTAAGTCTATTTCGGCGGACCACGGCGCTTGCTCTTAATGCCCGCCGAATAGAGAGCGGCCAAGTCGGTCGCAGTCACTGTTTCAGCGTTGGATGTTGCTGGAAACTTTACAAACGTCTTCTTTTGAAGGGCATGTTTGTAGAAATAGAGTCCATACGGTCCTTTTTTAATCGTGAAATCGCCGACCTGACGACTGTACGCCGTTTCCGTTGTCGCAAACGAAATCTTTGCCTCTAGTTTTTCCTTGATTTGTTCTAGTGTTTCGTCACCCTTGAGGCTCATATTCGTGGTTCCGCAAATGACATACCATCCATACGGTCCCTTCTTTTTACGGATTTCCTGGGCTTCTAACAAGCCGATAAGTTCGCCAGCGGCGGCCTCTTGTGCTGCTGCGAACGCCGCAATCGCATCTTGTAGTGTTGCGGTTTCAAAGGGCACCGATGGCGGCAGTGGTGCGAACTGGGCCTTCGTTTCTTGGCCCTGGGCCTCTTTGACAAATAGGGGACCCTTGCGGCTTAAAATTACCTTCATATTTTCGCCGAGGATACGCTCTTTTGCCGCTTTATTTGTTGCGGCGCTGCCGGTGGTCATTGCCTGGTAGCGTTCTTTGTAGGTGTCCCAGGTCTGCTGGAGAACCGATTTCCACGGCTGTTCCGCTTTCGCTACAGCATCCAGTTTCTGTTCCATAGCAGCCGTGAACTCATAATTAAATAGGTCGTTGTATTCGCGGGCTAAGAATTCACTCACCGACTTGCCTAATGGGGTGGCGCTCAACTTATTCTTGTCTGCGCCGACCTTGTGGTGTTCCAGAGTCTGTGTTGGTGGCCATTGATTGGGATTGAGTGCGAGATGATGTGTATCTTGTATCTTGCCATCTGTATTTGTCTTTTCAACGTAGTTGCGGTCCATAATAGTTGTCACTAAGGAGGCGAAGGTGGATGGACGACCTATGCCCCGCTTCTCTAATTCTGCTATGAGTGATGCTTCGGTGTATCGGCCTTTTGGCTTGGTAAACACCTCATCTGCTTTGAGCGATGTCCAGTTGAGTAGGGTGTCCTTGAGGAGTTTCTGTGCCCAGTAGAGCCATTCTGCCTGGTCCTGTGCCTGTTTCGCCGGATCTTGACGTTCTAGAATTTTGTAACCGGCAAAACGGAGCTTCGTTTGTTCGGTCGTCCATTGTCTGCTGGGGTCGGCAATAAGCGAAAGGGTCCCCTTTCGTACATCGGTTTGCGAGGGTGACATTTGACTTTGTGTCGCTCGTTTCCAAATTAGATTGTAAACAGTACGCTGAATATCATCTTCAATCGGTGGATTCGGTGTTTCTGGGTGAGTTGGACGAATCGCTTCGTGGGCTGCCTGTGCTTCAGGTGGTGCTGGAGTTTGCTTAGCCTTAGTTTCTTTCGTTTTCTTGGGTGCTGCTGTGGTTTGTGCTGTTTCGGTTGCCTGTATTGTATTTTGGCCGACCGGTCCTAAATAAGTTTCTCCGTAATTTCCCTGTACATAGGTGCGAATGGCAGTTGCCGCCTCTTGTGAAAGTAGCGGATTATCGGTACGCATATATGTTATATGACCCGCTTCATATAACTTCTGCGCAGCCATCATCGTAATCTTAGGATTCAGTCCGTGATGACTTGAGGCCTCTTGTTGTAAGGTGGACGTGATAAGTGGCTTGGGTGGTTGACTAATACTCACTGTCTCTTTCACTTCAATCACCTTTGTTTTGGTGTTATTATGTACTCGCTGGAGTGCCTCTGTCGCCTCTTGTTCGTTTTTGACCTCTTGGATGGCATCCGCATTGATGGTTTTTGTCAGGTCGGCGGGATGTGCGTAAGTTCCCGAAAGACGCCAAGATGCCTCTGGACGGTGATTGTCTACAAGATTATCCCGCTCAACCACCAATCGCAAGGCGGGTGTTTGACATCGTCCCGCCGAAAGTTTAGGAGCGACACGATTCCAGAGCACTTTTGAAATCGTGAAACCTACCAATAAATCTAACATAGAACGGGCCTGTTGCGCCGCCACCTTATTCAAATCCAGTCGTCGTGGATTGTTCACTGCGGCAAGGATGGCCTGTTGAGTAATCTCGTGAAAGACAATTCGTGGAGTCGTGGACGGATTGAGATTGAGAATAGCTGCAACATGCCAGGCAATCCCTTCACCTTCTCGGTCATCGTCAGTAGCCAGAATTACCTCGCTGCCTTTTGCCGCCTTCTTTAATTTTGAAATCGCATCTTTCTTCGTTGCTATTTCTGCGTACTTTGGCTCCCAATTACGGTCTATACCAACCGAATCTAAGGATTCTTCCAGAGCACGAATGTGACCCATAGTCGCCAAGACTTGATATCCAGGACCCAGGAAACCCTGAATTTTCCCACATTTAGCAGGGGATTCAACAATGACCAATTTCATCGTGACTTGGTCGTCGTTTTTAATTAATAGTTAATCTCAATTTTTATGAACTATAAATAGGGATGTCGAATCGTGGGACACGCCGAGTTAAATTCAATAACTCCAAAATTTCGTACGCCAATGGATTATCAACTCCATCATACGTAACAGTATATAATCACACCAATCCTTTTTTAAAAGCGGAAGGATGGCAGACGCCATCTGAGCGTATTGCCGCTATAAAACACGCCAAAATTGAAAAATTACTTAGGACAAGTCTAGGAAAATTAGAGGAACCGTACGCCTATCAAGATCCTCATTTTATCTATCCAAAAGAGGCGCGTAAAAATGTCGCAAACGCAACCACAGCAAATCTGTATAGTGGAAAAGTAAAGGAGAGGAGGAGGACACGCCGTACACGCCGTCATCGCAATTGACGGCGCTTATTACCAAACAATTTATCCGATGTATTCAATTCTCTTGGAATCCATCGTATCGCAGTCCAGTAAGTATTTGCAACCGAATTCATAATCATATGACGATGGTATTTTGCGTACTCGTGTTTTAGCGGTTTATCCTTTAGAATAAGGCCCATAATAACACTCATATTATCGTTTTCAATATGAATATTTTTTTCATTATTTTCTAAAGCAAAAAGTAACCCGCGATTGACCGAAGCCCATTCAGTCTCTGTACTATCCTGAGCGTCTGGAATTCTCTCCATATTTTTTAAAATGTTTCCTCCCATTCCGCTTCTGAGTACCATAGCAACACGCGACATTTTTGTTATGTGATGATAACTACCATCCGTTTGAAGTAACGCGCAGAATCGGGGCTGATATGTATTTATACCTCCTAAACGACGAAATATGTCCGCACGCATCGCTCTATTAGGGTGGTTAATTTACACTTTGTAGACATCTCATGAGCAGGTCAAACTCCCACGCCGTCAAATAACATTTTGTCATATCCTGTAAAAATGTCTTAATTTCTGGATTTGCCTGTGCGTGAGCACTCACCTTACTAACAAATAACGCAATATCATCCGTCTGGTCCTGTGTTATCTGTTGAAGGCCCATAGTAATTCCAAAGGCAATAGTTTGAAGTTCAGGTTTAAGGCTGGCGACCGTTGCGGCAATTTGACTCGCCTGCTTTTCCGCCTGCTCTGTTTCGTACGCTTGCTTACAAGCAGCGCATTGCTGTTCAGGGGTACAATCGGTACAGGGTGTATCACTCATTTGGTCTAAACTCTATATGTTAGTTATGTTTAAAATGGAATCAAAAACTACCGTTGTCACTATGTATTTCAATCTTACAAAGTTTGAAGATGCGACCGATTCTGTACGACCACAATCGTTCTATATGGAAAAAGGACGTGCCACCCTGGCGCTGGATTTTCCTATGGTTATTTTTTGCGATGATACCTGTTATGAAGATATTAAGGCGCTTCGTGGCGATAGACCTACACATTATATTGTAAAAGCGTTAACCGATTACGACTTCTATAAAGACAACTATCCTATTATCAAGAAAAATCGTGAAGGAAATCCTCAATACGAAAACAGTCGTAATACAAGTTCATATTGTATTCTAACGGTGTTCAAATTATATGCGATGTGGTTGGCAAAATTAGCGAGTCCATTTGAGGCTACTCATTACGCCTGGGTAGATTTTGGTGGTTCCCATATTTTACGTAGTTTTGAAGAGTACGCTCCGCTTATGCTCAAAAATCCTCATCCCAAAGTCTCATTCTGTTACATTCACTTTCGTGGTGCGCAGGAGATGACAATGATGAGTGAATTTGCGAAAGGTGGTTATTGCGGTGTTGGCGCAACCTGTTTTACAATTGAGAGCGATTATGTATCTCGGTTTTACAACGGATGTTTATCTATTTTCCACGAAATGCTTGCGTTAAAACTCGGTCATCATGAAGAGCAAGTTATGGCCTATTTTTACCATCGTTATCCTCAATTGTGTACACTTTACTACGGAGATTATTACTCAATACTTACAAATTACCATTCTATTAGAGACGATTATTCATCTATAAAACGATATTTTATTAGTGAAGCGTTAGCCAAAGGACGACAAGATTTAGCGACTGAGGCTGCTAAAGCGGTACTTTCGTCCGTTGTGAATGGTACTATTCAATTAAATGAAAGTGAGATAGAATGGTTGCGTAGTTTTGGTTAGACTTCTTGGATTTCTAACAAAAAACGAAAAATTTGGTCATTGTGGGGCTCGAACCCACTACCTTCCCCTTCCTAAGCATACGGACAAGCGTATAAGAGGGATGATCTACCAGATGATCTAAATGACCGGCTGGGAGGAGCGGGATTTGAACCCGCGCGGATTTTCTCCATTCGCTCTTAAGGCGAACCACGTGGACCAGGCTGGTGCATCCTCCCAATCAATCATCGGTTGAAAACTTTAAGCCGTCAATTTTCTCGAATTGCTTCATTTTTTGGTATGAAATATTATAAATAGTTCATACTATAGGAGATACCAGGATTCGAACCTGGGTTACAAGAATCAGAATCTTGTGTACTAACCATCTATACGATATCTCCACAATTGGTACCAATGGTTATTTCTTTAAATGGTTTTTGACCCGTCTGGTTTTCTTCGCTTCCCCTGAAAAATATTTATTCCAAGAGTTTCTATGACGAGAACGGTTAAATAAATTATACATATTAGCGTTTGAATTTCTACGTGTAGGCATTGTGTTACCAACTGGGATTTCCCAATTATTCATTGTAACAGGGTATACTTTTCCATAGTTTTCGTTTGAATTTCTTTTATTTGTTTTTTTCACAGTCCCTTTCTTATCTAAATAATAACCGCGCATAGCATTTCGTCTTCTTTTCGCTTCAAAATTTGACATAGTTCCGTGAATTGATAAATAGCTAGGTGTTGGGGTCTTACGTCTAGTGTGGGAATTTGGTTTCATAAAAATGCCACCAAAAGGCATTGGTGGATTGATTGGTGATGGAACGTAACGCTGGCCTTGTGTTAAAGGTGCTAATGGAGGTCTGGCATTAGGAGGCATCTTTACTGTTAACAAATAAATTAGTGTAATTCATAGATTCGTTCAGGTTTTGGGAAGCCATTAAACTCCGAGGCTGTTACTGTGGTGTAGGCACCCATATTACGTACTTTGAGAATATCACCCACTTCAACATCTACTAACGGAAGATTATCACCGAGACAATCGCCAGAATCGCACGTTCTGCCGAATACAATTGTCGGTCTCGTTTTTTCCGCCAGTTTATTTGGTCTCAAACGCTCCAAAATAGGCTTCTGGTGGTCAAACGGAATATTTGAGAAACTACCGTAGACTGACTCGTCAATTGTTATGCGCCAGGCCGGTTCTTGAATGCTGAGCGGTGCTGGATATACCGGTTTCTTACCGATGACTGTTGTATATAAAGTGTGTGTAGGCGCAGCAAGGAAGCGTCCTGGTTCTGCTATAAATTGTATTTTATGGTCGTTAAAATGTATTAGTTGAGCGTGGCGAATTGTGGCCGCCACTATCTTGAACGACTCCGCATCGGCTAGAAATCCTCCACCAATATCAATAACTGTTGTATCAAATCCGTGATTTTTTGCTATGTCTGCTGCCATCTTACAATGACCGATAGCATTCGCATATTGTTCAGGATTTTGACATTCGCTTCCTACATGGAAGCTAAATCCTACTAGATTGAGTTTAAGGGCACGTGCTGTATCGTAAATCTTTGGCAACCATTGGAGTGGTGCGCCGAATTTTTTTCCAAACGGTTGTTTGGAACCCTTATCCTCAACTAGTAGGCGGATCAAAATGTCACCGGTCCATCCTATCATCTTCTCCGTCTCTTCAACCGAATCTACTACTGAAAGTGGAATACCCGCCGTATTCGCCACCTTAATATCCTCTGTTTTCTTACAGGGCTGGGCATATATAATGCGATTAGGATTGACGAGTGGTAGTGCCTCAAAGATTTCTCTTCTGCTGGCACAATCAAAACCAATCGTAGGATGTAGTTCCGTCATCCATCGCATCATCATTGCGTCATTATTACATTTCACTGCGTAATGAGGAGTGATTGTAGGCAAATAACGCTGCCATAGTTCTAGTTGGTGCTTTAGAGCCTGACGTGAGATAGTGAAATAGGATAACGCCAGTGTGATTGATAGTAAAGCAGAATAAAATAGTTTTAAATGAAAGACCGGATGGTTTTGGTTTCAATTTTCATTGAAAAATTTTTTGGTTGTTTTTTCTGTTTTTTTTGAGTTTTATGGTTTTTATGATTAGATACAAGACTTAACGGTCATTTGCCACATACCCGCAATAGGAGTACGACACGTTGGGCACATAGAATTCTCAGCGCCCGTCATATTCGTCCATTGCGTGATAGCAGCAGTGCTATAAATATGACCGCAATTCATGCTCACATTGAGCACCTTACAGGCAGAAAGTGGCTCCATTGTAATGGGACACTGTGTCCCCTTCTCTATCTCGGTCTTGACATGATTCTTGTAAACTTGGTAGGGCCAAGGGCAATCGTCAATGCCCTCACGTACATCATCAATCGTTGCTAGTCCAGGTACTGAGGGCTCTACATCTCGCCCGTCGGCGGTCGGCTTCTTAATCCACATACCGCGGAATACAGGCACCGACTGGTCACGCTTCATCTTAAGTTCCTTGCGTAGACGAGTGTACTCAAGTGTGGCGAGGCGAGCTTTCTTCGCAGCCTCTTCAACATCGGTCTCCATTGGCTCCGCAGGAGGAGCGACTTGGCTTACAGAGGCATCAAACGAAGCGGAGTAGTCATCCTCTGCCTCAACCGCAGCGATTGCCAAATCCATCGCCAAATTGTGAACCGACTGGTAGTAAATGTCCTCAATGGTCTCCTCACGCAGGCGGTGAACATTTCTCGGCGAGATATGAGCGCACGGAATACTACGAATGTCTGGGTGATTCATCACACTGTATGGATCCGCAATGCATTGTAGCCAACGTGAGGATGCGGAAGTTGCCTGCTTCATCAGGATTGAAGCGACATAATAAATGTGTTGGTAATGGTACTTGAATGATTCGCCATTAATCTTCTGGATGAGGTGGCTCAAACCTTCATAACGAGGCATCCAGTTGGTGCTCTCAAAGGCGAGCACCTTTATAAATATAGGAATAGTGTTGATGTATACTTCAAGTTCAAAAGGAAGTACAACGAAGCGCTCATTTGATGGGCTGAATGGACGACCGTAATGGTCGGCACGTAGCGGAGAATGAATCTTAACACTACGCACCGTCTTATCGGGTTGGTTGTCGTTGCCGACAATCGTTCCTGCCAAGAGATTAGAACGAATAGTGGCGGTGTAAAATGTATCATCGGCAGATGGTGTAGTGTCATAGATCATAATAGAATCTACGAGTTCAGTACGGAGTTTGTTGTGGTATGGACCACGGAAGACGGCGAAGCGGGAAGGGAAGTGAAAGGAGGAGAACATTTCTGGACGGGGCAAAAGTTGGAATATACAAAGTGAACATTTCAATTTTTTTAAACCCGCCAAAATTACAGGATGTGGGATTCGAACCCACGCAGATTTCTCTACACGAACTTGAGTCGTGCGCTTTAACCACTCAGCCAACCCTGTATCAAGTAATTATAATCCTTTATACTTTAAACTAACTCAAAAATTGAGAGGTTGAAAAAATTGAAATGTCTCTCCGCATTCTCGGCAGATTTTGAGTCGTCCTAAAGCTTTCCTACATACCTCCTTCCAGATGTCCTCCCTAATCTCCACTCCCCTCCCTACTGTCGGCGTTAAAGGCTCTGACGTGTTCTCCAGTTCTGGAGACCCACGTGTAGACCTCAGCGTCAAATGCGTCCGTGGTGCTAACGCCACCACACTATCTTCTGCGTTGGATAGTGTGCTCGCCATCAAAACGCAACAGGCGCTAGAAGACGCCTTCGTTCTCGCCTTCCACAGTCGCAACATCCGCGGCGGCAAGGGAGAACGAGATATCTTCCAAACCCTGTTTCGCCGCCTCTGCGAAACCGAAACCAGAATCGCCCAAAAGATGCTGGACCTCATTCCTCAGTACGGCTGCTGGAATGACCTCGTAGTCCTTGCGGAAAGCGCACCAATGGAAACCTCCGCGATGATAGTGGACCTCTACGCCAACACTCTCTTCCAAGAGAACAAGGAGGAGAAGCCAAAGACGCTCGCTGCCAAGTGGGCTCCTCGCGAAGGCTCCAAGCACAGCGACATCGCCAAGCGCATCGCAAATGTGCTCTTTCCACACCAACTCGTGGGAAAGCACAGCGGCCAAATGGCCCACTACCGTCGCCTCATTGCGAACCTCAACGCCAAGCTCAAGACAGTAGAGACACTCATGTGCTCCAACCGCTGGGACGAGATTGTGCCCTCAACTGTCCCAGGTCGCGCCAACAAGGTGTACTCCAAGGCCTTCCTCAATCTCCCTTCCAACTACAAGGGAGAAAACAAGAATGGTAGCCAGTTCCGTCATCCAGATGACGAAAAGCGTATGGAGTGTCGCCGTAAGTTTGAGGCACACTTCGCCCGAGCAGCCAAGGGTGAAGCGAAGGTCCACGGGGCAGATACGCTCTTTCCACATGAGCTGGTGATAAAGGCCTCTGGTTATCCAGAGATGACCCAAGCGGAAAAGGACCAGGTAAATGCCGTCTGGCTCAGCATGGTCCAAAAGGCGAAAGATGGCGGTGGTCTCGGTCGCTCAATCTTCATGAGCGACTTCAGTGGCTCTATGAGCGGAACTCCCTACTGGGTCTCCATGGCCCTCGGCATCCTCGGCTCCCAGGTCTGTAGCGATGAGTTCAAGGACAAGCTGATGACCTTTGACTCCAATCCAACCTGGCACCACTTCCAGGAGGGCTCAGACCTCTTCGCCCGCATCAGGACGATAGAGGAAAGTGGCATCGGTCAGGGTCTCAGTACCGACTTCCAGAAGGCGATGGACCTCGTCCTCTCCACCCTCAAGGAGAAGCGTGTACGACCAGGAGAGGAACCCGAAAACCTCATCGTCCTCACGGATATGTGCTGGGACCAGGCGTACTCCTCCAGCGAATCCAGTGACTACACCAGAAACCGATACCGCCACGTCGTCAAGACTGCCAGCTGGCAGACGCACCTGGAGATGATTGCGGAGGCGTTCAAGCGTGCCGGTGAAGACATGTGGGGTCCTGGTATGGGATTCACAGTACCACGCATCGTCATCTGGAACCTCCGCGCAGACCCACAGACCGACTACCACGCAACTGCCGACACACCAGGCGTGGCAATGCTCTCAGGCTGGTCGCCCACCCAGTTTGAGGTGCTCCAGAAGGAGGGTCCACGACAACTGACTGTGTACGAAATCCTGCGCCTAGAACTAGACGACGAGAAGTATCAGGTGATACGAGACCGAATCCGTGAACTCAACGGACTTGCATAGATATGTATACTCAAAAAAAACCACAAAAAATAGAAAAATATAGAACTTAAAAAAAACAAAAAATTTTTCAATTACTTTAGGAGGAAAATTTCCAGTCGAGCAAAAAAATTGACAACGCCAGAATTGGATTACCCAATTCTCGGCCGCCGAGGAGCGGCTCAAAGGATTCAAACAGCAACTTAAATTTATACACGAGTTGAATCCTGATAACAAGGGACTCATACAGCAACAAATTTGTTATAAAAACCCCCTGAGTCCCGTAACGCGGTCATAATAAATTATTAATAAGCCTGATCACCTTATTAAAATTTATTATTCCGCAACGATTCCTGATAGGAATCGCACAGCAACTATCGTTCAATATACAACCGGTTCCTGCTAGGAAGCGCACAGCAAGATAGTTATGATAACGGTACCTGACGCATACAAAGGTAAACCGCACAGCAACTAACCGTGTTATTAACTGGAGACAACCAGTCTAAAAAACCTAAAACTAGGGTATCAAACAGCAATCAAACGTTTATTTCAAAATACAAACCAAAGATACCCGTTTTTTAGTCTGCCACCATAGCTCAGTTGGAAGAGCGCAACCCTTCTAAGGTTGAGGTCGTGGGTTCGAACCCCACTTGTGGTTCTTTTTACGTTATGATTTAAAAATAAATGTCTCTATCCAATTAGGTGGCACAGCCGTCAATGTCCTATGTTGGATCCGGTTTTATCATACTCTCACCCGAATGTACTCATACATTATTAGTGAACGATTCTCGTTCCAAAAAATGGGGATTTCCTAAGGGTCACAAAGAAGATGATGATAAAAATGATGATTTAACGACGGCAGTTCGTGAATGCGGTGAAGAGACCGGTCTAACTACCTCCGACTATAAAGTTCATAGTGAAGTATTTCGCGTTAGTAAAGGCTCTCAATCGTACCTTTTCCGGTACGCTATTCTAAAAACCGATATGAATAAAGTGAAAAAGTATCCCACACCTCCCAACGAAATCCGTGAATGCCGTTGGGTTCCAATTGTAGATTTAATCGGCGCCAACCAGATTTACGACGGTAATAAGTATTTACGCAACTGGATAGCCGATTTAAAAAACGATGTTAGCAAAAAATCGGTCCATATTTTCAAGAAATTATGTAGTAGCCGACCATCGTACGAATCCGTGGGTTCTGGTAATATCATAGCTAGTGCCTAATTTTTCTTTCGCAATTTTATGTGCTATTTGTTCATTTGGTGTCAAACTGCTCATAAACGCCTTGACTCGTGGATCTACTGGTGCCGCCTGGGTTTCTAACAATGGTGTATCGGTGATTACGACCGTGCTAGGTTTTGCGTCGGTGGACTTTTGAAAGAACGCTTTGATATTGGACTGTCCAGGTGTGATTGTTACTTTTTTGGGAGGCATCTTGCTGCCCAGAAAAGTTCTGGTTTTAGGTGGCTTCATTTTTTGTCGGTAGAATGTAGGAGTTATGCCGACCGTTGAGCAGATAATAGCAGCGGCGAGCAAGGGTCCCCCCTTGGCCTCGTTTAAACGTGGTTCTCGGGTGCGGGGAGGCGGAAAAATGTCCCTTATAAAAGGGTACTCGTATGTGCTGGAGGAGAATCCTGGTGAAGGGTTTGCGGAGGGATTCGCGCCACCGCTCTCACCGGCCGAAATTTTGTTTATGGGTGCGTTTGAGGGCAAGTACTTGAACGACTGTACCGACGAATTTCCTCGTGAATGGTTTCTATATGCGGCGGCGGCGGGTCGTCTCTCTCCTGTGCCTGATATTCGCTGTAATTACTTTGGCGTTGGCTCTCGTCAGCCGCTATCGGTTTGGAAGGATAAAGGCTGGGCGCCTTCACGTGGCCGTCACGTGAAGGAGACAGAGGGGCGGGCGATTTTAGCAGATGTGAAACAGAATCCGGATGAACGTGGATGGTTTCAATGGTACTGTCGCTACTGGTTGGGACGTCGCATCCCAGAATTAGATAGAGTACAAATCGGTCGCTGGCGCTCTTTCGCTCGCCACGCCGGCACTGTGAAGGCAAAATGTTCCCCTGGTGCCGTCGGCTGTTCGGTGCGCGAACGACAGGCCCTGCTTCAGTGGGCGTACAATCCGTTCATCTAATTATTATTGATGGACTTAATTCTATTTATATTTGTCTCTACGCCTCCTAATAGCCATTCTGGTAGGAGTTGTGGGTAATTATTACGGAGTTGTGTGATTAAGTTTGGTACATCATTGACGCAGGCATCGTAGAAGAGCAAGCCACCACCGAACGAAATAATCAGTTTATCCTCAAAGTTTATGCCGAAGTTATTATTGTAAGTGAACCACTCAATGAAGAAGAAGAGGGCAGTTTTGAAAACGATTTCGGTCGTAATATAAATGATTGAATTTTTTGTTTGTCGCTTGAAAACTATCAAAATAAATTGAATTAAGAGTGCGATTTTCATGGCAATAAAAAATATACCATACGCTTTCATTCCTATCGGGGAACTACAATTTATTTCATACCAGATACTGATATGGAATAAACTACACCTAGCGGGAATCGAACCCGCGCCACTGCTGTGAGAGAGCAATATACTACCACTGTACTATAGATGTTGGAGCGAGGTGGTGTTCCTCACTGTATTATATTTTGTGCGTTTTGTTTAAATGGTTTTATCTTGTGTAGAATTTGTATCCTACAACCGCACCCGCTGTACAAACAACGGTTCCCCAAGCGATATCAGTTAAGGTCATTTCCAGTGTATAATTGGTAAGTGTAGCGTAGTTGGTCAAATCGTAGAAGGCGTATAAAATGTAGCCGATGAGTGCTCCTTTGAGCGCTGCGTCTTTCGTGCTTGTGGCGTCTTTTACAGCGTATAAGAACACGGCCACTGGGATTAGTATATATATCAGGATGGCTGGTATAATACGAGGCGCTATCTCCATTTTTTGAATCTTGTAAATAAGATCATTATGGTAATTGTATCGTAAAGTGAGCCAACCCGCATCTAATACGCCGATGGCGATTGCGGATCCAACAATCGCTTCCAATGCGTTCATTGTCTCTTGTTAAGGTATTCTGTTTTTATAGACGATGGAACTGGAAGGTCTAGGTTGTTCTTTGGTGGGTCGTGCCCTTTACTGCTTCTGTAACGAACAAAACTGTTGGATACCGTGGGAGTTTATCTCTGGTACACCGTACGCATGCCGAATTCTCGTCAGTGGTTCCGGCTTAGATACATTAGAACTAGAACACGATTGGACCTTTGTGGTTCGTCCTAGTGCGGCGGGGAAAGAATGGTCGTGCCTCGCCACCATTATCAAGGGTATGAGTCAAGGTCTCGGTGTTTCTGGGTCTATCTTGATAGTTTTTGGAATTGGTGCGCCGAAAGCACCGCCTGGATTTCTAACATTTATGGATGGAGTACTCGGTGAAGGACGGATACTTTTTACACGTGTCTGGCTCGGTGAAAATATAGAAATCCCTACGATTCCGGATGCTATATTCTTTCCTGTAGGCGTTGCTGCGCACACTATGTACGATATGATTCACCGATTGCCTGGACGCAGTGGGCACGAAGGGTTTGTCATGCGTGGCGATTGGTCCCTGATAGTCAAGGCGACTGGTGAACAGGGATTGGGTTTAGTTGTGACCGATATTGGAGAGACGCAATGGTCGCTCTTTTGGCATAAAATAGCCGACTCCGATACGGAAACGGATAGCAGCCGCTTTCGTAAAGGTATGCGCTTAATACGACTTGGAATACAGGTGGCGGACCGTTGCGGTCTCGCTTTATAAGTGCTTCATTACAAAATGATGGAGTTCAATGACGTTCATATGAATAACGTTGAGGTCGTGCTTACGGTTGGCGTTTTGATATTCGGCACGAACGTGTTCAATAGATTTTAGGAGGTGCTTCAACATTCGCTTGTATTCTGCTATCTTGGAGTCGTATCCTTTTGCTTTCGCAAGAACCATGAAACCGAGTTTTTCAAACGCATATTCCTGCCATTTATTAAGTCCGTACAAGGTATTCGCATATTTCGGGAGACGAGATGTGCGATTACGGTGAGTGCCTTTTACGGCTTGTACAGTATTTGATTTACGATTGTTACGGGTAGCGTTCATTCTACTTTGCTGGTAGATTTAATGGAAGAGCTTGAATGTTCCCTTCTTGGCCTTGTAGCCGGCCTTGACAAGGTGCTTGAGGGCCTTCTTGCCGGCGGCGGAGGCACGGCGGCTTACAATGCGTCCGTGCTTGTTCTTCTTGAGAGCAGAGCGGGTGAGTCCACCGGATGTGTGGTGGGCGGTTCCGTGGTAGACCTGAGCACGGGTACCAACAGTTTGCATAGCACCACCTGTTGTATTGCGCTTATTCTTACGAGTGTGGTTAACCATTTTTGTTGTTTCTATCTAAATAAAAGATTTTTCTCAAGAGACGAACAATTTCTATCTTTGTACACTCCCGCCTTGAGGACTGTTTTCTCTATCCAAGTTTCCAGGTCGGCCAATTCGTCCGTTGGATCCAACGATCTGGCGTGTTGAAGAGAAATGGAAGAACGTTGATTGTAGAATTCGCGGTCTTGTTTGAGCTTGCGCAGAGTTTTGACCCACTCCTCCAAGTTGTTGCGGTCACAGTATAACGCAGCATCGCCACAGCATTCCATTAATCCTGGGGTCGCTGAGACTACCACAGGAATACCGGAAGACATCGCTTCTACTGCTGTACGACCCCAGGTCTCTTCCTTAGACGGCATAATCATTACCCAAGTCTGTTTATATACATCTTTAATCTGGGTTGTATGTTCAATATATTTTAAGTTCGGCAAGGTTTTATCCGTAATTTGTTTACGATATCCTCCAATAATTCCTAAAAACTCCTGATCGGGCATCGCCTTTGCCAGTTGTATAAGTAATGGACCACCCTTGTTCTCATTTACATTACTCAAGGTGACATACTTTGCCTCTTTTTTCGGTTCATCCAAATGACTATGATAGATACCGTATTTACGATAATCTACTGGCGGTCGAACAATACGAATAAAGTCATCGGGTAAGTCTTTTCGGGACGCTTTCAAACTATGTGAATTAAAGACCGCCCATTGACGTCCTTTGATACGCTCGTCAAACCAATGCGGTCCTACAGCTCGTACATAGTTATCGGTATGAACCCATTCCAAAAAAGGGAGACCGAACTTATGCGCAATCCACAACGATTGCTTACGATAAATATACGAATGGCTCATCAAAATATGTGTATCTTTGAGAAGTTCAAACAGAGTTTTGGTATTGTATAAATCAAAACAGCGGACACCCTCATAGGTTTTATTAGGGTAGCCAGGTGTGCCGACCCAAATATCATATAAATACGGTTTGCGCAACAAATGTTTGTTTATCGTATGCGCACAAATCTCTGACCCCGCATTCACAAATGGTACATAATCGTGTAAAATCCATAAGACACGAATACGAGTACCAGGAGTATCAATTGTATCCCAAGAGGGCCAGTTTTCATATTCAATGTTTGCCGCTTTTTCGGGAGAAATAGTCAACATATGTTTTGACCGTGCGTCTCCAAATATCAAAAGTACAGCGAGTAACAACACTATATAAATCCAAATCTCTTTGGACATCCCTTACTTTGTAATGATATTTTGAATTGTAGCATCTGCGTCTTGCTTTGATTTTATAGGTGTGTTATACCATGTATCTAAAAGTTTTGTATCATGAGGTTTCCTGGTCTTCAAACAATTTAAGATATACAACATCATACGGTAAATATTCCATTGGTCGGCTACACCCGCAAAGTGTAATAGAAAATCGCCTGGTTGCCACAGTCTGGCTGCTGGGTCGGTTGCCATGTTTTTAGGGCCAAAAAGGTAAGCGTTAAATCGTGAATGGTCGGCGATTGTCTCTATCTTCGCAGCATCTTGAGGATTCTTCTCCGCTACATCAATCATCGCCTTATTTTCCCACCAAATATGATGAATAAACTGAGTCTGTTGATAGGTACGATTGATAAAATCTTTGAGCCATGCCGATTTACCCCTCAAAAGCATATTTCCTGAGTTAAGATTTCCACACACATCCCTCGTCCAAAGAAGATCTTTGTTCGCAGGTAATAATGGTAGAACATGGCTTGTTAAAGAAAGCTCTGGATTTGTAATAATAACATCGGCATCCGACCAGAATAAATAATCGTAATTATCTATGTAATTCAAAATGAAACGAAGTTTTGACCAGGGAATGGGTCGGCTTCTGTCCCATACCTCTTTTCCGCCGCAAATAAAATCGTAACCGTGTCTTTTCGCATAGTCTCGTTTCGTTTCTAATCCTGGTTCCATCGCCTTTGTATAATCGGCTCCAATAATCATGGTTATAATCGCAATTCTTGGTTGGGTCATTATTTCAAAAAAATTGAAATTGTTAAATGAGTTTATAATTTTCTCACACAAATTATCCTTAAATATGCCTACAGAATGTGTCCCAACTCCATCTATTAAAATTAATAAATATATTAAGAATAATAATGGAGATTATGTTTGTCCGCACGAAGGTTGCGGTAAAATTACTGAAAAGCAGAATACTATGTATTATCATATTATGAAAAATCATAGTGAATCTTTACCCTTTCAATGTACACGCTGTAATGATAAACCACAATTCCTACAACGTTCAGGTTATCTAAATCATCTAGCAACAAAACACGCAAATGATTCAAAATTAAATGAAAAAGAAAAAGAAATTCTAGGTCTAAATGAAAATCCTGTTGTAAAAGTCTCTTATAAATGTCCACACGAAGGTTGTAAACAAGTAACAAAAACTAAAGCAAATATACTTATTCATTATGCTCGTACTCACGCATTAGATTGGATTCCATCCTATGTACGCGGTGAAGCGTGCGTTGGATGTCAACAAGTATTCTCATCATCTTCCGCTTATCTCTATCACAGCATAAACTGTTTTGAAGAGATGGCAACTCCTGATCAATTGAACATCATATCACGAATTAGATAAAGACCATGATATCCAATAGCTGCAAATCCTAATAAAAGTAGCATCTCAAAATATCGTCGGTTTGTATCTTTTTTCAAGTATCCAATAATTAAGAGTAATGGTGCCACGAGTAGAATATGAATCCAATTTATCCAAGCACTTTGACCGTCTTTGAGTTTAAGATACGCCTTGTACGACTGGTAAAAGAGAACTATCAAACCTAAAATACCCAAACCGGTAAAGAGAGTTTCTGGAATATTCTCTCGTTCAATACCGACATATAGAAAAAGTGGACCTACAAAAAGTAGATGGAAAAGATGAAGTGCCACGTACGAGGTTGATGACATCACTCTAAAAAATGACGGCGATTTTCTTTTTATGTTTAAATGTCAAATGGAACTTTCCTTATTTTGTGACGGCTCGGCGCGCAACAATGGACGTGTAGGGGCGAAAGCCGGCTTCGGCGTCCATATTTGTAATGGGAATACTACTATTCATCAACATTCCGCTGCCATTCCGGGACACGAGCCTCAAACAAATCAACGTGCTGAACTGCGTGCTCTTGAATATGTTATCCGTTATATCGCTGATGGAGGGCACGTGGGTGCGAAGATTTACACCGATTCAAAATACAGCATAGATGTTCTAACAAAATGGTGTGAGGGATGGGAGCGGAAAGGGTGGCGAAAAGCGGATGGTAAGCCAGTGCTACACCAAGATATTATTCAACCGATGTGGATTCAATGGAAAAAGATTCGGTTGGTCACGAATATTGTACATGTGCCCAGCCACACGGGCGGCTTGGACTTTGCGTCGCAAGGAAACGCCGAAGCGGACCGATTGGCCACGGCTGCTACAACTTAATTCGCCCTTCCGCCTGGATTTTTTATTTCGTTCTTATAGGATGAATAACCAGAAATTGTATAATTTCATTCTTTGGTTAATGATTATGGGATTGATAGGATACTTTTTTTATCGTATGTACACTCCTTATAGTCCAGCCCGTATTGATGATATCTGGGTCATTAATTTGGACCGTTCACCAGAACGATGGGAACATATGCAAAATAAAACTATGAGATTTTCTCATATGGTTACCCGTTTTCCCGCCGCTGATGGCAAAATGATTACCAACCGAGACGATGTCCATCCAGAGGGGGTCGGCTACTATTTTATGACCCAACAGAATAAGCGGGACGAAATCATTAATAAAGGTGTAGTTGGTTGCTGGTTGTCACACAAACGCCTCTTACAGCATTTGGACTCTATAGAATGTTCAAACGACTGTGGCCATCTCATTCTAGAGGACGATGTAAATATACCCGACGATTTTATGATGGGTACCGATGCGTGGTCCAGCATTTCTAAAAATGTACCCAGCGACTGGGATATTGTCTATTTAGGCTTAAGCGGTGACGTGAAAGGAATTCCAATCGCAGATAATATTATCAAACTAGAGCCTGACAAAAAAGAGCAATATGGCACCCACGCTTATCTGGTGAAACATGGCTCTATAAAAACCAAGATTCTACCCGCACTTCGTTTTATGACCGACGCAATTGATGAACAATATAATACACTGTTCGGTGACCTTAACGCCTATTGTATCCGTCCTGGAATCATCAATCCCCATGAAGATGTCAGTAGTAAATCGGATATTTTGGCTATAAGTTAGCGTTGTTGATGTTTGATTTCGCCGCCAACTCATCGTTATATCTTATTGTGGGTGGATCACAAATATAAATATTCCAATGGTCTGCCATCATATCATAATGAACATCAATCTCATCCGTCATGCGTTTGATGCTCGGTAAAATCTTTGTCTTGAGAGCACCATGGCGCACTAAGTAGGCGTGTGCGCCCCAATTTCCCTTATTATAGGTTGTTCGCATTTTCTTGATACCAGGCGCAACCGTGGTTCCAATAATCGGCTTTTTGATTCCTAAGAAGACCATATCCCAGTCGCTGGGTATATTTTTGGAAACTGTAGACCAAGCATCCTTTCCTGTTAAGAAATCGGTAGGAAACTCCGCATCGTCTTCACAAATCAAATGGCCGACATTATCATCTGCCGGCTGCTCCGCTAAATAAGTAAGCAAGCGTTTATGAGAAATCCAGCATCCAACGGCGCCCACATTTGCCGATGTAATTTTATCGGTCTTACCATCCTTTTCAAAATCTCGTGATAAAGTTACTACATACCCAACACCGTATTTCTGCGCCTGGTCTCTAGTCAAATCTTTACCGTAAGTCGCTGACCAACGATGAACCATAGAATTTAAATGATTTGTTTTGGACTGTATATTATTCCAACGCTCTGCGTCTTTATCAAGATTGATGACCCAAATATCTTGGATTCTTGGAGCGTTGTATCCTTTAAAATGTAAATAAATGGCAATTATACCAAATATAGATACCAATGCGAGCAAAAAGGGCAATAGACCACGCATAGGCTTAATCTTCGCCATCCTTAAACAGGGCTACGATTATTTTAGTAAAGTTGACAGATATTCTGCCGATTCTAACGCTCCCTCCATCCATGTTTGTGTAAGACTCACCGATTCTCCAGTCAAATAAAGATTCGGCTCGGGATTATGTGCTATTTTAGATGCCTCTTCAGGACTATAGTCGCCAGGCAACCAATAGGTACAACCACTCGGCCATTCATGTTTCTGTAAATAAGTGGTTTTTGGTATTACCATATCGGGAAATAGTTTTTCTAACTGTTTTTTCAAAGCCTCTTCTAACGCATCTCCATCCAAGCCGTTCCAGAAATGTGTATCATCGCCGTCGGTGTACGAAATCATTATTAAGCCCGATTTTGGATTTATAGGAATTATGAATCGTAATGGCCCATCAGTGACGACCTTTTCAGGAATGTTTAAGGGTGGTTGATATATGGCGTAAATACGAGTAAGGGGACCTGTCGCCAGTTGTTTCATCACAGGGTTATTTTTAAGGATATCAAAATTTACATAACCGCATCGGCAGGTGGCAATAATCACCTTATTCGCCTCAAAACGAAACGGTTTCCGGTTTATCTTTTTACCATGGACTCCTGTGATTTCAAACAAATCAGGTGCAAGACGCTTGATGCCGGTCACATTGTAGCGGTTTTTGAGGACGGCACCCGCCTTTTCCGCTGCGTCGTGTAAATGGGTGGTAATTGAATCCAGGCCCTCTTTCAATCCGTAGTATTCGTTCGGTTTGTCTGCCCCCATCGTTTCGTCTGGTTCAAATAGAGGGAGTGCTACATCGGCGCGCATCAAATTGAACTCGCACCAATAAGGGTAGTTTTTGAGTACTGGTTGTAACTCTTTGGGAACTAACTCTGTTACTGTATGTTTGGCCAATAACTCTTTTGGGAGCTCTTTGAGAATTTTACGAATGGGGTCAAACAGCGGAATGAAATTGTTGGGATGTCCGTTGACGGTGCTTTCGGCCGAAATGGGGTACGGAGTGAGTCCAAATCGTTTAACGAGTGCGCCTACCCGCTTATGGGAGTGAAAGATACGACCGGCGCCGATTTCGTACTGAAGCCCTTTTTCCTTGTTGCGGTAGGTGACGACTCTGCCGCCCCACATTTTATACTGTTCTAAAACAATGACGTTATTCCTGGATCCCTTTTTAGCAAGGTATTCAGCAATAGTGAGACCAGCAAGACCACCACCGATAATGATGATATTTTCAGTCTCCATTTACTTATTAAAGAGATTGAATCCAGCGACAAATCTCCTCAGTATTACTACTCTGTAGTCGGTCTACGACCCGCTTTGGCTGAAAGGCCATAAAAGTTGGGAAACCGTTTACTCCACAGTATCCTGATGTAAATTTATTAACGGTGTATTCGCATTTCCATAGCGTTAAACCTTTTGCCGTTGCCGCCTTATCCACCTCGGGAAGATTGATATTACGACAGTAGCCACACCAGTTGGCGGTAAAATAGATTAAAAAAGTTTTATCACTTTTTCTCATACCGTCAATTGGGGCAGACTTGGGGTCGGCCATCCACATTGTTTCAAAATCGTTCTGGCTGTCTAACAATTTCATCCGTACTGATTACTTATAACGTCGTAAAATCCTTTTAGACCTCCAGCTAAAACCACGGCAGTGAGAACGCCGGCGATGACGGGTCCAGGTCCGCCTACAAACTCCTTACGGGTACCACCGGATTGGACTGGTGTAGGTGCGAACTCCGCCTTTTTGGCCGGCTCTGGTGCTGGCATTGGTGGCAATTCAGGTAGCACTGGCGCAGTTGGTGTGGGCATTTTAGGAAGTTCTGGTGGTGCGGTAGGTGTGGGAACCCCAGTAATCTGTGTGGGGAATCCATACTGCGCTAAGCCAGGCATTGTAGGTTGGTCTGGTAATTCAGGGAGTTTCGCATTTAATGCTGCTACAACCGCCGGTGACATCAATGGTGCTATAATATCTTTGTAAATGCCACTGTATGATATTTGTGGTATTGGAATTGCCGGTATATCAAAATCAAAGCCACCTTTCGCTGAATCCATCGTTTTAGTGACTAAAAACTTGTGACTATTGATTGGTTCGTTGAAAAATATACTATACGGCAAAGGGGCCCATATACCGTTGTCCAAAATATTCTTCGTCATGAACAGTGCGTGTACACTATCCCAAACAACCCATATGAATCCAAACAAGAAAAGGAAAATATTAAAGACGCTTAAAACTTTTGCCAATCCCTGCCAAATATCTCCCATGTAGAACTTATCGGCGCCCAAGAAGCCAAAAAATACCGCTAAAATTGTATAAACTAAATACGATTTCTCGGCAAAATATTTCTGCTTACCATCATTTTCTAAAAACACTCCGCGTCCTATACCACAGATCCAATCAAATGGAGAGGTTAATCCCTCTTTGCGAATCTTTTTACCATCGTGTATAATTTGTATTAAATCCCAGTAATGCCACATACCAAGTGAAAAGACGTTGAACGCTAATTTCATCATTCCAGTTTGAAAACTACGTAAATAGAAATGGTCGGCACCTATGAGTCCAAACATAACTGAAAGAATTACAAAAACGTAATAGTTTCGGTCTGGATGTTTCCACGTATCAATATCCGATATATGATGTGGCGTTTTTCCACCAATGTGTCCCTGTTCGTTCTGTTGGTCCTGTTGGTTCTTTTGGTTCGCTTGCTGGTCTGGTGATGTAGGTGGAATTGCTGGTGCTGGTGGTACCGGTGGTGCGGGTGGTACCTGTGGTGCGGGTGGCACCGGTGGAGCGGGTATTGTCGGACCAATGGACGACATCTCTATTGATTTTTATCTTAATTTATACAGTGAATAGAACGCCACCCAAACCAGCAACAATACGAAGTACATTGTAATTAGTCGCATATGTAGTGACACCTGAAGGATACGATTGAACTTGTGGGTTCATGGTGAGTTGTAATACAATTGAATCCAGACGACTTCCGTTACATGTACCCATAGGTTGCTCCACCTCCGGGGCTAAACTAAATGAATACACATAAATAAAATCGTTAGGAATTGCTGTATGACGTTGCCAAGGCTGCATTAAGCGGAAATACTGTGCCGATTGCTCCTCAAATCGGTCATAGCCGTCAAACTGTAGGAGCGCCGTGGCAATAATATCTAAGTTTGGAATACCGGTCTCGTTCAACATACGACTGCCGTAGTTGAACCATTCGTGTGCTTGAAGCATACGGTCTTCGTTTACAACCCAAACCATTTCCTTAATTGGATTGTTGAACACCAAAGGAACCGAAATACGGGTTGTATTCAGTGGAATACTATAACGTTTCTGCTGCTGAACCTGTTCAATGAGATATTCGTGGCGCGATGAGACAAAACGACGACGTTCTTCCGTATCCAGGTAAATGTAATCACCCCACATTACCATATCGGTAATAATGACTGGATTCTGTGTTAAGGTGGTTGGTGGATTTGGACTATTGTTTAAAATCGCATTTTCTAAAGAATTGCTGAACACCAAGTCGTTTCCGTTCTTCAAACGGATATAGAATCGTACCGGTGTGGCTTGAAGCGCAATAAGGGGTAAGGAAAGACCTGGATTCTTACAAAACCAGAAGTCTAGCGGTACGAGGAGATTAAGTGGTCCAGATTGCGATTGGTCGTTAAAAACCTCTTGAGTTCCCGTCATAAAATTAATACCATCCTTCTTTGACCCCGGTGTAGTCAACTGTGTCCATAGATACATCCATTCACCGTAATGACGGTCCACTTCCTGTTGGCCGATCCAAATACTAATGTAATCAATCATCGCATAGCCGACTCCGTTGACCCAACTCACTGAATTGGTAATTTGAGCATAATCGGTTGGTGCTTCGGTTATGACTCCCTGTGGATACGGTTGCGGTCCAGCGGGTGTAATTTTCGGCAAATTTATCTGTAAATAAACCTGTGATAGAAGATCACCTTGACGGGGAACCGTGACTGTAATCAGTTTACCAAAATCAACAGCGGAATCAAATGGGATGCGCTGCGTTTCAATACTGAAGTTTGTATAGCGACGATACACTTGTTTGAAAAAAGTTGTCTGTGGATTACCGGAAAGATATATATCTTGACGTCCGGTAGCAACTAACTGTAGAAGTCCTCCTGAATTGGACATGTTCCTCTTACTCTACGTCTATAAGTTGTTTTTAGATACTGCGTATTCGCATCTTAGCCAAAAATGCCTATCAACTTTAGAATGGCGTATCCTACGGGTGCGAATTTAAATGCTTTACTGCTTCAGCAGTTAAATTTTAGAACTGCCGGTAATTACCCTATCTCTTCGTTGTACACTTTGTATGCGAATGGACAAGGTCAAACATATTGGAGTAATAGTTTGAATCCTGCCACCCTAGGAATATTAAGTACCTCAATCGGTAATGCGCTTGAAAGTACAAATAATGAAGTGAGTATTTTATCTACCGATGTTTATAATTTGACGAACGATTTAAGTACTCTTACCTATTACACCTATTCGTCATTTAGTACTACGTTTTATTATTTGAATATATGTCTTAATATCTCAACGAATCTAAATAACGCATTTTTGTCTACTGCCAATTCATTTCAAATTCAACTAAATTCGTATTATCAAAGTACGGTAGATATTTGTTATAGTACATTAAATTCATTAGAAACGGTTTCAACATTCAATAGTGATCTTAACACTCTTAATTCGTCAATACAGATATATCTTTCTACTTTGAGTACCGGTATAGGACATCAGGATGAAACAACCTCTAGTTTATTAATTCAATACATTAACTATCAAACTATTTCAAGTTTACAATTTACATCTCAACAGATTTCATCTTTAACATCCACATCCGCTACACAACAACAATTAAATAATTTTAGCACATCAATAAACACTGCGTTACTCAGTACTTCCGCAGGTTTATCAGGAGAAATTACGAATACATATAATTTTATTGAAGATGTGAGTACCGCTGTATTATTATTAAATAATTCACTGCTGAGTACCTCGGCGAATCTACAAGATTCTATTTTTACTCTATCAGGTGAAATCGGTAATCTTAGTACTGGAATTGGTACACTTTCAGGAGAGTTTAGCAGTTTCTTTTATACAACATCAACTTCTACAGCAGGGTTTTCGTCTGAGATCTCGTCATTATTTGGTATTGCGAATCAAACCAATGCTGAAATTAGTAGTTTGAATCAACAAGTAAGTGTCATAACAACAAGTAGTATTTTAGAAGGAATTTATACCTCTTTTATTGAATTGGAACAATATACTGTGAATTTAATTAATAGTACCAACACAGCGTATGTCTTTTACTTGTCTACAGCATTATCAACTCAAACTTCTATTATTGACCAAGTTGTAACATCAAGTGTTTATCACGCTATCTCTAGTTTAGCGGGTAATGTATCAACCGCTATTATATCACTATCTGGCGAAATATCAACTGCTTTATATACATTATCAGGCGAAATATCAACTGCTTTATACACATTGTCTGGAGAAATCTCAACCATTGCTGCCAGCGCCAACGCAGCCGTTTCATCCGTCAGCGGAGTCCAAGTTATACAACTAAATTCCAGTAATTTTACAGGTCAACTTGATTTTATCAATTACCGTAACTTTACAATTCAAGTGAATAATATTGCCGATTTAGCAAACAGCACATATCGCGTCTCGTTCAATCCATATAATCTTCCCAACAACATTTTACAACAAGGTGTAATTTTTCTAGATATTAGTACAAATACGCAAACTTACAATCAATATGGAAATAAACTGGCACTTGATTTGAATCGTTGGGGAACAATTAATAATGGCGCCTTCTCCGAGTTTCCAATGATAGCAGATAGTGCTTACAAAGCGGAATACATCTATAGTCTTTACAATAGTAATGTATATACTAGTTTGACAAATATCTGGCCATATCAAAACACCTACAATCTCAATGTCTCCTCTATCAATGATAACACTGCGCTAGATCCAACGAATGCCAACATTTATTCTACTGGAACTACACTGGAACTCACATGGCAGATGTATTTATTTAGTACATTCGTAGATGGATTTTCCTCATTTATCAATGTTGATGTTGATATGAGCGGAGCACTCGTACAGACCTACGGCCCCTACAGTTATGCGCAAAGCACTATTCAAATCGCAATGCCTGATGGCGGTTATCCAGCTGGTACCGGTTTCGTCTCAACGGTGTTTACCTCGTATGTAATTGGAGAACCCGCTCAGGGCTCATTCGTTTACGGTGCGACATATTATCCATAATTTCTAACAGAAATATAAATGGGTGCTGCTTTGTCTGCTATTGCACCTCGTCTCCTTATCCCAGGATTTTTCATAGGACAGAAGGTGAAACAGGGTGGTCCGCTTGAAGATATTGCGGTCTCTTCCGCTTTTTCAATCTTTTTTATCACAGCGGTCATCGTTGGATTTTCAAGTTCACCCGCACTGGCGATAATTCCTAGTATCGCCTGTTTAGCCTATTCGCAAATAATGGCTCATCCCGAAGACTCTGACCGATGGCGTCATAGCGACTGGCTTTTAACTACACCGCTTATGTTGGCAGCACTGTTATATGCCAACGAAGTCCCAATTACAGTGATTTTGCCTATGGTCGCCTGTGATTTATTGATGATTGTTGCCGGCTATCTTGGTACAAAGACCAAGGAACCGATGGAGTCCAAAGGATATTTTGCTCTTGGTATGCTCGCCTTCTTACCCATCATTGCCATTCTGCTTCAACAAACAAAGCATAAAATAGCAGTCTATTTGACTCTTTTTGTCTGGTCTCTCTATCCAATCATCTATTATCTGGACGAATATGTTAAGATAGAGAAAAAGTATAGTACAATTTCGTACGCAATTATGGATGTGATCGCCAAAGTAGGTTTGATCTACTTTTTACATATTTAACGAGTGGGTTAAAGAGGAGACACACTCTAAAAATTAATTGGTTTCATGGACGCACGCCATCCAATTACAGGAAAACCGATACGTATTTTACGATCTGAAACAAATATTACCACAGACCGTAAAAATTTTTTATGGGCTAGAGCAACATTCCAGAAGGGAACCCGTTGGAATCGTTGGCATTGTGTAGTAAATGAGCCAGAAGCGATTGAAGTCGTTGGCGCATCTGCTCTAACCGCTGTTATTATTCAAAATGGGGGAGACATTGATACTTGGATGAATGCTTTGAACCCTGTGCTTTCTAACAATAGTGAATGTCTGGTTGTTGTTGCTGCCGACGCGCTTGAGACTATGGAAATGCGTGGATTCAAGTGGGACCATACGCTCACCATTGAAGAACTTTACGACAATTATCCGTTTTTAGGGGAACCGGTGCGCAGCGGCGACTCCGTTGAAAAGGCGATTTTATGTCTCGCACATTTACTTCGTATGAATGTCGTTGTCTGGACCTCCGCTGGGGACAGAGAGGGTTTGGATCTCGGTTCTCGCATTGTATACGATGCTTGGGCTCGGTCTCTAGAAGATGTCAAACTCAAATCGGTGGCCGCCGATTCGGCCGATACCATCATTCCTCAAACCTGGCTAATTCAACAGTATTTTCGCCATCCTACCGCACGACGAAGCCGAGAAATTCGGTTGTGTTTGGAGAAAAACGTTGAATGTCCTTGGATTGACCATATCTTGCTGCTGAACGAAGTTGAATATACTGACTTGCCTGGCAGCGATAAAATCGTCCAGGTCGTCCTCGGTAAACGTCTCACCTACTACGATGTATTTGTGGCCATTAAGGAACGAGTACCTGCCGGTGCCTTTGCTATATTCTCAAACTCCGACATCTGGTTCAATGATACACTATCGTATTTGTGGAAGATTTCGCTGGCCGAAAATCGCCTATTTTTAGCGTTACTACGTTGGGAAGATGTACCAAATGGCGCACCACACATTTTTGGACCCCGTGCGGATTCACAAGATACATGGATTCTCGCCCGTGATGCGCTCGCCAATTTTACACCCACCGTGGAAGAGCTTGGATTTCCGTTCGGTCAATCTGGTTGCGATAATGTAATCACCATCGTTATGTTGAAACATAAATTCCTTGTGGTCAATCCCGCCTATTCCATCAAAACGATGCATCTTCATAACTCCAACATTCGTAACTACGAACCCAAAGATGTCCTCTATCGCCCCGCCTTCCTTTACATTGACCCCACACCTATTCAATCCATGCGAGTCTGTAAAAATCTTGCTTCCATCGGTAAATTGCCGGTATCCATGGAATCGTTATGGAATCGTACTGCGTTCCGTAAATCGTTTCCTCGTCCTATACTAGCGGTTCAGGAATCTACACCCAAGGCGATTTGTACTATGTTGCGCCATATAGGCGACGGTGACGGCATTGATTTGTACAATTTCCAGGCTGGCGAGCAAAACATGTATACGCCTAAGCCCGACGCACTATCATTGTATCATTTTCAAGGCGGTAAATTTATTAACCGTCAAGGACTCATCAGTTCGTTCAAAGATATCTTCGTTGGTGCCCATAAGGAGTGGATTAGCGCTTGGGAATCGTCTCGGGTTAGTAATATGATGCCCTCCATTCATGTACCTTCTATCATCTCAATTCCTATTGCGGACGAATGTAAAACGACCCTGAGCCAATGGATTCTCCAATATCTGCCTAAGGTTCTAACAATACGACGATTACTCAAGTCGTGTAATTTGACGGTTCCAGAATTCTTGGTACCACAACTTAACGATATAACTCCGTTTTTACGCGATTGTGTTTGGTCCGCTGCTGAAAAAGGAAATGTGACCCTCGTACCGATGATGGACGATATGAATTATTACTCGGAGGATGTATGGGCGTTGCCACCATCGGCCGATCATTCTCTCGTCTCGGCGGAAGACATTATGTTGTTGCGTGAATTGATTGAACCGGTTGCCGATGAACCTACAATGCCGGTTGTACTCTTCTGTGTAGATGACGACCCTGAGGCGGTCTGTACGCGTGAATGGGCCGAATCGGTTGCGGAATTTATCTTCGCCAAAGGATGGATTGTTCGCTATGTGTCGGTGACCGATACAGCATCGGTGCGACGACGAGCGTTTGCTCACGCCTCGTGGATTCTCGGCTCCGCCGCCTCCTCTGGTCTTGACTACATTTGGTTGGCACCACCTGGAGCGTATGTCATGGAGTTCAATTACGCCGAAAAACCACGTGGAGACCGTATCCATTTGGCCGGTGCCGCTGAACTCAACTACGTCGCTGGTCTCATTCAACGTGAACCGATTGAAATTCGCCGACAGAACGCCCTTTTAGAAGTGGGCGCCGCTGTGCGAAAATTCGGTTTCAAGGATATGCTCAAGGTGATTCGTGATAAAAGTAATGGAAATAAAATCCCTCGTATTTTAGTACCTACTGGTAAGGCGTTAGAAGGAATATGGTCTCATAGTGGTGATACATTCCGTGAGATGGTTGATATTTGGGCGGAAAGAGAATACATTCATCTTGAAAAAACCGAGGACAGCGGATATTGCTGGTGGGGTGCTATAGGTGAGGTACTATTGTACGACCGTCCTACTCCACGCTGGTGGTCATCGCCACCATCGTACCAAATGGCGATGTTCGGCAACTGTCCTCCTCCTGGTCCTGAGACTCATAAGCTACGTCAATCGGTATGGGGATTCTGGCCCCGCTCACCCCGTGCGATTGAGTTGGTCGTCGCCGATAAAAAGAACTTGCTCAGCTTCAACAAACGTCCTATTTCTTCACTGTTTTTGGGTAAGATTGAAAATGGAATACAACAAGCGAATCGCACTCGCCACGATTGGAGCAAATGTGTAGAACTCTTCTCTATGCCTGTGGATAGCACCGGCGCACCATACCCTTACACGCAGACCGAATACTTGGACAAACTATGCCATGCTCGTTTCGGTCTCTGCTTGCCTGGCTTCGGTCCCAAATGTAATCGTGAGATTGAATATTTCGCCTGCGGTGTAGTACCCATCATCACCGATGGTGTAGATATGAAAGGGTATTTAGTCGCACCCAAGGAGGGCGTCCACTACTTCAAAGCATCAACACCCGCCGATGTTGCTCGTATTGTCAAAGAAACCACAGCGGAAACTTGGTCCAAGATGTCGGTCGCAGGACGTGAATGGTGGCAGTCGTATTGTTCTGCCGAGGGTCTGTTTCGTCTCACTTGGACCCGTATTGAACAGTGCCGTCCATTCTTTAATGTCGGTATTCCAAAACTGTTTCCTCTTCATTAGATTATTTAAACCTGTTTTTGTAAAGTTCATTTAATGGACTATACAAAAATCGCAAATAGTCGTTATTCTGCCGGTGTGTTTATCAATAAACCGGCCGATGGTCCTTCGGTTGAAGTAGTATTGAATAGAACCTTTTCAAATGATTTGCCTCATATATCGGTAGTAACTCCTATTTACAATCAAGAGGGGATTATTGAACGAAATTTACGGTCAATTATGGATACTATGACCGAAGTTCCGTACGAAATGATTTTAATTGTTGATTCATGTAACGATAGAACCGAAGAGATAGTCCGTGGAATGTTTAGTACTGGAGAGTTTCCTGTGCTTCTAACAAATGTGGTGGTGATGGTTTCGGCTGCGCCGCTTTTTGAGACCGCCGCCGATAATCTCGGTTTCCTTTGTAGTCGTGGAGAGTACATTTTGGAGATTCAGGCCGATATGATGATGATTGAGCGAGGATTCAACATGAGGCTTTTGCGTCCTTTTTCGGTGGTTGAGGGGCTGATTGCTGTGAGCGGTCGTTGCTGTCATGGATTGACCTATCAGGAGGGGGTCGGTAAAATGGGTGTGGCGGTAGAAGCGCCTCTAGATTCGCGATTAGACCGTGGAGTCATCTATATTGGCGAAACCTGTAATCGTGGTCCTATCATGCTTCGGCGAAGTATGGTAGCGGCACTAGAATATTTAGATGAGGTGAATTATTTCTTAGATTATAGCGAGCACGATTTATTTACCCGTGCGCGTATACAGCGCTCGTGGCTGTGCGGATACGTTCCTATGGAGTTTTTATCTCCTTGTAGCGATGGTTCCACTCGTAAGCCCCGTGATCCTGTGAACCAATCCGTTTACGAGGCGAAATCGGCGGTCTACGGACGCCGAGAGGGATTTATGTACAGATGGTTAGCAACTGGACCTGAGCCATTTCCAATCCGTGCTATTCCAATCCAATAAGTCGGCGATAGTTCGCTATCGGTTTATGTGATTTGAATTTCCTTGTAAAGTTATCAAACCACAAACGGAACGAAACACATTCAAATGCGGTTTGTGAATACCAATGAGTGTGAAAAGACTGTAACGGTTTTCCGTCGTATCTTATTCCTATGCTTTGGTCTGCGCGGAAGAGGCTGAAGCGTTCCTGAATTTCTCGTTGCGGCGTGGTGGATTGTTGCATACGCCACCAGCCGAAATTCACCTGTGGTGGAAATTCATATACGGCCTCTTTTGGGAGCGAGTTGGCGAGGTCTTCTAGTGCCGCCTGTTCAAAAAAACGGCTCTTGTGTCCCAACTCTTTCCACTTTGGTAATAGGGCTGCCGATTTGAACCACATATAGCCCGCATTATATTTGCCGTATCTTGCTTCGTCTTGTGGCTTAATCATATGTTGGGAAAGGGCGAGTTCAGTGTTGGGCGGAATAGAGGGCAAGGGGGCTAAGTGCGAAATATCCGCATCTAAAAACCATGCCGGTTCGGTTGAATTTTGGCCGAACATCCATTCAAGGACTTCCGCTTTTTCGTAAGTATAATCCTTGAACAGGGAATCGTAAATGGTTCCCTTGGTGCGTTCCATTTGCGGACGCTTGAGTCCCTTGTACTTATTCATCGCCTCTTTTGTATGAATAGTGAGTTTGGATTTGATTTGATGTACCGGTGTCTCTTCATCGGTATATACGAATAATTCGGCCGTTGGATGCCATTGTTCTAGTGTTTTTACAAACAAGGTAAAGTCTTCCAACGCTTCCTTTCCGGTGACAATGAGTCCAATACGTGGTGGTGGTGGTGCTGCCATTTTATTTGGTTAATGGGGTAAGAGTTTAAATATCTAACCAAAGTAAGAATGTCTTTTAATTATCCAAAACCGCCACCAACAGTTCCCGCACCTTATTTAGGTCCGCTCGGTATCAATCACAATGAGACCGCTAATCTTATTAAATCGGTCTATTTAGCGTCAGGGGCTGAAAATGAGCCGGCAATCAATAATAATTATTCTCATTATTTCAATGCGACCCATAGTTTAATAAAGCAGTCACCAGGAATCGGTCTAGTTGAACCTCATAGACTTCTTGAGGAGATGTTGAGAGGTGATAGAGTGTATATCAATAGATATCCTGAAGACCAGCGGGACTTTATCCGCTACTTCATGAAAATATATCGTAATCAATACAAAATTCATTATTTTTTTAAAGATAAAAGTGGAAAATTGTTGGACGACCCTTACTATTGGATTAGTCATAGAAACACTCGTAGAAGTAAAAAACAACGTCACAGAAAGACTCGTAGACATCATTAATTATTTTTAGGAGCGGAACATCATTTTAGTGCGGTCCTCGGCATTTTGAAACCATTGGTCTCGTTCATCATCGCTCATAATTACTTCTTGGGTCTGCTTTGGTTCAGCAGTTAGACGAACAAGTGGTTCATTGAGTGGAGGAAGGCGCTTAGAGAAGAAGCGGGACTTTTGTCGTGGCTCTGCGGGTGGCAAAGGTTCCTGTTGTACTGGACTTGAGCATCCATCTTTACAAGTATCACACCAGCAGATATATTCATAATCCTTGAATTCAGTGGAACATCCGCATTCTGAGCATCCCCATTCCTTTGGATTGAATGCGAGGATTTTTGCTAAAGCACGCAAAGTCTCTTCTGTACGCTGGATGTGAAAGTCTTCCATTCCTGGCTTACAAATTACGAAACTATTCGTCATTGGATTCCAGTTTACGGCGGCGAATCCTCCATCGTAATCTGGTATTTCGGCGACCGGCGCCATTCTTCTCAGGTCGGCACCACTTGTTGTATAATTGCTGGTTTCACCTTGTTCTTCATAATATTCATAATCTTTGTAAAGTTCGTGGTAATTATTCATTTTGGAAAGTAGGAAGTTAATTGCTTGTGGAGGGAGGAGGGGGTGAAATTTTGGAATGCGCCAAATATGTTATCAATTTTTTCAAGTTGCCTCGGTTTCTAAAGTAGAAACGGTTGGATCTGTAACTTCATGAGCATGTGCCTTTTGGCCATTAATTGTGCTCATGGCAGCGGCAATTGCTTGACCTATTTCATCTTGTGTAGGATTGGAATTTCCTGAACTGGTGATATGTGATATCGCTTGTGAAATCAAATCGGCGGTAGTTGATGGGGAAATTACGGGCTCAGGTGCTGATTCAGCGACCGGTTCTAGTTCAGGTGCTTTCTCCTCTGCCACTACCGCTTCTACAACGGTCTCAGCCGCCTCTGCTACTTTTACCTCTTCTTGGGCTTTCGCTTCCGCCTCTGCTGCCGCCTTCGCTTCTGCTTCAGCCTTCGCTTCCGCCTCTGCTGTCGCCTTCGCTTCTGCTTCTGCCTGTGCTGCCGCATCGGCTGTCGCCTTTGCCTCCTCCTCAGCTTTAGCGGCCGCTTGTCTAGCCAACTCCTCTTCTGCCAACGCTTTCGCCAACGCCTCAGCATCCGCTGCTGCTCTTGCTGCTGCTTCCGCTTCCTCAGCAGCTTTTAATACTGCCTGTGCCATCGCCAACGCTTCCGCTTCTGCTTTCGCTTTCGCCTCTGCCTCTGCTGCCAGTTTTGCCTCCGCTTCTGCTGCCAGTTTTGCCTCTGCCTCCTTAGCGGCCGCTAACTCCGCTTCATGTCTAGCTTTTGCTTCGTTTTCTCTCGCTAAACGTGTTTCTACCTTTATTCTTTCTTCCAAAAGGTGATTCTGGGCTGCGAATTCGTGGGGCTGAAATGGACGGGATCCGCCATAGTGGTCACGGAAATGGTACGACATGGCCGCACGTCTTTTAAAGTAAGCACTTGCGTTCATTCTAGTTAATGAATATTTTTTTGTTTACGAGATTTTCTGCGTCTAGTCTGTCGTCTGCGTTTACCGCCCGTTTTAGTACATAGTTTGCTAAATCGCAAATCACCACCCAGTGATTTACCCTTATCACCGTAATTGGGCGAAAAGGAGGACGCTTTTATTTCATACATTCCATTCGGTATAATTTGGTCCACTATCTGTTTAAAAATTATATCTCTAGCGCCCCCGTTATTTGTTAAAATTATTATATGAATTCCGCTATTTACTACATCAGCCAACCAATCGGTAATCATTTTGAAGCGTTTTTCACCTCCTAAGTAAAAAACGGCAACATCTAGTGGGTTAATATAAAGTTGCTTCAAAAGATTTTCTCTTGGTGAATTTTTGTAAAATATACCGACCTCTTCATTTCTTGGCAAATCAAGACCGTCAAATTGTGTCAGGGTCTGGTCCCAATCCAACAGCAAAACCCGATTACCACTTGTACTTTTCGCCCATGAATAATAAGTATTGATATCCTCTCGTGTTATGCCCGATTCGGGATGATATTTCGGTATAATTTTGAAATGTATTAAATACGAAATGAATCCATTTTTCTTCTTTTGATTATTAGAATTATTATAGGTCGGTTCATCGTACAGAGAATCCATTAAATCTTTTAATGGTCCTGGTGTCAAGGTTCTGGACCTCATAGGTAAGTTATTTTGCGGATAATAGGTAAAAGATTTATAGGAATAATTTACCGTTGAAGGAGTGTCACTCACTTTTACCAGGGTCACTCCAGGACATTTCGCTTTGACATCGTCAAGGTATCCTTGGTCGTTGTCAAAAAAAATAGCAGCATCAAATGCCATTCCTATTCTTTAGAAAGTTTTATCGTTCACTAATCATCAAACGCTGTTTGAGTCTGGCGTGAGCGGCCGAATGGTCTACATCCCTCGCCGCCAATCGTTGCTGTCTCTGTAACTCTGCTGCTTCTCGTGCCTGCTGAAAGGCACTGACGGCACGGGATTCCTCCTCCGACATCGCAGCCGGTGCGGACTTATACGCACGCTCCGCTTCCGCCATATTTGTAGGTCGTCCATCTAGGCTAACTCCTGCGATTTCTTGACTAAAGGTGGAGCCTTCACTATAGGCGTATTTTAGGTCTGTGTACGCTATTCCGCCTGAGGCACCAGAAATCGCTGTGTTTAACTTTGTGTACTGGTCGGGTCTGGCTGCTCCCAATTCGGTGCCAAATCCAGGGGCTAAAATCATCTCCGAAGGAGGTCGGTACTTTGACAATTGGTTCTGTGGTGCGGCAGCGGCGCGCTTCGCCTCCTCTTCAAATGTTCTATTGAATACATCCGCATTGTATTTACCTTTCATCGCCGCCTGCGTACCTCGTGTGTTATCCTGGCTCTTGAGCCAATCTCCGTATCCATCATCTTTATCAGGATCCGGTAGTTTGTTCTCTTCAAACAGTTTATTAAATACGTTCATATCTAACTTCTTTGGATTGAGGGCGACCGGTGGAGCATCTTCCAACTTCAAGGCATTCTTATCGGCCGCTGCCGTAGGATTTACTATACCGCGTGCTTTCATAGCCTCTTCAGGAGTGACCGAAACCGAAAAACGAACATCATTACCGTCCTTTCCCGTTTTAGGAATGAGTTTCTCCAAGATTTCTTGGATGTAAAGGAAGGCACGTGTGACCGAATCAAAAAGTTCAGGGGAACCGCCCTTATCTGGATGGGTCTTAACGGCGGCTCTCTTGTATGCCGATTTGAGCGCTTCGTGAGTCAACGGTTTACTATCATCAATTCCTAAAAGTTGATACGCTTCGTGAAGGTAGTCCATAGCCCGTCTTGGAGGTGGTGCTTTAGCTAACGTTGTAGTACTCGCTGGTGCGTCATTGATACGCATAACCGGTGTGGCCTGTTGAGGAATCATTCGCATCGGTGGCGCCGCCTGAACCTGTTGTATAGTGGGCCAAGGATAGAATTCCCCTCGTCGCTGTGCGGCGACCCAGCCGAGCAGGGATGCGTAGAGTCCTAAACGCTTTGCGCTATTGACGTATTCCTGGCCTTCAAACAATGTCTCTATCATCTGTATCCGGGCTTGGACCGAATCTAAAGAACTTAGATTCTGCCAAATACGGATATGCCTTGGATCTACGGTTGATTGAGCGTTACCCATTACTTAGGGTGCTGAAGGTTTTCTTGGGGCTTGACCGCGGGATGGTTAAAAGTCTGTATCGGTTGTGACCGGTTTGATATGTCTAGAAAGGAAATCTTCCAACTTGTCATTATGTTGGGTAATGAATTCGGCGACTATATTGCCATCTTGTAGTACCCGAAGTGTTGGTAGTTTCTTTACGGCATCTACATCAATCTTCTCCGCATCGTCATCAATATCGTATGTTTGGATGGGAATGGCGTACTTTGCCGCTTGCTCTAAGACTTTTGGCTTTACAACTTTACAGGGGGTACACCATGATGCGCCAATGTATTCTAGTTCGTATGCGGGCATTTTGAAGGATTATTTTGGATGTTATGGGTGTTCATTTTTTTCGTTGGATTTGGTAGGGTATGTCTTCAGCGGGGGACATTTTTTCTATGAGTGATGAGCAACTAAAGGCTGAATTAAGGCGCCTTAATATACCGATGGGTGGAGCCGGTGATTATAATAGAGAACGCGCTATTCAAAAACTTATAGAACACTACTCAATAGTACCTATAGCAGCGGCGCCTGGTTATGAATCACCTACAGGTTTAACAAATCTATCAAGTGTGTCAGCATCACAGACTCAGTCTCATCCCAGTAGTACAGAACGACCTAAGCTTACTAATTCAGAGCAACGTAAACAAGAAGACATAACACGAGGAGCAGTAACAACATTGATGAAGGCACTAAGAAATACTGGTGATGAATATGATGATGATGATGATGATGATAATGATGATGATGAAGTCGAATTACAATTTTCTGTAGATGAGATTGGATATTCTGAACCTGATGATGATAATCTTTATACTGAAGCATATTTATTTGGAGTATCTCAAGATATACAAATTGGAGATGACACGGTTCTGGGTTATTTATATGATATCAGTGAAGGAGATGAAGCCTCAAACGATGGAAAATCAGTCGTTGAAAATTTAATAAATCGTTTTGCGGATGAAATTACAGAAGATGTAAAAGTGGCATCTTACAGACCATTGGACGATTCAGTTATATCAGAGCCTAGTGAATCAAGTAGTGTTTTATCAAAGTGTAGTGCTACAGGTGTACTTCATTTATTAGCACAAGCAGCGGCATCCTTAGAAACTGAAACTGTTGTTGCTCCTGCTGTTGCTCCTGCTGTTCCTGATGCTACTCGTCCAAGATCAACACGAGTAATTGTACCTCCAAAACGCTTGATAAATGAAATTTCTAAAATTTCAAGCCCGAAACGGCGGCGTACACCTTGTGTAATACCTACATATCATTTAAATTCTAACTCAGGTTCTGCTAAAGTCGCTGAATTCACCGAGTCACAAAATACTCAAGCAACTCAAGCACGTAAGACATTAAAAGAATTGACAAAAATACGCATAGAGCACAATCGTGCGCCATCGCAAGCGAAAAAAATACATGGGGACTACGCCGATGGTATAAATGGTAAGTCTATATGTAGTTTATGCGGATTTACTTTGGAACAAAGACAACCACTTGATAAAGTTGGGACAAA